>Ga0208193_1000394_pt1 | contig 25338 bp, 20 predicted proteins | sample June2015DPH_17_2_FD_184716 | JGI IMG/M metagenome (GOLD analysis project Ga0208193, IMG submission 184716) | Peatland microbial communities from SPRUCE experiment site at the Marcell Experimental Forest, Minnesota, USA - June2015DPH_17_10... | ecosystem: Environmental > Terrestrial > Soil >... | reverse complement strand
TCGAACGTGGACCGCACCCAGCTCGAGGATTTGATCCGCAGCATCGATCCTGCTGAAACTCTGGTCATCGTGTGCTCGAAGACATTCACCACGCTGGAGACCCAGTCGAATGCCAATGCGGCGCGAGCCTGGATCGTCGGTGCGCTGGGCGAGAAATCTCCCGCGAATCACTTCGTGGCGGTGTCGACCAACGCTTCGGCCATGGATGCCTTCGGCATCGCGGCCGACCATCGATTCACCATGTGGGACTGGGTGGGCGGCCGATATTCGGTGTGGTCGGCCATCGGGCTCGTCGCCGAACTCACCGTCGGCAGCGAACGGTTTCAGGAATTCCTGCAGGGCGCGAGCGATATCGACCAGCATTTCATGCAGGCTCCTTTCGAGAAGAATCTGCCGGTGTTGATGGGATTGCTCGGCGTGTGGAATCGGACATTCCTGAAGCTGCCCACGCTCGCGGTGCTGCCCTATGACCAACGGCTGGCACGCCTGCCCGCGTACCTGCAGCAGCTCGAAATGGAAAGCAACGGCAAGTCCGTTTCGCTCGCCGGCGAGCGGATCGATTTCGCGACCGCGCCGGTGGTCTGGGGAGAGCCGGGATCGAATGCGCAGCATTCGTTTTTCCAAATGCTGCACCAGGGAACGCCGACCGCGGCCCTGGACTTCATTGCGCCGCTGCGGGACTCGTGGGGCCGCACGGAGACTCAGGATCTGGCACTGCAAAACTGCTTTGCCCAGTCGCAGGCCTTTGCCTTCGGTTACACCGCACCGGAGGTGGAGGCCGACATGCACCGGGCCCACGCCTCGGCGGAGGACATCAAAAGGCTCGTGCCGCATCGGATGCATGCGGGGAACCGGCCGAGTTCGCTGCTGCTCTATCCGCAAACCACGGCCCGCACGCTCGGCGGAATACTCGCTCTGTATGAGCACAGTGTGTTCGTGCAGGGCACCGTCTGGGGAGTCAACTCCTTCGATCAATTCGGCGTAGAGCTGGGCAAGAAGCTCGCCGTCGGCATCGATATGAAGGGCGCCAGGGCTCCGGAGGGGCAGGGCGCCGCGGCTTTGGCGTCGCTGATCGACTACGTGGCGAAACACCGCTGAGATCGGACGAGCCCTGTACCCCGCAATTTACCCTATAATCGCGCGTCGAATCATCGAGGCGGTATTTTGTCAAAACAACGCAAGGGCATCATCCTGGCGGGCGGCGCCGGCACCCGTCTGCATCCGATCACCACGTCGCTGAGCAAGCAGCTGCTGCCGGTGTACGACAAGCCGATGATCTACTATCCGTTGGCGGCGCTGATGTCGGCCGGCATCCGCGAGTATCTGATCATCACCACGCCGCGGGACCAGGCGGCCTTTCGCGATCTTTTGGGCACCGGCGCCCAGTGGGGCCTTTCATTCGAGTATGTGGTACAGGCGGTCCCCAATGGCATTGCCCAGGCGCTCATTCTCGGCGAGGCGTTTCTGGACGGCGCGCCGTCGGCGCTGATTCTCGGCGACAACATTTTTTACGGCGCGAATCTGACCGCGCTGCTGCTGTCGGCGGCGAAGCGCGAATCCGGGGCCACCGTATTCGGATACTACGTGCAGGATCCGGAGCGCTATGGCGTGGTGCAGTTCGATGCCGAGGGCCGGGTGACGGATCTCCTCGAAAAGCCGTCGTCGCCGCCATCGAACTATGCCGTCACGGGCATTTACTTCTATGACGGGCGCGCCTCGGCATTTGCGAAGGCGCTGAAGCCCTCGCCGCGCGGCGAGCTGGAGATCACCGATCTGAACCGCGCCTACTTGAAAGTCGGCGATCTGCACGTCGAGCGGCTGGGCCGCGGCACGGCATGGCTCGATACCGGGACACACAATTCTCTGCTCGATGCGGGCGTGTTCGTGCGCATCATCGAGGAGAGACAGGGACTGAAAGTGGCCTGCGTCGAGGAGATTGCCTGGCGCTCGGGATTCATCAGCGCGGACCAATTGATGGCGCTGGCCAAGCCCCTGGAGAAGAGCGGCTATGGCGAGTACCTGCAGCGCATAGTCAACGAACAATCGCAAAATTGAGACAGCCGGCAGCATGAAATTTACACAGACTCCGATCGCGGGCGTGGTCCTGATCGAGCCGCAAGTATTCGGCGATGCCCGCGGATTCTTCATGGAGACCTGGCAGGAAGATAAATTCAAGGCCGCCGGGATCGATGCGAGATTCGTGCAGGACAATCACAGCCGCTCGAGCCGGTGGACATTGCGCGGGCTGCATTTACAAGTGCAGCATACGCAGGGCAAGCTGGTGCGGGTGACCCTCGGCAGCGTCTTCGATGCGATGGTGGATTTGCGGCGCAGCAGTCCGAGCTACGGGGAGTCCTGGAGCGTGGAACTATCCGCGGAAAATCACCGGATGCTGTGGGTTCCGCCGGGTCTGGCGCACGGCATTTTGATCACTTCGGAATCGGCGGATTTCGTCTACAAGTGCACGGACTTCTACAGCCCGGAGCATGAGCGCACGCTCGCTTGGGATGATGCGGCGTTGGGCATCCGCTGGCCCCTGCCGCCGGGGACTGCTCCCAAGCTCTCGGCCAAGGATGCGCGCGGCGCGAGCTTTGCCGACATCGAGAAGTTCGAGTGAGAGTACTGGTGCTGGGCGGCGGCGGCCAGGTGGCGCGCGCGGTCGTCGCAGCGGCCCCCTCGCATCATCAGGTAGTGGCCAAGGCGCGCGGCGAACTCGACATCGGCGATGCGAGGGGAGTTGCTCTCGCCCTGGCCGAGACCCGCGCACAGTGGTTGGTCAACGCCGCCGCGTATACCGCTGTCGATCTGGCCGAAGATCAGCCTGTACAGGCCGTCGCCGTCAATGATGCCGCCGTGGGCGTACTCGCGGCCGCGGCCTCGAAAGTAGATTGCCGGCTTCTGCACCTGTCGACGGACTTCGTGTTCGACGGAAAATCGAACCGCGCCTATCTGCCGCTGGATCAAACCAATCCCTTGAGCGTTTATGGCGTCAGCAAGCTCGGCGGCGAGCGCCGCGTCTTGGGCGCAGGGGGCGCGGGGATCGTGCTTCGCACTGCGTGGGTATATGCCTCCGCGGGGCGGAATTTCGTGCTGACCATGCTTCGGCTGATGCGTGAAAAACCGCAGCTGAGCGTGGTTTGCGATCAAATCGGCACCCCCACGTCGGCATCGAGCGCGGCGGCGGCGATCTGGGGCCTGATCGATGCCCAAGCGCCCGGGGGCGTGTACCACTGGACGGATCTCGGGGTGGCGAGCTGGTACGATTTCGCCGTCGCCGTTCAGGATGAGGCCCTGGCGCGCGGTTTATTGAGCCGTGCGGTGCCCATCATGCCCATTCCGAGCTCCGCCTACCCGACGCGGGCCGAGCGGCCCGCGTTCAGCGTGCTCGACACCACAACCACGCGGGCCCTGATCGGGGCACCGGCGCGGCATTGGCGGCACAATTTGAGGACCATACTGGATGAGCTTCGAACCCCGTAACCTGTTCATCACCGGCGGCGCCGGTTTCATCGGCGCGAACTTCGTGCGCCACTGGCTCGAGAACTCTCGAGAGGGCCGGGTGGTGGTGTTCGATGCGCTGACCTATGCCGGCAATATCGACAACCTCGCCGGCTTGGAAGGCAACCCACGATATCTGTTCGTGAAAGGCGATATCTGCGAGGAGGCCACGGCGCGCGCGCTGCTCGAGCAGCATCGCATCGACACCGTGGTGCACTTTGCGGCGGAGTCGCATGTCGACCGCTCGATCCTCGGTCCCGATGACTTCATACGCACCAATATCGTCGGCACTCACGCACTGCTCAAGGCGGCGAAAGCGCTATGGATCGATCGCAAGACCGTTCCCGCGCACCGCTTCCATCATGTGTCAACGGACGAGGTGTATGGGTCTCTCGGGCCGAAAGACCCGCCCTTCCACGAGGCGACCCCTTACGCCCCCAACTCGCCGTACTCGGCGAGCAAGGCCTCTTCGGATCATCTGGTGCGGGCTTACCATGAGACCTACGGGCTCGATACCACGGTCACCAATTGCTCGAACAACTATGGCCCCTATCAGTTTCCCGAGAAGTTGATTCCACTCACCATCGTCAACATTTTGCTGGGCAAGCCGTTGCCCGTATACGGCGATGGGCTGCAGGTGCGCGATTGGCTGCATGTGGAAGATCATTGCGTGGCGATTGCGCTCGCGCTCGAGCGGGGCAAGCCGGGCGAGGTGTACAACGTCGGCGGGAACAGCGAAACGGCCAATATCGAGATCGTGCGGACGCTTTGTGGGCTGGTGGATCAGTCGATCGGGGAGCGCGCCGACTTGCGAGCGGCCTTCCCGGCATCGCCGGCCGTTCAAGCCAGGAGAGCGGCGGATTTGATCACGCATGTGCGCGATCGCCTCGGACATGACCGGCGCTATGCCATCGACTACACCAAGGCGAAGAACGAGTTGGGTTACGCGCCGGCACGCGATCTTGCAAGCGGCTTGAGCGCAACGCTCGAGTGGTACTTGGCCAACACCGGGTGGTGGAAAGCGCTCCTGGGGCGCGACTACGCTGATTGGGTGGATAAGAATTACAAGCGCTGAGCGGCCTGTCGGTTAATCTTTGGTAATACGATGGCCCGCCGGCGGGGTTGCCGGGAACTCAACACAGGCTATGATGTGCACCGCCATCGGCGGCCGGCTGTTCGAAAGTGCTTGAAGCAATTGGGGTTTCTAAGTCAATGCAAGTAGTTATGTGGGTCGCCGCCGGCCGTGGACCATGAATAGATCGCTTGGTGCCCTTCTCCTTCTGGTCTCGTTGACGATCGGCCTGGCCGGATCAGCGCAAAGTCAAAGTTCATCCAACGATCCGATTCAAGCGCTGAAGGACAGCCTGTCCGGGGATCAGGGGAGTTCGATCCTGCAAAGCGTTCTTGGGGGCAAGGGCGACACCAGCAAGAAAGATTCCAAGCTCGAGACGCCGGACACGATGAAGAAGGCCGACCGGGAGACCAAGCCGAAATATCAGATGACCCCGGACGGACGAATACTCCGTCAGCGTGGTGAGGATCCGGAATTACGCGCCGACGACACGGTGCTGATCGATCTGACCTCGATCGATGCGGTGTGCAATCGTAACGGCACCGGCACGGGCGAGAACGACAACAACAATAACAATAACAACAACACTATTTCCACCGGCGCCGGCGCCGGCAGCGGCACCGCCGCCGGCACCACGGGAAGTCCCGCCGACGCCCTCAGCAAGCTCAGCGCACTGACCGGCGGCGGCGGCGGATTGAGTGCACTTGACGCTCTCAATGGGATTAACAACGCCAGCGGCGCAAATTCCAGTAATTCCTCCTTCGACCTGTCCCGCTGTCCACCGCCCAAGAGCATGGAAAAGCCGAAAACGGACGAGGAAAAGGCCCGATCGGAGGACTTCCGCAAGCGGATTTTGAGCACCAATCCGTACAAGCTCAATCGATTCGGTGTGCTCGAGCTCCCCGGGCTGCCGGCCGTGCCCGTGGCGGGCCTGACGGCATCCGAGGCAACGAAGAGGCTCGGTGCCGATCCGGATCTCGCCGAGTATTTCGTGACACTGACGCTGCTTCGAGTACAGCCGACCGGCGCCGAAGGGCTCAAGCCGTTTGGATACGACCTTTTCGAAGGGTCTCCCAGCACTTTTGCGCCGGTGACGGATATCCAGGTCCCGGTCGACTACATCGTCGGGCCCGGCGACACGCTCGAAATACAGCTTTTCGGCAGTGAAACCTCGCGCTACGAACTGACGGTGCAGCGCGACGGCCGGATCAATTTCCCGAAGCTAGGTCCCATGATGGTGAGCGGCCTGACTTTCGACGCGACGCGTGAGCTCATCGAGCAGCAAGTAGCGAAGCAACTGATCGGCACGCGGGTCGGCGTGACCATGGGCGATCTTCGCTCCATCCGCGTCTTCGTGCTGGGCGAGGCCGAGAAGCCAGGCTCATATACAGTCAGCGGTTTGTCGACCATGACGAACGCGCTTTTCGTCAGCGGGGGCGTCAAGACCATCGGCTCGCTGCGCAATATCCAGCTGAAACGCAATGGCCATCTGGTCACTACGCTCGACTTGTACGACCTTCTGCTGCACGGCGACACCAGCGGCGACAAGCAGCTGATGCCGGGCGACGTCATCTTCATTCCGCCCATCGGCAACACTGTATCGGTTTATGGCGCAGTGCAGCGGCCCGCCATCTACGAACTGAAGGGGGAAAAAACAGCCGGCCAGGCCATCGACATCGCGGGCGGCCTGTTGCCGGATGCCGACGCCAAGCTCGGGCAGTTGGAGAGAATTCTGCCTTCCCAATTGCATCAGATGCGCAACATCGATTTGACCCTGGCCGATAGCCGCGCCACCCCATTGGCGAACGGCGATAAGTTGGACATACCTACGATACGGCCGACGCTCGAGAACTCGGTGGAGCTCACCGGATTTGTGTATCGACCCGGACAATTCCAATACCGCCCGGGCATGAGATTGACCGATGTCCTCGGCAGCTTCAACGAGTTGCGGCCGAATGCCGACCCCCACTACATCATGATCCGCCGCATCGTGCCGCCGGAAGACAGGGTGGAAGTGATTTCGGCGGATCTGAGGCGCGCACTGGCCGCGCGGGGCTCCGCCGCCGACCCGGAACTTCGCCCGCGAGACAAGCTGTACGTGTTCAATCTGTCGGCGAGCCGCGAACGCATCTTGGAGCCCATCGTCCGGGATCTCGAACTGCAGGCGAACCCCGACGTTCCCGAACAGCTGGTCACGATCGATGGCCGGGTCAAGGCGCCGGGCAAGTATCCGCTCGAGCCGAAGATGCACGTCAGCGATCTGATTCGCGCCGGCGGCAGCTTGGAAGACGCGGCGTATCGAGGCACCGCGGAATTGACCCGCTATGCGGTGGTCGACGGAGATGCGCGCAAGACCGAGTTGATATCGGTAGACCTGGCCGCCATCTGGCACGGCGAGGCCGCCGCGGATTTGCTGCTGCAGCCCTACGACGTGTTGGTCATCAAGCCGATTCCGATGTGGATGCAGCCCGGCACCATCCTGGTGAAGGGGGAGGTCAGATTCCCAGGCGTGTATCCGATCCATCAAGGAGAGACCCTGCATTCGGTGTTGGTGCGGGCCGGGGGGTTCACTCCCGATGCATTCCCGTATGGTGCGGTCTACCTACGCGATGAGCTGAAGAAACGGGAAAAGGATCAATTGGAATTGCTCGCCAATCGATTGCAAAGCGATTTGGCGGCTCTGTCGCTCGAGGCTGTGGCAGGCGCCGCCTTCTCAGGCAGCGGGGGTGGGGGCGCGTCGGCTTCTACCGGGCTGGCGATCGGACAGCAGTTGTTGAATCAACTTCGCAGCGCAAAACCCGTGGGCCGGCTCGTGATCGATGTCGAGGGCGTGTACAAGGGGCGGGCGGGCGGCCCGGACGATGTAGTGGTCAAGGACGGCGACAGGCTGGTGGTACCGAAGATAACCCAGGAGATCACGATCCTGGGCGAAGTGCAGAGCCCAACCTCGCATGTATTCCAGGCGGGACTTACCCGCGACGACTACATTGCAAAGAGCGGCGGAGCAACCCAGAAAGCGGATCGCAAGCGTATTTACGTGGTGCGCGCCAATGGCGATGTCGTCTCGGGTGCCCGCTCCGGCTGGTTCAGGCGCTCGCAGAGCGTGGACATGCGCCCAGGGGATACGATCGTCGTGCCGCTCGATACGGAACGGGTCCCCCTGCTGCCGCTGTGGCAGGCCATCACCACGATCATCTACAACCTTGCGATCGGATTCATATTGGTGCATGACGCAAATGGAGGATGAAACCGATCGACGGCGGAATTCCATGACGCACGCCGGTGAGCAACCGGATCGCGACGAGGCGCTGAATCTATTCGAAATCTGCGCCCTGTTGTGGGCGAACAAACGGGTGGTGATCGCCACGACTGCGATAACCGTCGGGCTGGCCCTGATCTATGCCTTGGTGATTCCGAACTGGTATCGAGCCGAGGTCCTGCTGAAGCTTGCGGATCAGAAGCAAAACCAAGGTCTATTGGGCGGGCTGGGGGGCGGGCTCGGGGGATTGGCGAGCCTTGCAGGAATCGATGTAGGCGAAACCAAATCGGCGGAACCGGTCGCGGTTCTCAAATCGCGCGAATTCGCAGGCGCCTTCATCACGGACCTGAATCTGCTGCCGCTGTTCTTCGCGGAAAAGTGGGACGCCTCTGCCAAACGCTGGAAATCCTCTGATCCCAAAAAGCAAATGGATGTTCGCGACGGCATCAAATACTTCGAAAAAGACATTCTCGCCGTCAAAGAGGATAAAAAGACCGGGCTGATTACGTTGACCGTCGATTGGACCGATGCGGCGACCGCTGCAGCGTGGGCCAATCTGCTCGTAGAACGGGCCAACGATCGCATGCGTCAACGGGCGATATCGGATGCCGACGGCAGCGTAAGATATTTGAAACAGGAGCTGGCTGCCGCCACCGTGCTGGCACTACAGCAGTCAATCGCTCGAGTCCTGGAAATCGACCTGCAAAAACTGGCACTTGCGAATGCGGACAAGGAATATGCATTTCGAGTCATTGATCATGCCCAGGTACCCAAGTGGAAGGATCACCCTCATCGCTCGCTGATCATCTTGGGGGCGTTTTTCCTCGGTGTGACGGGCTCCGGGGCCTTTCTGGTCGCCCGCAATGGAGTCCGCCGCCGGCGGATGCTGCGCGCGGAATTGCGGCCTCCTACGTAGCCATGGACCTGAAGGCGCTTCAGGTTCACAAGATGCGCACGCGGTCTTGCAGCGCGGCGAACAGAAGTTACCACGCATGACGCTGCTCAATCCTGCGTTCGCGTATGCAGCGACGTGGATGTTCGTCCTGCTCATATATTCATTCAGGCTCAGCTACCTGCTCGATCCGCTTCAGCCATCTACCATCGTGCTGGTCGTCGGAACGTCGCTTTCCTTCATTGCCGGCTGGCTGCTGGAATCTTTGCCGAATTACGGGCGGCTGGCCGGCGCAAAGATGAATCTAAACGCGCTGGGCGAGGTCATCAACGCGGTCCGAATCGGAAGACGATTGCGTGTGATCTGGATCGTGTTTGCCCTGGGGATTTCGTTCGAGGTCGCCTATTTCGGAGGAATCCCGCTTCTCGGCTTGTTTGGGATCGGCGCGCCGATTCTATATTCGGATTTTGGAGTTCCGGGATTTCACGGCCTTCTGAACGCGTTGTTTTACTCGGGTTGCGTGGTTACGTTTGCGAGAATACTGCTTGGTTCATCGAAGAAAACGTGGCTCTTGGGGATAGTATCCCTCGGCTATCCGGTGCTCATTTTGAGCCGGCAGGTGCTGGTTTCCTTGCTCGTGCAATACCTGTGCATCTATTTCAGCATCAGGACTCCATCTCGCCAGATGTTCATTCGTACGGGCCTCCTGGTCGTCTCCGCGTTATTGATTTTCGGATACGTGGGCGACGCCCGCAGCGGCCGGGATGCAATCATTTATCTTGCGGCGCCTACCTTTGATTATCCCGACTGGCTGCCGAGTGCGTTCATCTGGGTCTATATATACCTGTCCTCTCCGCTGAACAATGTCAACTACAACATCGATGTTTCGCCGAACTTCTTTCCGCTCGAGACCGCGGGAACCTTCATTCCCTCCTTCGCGCGCGACGACGTTCTGGCCGCTTTCGGGTACAGTCAGAATCAGCACTGGAGCTTGGTGAGCGAAACTTTCAACGTCAGTTCCCTGCTGCAGGGCCTTTTGACCGATTTCGGTGTGATCGGCGCGATTGTCTTCACGCTCCTGTGCGGCGTCGTGTTCTCTCGGGTGTTGCGGCGTTCAGCCACCAGCCCGGCCGCGTTCTTTGCGCTGATCATTCTGGTGCATGGAATCGCGCTTTCGTTCTTCGCCAACCTGTTGTTTCACCTGGTTTTCATGTGCGAGATGTTGACCACCACCTGGCTCGTCGGGCTGAGCCGGCGGCGATGAGCGAGACCTACTCGGTGGTGATTCCCGCCTTTAATTCGGAAAAAACGATCGAAGCATGCTTGAGATCCGTCGTTGCGCAGGTGCTGATTCCCTTGCAGGTTCTGATTATCGACGACGCCAGTTGCGATGGGACCAGGGCGGCCGTCCGCCGTTGTGAAAATCAGTTTGCGGCCGCGGGCATCGAACTCCAATACCTCCGTTTGCCGCAAAACGCCGGTCCCTCGGTTGCGCGCAACCTGGGAATTCGCGGGGCGAAGGGGACCTACATCGCGTTCCTGGACGCCGACGACGCATGGGCCGGCGACAAACTCGCCATTGTCGATCGATTCGCGGGTGGCGCGGGTCTCATATGCCACGATCACTCCGACGAGCCGGGGTACTGTGATGGTGCGAACGGCGGACGCTACGAGGCTGTACCCGTGTCGCTGTATGCAATGCTGTTGCGCAACCGCGCACAGACCTCTTGTACGGTGATACGAAACCAGCCGGGATGGACTTTCGACGAGACCATGCGGCATTGTGAGGACTATGATCTTTGGATGAGAATCGCAGAACATTCGCGCGTGCTGCAGCTCGTGGGCAATCCGCTGACATGTCTGGGACGTCCACAACTCTCCGCCGGCGGTCTGAGCGGCAACACGATGCGAATGCGCATCGGCGAATTACGCGTCTATTGCAATTTTTGCCGGCGAGCGTGGCTGTACCGCGCGTGGCTCCTGCCGGGGCTGCTGGCTTATTCGATCTTGAAGCACGTCTACTCTTGGCTTCGCAGATGGTAGCGAGTCGGGAAGGCGGCCGCCAATTGCGGCTGCGACGTCAGCGCAATGCGCCTGCGGGTACGATTCCGACTCGAGCGCCGAGTTCCCCTTTGGTCACGATCATCACGGCGGTCTTCAATGGTGAAGATGTCTTGGAAGCAACGATCCAAAGCGTGATCACCCAATCTTCGCAGGATTTTGAATATCTGATCATGGACGGCGGATCCACCGACGGAACTCTCGATATTCTTCGCAGGTACGACGATGCGTTGGATCATTGGTCGAGTGAAGGAGATGAAGGCATTTATGATGCATTCAACAAGGGCGTCAGGCTTGCCGGCGGCGAATGGATTCTCTTTCTGGGAGCCGGCGATCTGCTGTTCGACCGCGAAACCATTCAACGCGCCGCCGCGGGACTGAAATCGGCGAGCAGCGAGGTGCAAGCCGCGTACGGTCGTGTGGTCAGATTGCACGCCGACGGAGGTTTCGTCGAGGAAGAGAACGAGCCTTGGGCGGCCATATGCGACAAATGGAGAGGCGGGAGGCGGGTCATGCCCCAGCATCAAGGTATTTTCGAACGTCGGCGATTTCTCGCCGATCATGTTTTCGACGTGAAATATCGAATCGTCGCGGACTACAAGTCTTTCGCGCAGGCGATCGCATCAACCCCCCCGCTATACCTCGATTGCCTCATCGCCCGTGTAACCGTGGGCGGCGTCAGTTCCGCTCCCCGCGATAGTCTGTCTGCCTGCCTCGAGATCCTCGAGCTCAACCGGGAGCTCGGAAGAGGCTTGGATCATTTGCCGCATCAGCTGTTCTTTGCCCTGAAATCGGCGGTGAAGACCTTTCTATCCATCGTACTTCCCATCCGCGGCGCGATGAAAATTGTCGACGTCTACAGAAAGTTGACCGGGCGTCGAAAAATGTGGACCTGAATCAGAGTTTGACCATATGACATCTTTCAAACCTTCGCGGCGACGAATGCTCGCACTGCTCGGCGTCCAATCTGCGGTGCTGCCCAGCGTCGTGTCGTGCGGATCAGCGGCCGACCAGCGCATGAGCGCGACGACGAACGCCGCACTCGGCCAATCGGGGCCCGACGGGACGATGCTCTACCCGAGGACCTCCGCCGAGATTTCCGCCCGCGTCACGCCGGCCAACTTCGCGTATCCACCCGGAAACCCGAGACGCTATGGCGCGGTCGGCGACGGCGTCGCTGACGACACCGCCGCGCTGACTGCGTGCATTTCGTGCAATGAAAGCTACGTCGGCAATGAGGGGGATATTTACGGTGTAATCACGGTTACTTTTCCCAGCCGCGGTCCCCGCGTCATCCGATTCAACGGGTCGAGGATTCGCGGCATCGGTACGGGCGCGGAGGGTTCAATAAGCGCCGCTGTGGTGATTCGATCGAACTATGCCAACTTCTACGACTATTGGGTGGATCTGACAGGCGGCGGCGGAATTGCCACGCCTAATCCAGCCTATATTTGCGCGACGTGGTGGTCCAACGCCACCGGTACGCAGTTCAATATCATCTACGGCTGTCTCCACCAGTCCTGCCGGCGCGCAATGGTCTACGGGGCGCTGCCTGGACATCCTGCAACGACCGTCATACAGAGCGAAAACGTCATTCACGGTTGGCGCACGAACGGGGTGTCCAACCCCTTTTATCAAAACTCCATCGAAGGTTACATTCATTTCATCGCGCCGACATTCTTCCGCGACGCCTCGACGTGGACGATTCCCTTGCTTCCCGTGACTGCCCGGGCGGTGGAGAACGAGGTCGGCGCGTTGCTGGTTCAAGGCGGTGAAATCATATTCAGCAATTCACGGATCGGCTTTGGCTGCGACTTGCAGAGAGCGACCATCGACGGGGCGTACTGGGAGGGAGCCGCACCGGTCCAAATCATCGGCGACGGAGTGCAGATCAACGGCGGTTCTTATCAGGTCCTTCCCCGAGCTGTCAGCGCGATCACGGTCAAGGCCGGGGTCGCGGGCGTCCTGACGCTGAACGGATTGCAGCTGTTCCGGGAGAAGGACGTGGGCGCCACGGACTACACGGATATGATCGACTGCTCGGGCACGGGCGCCTTTGAGGTCGATCTCAACAACACTCAATCCTCGGAGTGGCCGTGGCGGAAGGCAAACGGAAATTCGAGCTTGGTCAAACGCAATGACGCCGGTACGACGGTCGTGCGCTATCGCAACCATCGCATGAGCATCACCGCGGCGGACCCTCATTCCTATATCCTCGATACAGACCCGACCGATAGTCTCCTCAGCGGTTCGCAAGTGGATCACATGGGTTACACGACGGCAGGATGGAAGTTGATCGCGTCTGCGGATGGGACAACTCTGGCCAGCACGACGTCCAAGGGTCCCGTCAATTATCTGGCGGGTCAGTTGACCCTGAAGGCGAACGGCCCGGCGATTGTCATGAGCGGCGATCCGACAAATCTATCGACCATCCAACACTCGATGTTACGAGTCCGACCCGGAGAGGGGTATTGGATTTCGAGCTGGATGAGGATGGCGGCGGGTAAACAATCCGCGCTCGTTGCATCGTTCTATGCGTTGAACGGGGAGGCAGTGTCCAGCAATCCGATCGCCGATCAAAACTCGATCGGCCATGGCGTGTGGACATTGTCCGAAGGCCCCATTACGGTCCCTGCGGCGGCGGCGTACATGGCGATAGGAGTCTCTTCTCCAGGCACCGCCGAGATTCTGTTCACCGATATGCGGGTTCGGAGGGCATGAATCGAAAAGTTTCCGTCGGAAGAAGCGCGCGCACGGCCATGACCGGGTTGTCCAGCGTCGCTTCGAGAGGGATCGTCGGAATTACCAGTCTGATCACGATCCCGTTGATGTTGCGGCATCTTGGCGCGGAACGGTTTGGTTTGTGGATGTCGATCGTCTCGCTGCAGGCGATCCTGTCCATTGCCGATTTTGGGCTTGGAAACAGTCTTCTCAATGCGGTCTCGGTCGCATTCGGCAAGGGCGACGATGGTCTCATTTGGCGGTCGATTCGTGCGGCGCTACGCATGCAATGTTTGCTGTCATCGGCCATAGCGGCCGTTTTTCTTGCTGCATACCCGTTCGTTGATTGGCCAAAGCTCTTCAATATCAAAACCGTATCGGCATCCGCCGAGGTGGGTCCGACTCTCTTGATATTGGTCCTGGCCTTCTGCCTGAGATTGATCATCAACGTGATACAGCAGGCGCAAATGGGTGTGCAGCGCGGCTATTTGGCAAATATTTGGACGGCTTTGGGAAACGGTCTTTCACTGGGAGGAATAATTCTGGCGCTGGAGCATGGAGCGGACCTGCCGACACTATGCCTCGTTTTCGTCGGTTTTCCGGTGGCGGCAGGTGCAGCCAACGTCGTTTCGTGGCTATGGCGTATGGCACCCGGAAGTCCGGCGAACGGCGCCGAACGTCGTTTGGATGGCGGTCTTCCGAAGCAAATGCTGCTGGTGGGGCTGCAGTTCTTCCTTCTGCAGGCGACGGCGGCAATGATCGGCGGAATGGATCCGCTGATCGCCGGTCATATACTGGGACCCGAGTCCGTCGCAGACCTCTCGGTGGCGCAGAAACCATTTGAGGTGGTTTCCATATTTCTGGTGCTTCTCTCGCAGCCGCTGTGGCCCGCGTACCGCGAAGCGGTTGTGTCGCGCGATGTTCGCTGGGTACGGTGGACTCTATTTCGGGCGCTGACGGCCGCATTGCTCCTTTCCGGATTCGCGGCAATCACCATGGGATTTGCGGGACGATATCTGATATCAGTGTGGGCCGGGCCGAATGCGCATCCCTCCACGATGTTGATCGTGGGCTACGGAATCGCCAATGTAGTTACCACCCTCCTGACACAGGCGTCGTTCTTCTTGAACGCCATGGGGAAAATAAATTTCCAGCTTGCGATATTGGTCCCGGCGGCCGTCGTTGCGCTGACTCTGAAGTTTTTGCTTACGAAGCACTTTGGGCTGGCCGCCATACCGTGGATCACGGTCGCGGTTTGGGCGGTCATGACGGGGCCCCCGCTGACCCTGTATATGCGCGGCTTGATTCGACGTTTGTCCAGTATAAACATTTGAATTCGCGCGCGCCGGTAGTCAAGTCCTTCTGCGCTATGCGTTCAATGTTGCGTGTACCAGCATTTTGGCAGTGCGAAATCCCTGTTGGAGGGAACATTCGCCCTGTCCAGTTCATGGGGAAAAGAGGTTGCCGGTGCACTCGCGTTGATTCTGTCCTTTCTCAGAAACGTGAACTCCATGACGGGGGGGATGGCGATACCCCGAAAGTGAACAGGTTCGGTGCAGTTGTTGGGATGTATATGAACAACTTCGAAATCTTTGAGTATTTTTGCGAAAACCAGGCTTATGAGTTCACAGCCCATTTTGTCGTAAAGAGAGTCGAGTCGGTGAAACTCGACGACCAGCACCCGGAATTTTCTCAATGTCTCGGGGCTGGTGTCGAAAAATATGCCGTATTCCGCACCCTCGATATCCATTTGTAAGATGAAATCGGACTTGGTGGGCGCCTTGTTTTTTATCCAACTTTCCAACGTCATGAAATTCCCGGACTCGAAAGGACCAAGATATTTTTTTTCAAAATCGAAAAGGTCGTTTTCAACCGGCGGAGAATCAACGGAATAGTCCGCGAGGAAGCAATGTATCCCCCTTTTGGCCAGATCTTCTTCAAACGTAGCCACTCGTGAAACGCCGGGTGAAAAGCAAACGTCGATCCCTTCGAGGTCGTTTGGAACGAGATATCCCCCATCCGTATCTCCGCCCAAACGAATCAAGCCGTGATTTGTTTCGAGCGGTTTCACCGATGAGAGAAAATCCAAGACTTTGCCCTTGTCCGTCGTCCTGCTGATTCGAATATGGTTTCTCAACAAGAGGTGCTGTATGGTTTCCTTTGGTTTGAGAGCCATTGTGTAAGTCTCTGTTGAAGTGTGTTCATTATACTGTGTTCGACATGAAGCGGGCTTGCGACTTGACGTTGGCGATTTTCGCTGCGGTGTTGCTGGCGTTGCCGATCGTTCTGGTTACCTTGATCGTCCGGCTGACATCCGCGGGCCCGGCCATCTACTGGTCGGACAGAGTGGGCAAAAATAACGCGATCTTCAAAATGCCGAAATTCCGAAGCATGTATGTGGGTACGCCTGCCGTAGCCACGCATTTGCTGCAGGACCCGGATGCCTATGTGACGCCGTTCGGGCGCATACTGCGCAGGACGAGCTTGGATGAACTTCCGCAGCTCTGGAGCATCCTAAAGGGCGATATGAGTTTCGTCGGACCGCGGCCCGCACTGTTCAACCAAGCCGACCTGATCGCGTTGCGCACCCGGTTTGGCGTGCACGAACTGCTGCCCGGGTTGACGGGTTGGGCGCAGGTAAAGGGCCGCGATGAACTGCCGATTCCACAGAAGGTGCAGCGAGACCTCGAGTATCTGCAGCGAAGATCCTTCTGGTTCGATCTTCATATCTTATGGTTGACGGCCGTCAAGGTGCTGCGTCGGGAGGGGGTGTCGCATTGAGGGCGGCACATAGTTTGGGTGTTTCGATCGTGCTTTACAAGGCGGCGATCCCGGAAATCGCACCGCTTCTGACGGCATTGCAAAATCAAGGAGCGGCAAAGATATTTGTCGTTGACAACAGCCCGCCGGGATTTGCGGGCAAGAATGATTTGCGGGAATTTCCCGCGGTGACATACGAGGCCACGGGAAGGAATCTCGGGTACGGCCGGGCGCACAACATCGCCATCCGACGATCGGCAGGTGTTTACAAGTATCATCTCATCTGCAATCCGGATATCGCGCTTTCCGAGGGAGTGATCGGCGGCATGATTGCATATATGGATCAAAATCCGGATGTCGGACTCTGTATGCCGAAACTGGTCGGTACGGATGGTCAGATGCAATATTGCTGCAGAAGGTCCCCCGTCGTACTCGATTATTTGAGCCAGATCGTACTGCCGGGAAGTTGGGGCAACCGCCGGCGGCAGTTGCTGGAAATGCGCTCCTGCGATTACGACAAAGAGATGGAAGTGGAATGCCTGTCGGGTTGTTTCATGCTGTTTCGCAGCGACGTCTTGCTTCGACTCGGAGGCTTCGATGAACGATTCTTTTTATATTTCGAGGATTTTGACTTATCCGTCAGATCACAGTCGTTGGCAAGGAATGTCTACATTCCGTTTACCCACGTGGTTCACGGGCGGCAGAGTCAGCATAAGAAATCATGGCGCCTGAAGTTGGTATTTGCCTCATCGGCGTTTCGATACTTTTCAAAGTGGGGATGGTTTTCTCGAGATGGCCGCGCCAAATCCTGAAACCTTTCGCAAGGTTCTGGTGACCGGCGCCGGCGGTTTCGTTGGAACGCGTCTTTGCCAGGCGCTTGCCGAGCACGGCCGGGGCGTCGTGGCGATCACCCGGCGCGCGACCAATCCCGTCGTCAATGCCGGACTCGGAGTAGAGCGGCTTGCTCTGCTGTCCGAGCCGGAGAAGTGGTTGTCGGCGATGCGCTCGAGCGATTCTGTCGTACATCTGGCGGCGCGCGCGCATGAAGCGAGTTCGAGGGGAGAAGAGGCGGAGTTCGAACGTACGAACGTCGAAGGGTCGCGCTTCGTTGCTGATCTCGCCGCGCGGGTGGGCGTTCGGCGTTTCATCTTTCTCAGCAGCATAAAGGTGAATGGAGAGGGTCGAGACGGTTTCTACCGAACCGAGGACATGCCCGATCCCCGCGATCCTTATGGCCGATCGAAACTCGCTGCAGAGCAGGCCGTTCGCGAAGTGTGTGCGAGCAGCAAAATGGACTTGGTCATCATCCGGCCGCCCCTCGTGTTCGGTCCTGGCGTCAGAGCGAATTTCCGTAAATTGATCTGGCTCGCGGACCTCGGAATTCCTTTGCCTTTTGGTCTCGTTGAAAATCAACGCAGCCTCATCGGGCTGTATAATTTGGTGGATTTCATCGAGACTTGCATCGACCACCCCGCGGCGCCAGGGAGGGTGTGGTTGGTTGCGGATGAAGAACTTCTTTCGACCGCCGAGCTGTTGCGGCGACTCTCGAGACACTTGAACCGCAGCGAAAGATTATTGGATGTTTCCCCCGCTTGGCTGCGCGCCATCGGCGGCTTCGTCGGGCTGGGGGGCACGATTTCCCGACTTTGCGACTCGCTCCGTGTCGATTCGTCGGCGGCGCGCACTCTATTGGACTGGCGGCCAAAGTATTCGATCGATGAGGAACTCGCCAGAACCGTCGAGGCGTACCGGCGGGAATCCGACCAATAGCCTGAACTCGGCTGGGGAGGGGGAGAGGCCGGGGTGAGGGGTATCCCGTCCCCTTTCATTAGGATTTATGAAAGGGGACGGGATACCCCTCACCCCGGCCTGTGGCCCTCTACTACCGCGTAGAGACTCATTCGTCGGGTTACCAGAGTTCGGGTGAGCAGGGTAGTCCCGGGTAGGATATTTCTCACAGCATGGCGGCGGCGGCGGGGGTCCTGGACGGCCGACTTTCAATTATGCTCATCGCGCATGTATCAATCACATGTATCGGTTAGAGTGCCGCTGCGAATACCCATTTTTTGGAGGGCGACTTGGCGAAGACAGCATTGATCACGGGAATCACCGGGCAGGACGGCGCTTATCTTGCCGAGCTGCTGCTTTCGAAGGGGTACGCCGTTCACGGCGTCAAACGGCGGGCTTCCTCGTTCAATACCGACCGCATAGACCACCTGTATCAGGATCCGCACGAGACGAATGTGCGCCTGCAGCTGCACTATGGGGACCTGACGGATTCGACCAATCTCATTCGAATCATCCAGGAGGTTCAGCCGGACGAAATTTACAATCTGGCGGCCCAAAGCCATGTCCACGTGTCGTTCGAAACGCCTGAATACACCGCCAACGCGGATGCGGTCGGCACGCTGCGGGTGCTCGAGGCCATTCGCATTCTCGGTCTCGAGAAGCAGACTCGATTCTATCAAGCCTCCACTTCCGAGATGTTCGGAAAAGTGCAGGAAATTCCGCAACGCGAGACGACCCCGTTCTATCCCAGGTCCCCTTACGGCGCGGCCAAGGTGTATGCGTATTGGATTACGGTCAACTACCGCGAAGCTTACGGTTTGTATGCCTGCAACGGCATCCTGTTCAACCACGAGTCGCCGATGAGGGGTGAGACCTTCGTATCGCGGAAGATCACCCGTGCCTTGACGCGCATCAAGGTCGGTCTTCAGGAAACGCTGCATCTCGGCAATCTTGATTCGCGGCGCGATTGGGGCCATGCGCGAGACTATGTGCGGGCGCAATGGCTGATGCTGCAACAGGAAGAGCCCGAGGATTTCGTCATCGCGACCGGCAAGCAGTATTCGGTGCGCGACTTCGTCGTTGCCGCCGGTTCATTGCTCGACATGAAGATCCAATGGCAAGGCGAGGGCGTGGACGAGGTCGGCATCGACACGGTGACGGGGCGCCGGCTCGTTCGCGTGGATCCCCGCTATTTCCGGCCCACGGAGGTGGAGACCCTTCTGGGGGACGCCAGGAAGGCTCGGGAGAAGCTGGGTTGGTCCGCGGAGATCAGCTTCTCGGAGTTGGTGGCGGAAATGGTCGAATCCGATCTGGATCTGGCCAAGCGTGACTCATTGGTCGAGAAAGAAGGCTACAAAGTTTACAAGCACCACGAGTAGCATGCCGTGCAGATAACCAAAGGATCGAGAATCTACGTTGCCGGCCACCGCGGTTTGGTCGGATCGGCCGTGGTGCGCGCATTGCGGAACGGCGGCCATGAGAACTTGGTTGTGCGGTCCCATCACGAACTGGACCTCACCGATCAGCATGCCGTTCGGCAGTTCTTCGAAGCCGAGCGCCCCGATGCCGTCATCATGGCTGCGGCGCGTGTGGGCGGTATTCACGCCAATAATTCTCGGCCCGCGACGTTCATCCGCGACAATCTGCTGATTCAAGACAACGTGATCGACTCGGCGCATCGTTCGGGCGTGGCGAAGTTCGTCTTCTTGGGCTCGAGCTGTATCTACCCGAAGCTGGCCCCGCAACCCATCAAGGAAGATTATCTGCTCACGGGTCCGCTCGAGCCCACGAACGAGTGGTACGCGATCGCCAAGATTGCCGGTGTCAAGATGTGCCAGGCGTATCGCCGGGAATATGGATTCAACGCCATTTCGCTGATGCCCACCAATCTATACGGACCGGGCGACAACTTCGATTTGCAGAACTCGCATGTGCTGCCGGCGTTGGTCCGCCGTATCCACGAGGCCAAAGTTCGCGGCGATGACCATGTGGCCATATGGGGAACCGGTGCGCCGCGGCGCGAATTTCTGCATGTCGACGACCTGGCCGATGCGGTGTTGTACCTGCTGCAAAATTATGATGCCGAGCCCATCGTCAATATTGGCTGGGGTGAGGACATCACGATTCGCGAACTCGCAGAACTGGTGCTGTCGGTGATCGGCTACAGCGGCCGCTTGGAATTCGATTCGAGCAAACCGGATGGCACACCGCGCAAATTATTGGATGTGACCCGCCTGACCAACCTGGGCTGGAAGCCTCGTATCTCTCTCGAAGCCGGCATTGCACAAACTTACGCGTGGTTCAAGGAACATTTGACCGACGCGCGGCTGTAGACCCTCCCCGCGGTGCAGTTGACCACCGCGGTGCAGTTCACCGCAGTGCAGTTGACTCCGCGGTGCACTTGACCACCGCGGTGCACTTGACCACCGCGGTGCAGTTAACCCGGTCAACTCCGTCGAGCTTTGTGCGTTGTGCGGATTGGCTCGCTATAAACTTGGCAGCGCCATGATTCCTGACCGACTAAATTGGATACGAAAGGGCACTAACGGGTACTAACTAGGTACACTGCCCGACAGGGAGGAATTATCCGTGTCGGCGGTGAAGATGAACGAGTGGCCGCCTGAGAGGATATATGTCAGGGAGGTTAGCGTTGGGTTCCAAGACTGCGGAAAAGTCTGACGACTTCGCACTGCAAAGCGCGGATTTGCCGCGGCCGTTGAAGCGAATCGTCACGATTTGTGCCGATTCGATCATGACGCCCCTGGCCCTGTGGGCCGCCTTGAGTCTGAAGGCCGGTCATCCCGCATTCTCGATCGCCGATTGGCCCGCCTATGCAGCCGTGGTCGCCATCAGCACTCCGATATTCGTACGAATGGGCTTGTACCGGGCCGTCATCCGCTTTCTCGGGCATCAGGCCGTGTTCGCCGTTGCCTTTGCGGTGTTGTTGTGCGGAATTTTGCTGGCGGGGGCGGGGCTATTGCTGCAGATACCGGCGCTTTCCCCGAGCGTCGTCACGATCTATTCCTGCCTCGCCTTGTTGTACGTCGCCGGTTCGCGTTTCGTGGCTCGCTACTATCTGCTCAGCCACAACGTCCAACCCACGGTCGCCCGGGTGGCCATTTACGGGGCAGGCGACGCCGGCGCGCGGCTGTCCACCGCTTTGTCGACGACGCGTGCCTTCGACCCCTTGGTTTTCATCGACGACAAGAAGAGCTTGCATGGGCGCATGGTCAATGGGATCAAGGTTCACTCGCCCGACCAGCTCCCCACCCTGATCAAAGACCGCAGCATCGACCGCATTCTGCTTGCGCTGCCGTCCTTGACCCGGCGCCGGCGCCGGGAAATCTTGAGCGAATTGGAGCCCCTGGGGGTGCATGTACAGACCGTTCCGGAATTCGAACAGTTGGTCACGGGCAATGCGTCCGTCGGCGATATCCGGGAAGTGGATGTCTGCGATCTGCTCGGACGGGATTCGGTGCCGCCCAAGGCGGGGCTGTTCGATGCCTGCATTCGCGATCGCGTGGTCATGGTGACGGGCGCCGGCGGCTCCATCGGCTCCGAGTTGTGCCGGCAGATCGTGGGTCTTGGGCCTAGACGATTGATCTTATTCGAAATGTCTGAATTGGCGCTGTACAACATCGAGCGCGAGCTGCGTGCGTTTGTGGAACAGCATTCGATCAAGATCGACTTGGTAGGGCTCATCGGCAATGCGCGTCACAAGACCCGCCTGCGGGATGTTCTGCAGTCGTACCGCGTGCAAACGGTCTATCACGCCGCCGCCTACAAACATGTCCCGATCGTCGAACAGAACGTGATCGAGGGCATCCACAACAACGTGATTTCGACCTGGTATACGGCCGAGGCCGCCCATGAGGCCGAAGTGGAAACCTTCGTCCTGGTGTCGACCGACAAGGCGGTGAACCCCACCAATGTGATGGGCGCCACCAAGCGGTTCGCGGAAATCGTTCTGCAGGGCCTGCATCGCCGGGGAAGCAAGACACGGTTTTGCATGGTGCGTTTCGGCAATGTGCTGGCATCGTCGGGCTCGGTCGTGCCCCTGTTCAGCGAGCAGATCAAGGCGGGCGGCCCGGTCACCGTGACTCATCCCGAGGTGATCCGCTACTTCATGACCATCCCGGAGGCCGCCCAGCTCGTGATTCAGGCCGGGTCGATGGCGGAGGGCGGCGACGTGTTCGTGCTCGACATGGGCAAGCCGGTGCGTATCGAAGATCTGGCACGGCGGATGGTCAATCTGATGGGGTTGACCGTGCGCGACGAGCACCATCCCGAGGGAGACATCGAGATCTCCTATACCGGCCTGCGCCCGGCGGAAAAGCTCTATGAGGAATTGCTGATCGGCAACAATGTCACCGGGACGGAACACCCGATGATCCTGCGGGCCATCGAGCACTCCTTGCCCTGGGAACGGGTTCAGTCCCTGCTCGAAGAGATCCTGCTGGCCATGAGCCGGTTCGACTGTCATCGCGCGCAGCAATTGTTGGGCGAAGGCGTCGAGGAATACAAACCGGCCCCTGAATCGCATGATCTGGTGTGGGCGCGCCAGACTGCCGCGGTCGTCGATGACCGTAAGGTAACGAGTCTGAAGTCCCGCCGCATTGTAAGAAACGCCGGACCCACCGATACTGCGCATCCCTAGCGGGCACCGCCCGCTCGCGAGGAGTGGGTATGTCAAACGGAAGCATTCTGGTCACCGGCGGTGCCGGCTACATCGGCAGCCACGTGGTGCGGCAATTGGGCGAGGCCGCCGAAAAGGTGGTCGTCCTCGATAACCTCGGCAGGGGTTTCAGGCAGGCGGTGACGGCGGGCGAACTCGTCGTCGGCGATGTCGGGGACCAGGCATTGGTATCGCGGCTGCTGGTGGATCACGGGATCGACACGGTCATGCACTTCGCGGCCCACACCATCGTGCCGGAGTCGGTGGCGCAGCCGCTCAAGTACTACGGCAACAACACCTGTACCACGCGCGCTCTGCTGCAGGCCTGCATCGAGCACAAGGTCAGGAATTTCGTCTTTTCCTCGACGGCGGCGGTTTACGGCATGCCCGACCAGGGCTACGCCGACGAGGAATCGCCCACGCGCCCCATCAACGCTTACGGCACGTCCAAGCTCATGAGCGAGTGGATGCTGCGCGACGTCGCCGCGGTGAATCCGCTGCGTTATGTTGCGTTGCGGTACTTCAATGTGGCGGGTGCCCACCCGGAGGGCCGGATCGGGCAGGCGACCGTGGGGGCGACCTTGCTGACCAAGGTGGCCTGCGAGGCCATGGTGGGCAAGCGTCCCCACGTGTCTGTGTTCGGCAGCGACTATCCGACTCCGGACGGTACGGGGGTGCGCGACTATCTGCACGTCGAGGACCTGGCCGCGGCGCATTTGAACGCCCTCGATTACCTGCGCGCCGACGGCAAGTCGGCGACGCTGAACGTCGGCTACGGCCATGGCTACTCGGTTCGCGAAGTGCTGCGCATGGTGGAAAAGGTCGGCGGCCGCTCCCTGACCGTCCGCGAGGAGACGCGCCGCGCCGGCGATCCTGCCAACCTCGTGGCGCGCGCCGACCGCATCCGTGCAGAGCTGGGGTGGCGGCCCCGCTATGACGATCTGCAGGCGATCGTGACCCACTCCCTGGCCTGGGAGCGCAAGCTGCAGCTTGCGCCTTGGAGTTGAGCCGACGCGTATCGTCAATCACTGGCCAACCACCGGGCGCTTTACTTGATTCTGCAAATCCGCTAGGCTTTCTGGTCATTTTTCCCAGTTAAATCAGAATATTACGTATGAGAATTACGATCTTTGGCTCCGGCTACGTGGGCCTGGTCACAGGCGCCTGTCTGGCCGATGCCGGCAACCACGTGGTGTGCGTGGACGTCGACGAACGCAAGATCGCAATGCTCAAGCGCGGCGAAGTGCCCATTCACGAGCCGGGGCTCGACGCCGTCGTCAAACGCAATTTCGATGCCGGCCGCCTGCAATTCACCACCAACGCCAGGGAGGGTGTGGACCATGGGCTGTTCCAGCTGATTGCGGTGGGCACGCCGCCCGACGAGGATGGCTCGGCGGATCTGCGCTATGTGCTGGCGGTGGCGCGCTCCATCGGCGAACACATGGGTGAGTACAAGGTCGTGGTCACCAAATCGACGGTACCGGTGGGCACCGCCGACAAGGTGCGTCAGGCGGTGGCAGAATCGCTGGCGCAGCGCCAGACGGCCATCGAGTTCGACATGGTCTCGAACCCCGAATTCCTGAAGGAAGGAGCGGCCATCAGTGATTTCATGCGGCCCGACCGGGTGATCGTCGGCACGGATTCAGACCGCGCGGCGGAGCTGCTGCGATCCCTGTATGAACCCTTTACCCACAATCGCGACCGCATGATCGTGATGGACGTCCGCTCGGCGGAACTGACCAAGTACGCCGCCAACGCGATGCTCGCCACCAAGATCAGCTTCATGAACGAATTGGCGAATCTGGCCGAACACTTCGGCGCCGATATCGAGTCGGTGCGGGTGGGGATAGGCTCGGACCCGCGCATCGGTTATGCCTTCATCTACCCCGGCGTGGGTTACGGCGGCTCGTGCTTTCCGAAGGATGTCCAGGCGCTGAAGCGCTCGGCGGACGAGGTGGGCTACGAGGCCAGCGTCCTCGCAGCCGTGGAGAGCGTCAATAACCGCCAGAAGCATGTGCTGTTCAAGAAGATCAAGGCGTACTTCGGCGATTTGCGCGGCAAGACCATCGCCCTGTGGGGCCTGGCCTTCAAGCCGAATACGGACGATATGCGCGAAGCGGCCAGCCGGGTCCTGATGGAATCCCTGTGGTCGGAGGGTGCCCGGGTGCGGGCCTACGATCCCGTGGCCATGCCCGAGTGCCGGCGGATTTATGGCGAGCGGGCCGATCTGGTTCTGTGCAAGACCAGCCCGGAGGTCATGGAGGGCGCGGATGCGCTGGCCATCGTGACCGAATGGCGCGAATTCCGCAGTCCGGACTTCGAATACATCCGGGGCGCGCTGCGCACGCCCGCAATATTCGATGGACGAAATCTTTATGACCCTGAACAAATGGCGCGTGCCGGCTTCAGCTATCATGCGATCGGCCGTGGCAAACAACCTAAAGGCGGGTGAATAGTGACCCTATTGGTTCCGGTGATTTTATCGGGCGGTGCAGGCACGAGGCTGTGGCCGCTGTCTCGGGAAATGTATCCCAAGCAATTGCTGGCTCTGACCGGCAAGCAGACCATGCTGCAGGAGACGGTGCTGCGTCTGGCGGGTATTGCGGGTGCTG
>Ga0208193_1000392_pt1 | contig 25440 bp, 26 predicted proteins | sample June2015DPH_17_2_FD_184716 | JGI IMG/M metagenome (GOLD analysis project Ga0208193, IMG submission 184716) | Peatland microbial communities from SPRUCE experiment site at the Marcell Experimental Forest, Minnesota, USA - June2015DPH_17_10... | ecosystem: Environmental > Terrestrial > Soil >... | reverse complement strand
CAGGTCCTGTCGCACAATGTGAAGTTTAACATCTTCCCGGGAGGCCGGTCCTCGCCGTCTCCGACTCGGGGAACTTTCTCATCGTACCCCGCTCTTTGGCGGAGGTCAGTAGCCTGTACCGGGCGGACAGGCCGGGAAGAGAGAAAGTGGAGGCTTCTGTTGCCAGGTGCCTCCGAACCCCGCCTAACGGAGCTTAACCCGTTAGGACTTTAAGAATGGTCTTTCAAACTGCGTTACGCAGCCTGAGCAACCGGAGCATAGTTGTCGTTTGCAACTATTGCATGGCCCGATATCGGCGGAACCATACCGAGAAAAAACACGCCCTTTACGCCCTCGTCGATCCTGTTTCGCCCCCGCCGAAGTGCGCTTTCGCTTGTTTTTCAACGCGCTTTGGTGGAGGCGCCGGGTACTGCCCCCGGGTCCGAATGGTTTATTGCGACGGCAATTTATTTCCATAGCCGGCGAACCGGCACCCCCAATATAGGGGGCAAAGGTTGAGAAAGACAGAGCCGAAAAACCTATTGAAACACATGGTTTTGAGGAAACCGGCGTTTCAAGGAGGTGGATAGGCGGGAATATCGGTTGGCCCGCCTGTGGCCACATTCTAGAACTGCCTCATGCCCCCGGATTCCTCACCGGCCGCCACCGCGACGCCGGACCTCTTGAAGTCTCCTCCCACCCTGGTCGAGCTCTTTGTTGCCTTCGCCAAGATGTCGCTGGCGGGCTTCGGCGGAGTACTGGTTTGGGCGCGGCGTGCCATTGTCGATCAGCACAAATGGATGACGGCGGACGAATTCAACGAAACCTTCGCGCTGTGCCATTTCCTGCCCGGTCCCAATATCGTCAATCTCACCTTTGTATTCGGCTCGCGCTTTCGGGGATTGGCCGGCGCCATCGCGGCGTTTTCCGGACTGGTCGGCCCGCCGGCTTTGATCATGGTCGTGATGGGCGCGCTGTATCACCGCTACGGTGAGATCGACGCGCTGCGGCGCATTCTGTCGGGCGTGGCGTGTGCGGCGATCGGGTTGATGCTCGCGGTGGTGTTCCGGATGATGACGCCCCTGATCAAGCGGCGCGACGCGATCGCCCTGTTGGTCATGGTCGCGGTCTTCATCGCCATCGGCGTACTGCGGCTGCCTTTGGCGGCGGTGCTGCTGGCGGCGATCCCGATTTCGATTCTCATCACCTATGCGATGCGGAAAAAGGAGACGGCATGAATTCCGACGCCAATCCGGTCGCGACACTGGCGTGGACCTTCGCGGTGATGTCGTTGTTTGCCGTCGGCGGCGCCAATTCGGCGATCCCCGAAATGCACCGCGTCGCTGTCGAAGTGAACCATTGGCTGACCGATAAGCAATTCACCGATGTCTATGCCATCGCGCAGTTGTCGCCAGGGCCGAACGTCCTGATCGTGACCCTGATCGGCTATTCCGTTGCGGGCCTTGCCGGCGCGCTGGTCGCTACCCTCGCTATGTGCGTGCCGACCGCGGTGTTGGCCCTGACAGTCAGCCGCTTCCTGAGCCGATCCAGTCAATCGCGCTGGCCTGCCATCATTCAGGCGGCGCTGGTGCCTCTGTCGATCGGGTTGATGGGCGCCAGCGGGTTCATCCTGGCGCGCACCTCCGACCATACCGTGGTGGCGATCTTCGTCACGGCAGGGGCGGCGGTATTGGCCTCGGTGACCAAACTCAATCCGTTGTGGATGCTGGTCGCCGGCGGGTGCCTCGGCTTTGCCGGGCTGATTGGGTGAACCCGAGGCCTATCAGGTCGGTTCCGGCCTTGCCGAGCCCGCATCGGATGCTCACTTTTCAGGGTATAAAGGGTGGGTGAAGGCGAATCGGCGTGTCGAATGGCTCACGCGGCCGCTAAAACCCGCCGATCCGGACAACCTCACCCAGGACCGCCCGCGAAACCACGATGATCCAGTATCACGACCTGCTCGAACGGATTCTGGCCGACGGTGTGGAGAAATCCGACCGCACCGGCACCGGCACGATCTCGGTCTTCGGTCACCAGATGCGTTTCAATCTGGGGGCGGGGTTTCCGATGCTGACCACCAAGAAGCTGCCGCTCAAGGCGATCATCCATGAGTTGCTGTGGTTTCTGCGGGGCGACACCAACATCAGATATCTGCACGAGAATGGCGTCACCATCTGGGACGAATGGGCCGACGCCAATGGCGATCTGGGGCCGGTCTATGGCTCGCAATGGCGCTCATGGCCGGCGCCGGACGGGCGCAAGATTGACCAGATCGCCAACGTCGTCGAGATGATCCGGCGCAATCCGGATTCGCGGCGGCTGATCGTGAGCGCGTGGAATCCGGCCGAGATCGACCAGATGGCGTTGCCGCCATGTCACTGCCTGTTCCAGTTCTATGTCGCCAATGGCAAGCTGTCCTGCCAGCTCTACCAGCGTTCGGCCGACGTGTTTCTCGGCGTGCCCTTCAACATCGCCTCTTACGCGCTGCTCACCATGATGGTCGCGCAGGTCGCGGGATTGAAGGCAGGCGACTTCGTCCATTCCTTCGGCGACGTGCACCTTTATTCCAACCACATCGAGCAGGCGCGGCTGCAACTGACGCGCGCGCCGCGGACCTTGCCGGTCATGAAGATCAATCCCGCGGTGAAGGACATCTTCGGCTTCCGCTTTGAGGACTTCGTGCTCGAAGGCTACGACCCGCACCCGCACATCAAGGCCGAGGTCGCGGTGTGACTTTATCCATACGTCGCGCGCGTCCGGATGAAGCCGGCGTCGTTCTCTCACTGGTTCGCGAACTCGCCGAATACGAAAAGCTGTTGCACGAAGTCGAAGCGTCAGAGGCGATGATCGCGGCCGCGTTGTTTGGCGACAACCCGCGGCTGTTCTGCGACATTGCGGAATGGAACGGCGAAGTCGCGGGCTTCGCCGTCTGGTTCATCAATTTCTCGACCTTCTCGGGCCGTTCCGGAATCTATCTGGAAGATTTGTTCGTGCGGCCGGCCCTGCGCGGCAAGGGCATCGGCAAGGCGCTGCTCTCGCATCTGGCAAAGGAGTGCGTCACGAACAACTGGTCGCGCCTGCAATGGTCGGTGCTCGACTGGAATGAGCCGTCGATCGCGTTCTACAAATCGCTCGGTGCCGTCATGATGGATGAGTGGACTGTCTGCAAGGTGGCGGGTCCCGCGCTATCAGCGCTGGCGGAAGGCGCCCGATGATGGAGATCGTGCTCATTGTCGCCGTCGCCGACAATGGCGTGATCGGCGCCGACGGCGCGATCCCCTGGCGGCTCAAGACCGACATGCAACGCCTCAAGGCGCTGACGGTCGGAAAGCCGGTGGTGATGGGCCGCAAGACCTTTCTCTCGTTGCGCCGTCCGTTGCCGGGGCGGACCAACATCGTGATGACGCGGGATTCGGGTTTTCGCAGGCCCGGGGCTGTGGTGACGACCTCGCTCCAACAGGCGCTGGATGTCGCGAAGGGGGACGCGCTGCGGCGTTTCGTCACTGAAATCGCCGTCATTGGCGGGGCGGAAATCTATGCCCAATGGATGGGGCAGGCCGATCGCCTCGAGGTGACCGAAGTTCACGCCAATCCCGCGGGCGATACCCGTTTTGCCCCGATCGACAAGGCGGTCTGGAAAGAGGTTGCGCGGATCGAGAACCCGGCTGGACCCGATGACAGTGCCGCCTTTTCCTATGTTACTTATATACGGCACTAGCCGTATTAACCGCTTCCCCCAATGTTTACGTTGACAATCAGGCCCTTCAGCATAGCTGTTCCGGGCTAAAGGCTCGCGTTGTAAGGGCAGGGGCCGTCCCCTATAAAGCCCGCGGATGTGCGGGGCGCGCGGGGGCTTGATCGTCCCCAAAGGCCCTCTCGAAGGAGAAATTGAATGGCGTGGAAGAATCAGGGCGGAGGCCCCTGGGGTTCGGGTCCGAAGGGGCCGTGGGGCTCCGGACCGCAGCCGGCAGGGCCGCGGCCGCCCGATCTGGAAGATCTTCTCCGCCGCGCCCAGGACCGCATGCAGCAGTTCCTGCCCGGTGGCTATTTCAGCGGCCTCGGCGTTGCGCTCGCGCTGCTTGCCGTCATCGTGATCTGGGGCTTTTCGGGGCTTTTCCGGGTTCAGTCCGAAGAACTCGGCGTCGTGCTCCGCTTCGGCAAGCATGTGCGCACCGTCGGTCCCGGGCTGAGCTACCATTTGCCCTATCCGATCGAGACCGTCTTGTTGCCGAAGGCATTGCGTGTTTCGACGCTCAACATCGGGTTTGCCCTCGACGACGCGCCGCGGCGTACCCGCGACGGCAGGCGCGACATTCCGGAAGAAAGCCTGATGCTGACCGGCGACGAAAACATCGTCGACGTCCAGTTCACCGTGCTCTGGCGCATCAAGCCTGCCGGCGCGGCCGACTATCTGTTCAACATCCAGAATCCTGAAGGCTCCGTGAAGGCGGTGGCTGAAAGCGCGATGCGCGAAGTCGTCGGCCACTCCAACATCCAGGGGATCCTGACCAACGACAAGGACAAGATCCAGCTGCAAGTGCAGGAAAAGATGCAGAAGGTGCTCGACGATTACGGTTCGGGCATTCAGGTGCAGCAGCTGCAGATGGGTAACGTCAATCCGCCGAATGCCGACGTCATCCAGTCCTTCAATGACGTGACGAATGCGAAGACCGAGCTGGAGAGTTTGCAAAACGAGGCGCAGACCTATGCCAACCGCATCGTGCCGGAAGCGCGGGGCCGTTCGGCACAGATCACGCAGGCCGCTGAAGGCTACAAGCAGCAGGCTGTAGCGGAAGCCAAGGGCCAGAGCGCGCGCTTCCTGAAAGTGTACGACGAATACAAGAAAGCGCCCGACGTCACGCGAGAACGTATCTATCTCGAGACCATGGAGCGCATCCTCAGCAATTCCGACAAGCTCATCTATGACGGTGGGCCAGCGGGGCAAGGCATCGTGCCATATCTGCCCTTGAACGAACTGTCGGCGCAGCGGCCGCTGCTGCCGCAACAACAGCAAGGCGCGGGAGGCACGCGATGAGATCTCCCGTCACCGGCATTTTGCTGCTGCTGCTTGTGCTGCTCCTGATCATCGTCGGCTATAGCTCGGTCTTCACCGTGCAGCAGACCGAGCAGGCGCTCGTGGTGCGCTTCGGTGCGCCTGTCGAGGTCGTCACCGATCCCGGACTGCATTTCAAGGTGCCGTTTACCGACACCGTGATCCCGATCGACAAGCGTATCCTCGATCTGGAGAATCCCGCGCAGGAAGTGATCGCCTCGGACCAGAAGCGGCTCGTGGTCGATGCCTTCGCGCGCTATCGCATCAAGGACGCGCTGCAATTCTACCAGAGCGTCGGCGGCATCCAGGCTGCCAACCTTCAGCTCACCACGTTGCTGAATTCGGCCTTGCGTCGCGTGCTCGGCGAAGTCACCCTCATCCAGGTGGTGCGCGACCAGCGCGAGGAGTTGATGGCGCGAATTCGCGATCAGCTTGACCACGAAGCCGGCAACTACGGCATTCAGGTGGTTGACGTGCGGATCCGTCGCGCCGACCTGCCCGATCAGAACAGCCAGGCGGTCTATCAGCGCATGAAGACCGAACGGCAGCGCGAGGCCGCCGAGTTCCGCGCGCAGGGCAACCAGAAGGCGCAGGAGATCCGCTCCAACGCCGACCGCGAAGCGACCGTGATCGTAGCCGAAGCGAATTCGAAGGCCGAACAGATCCGCGGCGATGGCGATGCCGAACGCAACCGCCTGTTTGCCGAGGCTTACGGCCAGGATGCGGATTTCTTCACTTTCTATCGCTCGATGACGGCTTACGAAACCGGCCTGAAGAGCAATGCGACGCGCTTCCTGTTGCGACCGGATTCGGATTTCTTCAAGTTCTTCGGCGGCGCCTCTGTCAAACCGGCGGCCGCAGCTCCTGCGGCCTCAGCGAAGCCGTAGGTTTTTAAAGTGCCGCCGAAGCGAACGTCGCTTCGGCTCGAAAAGAAAAAGGTCAAGCGGGAGGTTTCCATCCGATGAGGTCCATAGCGTTCGCCGACTTCCTCATCGGTTTTGGAATCCTGTTTGTGATCGAAGGCCTGATGTTTGCAGCCATCCCAGTCTGGCTCAAGCGGGCGATGAAAAGCGCGCAAGCGACGCCCGATCACATTCTGCGGATAGTCGGCATCGGCTCGGCGGTCGCGGGTTTGCTCCTGATCTGGCTGGTGCGGCGCTGAAGGGTCCCGTTCTGCCGACTTCCCGGGCGCTCCTGCCGGATTATGCGTCGTCTGCTTTTCGCCGAAATGCTACGCTCAAATGCTTGCGTGGATCACCCCTTCGGGCGCAATCTGCGGCTAGATTCCGCCCATTCCGACGAAAGAGAACCAAGATGACCGTTGCGACAAGAGCCCTGAGCCGTCGTCTGCGCCCGCTGATGGCCGCGGTCTGTCTTGGGACTGTTCTTGGGGCCGCGACCGTCCTCGCCTCGGCGTTTCCCGCGCTGGCGCGGGGCCCCGATGGCATCGCCGATGTTGCCGAGAAGGTGATCGATGCGGTGGTCAATATTTCGACCTCGCAGACTGTCGAGGCCAAGGCCGGTTCTGGCGATAGCAAGGGCGCGGCGCCGCAATTGCCGCCGGGCTCGCCGTTCGAGGAGTTCTTCGACGATTTCTTCAAGAACCGGCGGGGGGGGCCGGGTGGCCCGCGAAGCGGCGACGTGCAGCCGCACAAGACCAATTCGCTGGGGTCGGGCTTCATCATCGATCCGTCGGGAATCGTCGTGACCAACAATCACGTCATTGCGGACGCCGATGAAATCAACGTCATCCTGAACGACGGCACCAAGATCAAGGCCGAGCTGGTCGGCGTCGACAAAAAGACCGATCTGGCGGTGTTGAAATTCAAGCCGCCACATTCTCTGATCGCGGTAAAGTTCGGCGATTCCGACAAATTGCGCCTTGGCGAATGGGTGATTGCGATCGGCAATCCCTTCAGCCTCGGCGGCACAGTGACGGCCGGCATTGTCTCGGCCCGCAATCGCGACATCTCCTCGGGCCCCTATGACAACTACATCCAGACCGACGCCGCCATCAATCGCGGCAATTCCGGCGGCCCGCTGTTCAACCTCGACGGCGAAGTGATCGGCGTCAACACGCTGATCATCTCGCCGACCGGCGGCTCGATCGGCATCGGCTTTGCCGTGCCCTCCAGGACCGTGGCCGGCGTGGTCGACCAGTTGCGGCAGTTCGGCGAATTGCGCCGCGGCTGGCTGGGCGTTCGCATTCAGCAGGTCACCGACGAAATCGCCGAAAGCCTCAATATCAAGCCCGCGCGCGGCGCGCTGATTGCCGGCGTCGACGAGAAGGGCCCCGCCAAGCCCGCCGGCATCGAGCCCGGCGACGTCGTCGTCACGTTCGACGGCAAGGACATCAAGGAGCCGAAGGATCTGTCGCGCGTCGTCGCCGATACCGCGGTCGGCAAGGAAGTCGATGTCGTCATCATCCGCAAGGGCGAGGAGCAGACCAGGCACGTCACGCTCGGGCGGCTCGAGGACACCGACAAGCCGCAGCCGGCTTCCGCGAAGTCGGCGCCGGAACCGGAAAAGCCGGTGACGCAAAAGGCACTCGGACTCGACCTCGCCAATCTGAGCAAGGACCTGCGCAGCCGCTACAAGATCAAGGACACCGTCAAGGGCGTCGTCATCACCGGTGTCGATGGCGCTTCGGATGCCGCCGACAAGCGGCTTTCGGCCGGTGACGTCATCGTCGAAGTCGCGCAGGAGGCGGTCGCAAACGCCGCCGACATCAAGAAGCGCATTGAGCAGTTGAAGAAGGACGGCAAGAAATCCGTGCTGCTGCTTGTATCGAACGCCGACGGCGAATTGCGCTTCGTCGCGCTGAGCGTGCAGTAGTTCTGCTTATCCCTCCCCCGCGGAACGCGTGGGGAGGGTGGCATATCGCAAGCGTTAGCGCGCGATATGCCGGTTTGGGGGTGTCTCAAACCGCCGGGCGCCCCTTCAGCATTCCGGCAACGCCGAGGTCCTCGTCCAGTTCGGGCCAGTGAATCCCCATCGGCATCAGCTCAAAATGAGCGCGCACCGCACCGCTCGCGTTCAGCAATCGCGGGTACCATGCCAGCGGCGTTGCGATCCGGCGTCCGTCGGCCAGCGTGACAACCAATTCGTCGGCCGTGAAAGCAACGAAGACCGGTCTGATGTCGCCGACATCAATTTCCAAAGTACTCATGCCATTTGCTTTCGAGCTGTTCTCGGTGCGGTCTCAGATAGCGGATCATAGCTCCGATTTCGTGCGCGGGGAATCCCGCATTGGTCGCCACTGAAAGGTCGTGTAGCCAAAATTTGGCCTCCCGGTCGCCGGCTCTGACATGTACGTGCGGTGGCTCGTCCCGCTCATTCGAATAGAAAAATGCGCGATAGGGTCCCCAACGCAAAATAGTCGGCATTCACGCCCCCACAAACTCCTCGCGCCGGTATCCTTGCGCGTAGAGCAGAGCGGTGAGGTCGCCGTAATCGATCCGCGCGGCGGCGGCAGAGGCCACTGCAGGCTTGGCGTGGAAGGCAACGCCGAGGCCGGCCTCGCCGATCATGCCGAGATCGTTGGCGCCGTCGCCTGTCACCAGCGTGTCGATGTTGTCGAGGTCGAAGGCTTCGCGAAGCTCGGTGAGCGTTGCGAGTTTGGCGGCGCGGCCGAGAATGGGCTCTTTCACTTCGCCGGTCAGTTGGCCATCGTGCACGATCAATTCGTTGCCGCGGTTTTCCTGAAAGCCGATCATCCCGGCGATAACTTTTGTGAACAGCGTGAATCCGCCCGAAATCAGGCAGGTCCACGCGCCATGCGCGCGCATGGTCGCGACCAGTTCGCGGCCGCCCGGTGTTAACGTGATGCGGTCCTTGATGACTTTATCGACCACGTCGACCGGCAGGTCCTTGAGCAGCGCGACGCGCTCGCGCAGCGCGGGTTCAAATTCGATTTCGCCGCGCATCGCGCGTTCGGTGATGGCTGCGACATGCGCTTTGAGCCCGGCAAAATCGGCGAGTTCGTCGATGCATTCCTGGCCGATCATGGTGGAATCCATGTCGGCCAGAAAAAGCTTCTTGCGCCGGCCGATCACGGGCTGCACGACGATATCGATCGGCAAATCCTCGCGCGCCTCGCGCAGGCGGCGGGCGATGGCGGCGATGTCTTCGCTGCCGTCACCGAAGGGAATGTCGGCGGCGACTTCGTCGAACAGCCAGCGCGCGGGCCCGCTAGAGGGCAGAATCGCGCGCGCGCCGTCCAGCACCGTGCTATCGAGTGCGGGATTGGCCGGGTTGCAGATCAGTGTGGCGACGAGAGACATGAATTCGTTAGGCGCCGATAATGATGCCGTGTTTATCGCAGGGCCGACCGCCAGCGGCAAGTCGGCCCTGGCGCTGGCGCTGGCACGAAAAACCGGCGGGTTCGTCATCAACACCGATTCCATGCAGGTCTACCGCGACCTGCGTGTGCTCACGGCGCGGCCCTCAGCCGAAGAAGAGGCCACGGTGCCGCATCGGCTCTATGGCCACGTCGATGCGGGGTTGAATTTTTCCGCCGGCGCCTGGGTCGCGGATGCAGCGAACGTGCTGAAGGACGCCCGCGCCGAGAAGCGTCTGCCGATCTTTGTCGGCGGCTCCGGGCTTTATTTCAAGGCGCTGACGCGCGGGCTCTCGGCGGTGCCGCCGATTCCTGTCGAAATCCGCGAGGCCGTTCGTGCCAGGCTGGAACGCGATGGCGTCGAGGCGCTGCATGCCGAGCTTTCGCGCCGCGATCCTGTTGCTGCCGAGCGTCTGAAACCGCGCGACCGCACCCGCACTGCGCGGGCGCTGGAAGTGATCGAAGCCACCGGGCGCTCGCTTAACGATTGGCACCGCGAAGGCTTGCCGCCGCTGTTGCCGCCGGGCACGTTCCGCGCGCTGTTTCTCGAACCCGATCGCGATGCGCTTTATGCGCGGATCGATGCGCGTTTCGAGACGATGCTTGCGAACGGTGCGCTGGAGGAGGTCGCGCAACTCGCCGCGCGGGGCCTCGATCCGCTATTGCCGGCGATGAAGGCGCATGGCGTGCCGGCGCTGATCCGTCACCTCAAGGGCGAGATCACGCGTGACGAGGCCAGCGAGATCGGCCGCGCCGACACGCGTCACTATGCCAAGCGGCAGTTCACCTGGTTTCGGCATCAACTGCCGGAATTTGAGTGGGTGAAGCCGGAAGCGGCGGGGGCGTGGCTTTCGACCGTCATTCCGGAGCGCTCGTGAAACGAGCGAATCCGGAATCTCGAGATTCCGGGTTTGGTCCTGCGGACCATCCCGGAATGACGGCGTTGAGGCGCACGCCATAAACCCAAAATTCACCCTCGCCGAACGGCGGGAAGCCGGGTACACTTTCAATTGAACGCGATAGCTGCTGACGGCTTGACTTTCGGCCTTCAGCCAGTATGGTCGCGCAATCTTAGGGATGTCTGAGCCGCCAAATGCGTAATATTGTTACCAAACTCCTTATTATCGTAGCCGTACCCAGGCGCGCCGCCGGGGATGGCTAGATGCCATCCAAATTCGGACGGTGCGCCAGGGCCCTCTTCGGGTCCTTTTTTATTTCCCAAACCACAAGCCTCTGACCAACGAGAACATCGCGCCAAACCAGGCGCATCCGGAGCCAGCCAAGGAAATACGTCATGAGTGACAAGAGCCACGATCCCAACCAGATGACCGGCGCCGCGATGATCGTGCGCGCGCTGATCGATCATGGCGTCCAGCACATTTTCGGCTACCCCGGCGGCGCGGTGCTTCCGATCTATGACGAGCTTTTCCAGCAGAGCGAGGTCGAGCACATCCTGGTCCGGCACGAGCAGGGTGCCGGCCACGCCGCCGAAGGCTATGCGCGTTCGACCGGCAAGCCGGGCGTGGTGCTGGTGACCTCGGGCCCGGGCGCCACCAACATGGTGACGCCGCTTACCGATGCGCTGATGGATTCGATCCCCCTGGTCTGCATCACCGGCCAGGTGCCGACCCATCTGATCGGCAACGACGCCTTCCAGGAATGCGACACCGTCGGCATCACCCGGCCCTGCACCAAGCACAACTGGCTGGTGCGCAACGTCAACGATCTCGCCAAGGTGTTGCACGAGGCGTTTTACGTCGCGAGCACCGGCCGTCCGGGTCCGGTGGTGGTCGATGTGCCCAAGGACGTGCAGTTTGCCACCGGCACCTATCACCCGCCGCGCAGATCCGACGTGCACGTGTCTTATGCGCCGCGCGTCAAGGGCGATGCGATACAGATCCGCAAAGCGGTGGCGCTGCTGGCGTCCGCCAAGCGCCCGGTGATCTATTCGGGCGGCGGCGTCATCAATGCCGGCCGCGAGGCCTCAAAGCTCCTGCGCGAACTGGTCGAGGTCACGGGCTTTCCGATCACCTCGACGCTGATGGGGCTGGGCGCCTATCCGGCCTCGGGCAAGAACTGGCTCGGCATGCTCGGCATGCATGGCACCTACGAAGCCAACATGGCGATGCATGATTGCGACGTCATGCTGTGCGTCGGCGCGCGCTTCGACGACCGCATCACCGGGCGGACGGATGCATTCTCGCCGGGTTCGAAGAAAATCCATATCGATATCGATCCATCCTCGATCAACAAGAACATCCGTGTCGACGTTCCGATCATTGGCGACGCCGCCAACGTGCTTGGCGATCTGCTGCAGGTGTTCAGGGCGGAAGCCAAGAAGCCGGACATCAAGCCCTGGTGGGGCGAGATCGCGAAATGGCGCGCGCGCAACTCGCTGTCCTACAAGAAGAACAACGATATCATCCTGCCGCAATTCGCGATCCAGAAGCTGTTCGAGGCCACGCGCGGCAAGGACACCTACATCACCACCGAAGTCGGCCAGCACCAGATGTGGGCGGCGCAGTTCTTCGGCTTTGAGGAGCCGCACCGCTGGATGACCTCAGGCGGTCTCGGTACCATGGGCTATGGCCTTCCCGCCGCGCTCGGCGTGCAGGTCGCCCATCCCGACAGCCTCGTCATCGACATCGCGGGCGACGCCTCGGTGCAGATGACGATCCAGGAGATGTCGACGGCCGTTCAACACGAACTGCCGATCAAGATCTTTATCCTGAACAACCAGTATATGGGCATGGTGCGGCAATGGCAGCAGCTCTTGCACGGCAATCGCCTGTCGCATTCCTATTCGGAGGCGCTGCCGGATTTCGTCAAGCTCGCGGATGCCTATGGCTGCGTCGGCCTCCAGGCGATCAAGCCCGGGGATCTCGACGGCGCGATCAAGGAGATGATCAAGGTCAAGCGCCCGGTGCTGTTCGATTGCCGGGTCGCGGCGCTGGAAAACTGCTTCCCGATGATCCCGTCCGGCAAGGCGCATAACGAGATGCTGTTGCCGGCGGAAGCCAATGACGAGGCCACGGCGGCGGCTTTTGCCAGCGGCAAGGCGCTGGTGTGATGTTTAACCTCGCCGAACTCGAAAGCGCCCAGCAGATCGTTCATGCGGCGATGCGGCCGACGCCTGCGCATGCGTGGCCGCTGCTTGCGACGCGGCTCGGCGCCGACGTTGTCGTCAAGCACGAGAACCACACGCCGACCGGCGCCTTCAAAGTGCGCGGCGGGCTTATTTACGTCGATCGCCTCACGCGCGAGCGGCCGCAAACCGCCGGCATCATTTCGGCGACCACCGGCAATCACGGCCAGAGCCTCGCTTTTGCCGCCGGCCGCAGCAAACTGCCGGTGACGATCTATGTGCCGTATGGCAATTCGGTCGAGAAAAACCGCGCGATGAAGGCATTCGGCGCGCAGCTTATCGAACATGGCGAGGATTTCGAGGCGGCGCGCGACGAAGCCAGACGCCATGCTCAACGTGAAGCGCTCGAGATCGTACCGTCGTTTCATCCTGATTTGGTGCTGGGCGTTGCCACCTACGCGCTCGAACTGTTTCGCAGTCGGGGCGATCTCGACGTGCTGTATGTGCCGATCGGGCAGGGCTCGGGTATCTCGGGTTGCATCCTGGCGCGCGACCTGCTGGGTCTGAAGACCGAAATCGTGGGCGTGCAGTCGACCGAAGCACCGTCCTATGCGCTGTCGTTCAAGGCCGGCACCATCGTGAGCACCAACTCCAGCAACACCCGCGCCGACGGCATGGCGACCCGCATTCCCGATCCGGACGCATTCGAAATCATCCGCAAGGGCGCTTCGCGCATCGTCGAGGTGACCGACGACGAGATTGCTGCTGCGATCCGCAGCTACTGGACTGATACGCATAATCTTGCGGAAGGCGCCGGTGCGGCGCCGTTGGCTGCGGCTTTCCAGGAAAAGGCAAAGCTGCGGGGAAAGCGCGTGGGCCTGATCCTGAGCGGCGGCAATATCGATTTCGATTTGTTCCGCAAATGGGTGATGGCGGAAGCGCCGACCCAGAAGGTGATGATGGCATGACGAAGAGAATATCCAGGGGATACACATGAACCAGCCCGCATCCGCCTACTTCATGGAAGAGCGCCACGACCCGAACGAGGCGCACACGCTCTCGGTCCTGGTGCAGAACGAGCCGGGCGTGCTTGCCCGCGTGATCGGGCTGTTCTCCGGGCGCGGCTACAACATCGAAAGCCTCACCGTCTCGGAAACCGAAAGCCAGAAACACCTTTCCCGCATCACCATCGTCACGACAGGCACGCCTGACGTGATCGAGCAGATCAAGCATCAGCTCGATCGCATGGTGGTGGTCTATCGCGTCGTCGACATGACGCTCACCGGCCGCTCGATCGAGCGGGAGCTGGCGATGGTCAAGGTGTGCGGCAAAGGCGATCATCGCGTCGAGTCGTTGCGGCTGGCGGAGGCCTTTCGCGCCCGCGTGATCGATGCCACCACCGAAAGCTTTGTGTTCGAGATCACCGGCAACTCCGCCAAGATCAATCAGTTCATCGACCTGATGCGCCCGCTCGGCCTTGTCGAGGTTTCGCGCACCGGCGTTGCCGCGATCGGCCGCGGGGCCGAGGGGATGTGAGCCATGCTGGCGCGCGACTGGTATTATAACCAACGCCGGCGGATCGGGCTCGATTCCGCGGTCGCCTCGATCCATGACCGCCATGACGACAGCGACCTGCGCGCGCGCGCCGCGCTTTTCACGCTGGGTGTGAAGCCCGGTTGGCGGGTCGCCGATATCGGCTGCGGCAACGGCGTTCTCGCCTGCGAGGCAGCGCTGATGGGCGCCGAGGTCGACGCGATCGATATCTCGCCGGCCATGCTGGCGCTGGCGGAGATCTCGGCCCGCGATCGCAAGGTCGCGATCCGCACCCAGTCGGCGGGACTCCTGAGTTTCGCCTATCAGGCGGAAAGCTACGATCTGATCGTCAGCGAGTTCGCGCTGCATCATCTGCCGGATTTCTGGAAGGCGGTGGCGATGTCGCGGATTTTCACGGCATTGAAGCCGGGCGCGAATTTCTACCTGCGCGACATTGTGTTTGTCCGAACGCCCGACGGCGCCGAGCGCGACGTCGAGGAATGGGCCGAGTTTTCCATCACCAACCACGACTTCAACCGCGACAGCGTCGTCACCCACATGCGGGACGAATATTCGACCTTCGGCTGGGTGATCGAGCGGATGCTTGTCGATGCCGGCTTTGTGCTGACCTCGGTCGATTATCACGCGCCGCTGCACGGCACTTATTTATTGCGGAAACCGATACACGGCGAGCAGGGCTAGATCGTGAAAAAGAACTCAGCCATCGACGGTGGGCTCCCTCTCCCGCTTGCGGGGGAGGGTTGGGGAGGGGGCGTCTCCATCTTGACCGGCGAGTGCTCCCACCCGCCACGCATTGCATGCGTGGCGACCTCCTCCGCAAGCGGGAGAGGTTAGGGAGTTCGGAATGAAACCCGCCGATATCTGCGTCGCCGTCCTGGTCGCGGTGATCTGGGGGTTCGCCTTTGTCGCGAGCCGGATCGCGCTCGACGAATTGTCGCCCGCGCTGATGACGGCGCTGCGGTTTACGATCGGGGCTGCGCCATGTCTGTTTGTGCCGCGGCCCAAAGTCTCCTGGCCGATCCTGATTTCGATCAGCTTCACGCTGTTTCTCGGCCAGTTCCTCGCCCAGGCTTACGGGATCGGCCACGGCGTTCCGGTTGGGCTCAGCAGCGTGATCGTGCAGAGCCAGGCGCTGTTCACGGTCGGCTTTGCCGCCTTGTTGTTCGACGAACGTCCCTCGCGGATGCAGACGCTCGGCATCGCCATTGCGGCCGGTGGCCTTCTGATGATCTGCGGCACCGTCGGCTATGATTTCAGCGTCCAGGCCTTTGCCGTGTTGATGTTCTCCCCGATCTGCTTTGCGGCCGGAAATCTGCTGCTGCGGCGGGCGCCGGGCGTGCCGATGTTCGATTTGTCCACCTGGCTCTGCCTGATCGCGGCCGTGCCGCTGCTCGCGCTGGCCGTTGTCAGCGATGGAGCAGAGCCGACGTGGCATGCGCTGTCGCACATGTCGCTGAAGGTCCTCTCGTGCATGCTCGTCATTGGGCTCGTTTCCACCTGCACGGCCTATTGGCTATGGGGGCGGTTGCTGCGTGATTACAGTGCGGCGCAGGTGGTGCCTTTCGCGCTGCTCGTGCCGTTTGTCGGCTCAGCCGCATCCAGCATCGTCTTCGGTGAGACTTTCGGGCCGCTTCGGCTGGCCGGCATGCTCACCGTGGTCGCCGGCATCGGCGTGATGCTGCTGTCGAAGCGCGCGCAGGTCCTCCCGAAGGTTGTGGGGGCCTGATCGTGTCGCAGTCGCTGCTGATCGCCTTCATTGTGTTCGCCGCGGTGATGTTCTTCACGCCAGGGCCGAACAACGTCATGGTGATGTCGTCGGGACTGACCTATGGCTTCCGCCGCACCTTGCCGCATATCGCCGGCGTGGTCATCGGGTTTGCCTTCATGGTCGGCGCGGTTGGCCTCGGCTTTGGCGCGATCTTCGTCGCATTTCCGGTGCTGCAGACCATCCTCAAATATGCCGGTGCGGCCTATCTGGTTTATCTCGCGGTTGTCATCGCGATGTCGGGGCCGCCCAAGCCGGGTGAGGCTCGGCGCGGCCCGCTGACATTCTGGCAGGGCGCGATGTTCCAATGGGTCAATGTCAAAGGCTGGGTCGCGATCATCGGCACGATCACGGCCTACGCCGAGATCGCGCACTTTCCACTCAATATCGTGCTCCAGGTCCTGATCTTCCTGGTGATGGGCACGGCCTCGATCACGACCTGGACGATGTTCGGCAGCGCACTACGGCCGTGGCTCACTTCCGAGCGCGCGGTCCGGGCCTTCAATATCGTCATGGCCATCCTGCTGCTGGCTTCGCTCTATCCAGTGTTTATGGACGCATGAAAGGGCCAAAAACCATGCGAGAAGAGGGTTTACGCCCCTTCGGAAAATGTTCTAGACCACGCGGGAAATTCCAGGGCGCCCGGCGGTCCATCCACCTGAATGCCTGACCCATCAAGCCCGATCCATGGGCCGGTTTTCGGCCCCTTTACCCGAGGAAACCAACATGCGTGTTTATTACGATCGCGACGCCGACCTGAACCTGATCAAGGGCAAAAAGGTCGTCATCGTCGGCTATGGCAGCCAGGGCCACGCCCATGCGCTGAACCTGAAGGATTCCGGCGTCAAGGAAGTCGCCATCGCGCTGCGCAAGGGCTCGGCCTCGGCCAAGAAGGCGGAAGCCGCTGGCTTCAAGGTGATGGAAGTCGCCGAAGCCGCCAAATGGGCCGACCTCGTGATGATGCTCACGCCCGATGAATTGCAGGGCGATATCTATCGCGAACACCTCGCCGACAACATGAAGAAGGGCGCCGCACTCGTGTTCGCCCATGGCCTCAACGTGCATTTCAACCTGCTCGATCCGCGCGCCGATCTTGACGTGCTGATGATCGCCCCGAAGGGCCCCGGCCATACTGTGCGCTCCGAATATCAACGCGGCGGCGGCGTGCCCTGCCTGATTGCGATCGCCAAGGACGTCTCGGGCAATGCCCATGATCTCGGCCTGAGCTACGCGTCTGCCATCGGTGGCGGACGCGCCGGCATCATCGAGACCACGTTCAAGGAAGAATGCGAGACCGACCTGTTCGGCGAGCAGGTGGTGCTCTGCGGCGGCCTGGTCGAACTGATCAAGGGCGGCTACGAGACGCTGGTGGAAGCCGGCTACGCGCCCGAGATGGCCTATTTCGAATGCCTGCACGAGGTGAAGCTGATCGTCGACCTGATCTATGAAGGCGGCATCGCCAACATGAATTACTCGATCTCCAATACCGCCGAATATGGCGAGTACGTCACCGGCCCGCGCATCATCACCGACGAGACCAAGAAGGAAATGCGCAAGGTGCTCGCCGACATCCAGGGCGGCAAGTTCGCCCGCGACTGGATGCTGGAGAACAAGGTCAACCAGACCTCGTTCAAGGCGACTCGCGCCAAGCTCGCTACCCACCCGATCGAAGAAGTCGGCGCCAAGCTCCGCGACATGATGCCGTGGATCAAGAAGGGCGCACTGGTTGATAAGACCAAGAACTAAGGCTTGATCCATAAGAGCCGTCATTCCGGGACGCGCCTCTCGGCGCGGGCCCGGAATGCATAACCACAGGCCTCAGTTGGAAATATCGGGATAAAGATCGCTCCACCCCGGATTTTGTTCTTCGATCAGCCGAATCTTCCAGTCGCGCCGCCACTTCTTGAGCTCTTTCTCGCGCGCGATCGCGGTGGCCGCGTCCTCGTAGATTTCAAACCAAACCAGCTTATCTTACGCCGTTAGCGCGTCGTAAAACCGCCGACTGCCTTGGTTCGGTGTTCGTAAACTCGCCGAACGACGTCGTTGGTCTCGCCGAGATAAAGCGTGCCGTGCTTCTTGCTCCCAAGCAGATAGACGTAAAAAGCCATCACAGCGAGTCGTGGTTATGGATTCCGGGCTCGCCCTTTGGGAGCCCCGGAATGACGAAGGAATTAACAAGCTGAACCGAATCTATCATGAGGACCGCATTCGCGCCCGGCAACGACGAGGCTGCGTCCCCCTAAACCGCCGCGATGCAATCGATCTCGATATCGAAGCGTCCGAACCATTGCGGCACACAGACAAAGATGCGTGCCGGCGGGTTGTCGGGGAAATACCGGGCATAGATCGCGTTGACGGCGGCGAATTTGTCGGCCGAGGTGCAATAGACGTTGCATTTGAGAACTTTTTCGAGCGATGAGCCCGCGGTCTCCACGCAGAGCTTGAGTTGCTCCAGCACGAGCTCGGTCTGGCGTTCGATCGAGACCTTCGCGACTTCACCGCTCTCGGGATCGAACGGCGGAAGCCCCGACACATAGATCGTGTCGCCGTGTCGCGTCACGACGGAAGCGGGCGCCTTCACCCGTTCCAGGTAGGTCGACAAGGGTTCGACGCGGATCACTTCTTTGGCCATTTGGCTTCTCCGGTTGGACCTCGCCGTTATGCCATCCTCGCTGCACATTATGCTTCGATATCAATCGAAGCATTGATGACGAGACGCTGGCGACAGCGTTGCGCTTGTCACCGCGACGCCGGCTTCTAGACCCGCCGCGCGGCCTTCGCCAGCGTCTCCGATGGGCGCTCGCCGAAGGCTTGCCGATAGTCTCTTGCGAAGTGTCCGAGATTGCCGAAGCCGCAGGCAAAGGCCGTCAGCGTCACCGTGGTTTCCGCATCCGGCGCGGCCAGCCTCATGCGGGCGTGTTTCAGCCGGACCATCTTGGCAAAAGCCATCGGCGAATAGCCGCGGGTTTGCTGAAACGCCCGGAAGATCGCGCGGGCGCCGATGCCGGTTGCTTCCACGAGACTTTCGATTGTGATCGCTTGGTCCCAATGGGCTTCGATGAATTCTTCCGCCCGGCGCACATGAGACGGCAAGGTATCGACAGCATCGCGCTCCAACAGATGGCTGAAGGTGTGCCGGTTGGCGCTCAGAAAGGCCACCAGAATGGTCTGCTCGAGTTCGCGGAGCACCAGCGGCGGCAGCGGCTCGGAGCTTGTGTCGAGTTGCTCGGCAAAAAAACGGATCAGCCGCCAAAGCTGCTGAAACCGCGGGGAAGTCCGGTTGGCCGTGGGTGAGAATTCAAGCTTGCCGCCCGGCCGCGCGCCGAGCAGATAGGCCAATTTGTTTTCGAACGCGCCGGGCTCGACCCTCAGGTTGAACCACTCATGGCTGGCTTCGGTCACGAGGCTGACTTTCTGGCCCGGCGAAACGATGCAGGATTGATCCGCATCCAGCGCCACCGCGCTGTTTCCGCTCGCTGCAAGGCCCTTGCCGATCAGGGCGGTGAGCAGACGAAACCGCTCGGCTTCCGGATAGTCGACGGTCACGCCGTTGCTGCTGTAGCCGTAGATAAGGCCGATGCTCGGAAGCTGAACGAGATTTCCTTTCGCCAGAAGGTTCTCGCGATGCTTCAACTCTGCAGCGCTGGCGCCGAACCGTGTAAGCAGAGCGTTCCTGAGTTCTTCCGGGCTTGAAGTCTGAAAGACCGCAAAGCGCTGGAGCGGATCGGCCGAATGCGTGGAAGGCATGGTTCAGGTCTGCTCGCGTTACCCAACTCAACAACGTTTGGCCCTGGGCTCCGCAAAATGCTACGAACTTCGGAATCGAAAGAGTAGCTGCTGCAACTCAGTTTACAAGGGTTTGCCGTCACGCGGAAATAAGGGGCTGTCATGCGATCTGTCGTCGTCACCGGGGCATCGACCGGCATCGGCTGGGCCACTGCCAAAGTGCTGTTGGCGCACGGCTTCCGCGTCTTCGGCAGCGTCCGCAAAGAGCAGGATGCGCAACGTTTGAGCAGCGAGTTTGGCGCGAATTTCACCCCGCTGTCATTCGACGTCACCGATGAGGCCAAGGTCAGGGCGGCAGCCAGCGAGGTTCGCGCCGCGCTCAACGGCGAGACATTGGCCGGGCTTGTGAACAATGCCGGCGTCGCGGTGGCCGGGCCGCTGCTCGAACTCGCGACCGTTGATTTCCGCCGCCAGATCGACGTCAACGTGATCGGGCCTGTCATCGCGACCCAGGCATTTGGTCCGTTGCTGGGAGCGGACACGTCGCTGCGGGGCCCGAAGGGCCGGATCGTGATGGTCAGTTCGGTGGCCGGGAAAAACGGCAATCCGCTGTTGTCGCCCTATTCGACCTCCAAGCACGCGATCGAGGGGCTGTCGGAAAGCCTGCGCCGCGAATTCATGCTGTTCGGGATCGACGTCATCATCGTCGCACCGGGCGCGGTGAAGACACCGATCTGGGCCAAAGCCGATGAAGTCGATATTTCGACTTACAGGAATTCGCCGTTCTTTGCGGCGCTGCAAGGCGTCCGTAAATTCATGACGCAACTCGGCGAGACCGGTCTGCCGGCGGAACGGATCGGGGAGGTGATCTACGACGCGTTGACCGTCACGGGCCCCAAGGTGCGCTACCAGATCACGCCTGATCCGATGCGGCATCTGATCGTCTCGATGTTGCCGAAGCGCACGGTCGACAGGATCATCGCCAAGCGTCTGGGGTTGATGCCGAAGGCTTGATCGTCGCCTGATATGGCAGCGCAATAGGGGTCGCGGGGCAACCTCCGGTAGCCCTTTGTTGCCTAATGATGACAATTACAATACAGTTTTATGACACGGCGTGGGGTCCCGGGGCTGTGTGCTTTGCGTCTGCTGGCGGTCGCCAGCCAAGGCTTGAGCTCTGCCGGGTGTCGACACACCGAACCTATGGCGATCCCGTCCAATTCCACAGCCCATGCGACCTCGATTCCCGCAGGCGTCGCTGCCGTCGGCATCTGGCGGCTGCTTGCGGTCGCGGTACCGCATCTGGCCGCGCTCGGCCTGATGTTTGCGACCGAAGTCGATTTCCCCGCACGTCTTTGCTTCCTGCTGTCGTGGGGAGTTCTGAATTTCTTCTGGATCGCGCTGTTGCGGCGGCCGGCATTATCGGGCGCGTTGTCGCTGACGCTCGTGGTGGTCCTCGTCCTGTTGTCTCGCCTCAAGCACGACATCGTGCAGATGACCGCGAATTTCGTCGACCTGATGGTGATCGACCGCGACACCGCGGCCTTCCTGTTCACGATTTTTCCAAACCTGCGCTGGTCGGTGATTTCTGCGATGCTGATCACGCTGCCGTTGATGTATGCGCTATGGTGGCTCGATCCCTTTCGCATTCGCCGGCTGCCCTCGGTGGCGATCGGGCTCGCCTGTCTCGCCGCGCTCGCCGGATTTTCCCTCGGCTTTCCGGAGGAGGCCTGGCGCGGCTATTTCGACGACGGTTATCTGTCGAAATTTTCCCGCTCCGGCGTCATCGCGGTATCGGACTTTCTTCAACATGGTTTCATGGAATCGGATTCGGTCACAGCCGATCACCTGAAGGTGCCGCTGATCGATGCCTGTCATCCGGCAGGCCAACGGCCGAACATCATCCTCGTTCACGACGAGTCCAGTTTTGATATCCGGCAGGCCAATGATGTGAAGGTGCCGCCGGGCTATGGCGGTCACTTCAAGTCCTTTGACGGCCGGGAGCGTAAATTCCTCGCCGAGAGCAACGGCGGCCCAAGCTGGTTCACCGAATATAACGTGCTGGCGGGGCTCTCCTCGCGCTCCTTCGGACGCTTCGCCTACTTCGTGACCCGCATCGCCTCAGGCCGGGTCGCGCGCGGATTGCCGATGGCGTTGCGGCGCTGCGGCTATGACACGGTCTCGCTCTATCCGGCCTTCGGCGCCTTCATGGGCGCGCGCAGCTTTCAGCTCACCACCGGGGTTCAGCAGTTCTATGACGCGCAGGATCTTGGCGCCGAGGATGTCGAGCCCGACAGCTTCTTCTACGACAAGGCGCTCGGCCTGATGTCACAGCGTTCGCCAGCCTCGCCGTTCTTCATGTTCGTCTATCTCGCCGCCAATCACTTCCCGTGGGAGACACGATTCCGGCCCGACCTGACGCCCGCCTGGCGCGACCCCGGCAACGCGCCGCTGGTCGATGAATATTTGCGGCGGCAGGCGATGAGCGCGCAGGACTATGCCTCCTTTGTCGCCTCACTGACGAAGCGGTTTCCGGGCAAGCCGTTCCTGATTGTGCGCTATGGCGATCATCAACCGGAATTCTCCCCGCATCTGCTCGATCCGGATCTGGACGAGGCCGGCACCGGCAAGAAACTGGAGAGCTACGACCCGCGTTATTACGCGACCTATTACGCCATCGACGCCATCAATTTCGAGCCGGTCAAAAGTCCCGCCATCATGGACACGATCGACGGGCCCTATCTGCCGCTGGTGATTCAGGAGGCGGCGGGCATTCCGCTCGATCCGTCCTTTGCCGAGCAGAAAGAGATCATGCTGCGATGTCAGGGCTTGTTCTATGCCTGCAAGGATGGCGCCGAGGCGCGCCGCTTTAACCGGATGCTGATCGACGCCGGCCTGATCCAGGGGCTGTGAGGTTTGATATCCCGGCCGGCAGGATAAGTTTTTCCGGTAGCGGAATTAGGCTGGTTGTATTCGCGTCGGCCGCGTCGTCAGGGCTTTCGGTTCCGGCTTTGCGGTCAAAGTTCATCGAGAAGCAGAACCAGTATGACCTCGATCGGCTCGTCATCCGCCCGTTGCGCTCGCTCAGCCGCGGCGTGAAGGTGTCCGGCTGGGAAGAAGACGCCGAGCCTGAGCCGGCGCAGGTTGCGGTCTAGCTCACCGAGCTTTGCAACGCCGCTCACTTGAGCCGCAACGGACTTGCCGTTACGTTCGCGTCCGGCAATTTTGGGAGCAGGCGGCATGAAGCAGATCAGGATCGGCGACGTCACCATCGATGCGGTGATCGAGCGCGAGGGACCCTGGCGGCGGCCGCAGGATTTCTTTCCGGCCTATGACGAGGCGGTGTTTCGGCAACATCTGCCGTCGATGGAGCCCGAGGTCTGGGACGAGGCGCAGGGCAAGATCGTCATCACCTACCAGACCTTTGTGGTGCGCACGCCGCGTCATACCATTCTGGTCGATACCTGCACCGGCGAAGACAAGGGCCATCCGCCGCCGTTCGATTTTCCCGGTAAGGAACGCTGGCGCAACGAGCTGTTTGCGCTAGGCATCGGCTTCGACCAGGTCGATTACGTCTTCTGCACCCATCTGCATATCGACCACACCGGCTGGAACACCACCTTGCGCGACGGCCGCTGGGTGCCGACCTTCCCGAACGCGAAATATGTCTTTCACAAAGGCGAATATGCGGTATGGGAAGCCGAACACGCCAAGGGCAACAATCCGCCCGGCACCGTGTTTCGCGACAACTGCCTGCCCGTCGTCGAAGCCGGGCAGGCTTTGCTGGTCGATGACGACTACGCGCTCGACGACACCATCACCTTGACGCCGACGCCGGGGCATTCGCCCTGTCATTGCTGCGTCAATATTCATTCAAAGGGCAAGCGCGCGGTGGTGGCGGGCGACCTCATGCACCATGCGATCCAGTGCCGGGAGGTGGAATGGTCGTCCAAGCCCGACTGGGACCCGAAACAATCGGCGGTCTCGCGCCGCAAGTTTTTCGGCTCCGTCGCCGGCACCGATACGCTGATCCTGCCGGTACATTTCCCGGCGCCGACCGCGGGCTTCATCACCGCGGATGGCGATCGTTTCAACTATCGTTTCAAGCGCGATTAAATCCGGCGATATCGGCTTCCACTTTCGTCCATCATGCTCTAAGAGCGGCCCGAAACTCTTCTTCGGGCACAATTGACGCATGATCCGTCTCGACAACATCAGCAAGCAAATCGGCCATCAGATCCTGTTCATCGAGGCCTCCGCAACGCTTCAGAAGGGCGAGAAAGCGGGGCTGGTCGGCCCCAATGGCGCCGGCAAGACGACGCTGTTCCGGATGATTACGGGCCAGGAACTGCCGGACGAAGGCCAGGTCTCGCTCGATCGAGGCATCACCATCGGCTATTTCAGCCAGGACGTCGGCGAGATGAGCGGCCGCAGCGCGGTGTCCGAGGTGATGGACGGGGCAGGGCCGGTTGCCGCGGTCGCCTCCGAGTTGAAGGTGCTGGAGGCGGCGATGGCCGATCCGGATCGCATGGACGAGATGGAAGAGATCATCGCCCAATATGGCGAGGTGCAGCATCGCTTCGAGGAACTCGACGGCTATGCGCTGGAGGGGCGCGCGCGCGAGGTGCTGGCGGGCTTGAGCTTCAGCCAGGAGATGATGGAGGGCGATGTCGGCGCGCTCTCGGGCGGCTGGAAGATGCGCGTGGCGCTGGCGCGCATTCTCCTGATGCGTCCCGACGTCATGCTGCTCGACGAGCCGAGCAACCATCTTGATCTTGAAAGCCTGATCTGGCTTGAGCAGTTTCTCAGGGGTTATGAAGGCGCGCTGCTGATGACCTCGCACGACCGCGAGTTCATGAACCGCATCATCAACAAGGTCGTCGAGATCGACGGCGGCTCGCTGACGACGTATTCCGGCAACTACGAATTCTACGAAAGCCAGCGCGCGCTGTCCGAAAAGCAGCAGCAGGCGCAGTTCGAGCGCCAGCAGGCGATGCTGGCGAAAGAGATCAAGTTCATCGAACGCTTCAAGGCGCGGGCTTCCCATGCCGCCCAGGTGCAGAGCCGGGTGAAGAAGCTGGAAAAGATCGAGCGGGTCGAACCGCCGCGGCGCCGCCAGACGGTGGCCTTCGATTTCCTGCCTGCGCCGCGTTCGGGCGAAGACGTCGTCAGCCTGAAGGCGGTGCAAAAAGCCTATGGCAGCCGTGTGATCTACGATGGGCTCGATTTCATGATCCGCCGCAGGGAGCGCTGGTGTGTGATGGGCGTCAACGGCGCGGGAAAATCCACGCTGTTGAAACTGGTGACGGGCTCGACCGAACCGGACGACGGCAAGGTGGCGCTGGGCGGCAGCGTGAAGATGGGCTATTTCGCCCAGCACGCGATGGACCTGCTTGACGGCGAGCGAACGGTGTTTCAATCGCTGGAGGATGCGTTTCCGCAAGCCGGCCAGGGTAGCCTGCGCGCGCTCGCCGGCTGCTTCGGCTTCTCCGGCGATGACATCGAAAAGAAATGCCGGGTGTTGTCGGGTGGCGAGAAGGCGCGGCTGGTGATGGCGATCATGCTGTTCGATCCGCCGAACTTCCTGGTGCTGGACGAGCCCACCAACCATCTCGACATGGCGACCAAGGAAATGCTGATCACGGCGCTCTCGCAATATGAGGGCACCATGCTGTTCGTCTCGCACGACCGGCATTTTCTCGCCGCGTTGTCGAACCGGGTGCTGGAGCTGACGCCCGAGGGCATCCATCAATATGGCGGCGGTTATACCGAATATGTCGCGCGCTCCGGCCACGAGGCGCCGGGCTTGCACAGCTAGCAGGCTGTTGAAGAAGTCTATGCTCGACACGCGATGAATGGGATGTCGTCTCCGTTGAGGAGGCAGATTTCACCTTCGAGTATGCCGTTATTCTGTAGTTCAGCCCAGCCATTGCCGTTTGCTG
>Ga0208193_1000389_pt1 | contig 25587 bp, 17 predicted proteins | sample June2015DPH_17_2_FD_184716 | JGI IMG/M metagenome (GOLD analysis project Ga0208193, IMG submission 184716) | Peatland microbial communities from SPRUCE experiment site at the Marcell Experimental Forest, Minnesota, USA - June2015DPH_17_10... | ecosystem: Environmental > Terrestrial > Soil >... | reverse complement strand
CTGCAATCAACTGCTCGACTTCTCGCCGGCTCCGCCGGCGCCGTACTTCAACCACCTGTTTTTCATTCATGCCCCTACTTCATCATCAATTTCATCGCTTGAACAGATGGTTTCCTCTGACGCTTACATTCCACTTTTACGCTTCTACGTGATGGCGCTCCCGATGAAATGAAGTGTCATTTGCTTCCCGATGACGTGAAGAGCGGCGTTTTACGGAAGAATCCTGCAGCCGGGCTCTGTCGAGGCCCCATGATTCGCTCCGAGCGTCCAAGAGCCAAATCGCGGTAAACGCTACGCGACTAATCGCGGGGTAAGAACGCCGTGTATCGCCCGCAACTCGGCTTTGCTCCACTTGGCTGTTTCCGAGATGGCGCGTGATTCGGACGGAACATGCTCAGCGGGGAACGTCGGTAAACACTTCGCGACTACACAGGATTATATTGTCGCCCGACATGCGACCGCCGCTTTCTGGCGATGGGACTTCCCAAGATCGACCGCCGCATTCCGTCATCGAATCGGAACCGGTCAACGGAATGGCGATTCAGAATAAAGCAAAGCCGAAGCATGCAACCAAGCACGCCGGTCGTCATTAGCTTTCCGCTGAATTCTCATTGATCTCGTATTCGCGCATTTTTTCATACACGAGGCGGCGGTGGATAGCAAGGATCTCGGCCGCCTTCGATTTGTTTCCTGCCGCCATCCGAAGTGCGCGGACGATCATCGCCTTCTCCGCAAGCGCGAGATTCGTTTTCCACCCGTGGGTGAGGGGGATCTGATCGGTCCAATCCGCCTCCGCGCGGGATACAGATCTTAACTGGATGTCCTGCGCGTCCACGATGCCGCTCTTGGCCAGGACTGCGGCCCGTTCCACGGTATTCTCCAGTTCGCGCACGTTGCCCGGCCATTGATAATCACAGAGAAGATTCAGCGCGGCTGGAGACATCGATACGTTCCGGCCGCCGCGCCGCAGAAAATGCTCGACCAACGCAGGAATATCCTGGCGGCGTTCCCGCATTGGCGGCAACTCGATCACCACAACGTTGAGCCGGTAATAGAGGTCCTCACGAAACTGCCCTTCGCTGACCGCCTTTTCCAAATCTCGCGAAGTCGCGGTGATGAGCCGAAGATCGACCCGTATCGGAGTGCCGCTCCCGAGCCTCTCGATGGTTCGTTCCTGAATGGCGCGGAGCAGTTTCGATTGCAGGATGGGCGCTAGCTCGCCGATCTCATCAAGAAACAGCGTTCCGCCGTTCGCTTCTTCGAACCGTCCGATGCGCCGCAGCATTGCATTGGTAAATGCGCCCTTCTCATGGCCGAAGAGTTCGGATTCCAGTAAGGACTCGGGAATTGCGGCACAGTTTACCTTGACCAGTGGTCCTTTCGCGCGCGTGCTGTTGTGGTGGACGGCGTTCACGACCAATTCCTTGCCGGTGCCGGATTCTCCTCGCACGAGAACCGTTGCATCAGTGCGCGCCACTTGGCCGATCAGCTTGTAAACATGCTGCATGGCAGGGCTGTAGCCAATGATCGCCGGCTGCGCTGCTGCGATCGTTTGGTTCGGCTTCTGACTTACTTCGCGCGACATCTTACGGCCGGATACGGCGCGATCCAATTGCAGCACGAGCTGATCGAAATCGACCGGCTTAGCGATGTAGTCGTATGCTCCCAGCCGCATTGCTTCAATGACTGTGCCGCTGTCCCCGTGTGCGGTCATCACGATGACGGGCACATCGATTCCCGACTCGCGCGCCCGCTTGAGGATGGCGAGACCGTCGAGGCCAGGCATTCGGACATCGAGGAGGCCCGCGTCAAGATTCCGTTGCACGAGAGCAGTCAGCGCCTGTGGGCCGTCTTCGGCCTGCACCACCCGATAGCCGCGGCTTTCGAGCAGTTCCGCCAGCGACACACGGGCGGTCCTTTCGTCTTCGCCGATCAGGATGGTTCCTTTAGTTTCCATGTTTATTTTCCATGTTTATTTCCCGGGGACACTCCGGAGTTGAAGGACAAAGGTGGCGCCCATCGCGGCTTCCGCGCGGAAGGAAAGCGTTCCGCCCATACTTTGTGCAAGTTCGCGGGACACTGCCAAGCCTAGTCCATGGCCCGTGCTTTTTGTGGTGTAGAACGGCTCGAAGATGTGTTCCTGCTGTTCAGGCGTAAGACCCGGCCCGTGATCGGTGACTTCGATCCATACGGCACCGTTTGAGACGGTGGAACGGATATTCACGCGCTCACCGTCTCGAGACACTTCGACAGCGTTGAGAATCAGGTTCACCATAATCTGCCGGAAGTATTCTCTGTCAAAGAGTGCCGTCTGCCCCTGATCGCCTGCGACCACAAGCCCCACACCCAGCTTGAGGGCCTGCGGCGTCACGAGTTGCGTGCACTCTTCGAGCACTGGGCTGACGGCGCCGGGCTCAATTCTCGGCGGGCGCGGTTGCTGAAACGCAAGCAGATCGGAAAGCAGACGGTTCATACGATCCACTTCGTCGATCACCATCCGAAAGTCGTCGGAATGGAGCCGATTCTGCTCCTGCCGTTGCGCAAGCATTTGCAGCGAGAGTCGGATGCTGTTGAGGGGATTCCGCATCTCATGGGCGATTCGTCCAATCATCCGGCCCACCGTGCGCGCGCGATCCTCGCGCCGAACCTCAGCCTCAAGGCGGCGGCGGGTTCGGGCCATTTCGTTGATTGCGGCGCTGATCCGGCCAAGTTCGTCGCGGCGCACCGGCAGCGCCGGCTCGAAGTTTCTTTGAAGCGCAGCCAGCCCAGCGGTGATTTGTGCGACGCCGCGGTTCACTCCCACACCGGTAGCAAGCACTCCGGCCGCTCCCAGGAGCGCAGCGGCCACCAGGGCGGTGAGCAGAATACTTTCCGTGCGTTGTGCCGGTTCCGCCTGTCCGGGAAGGCGCTTCATTGCCCAGGAGGCGACAGGTTCGCCAGTTTCGAAAGCCGCTGAAATCACGATCAGGTCATGTTTGCCGCGAAGAACTCTTTCGGCCTTTCCATGCAGTTGCGCCTCGTGAATAACGTCTTCGATGGCGGGTCTCTCCGCCGCGGGGACATCGATCTTGGGCGATCCGCCATCGTGGGTTGGGTACGAATAACCGGCGAATTGAGATGCCGCCCAAAAACCGCCTTCCACGCCTGGATAGGAAGCCAGCACGGTTTGAGAAATGGCTCGCAGCGTGAGATCGCGCGCAGTCTCGGGAAGGTCCGCCCACGGTGTGTCAAAACGTGCCATGTCTGAAGGCGCCATGTCAACGCGTGCTGTGTCGCGATGCTGCCGCAACGAATACTCGCGGTCGAGTTCCTGGATGGCGTGGATTAAGGTGCGCTTCGTGTCGGTAAGAACGAAACCCTCGGCATGTCGAATGGCATTCACCACGAGTTCGACAGTCAGAGCAGCCACGGAAATCGCCGCCACCAAGGCGAAGAGGAGCTGCAACTGAAATCGCTTCTGGAATATGTTGCTCATGGCAGGGCAGCCTGGGCGAGACTCTCCAACGCGTGAGTGAGGTCGTCAGAAGCCTTGGCGTACTCGTCGGCCATGGCTCCGTTGTTTGCTTGCTCTGCTTTCACCGCCTGCTCGTAAAAGCCGCGAGCCAGTTCCAAAAGCCTTGTCGGAGCCGGAGGCGGTATTTGTTGCAAAAAAAAATCGCACAGCCGGAGGCGGAAGTAGATCTGGCGCAATTGATCCTGCGCGTCTTCGCCTTTTCCCGGAGGGCCGCGTCTTCCCGGAGGGCCGCCAGGCGGGCGCGGCGGTGCTTGCCCGGCCGCGATGTGCTGAAGATGATCGATCGGTCGCCTGCACGCGTCAGCCGCATCGGCCAACTGCTGGGCTTGAGATCTCTTCCCATTGTTGAGCGCGCGGCCGGCTTCCTCCAGATATTTTTGGACGAATGTGGCGAGTTCTTTTTGCTGCGGCGTCGTGGGAGAGTTCCGCTCCAGGCGGTTACGTATGTCCTCGATCCTCCGCTCGACAGCCTTGGTATCGGGCTTTGGCGGGGGAGGCTGAGCTACCGCGGCGGAGATTGCGAAGAGGAGGATCGGGAGTCGTGTTGGGGCGGCAGCGGGCCTCATCTTACTCCGCAACAGCAGGATGAAGACCATGCGCATGTCATTTAGATTGACGCTGTACTGAGCATCGATGTGTCCGCTTTCCGGACACTTTTCGCATGTAATCGTACATACGTCGCGGCATCGTACGGTGGGAGCTTCGGCCTGTCCGGTTTGCGCTCATTCGCGGAGGATCTTAGCTTTCATAAGTTATTGAATTCACGTGGCTGACACGACACAGATCTGGCGGCTTCGGAAATGCTTTGTTGAGAGTGCACCCGAACAGGGCGCAAGGAGTTCGTGATGAAAAGACAAATTCTATTCGGTTTGCTTGCCTGCAATGCAGCGCTATTGGTGGCTCAACCGCCCCCACCCCCGGTCCCCGCCCCGGCCTCAGTGACTACCCCTGCCACGACCGTGACCGGGAGCATTTCTCAGTTCAACTATGGACCCGAAGGCAGAGTCGAGGGCTTTGTGGTAGCCCCAAATACGTTGGTGAATCTACCCCCGGACTGGGCCATTCAGGTTGAGATGCTCGCCAAAGCCGGAAACCAGGTAAGGGTAACCGGATCATTGACCCCAACAACATCTGGTATGCAGATCCTCGAGCCGCAGAGCATTGATGTCGCGGGAAAGACATTGGCGATGGTCGCTCCTTCACAGCCGGCGCCGTATGCCGGTTCCGGCGTGATTCGGTCGTTGAACTATGGCGCGCAAGGGGAAGTGAATGGGTTCGTTTTTCAGAATGGAGTCATTGCCCGTACTCCGCCTTTCGGCGCCAGTGACGTATCGGTAGTGAAGCCGGGCGCCAACATTGCTGTATCCGGTTTCGCGCGAATCACGGCTTCCGGCAGAACGGTAGTCGACGTGCAAACGATAACGGCCAATGGGCAGACGATCACAATGAACGCCGCGCCTCCAGATGCTCCCGGCCCAGGCCGGGGGGGCCGGGGTGGTCCGGGACGCGGACCCGGTCCTGGCAGGGGACCGGGCGGCGCGAGTGAACCGCCTCCCCCTCCGCCGAATCCCGGCGCCCCGCCACTACCCCCTCCGCCTCCGCATCAGTAACCGGCAGTCGAGTCACCTTTCATGCCGTCCAACTCCGCGAAGCTTCCAAAACGCAGCATCATCGGCCTGAATGCCGCGAACTTCTTTCAGGCCGAAATGGTCGGCGTCATTCTGCCCATTCTGAACGCGTTTCTGAAGCAGGCCGGCTGGCGGTATGATGCGATCGGTTTTGCGACGGCCGCGGCGGGGCTCGGCACTTTGCTCTTTCAGACGCCGGCTGGCTGGCTCACCGATAAGCTCACCTGCCGGCGATCCCTGTTCGCAACGGTGGCATTGATCACCGGAGCTTGTTTCGCCCTGATTCCGTTTGTGCCAAAGACAGCGCCATGGGTAGATTCGCTGCTGTTCCTATCGGGGGCCACCCAGAGCTTCTTTGGTCCCTTGTTAGGCGCTCTCGCGCTGGCGCTCGCAGGTCACAAGTACCTCACCCGTGTCATGGGTTCGAACCAGAGTTGGAACCACATTGGCAATATCGTTGCGGCGGTCATTGCGATGGGTCTGGTTTCGACGCTGGGATTGACTTCGATCTTCTATTCAGTTGGCGCCTGCTCGCTGCTGGCAGGCGCCTCGGTACTTCTCATCCGCGAGAAAGATCTGGATGAGCGCATCGCAGCGGGCTTTACGCATGAGGAAGATGCCTCAAAGACTTCCTGGACTTACCTGCTGAAAGACCGGACGATTCAGTTTCTGATGCTCTCGATCTTTCTCTTCCACCTGGCAAATGCACCGATCCTGCCCACAGTTGCGATGTATGTAAAGAAGCTGGGAGGGTCGGACAACTGGATGACTGCCACAGTGCTCACGGCGCAGGTCGTGATGGTTCCAGTCGCTCTTCTTGCAGGCCGATTCTGCGATTCCTGGGGGCGGAAACCGGTGATGGCGATCGCCTTCTGGGTGCTGCCCTTGCGGATCGCATCGTATTCGCTCGTCAGTACGCCGTCGGCGCTGGTGTGGCTGCAGGGCCTGGATGGAGTCGGGGCGGGCATCTACGGCGTGGCGGTGGTTTCGCTCAGCGCGGACCTCACGCGAGGTAAGGGAGGGTTCAATACTCTCATGGGCCTCTTCGCCACGGCGCTGGCGGTCGGTGGCGTGATTGGGCCTCTGGTCTCAGGTATGCTTGTTCAGCATCTGGGCTTCAAGACGACTTTCTACGCATTCGCGGCGCTTGCGGCGGTCGGTGCCACTGTGTTCACTAAATTCGTGCCGGAGACGAAATCCGAAGAAACGAAGGAACCCACGAATATCCGGGATGTTGCCCTCGTCTCGAAAGATGCTGCGCCGGACGCCGCCTAAGATAGATCGCCGAAAGGGAGCTTATGAACGCAAGTTGGATTTACCCGTTTATAATTTTCGGTGGGGCGCTGCAATCATGTGGCGCCGCCATGAACGCACAGCTGTTTCAATCGCTGGGAAACAAGTGGCTGGCGAACGCCGTCTCTTTCGCCCTCATCCTTGCCTTCTTCGTGTGCGTGTTTGCAATGTTTCCGAACCCTCTTCCAACTGGCGAAGGCCTCTCGAAGATGCCGTGGTGGGCTCCGCTGGGTGGACTTGTGGGAGCAGTCCAGGTTTATGCGGGCCTCACTCTGGTGCATAAGGTCGGAGCCGGACCCTTTGTCGGCCTGACGGTGACCGCGGCTCTGATCATGTCGCTGGTCCTCGATCACTATGGCTGGTTTCACATGCCCGTTCATGCCCTGAACATTTGGCGCATAGCCGGAGCATTGCTCATGGTGGGTGGCATCGTTCTGATTGCAAAACACTGAGGATCTGTTTATGAGTCGAATTGTTTCCTGGATTCACTTCGGCGATCTTCACATCGCCGGGCGCAACGAACAGAACTATCGCGACTTCCTCTCGCTGATAGATGAAGCGAACCGCAACATGTCGTCGAGTATCGATTTCGCGCTATTGCCCGGGGACAGCGCCGACGACGGCGAGGAGGACGAATATCGGCTCGTGAGACAGGCTCTCGGCCAATGCCGGTTTCCCGTCCACGCGATCGCGGGCGACCATGATGTTGTTTCCGGAACTCTCGACCTCTTTCGGAAGTATCTGGCCGATCCCCCGTACAGAAGTTTCGTTCTGGATGCTCATCGTTTCGTGCTGCTGAACAGTGTTGCGCACTGGCGTCCGCCGGTCTTCGGTCTGGGAGACAAGCAGATGAAATGGCTCCGCGGCGAACTGCGTCTGGCGCACAGCGCACGGGAACGCGTTGTCGTCTTCATGCATGCCTATCCGTCGGAACACGGCGCAGACGCGGCTGAGCTGCGGCGCTTGTTTCGCAATTGCGGCATACTGCTTGTCGAGATGGGACACACCCATTACAACGAGCTCGCGAACGATGGCCTTGTCATCTACGCCGCAACTCGATCTACCGGGCAGATTGAAGAGGGGTCCGCGGGGTTCTCGGTCACCACCCTGGACGATGGCGTGGTCAGTTGGAAGTTCAAGCCCATCGGCGAGTGGCCGCTCGTGATGGTGACTTCGCCGGCGGATGAGCGTCTGATCATCGACTCCGGCAATCCGTTGCAGGTTGTCCGCGAATGTCTCCAGGTTCGCGCTCGTGTCTGGGGTGCTTCGATCGAGACTGTGACTCTCTCCGTCGACAAGGGAGAGCCAGTTGCGATGGAAGCCTTGGATGCCGGCGCCTGGGGAGTCTTTTGGAATCCGGTAGAATTGGCCGATGGTTCGCACCTGCTCGGGGTGAATGCGCGAACGTCCGACGGCCACTCAGCGGAGGACCGCATCACAGTTCATGTAAATCTCCGGGGAGAGTATTCGGCGCCGGCTCGGCTTGAGCCGGACTACCAGAATGCCATCGGCGCCTGGGCAGAGAAGCACATCCTGGGAACTCAACTGGGACCCAATGAGAATGGGCATCCGTGGCCGCCGCGCCGGGAACGGGCTGGCGTCACTCAGTGACAACGGTTCTGGTATGGTCCATCGCCGCCGGTACGATCGCCGGAGTTCTGTTCCGGCCCAAGGACTGGCCCGAAGCGGTCTGGGCGTGTCTGGGAGCCTGTATCCTGGTGATCTCCGGACTCCTTCCTCTATCGCAGGCTGCCGCCGCTGTCGCGAAAGGCACGGACGTCTACCTCTTCCTGACGGGCATGATGCTGCTGTCTGAGCTGGCTCGACGCGAAGGCGTCTTTGACTGGCTTGCTTCGCTCGCGGTCGCGGCGGCTAAGGGGTCGCGCGCGCGCCTGTTCAGTCTGGTGTATCTGGTGGGGATCGGGGTAACGGTATTCCTGTCGAACGATGCGACAGCGGTGGTCCTCACTCCTGCCGTCTATGCGGCCGTGCAGAAGGCGCGTACAAAGGCTCTCCCTTACCTTTTGATCTGCGCGTTCATCGCGAACGCGGCAAGTTTTGTGCTGCCGATATCGAATCCAGCGAACCTGGTTGTCTATGGCAGCAAGCTGCCTCCGCTGCTGCCGTGGCTCCGGACTTTTCTGGTTCCTTCGCTGTGCTCCATCCTCGCCACGTATGTTGCCTTGCGTTGGGTCGTGCGTAGGGAACTGGAAGGCAAGGTGGAGGACGGACGTGAGATTGCGGCGTTATCCGCCGCGGGACGTTCCGCAGCCTGGGGAATTGCAGGCACAGGCGCCATTCTGCTTGCAGCCTCGGCACTCGGTCTTGAGCTTGGACTGCCGACTTGTGTGGCGGCCATGATTGCCGTCCTGATCACCACTCGGGCAAAGAGTCGCGACCTGCGCGAGATCGGGAAAAGTGTTTCGTGGAGCGTGCTCCCCCTCGTGGCAGGCCTGTTCGTGCTGGTTGAAGCGTTGAACAGGGCCGGCGCGCAGCATGATGTGGGGAGCGCGCTTCGATGGTGCGCCGGTTTGCCCCGTGTGGCAGGTAGCCTGGCAGCTTCCTTTGGCATTGCAGGATTGTCCAATGTGATGAACAATCTCCCGTCGGGTCTGTTGGCCGGTGGTGCGCTCCAGGCTGTGAAGGCGCCCGCGTTCATCAGAGATTCGGTCCTGATCGGCGTGGACCTGGGTCCTAACCTCTCGGTTACTGGCTCGCTGGCGACCGTTCTCTGGCTGATTGCGCTGCGGCGCGAAGGCGAGCAGATCAGCGGCTGGCAGTTCCTCAAGACCGGTCTTGTCGTGATGCCCCCGGCCTTGTTGCTTTCTGTGACCGTCGTCTCGTTGCTTTCCAGATAAATGTGTCCGGTTCAGGAACGACGACGTCCGGTTCTCAGTCAGGCGATAAGGCAACTCTTCAAAAAGACATTGGGGGAATTGCGACCGGGATGATCGCGAGATAAGGAATCCGTTTCAGCATCGAGCGACCGTCCGGGTTTCGCTCAAAGCAGCCGACGATACAATTTCCGGTCTTTCAATTCCATGAGGTTCAGGCGAGAGCAGCGTTCGGATTGCGGACGCCATCGTGCGCTCAGCGCTCGCCGCAATCTGGATAATCCCAGGTGCTCAAAGGCCTTCGCCCTGGCAACCCGGCTGCATTTCGGTTGATCGGGAGTTTCCGCTTGAATGCGACTTCTGTTGTCCTCGATTCTGAGCCTTGCCGCTCTCGCCGCCGGCTACCACAAGATCTCCGGCGTCGTGACCGATCAGACCGGCGCGCCCATACCCGACGCGGTAGTCGAAATCAGCGGCGGCATGGATCAGCCCAAGCGGCTCCAGTCCGACACGACCGGCAAATTCGCAAGCACGCCACTACCGCCTGGAACCTATACGATCGCCGTTACCAAAAACGGCTTCGCCCCCCAGCGCCTGGCGGTCAGCCTGTTGGACAGAGATAGCGCGTTGAAAATCGTCCTTCCGCTCGCAACGCAAGCTTACTCCATCACGGTGGAAAGCCGGACCCCGGCCCTCGATACCTCATCGGCTGCGCACCAGGATGCTTTCGTCCTTAACCAGCGGATGCTTGCCGATCTGCCTGTCAAAGACGGCGACATCCTGAGCGCCCTCAGCTCCTTTGTCAACCCGGCCGGCGGCGCCGCGCCAACCGTCATCGTGGACGGTATGGAGAGGACAGACGCCGAACTTCCGCTTTCATCGATTCAGCAGGTCCGCGTCAACAACAACGCTTACTCCGCAGAGTTCCCCAAACCCGGCAAGGATCGCATCGAGATCGACACGAAGGGCGGAGACGATACTTTTCACGGCGGCTTCGTCGTACGCGCGCGCAATTCTATCTTCGACGCGCGTAATCCGATGGCCGATGAGAAACCGCCCTTCTCGCGCTACGGCTACGAGGCCAACCTGAGCGGTCCGGTTCTGCGCAAGCGGCTGTGGTTCTTCCTCGACGCGAACACGGAACTGCAACAGCAAAGCCAGACTGTCTTCGCCTATCTCCCGTCCGGAATTCTTCAGACTGACGTGCTGTCTCCGGTCACGCGCGACAGCTTCCTCGGAAGGCTCGACTGGCAGGCGACGACAGCGCAACGGATTAGCCTGAAGTATGAGCTGCACATCGACAAAACACAAGACGGCGGCATCGGCGGATTCTCCCTGCCGGACCTGGCCACATCCTTCTACCACCGTGACTACCGCATCGAAATCTCCGACCAGTATGTCTTGTCGACCGGCCTGCTCAACAGCTTTCGCGTCGCGCTTGGCACGAACACGATTCGCGCGAGCTCCGCGAACGATCAGCCGCTCATCGTCGTCCAGGGCGCCTTCTCGAGCGGCGGTGCGCAGGTGAACGAGTGGCGTGAGGAGCCGCGCACAGACATGCAGGATACGCTCACACTCTCCAAAGGCAAAAGCGAATGGAAGTTCGGCGTCACCGCGAATCTGCATCCGTTCCGCACTTACAATGCCGACAATTTCGGCGGGACCTACACCTTCGCCTCGCTTGCCGCCTACGAGGCCGGGCAGCCCGAGCAGTTCACCATCACGACGGGCAACCCGCTGCTGAACTTCCAACAGGACGATTACGCCTGGTTCGCGCAGTACGAGCGGAAAGTCGGCAGCGTCAGCTTATTCGCCGGTATTCGGGACGAGTTTCAATCGGGCCTCTCGCATTACTTGAACCTCGCGCCGCGCCTGGCCGCAGCCTTCGCGCCCGGCAAGGATCGTCGCACGGTGATCCGCATCGGCGGCGGCGTCTTCTATGACCGCCGTCCGCCGTCCGTGCTGGAGCAGTCATTGCGATACAACGGCCTTGCGACGCAGCAATACGACGTAACCGATCCTGCGTACCCGGTGGTTTCTCCGGCGATGCCGGGATCACTCGCAGCGATGACGGTTTGGCGCATAGATCCCAACATGACGCTGCCTCGCGTTTACCAGGCGAGCGCCACGGTCGAACGGCAGTTTCCGCTGGGCTTTGTATTGGTTTCCGACTATACGTATCAGCGCGGAACGCATCTCCTGCGCGCCCGCGATATCAATGCGCCGTTGCCCTCGACAGGCCTGCGGCCCAACCCCGAAGAGGGGAACATCGATCAGATCGAGTCGTCCGCGTCATCGCGCGGCAACATTCTGACCTCGACGCTCAAAAGCCCTCCGATGCGGCGGTTCCAGTTCTTCGCGCAGTACACATTATCGCGGCTCTACGACGACACGGGCGCGGCATTTCCGCCTCCGCCCGGCACAGCCATCTCGGCGGCAGGTCTATTCGCGGCGCTTCTTCCGGCGAACAGCTACGATCTGCGCTCGGAATGGGGCCGGGCGAATAATGATGCCCGCAATCGCTTCGGCCTGTCTGGAACCGTTCAGCTTCCCTGGAAATTGACGTTCGGAACGATGACCAGTCTCCGCTCTGGCCTGCCCTTCGACATAACCACTGGCCAAGTCAATCCCGAGGGCGTAGCGAATGTCAGGCCTCCCGGCGTTGCCCGCAACACGGGTGAAGGGCCGGGGCAGGCGTCGGTGGACGTTCACCTCGGTCGTAAGATGCCGCTTCGCTTTGGCGAACACGCAATCGACGCGGAGATCGGGTTTGATTCCTTCAATGTCCTGAACCACACGAATCTGGAAAACTACATCGGCGTGATTACGTCGCCGCTGTTCGGCAAGGCCAATGCGGCCTTCGATGGGCGGCAAATGCAGTTCACGCTGCAGGCGCACTTCTGAGTAGAAATGAAAACCACCGCCAAGCTAAGCTTTACCAGGTTGAACGCTGCCAATTTCTTCCAGGCGGAAATGGCCGGCGTCATTCTGCCGGTGCTCAAGGCCTCTTGTCCGGTCTGGATCATCTTTCACCTGAGTCTCGGCAATCCGCAGCGCCACGGATCGACGGTTCGTGATCTCTCCCACCCCGCGAACCTGCCTCAGCATTGCTGAAGCTTCCGTTGGCGCGAGTTGGAGTACCTCGGAACAGCGGATGCCGTGCAGACGCCTTTCGACATCGCGCGCAAGACCGGCAGTAGCTTACGTACCGGGTCTTCGCGCGTTATCGGCACTGGAGCGTAGGAGACCCACAGACAGCGTGCAGCAGTTGCAAGTCGCTCTTCGCTATGAGCTGGCGGTGAACGGCCTCAACTTCCCTCAGTCTTATCTGCGGTTTGCACTCGGCCAATGTGCGCGGCGACGAGGTGATCAAGCCTGAGCGCCGGAAGGTTCCCTCGGCGCTTCCCCAACGCGACTTCACGGGCGCGTCGACCGGCGCACATGGGCGGGTCTGGTTTGACGGTCAAGTGATCCGGCAGATCCTCAAAGGCTGCTTTCCGGAAAGCCCGTTCCACGGCCCTTACCGGAAAATGCACGCCACCCGAGGCCGATCCCACGCCACTTCGGAACCATAACGCCGTTCTCGACCGGAGTTGTTTACAAGCGGCGTAATCTGGCCGGAGCGTCGATGGCGGAGCGCCGGTAAATACTCGCGACCGAGCTAGACCAAACCGACGGAAGTTTCGCTCGGAAACTCACAAATAGTTTATGCGGAACGATGTAGCGTTTTCTCGCGTCCGTACATCCGAATATCCAAAATATGAAACGACTCGCCTGGAGCTTTTTGCTTATGTTAATGATGGCTACTTGCCCCGCCGCCGCGCAAAGCTGGGATAACAGCGGAAATGGATTGCTGAATGGCGCGTACTACTTCCGCCAGGTCATGTGGCTCGGTGGGTTTAATACCGCCAATGATCTTAAGGAAGCCATAGCGGTTTACGGCAACATCGTTTTCGGTGGTAATGGAACCTATACTCTCACCGCAAAGGCTGCCGATGCGGCCGAAAACACGGTCACATCGATTACCGGCGCCGGCTCCTACACCATCGCCTCCAGCGGTTACGGTTACATGTCCACACCGCTCCAATTCGTTTACTCCCAATTCGAGGGCGATAAAATCAATTTGCTTGTGTCCCCATCCAAAGTCGTGGTAGGGAACACGACCGACAACAACACCGGTTATAATGATCTGTTCCTCGCAGCGCCGACGCCCACATCGACGCCTTCGTTGCAGGGCACATTTTCCGTTATCGGTATAGGCATTCCCGCGCTGACCCTCGACCTGAACCACACCCGCGCTTACTCATTTACCATGACGGGCTCCAGCGACACAGTCGCCACCACGGCCCTCACCGGGGCTCTCGGGTTGAACACCACAGCGATGACGCAGGCGGCTTTCTCCGGGGTGAAGTATTCTGTCGGCGCCGGCGCTGCGGCTGTGACATTCGGTAGCGAGCCGACCACCGCTAATCTCGACAGTAACCTGATGTCCGGCGTCAAAGACTTCTATTTCTCGCCCGATGGTAATTTCTTTTTTGGCGGCGATCCCGAGGATACCGACTTCATCGTCGGCGTGCGCCAGGGATCATCCAGTGATTCCTTCACTGCGCAGACTCTGTACTACACAGGCGGTTTCTTTCAGGACAATTCTCAGTTCAGCATTTGCGACTGTGCCTGGCTCAACAGCACCTACGGCGGATATGACGTCCTCACTGATGCGAACAACGTGGAGATTCTGGCGCATCAGCGGGATAACGCTGTGGGCCCGCCACGCGGCAGCTTCGTCGCCGATTCCACTTACTCCGAAGTGCCATACTTGTCCGGCAGCGCGTACACCGATTTCTACTACGAATACTTCTTCGGCCCGGGTGGCACGTTCGCGATCGGTTTTTCGAATGAGAGCTCCCGATTCCTGGGGATCGACGTCCTTTTGGAGGGGCCCCACTACACGTCGGCTCCCACTTCCTCGCCCTATATCTACCCGACCGGGATCGTGAACGCAGGAGCCTCCGTCCCCTTCACCGCGGAGTTCGCGCCCGGAGAATTCATCTCGATTTTTGGAGCCAATTTGGCAAGCACAACTGAGACAGACCCCACTTTCCCCACTGGCCTGGGTGGCGTGCAAGTACTGGTGAATGGATCTCCGACGGCCGTCCGTTACGTCAGCCCCGGCCAGGTCAACGCGGTGATCCCGCTGGGCATCGACACCGGCATCGCCTCCATTCAGGTGGTCAACAGTTTGGGAACATCGAACACAGTAAGTAACTACGTGGCGGAGACCCAACCCGGCATATTCAACAGTGCAACTTCCGCGCCAGCCGTTTTCCACGGCAACAATACGATCGTCAGCGCTTCGAACCCAGCCGTGGTCGGTGAGGAATTGGCGGTTTATCTGACGGGCCTTGGCACGCTGGATTCCTCGGGCAACGCCACCAACCCCAGCTACGTGTCAGCCGATTTCTCCGGCGTGACAGGCGCCATTGACTACGCTGGCATTGAGCCGGGAACTCCACTCTCGGTCGGGGCCGGATACCAGATGAACGTGACCGTGCCGACCGGAACGAGTTCCGGGCTGAATTATCTGGATATCGGAGGATTCGGTAGTTACAACGGCGAAGCGCTGATTTGCGTTACCAGTTGTGTTGACTCGTCGTTTCGAAGCAGAGTCCGCAGCCGGAGAGCTAAGACTATTCGATCCGCCCTGCGGCCTCGCTTCCCCGATTCGCCCAGGGTCGTCTTCCCGCGGCCCCCGGAAATACATTGAACCTTTAGCGGAGATCGACTAATTAATTAGGGATGCACACGCGTTAGGCCGCTTTTCAGCAAACCAGCCGGGGGCGGCGCGCCGCAGTTGAATTGCCGCCCTAATCGGTTGTCAGACCAAAAAGTGTCGCGCGCGATCAGAACCAGCCCGCGCCTCCTGAAGAATCTGCTCATCGGGAAATCTGCATCACATCGCTATTCCGCTGAGCGGATTTGCCGCCGATGTAGGCGTACCAACCAAAGCAGCCGACTACTTTGACAAATCCTCGATACGATGTGCTGTGGACAATGTCCCCCTGCTCGGGCCGATGAGTTTGGGGCATGCTGTAGCCATGACGTTCTCAGGTGCGATGGGTCAAATAAGCTCGGCGGGGCGAGTGGCCATTTGTATAATGCGTGGCCTGAAAATGACACCTGAAAATGCGCACTTGACAGGCAAGAGTTGGGCCCATGGCTGATAGGGGTTATCGGAAAAGTGCGGGAGTCCGGTTAGCGATTGAAGTTACGAGAGAATCTGGCGATCGGGATGATTGAAGGCGGTGGGATATCGGCTGGATGTCGTGAATCGGTCGAAGTCTCTGGCGAACCTTGCAATCGAAAATCCGGATGGGAACGCCGCGGAGAAAGTTTCAGCGGTTCCGCAACGTCGACACTGGAAAGACCGACTTCGAATACATCAAATGGGGTATTTACTTGACTTAGGTTAACCCAAGATGTAGTTGTCCTTTGCCGTCTCCGGCCAGGCGGCAAAGTAGCGTGACGGAACCGAAGAGCGCCGCATGATTCGGCGTTACTTCGCGGGCTTTTCGATTCGTCGGTCGGCAGGAGCCACATCACGGCGACAAATATGTTGCAGCCGCATGCGGCTTCGGGCCAGACGAAGGCAAGAGGAATCGCGACCACATAGATGATCACGCTCCGAAAGAGGAATGCGCTCTCCAATTTCGAACCCGCCATCCTGCCTGAAGCGCATCGTTCAGATCCCGCGTTGCCGCCACCTTGGCCTCTGTCGGGAAATCGTCGCTTCCGTTGGAAGTACAAGCGGCGGCTTTATGCTACTGTTGCAGCGCCTTAGTCCAACTGGTGGTGACGGTAATGGGCGAGCCGCTGGGCCATTCCATGGGGACATTCATCAGGAAACGCTGCCCGTCCGCCGAAACATCATAGAGGTTCCATGATTTGGGCGAGGGGCGCGTGTGAAAGAGCTCGCGCGGAGGATCGAAGGCGAAATCGCCGCCGCTGGGATGCACGGCCACCGCGTAAATCCGGCCGGGCTGCGTCATATAATACAGCTCGCCGCCGTCGCGGCGCCATCTGGGCAAGCCGCCGCCGGCCGCAATTGTGGACAGTTTCTTGGTGCCGGGGGCGCCGTTCTCGAACGGCTGCACGTAGACGGCATCGCTTCCGCTCTCGTCGGATTGATAGGCGAGCCACTTCCCGTCGGGCGAGAGAGCCGCGTAACCTTCGTAGTGAATGGTATCCACAATCGCCGCCGCTTTGCGTTCGGGCAAACTCAGGCCCCAGATGCCGGAACTCATCCCCGGCTTGATCTCGCTAAAGAGAATGAACTTGCCATCGCGCGCCCAATCGTCGGGATGCTTGGCGGACGCAGTACGATAGACAAGCTCCGCCTTGCCTTGGGCGCCCACCGGCTGGATGTAAAGGTCGAAGGCGCCGAGTTGATCGTTGCCAAATGCAATCCTGGAGCCGTCGGGCGACCACACCGGTGACACGCTGCCGGACCCGGGCAGCTGGGTAAATTGCGAAGCGTGCCCTTGCCCGTCGAGGAGCCAGATGACGGCTTTTTCAGTGGTTGGATCGGGCTTACCCACGGCGACATGCTGGCCATCCGGCGAGACGCGTGGCGGGCCCCAGTTGGCAGGCTCTCCCACCGTGCCTAAATTCTTTCCGGTACGGTCCATCCAAACCAACTGCCGCGTAGGTTTACCGGCGCTCTGATATACCAGCACACCGGTATCCGAAACGGAGATTTGCGCCAGTGAGAAACTCTCCACGGGTCCAACGCCGGTGGCCAGCGGAATGGCGTCGTCGGTGGTTTGCAGTTTCGCGGGATTGAATGGCTGTCCCATCAGGTCGTTGTTGCGGATGAACAAAAGGTAGCCGCTCTTGGAGGTGATGCCTCTGGGGGCGGCCGCATAGACGGCGTTGGTTTCGGAGCTGAAGAGACGAGTGGAAGCCGGCGAATCGAGCGCTCCCGTATATACGCCGGTGGTCTCGCCCATATCGGTGAGGACGAAAAAGACGAAGTGCTTTCCATCCGGCAAGAACTGGGGCCACAGGTGCGAGCGTTCGAACTTAGCGGCGTCCAACTTGGTTATCGGCACAGGCGTTCCGCCGCCGCTGGCTGCAACGCGCGAGAGCCCGCCGGAAAGACCAGGCGCGAAAAGGATGATTCCATCCTGATTCCATGCGCCGCCGCCCGCCAGGCTTTCGGCCGGGCAGACGATCTGGGGCGCGCCGTTGGGACTACCATCCACAATGTGCAGCTTCTTCAACGACTGATTGGCGAAGAATCCAATGTAGTGGCTGTCGGGCGACCAGAATGGCGCGCCGGCGCCCTCAGTGTCAGCCACCGGCTTCGCGTGGATCGCATCGAGGCCCTGCACCCACAACATCCGTTTGCCATTGGGTCCGGAGGCCGACCAGGCCAGATAGCGGCCGTCGGGCGAGATAGCCGGCATGCCGGGATACTTGGCGTCTTCCGGCTCAACGGAGAAGCGGTAAACGGGCGCCGAGTTACGCTCGGGCAAAAACACCACCGCGGCGAGAGTAGCCGCGCACGCCAGCAGAACGATTCCGGCCAACACCCAGAACCGGGTACGGATTCCGCTTTTCGGAACCTCATAAGTCATCCGGCTATAGGGAGGCCGCAGCACCGGTCTTCTGACCACCGGCTCCACGCCAGGCGTAGGATCGACTGGAGGCGGAGAATCGGGCGCAAGGCCGTTGTCTGTCGGGGAAGCGGCCACATGCACGTGAGCCGCCATGGAACGTTGCAGCGCCTCGGCGATACGCGGCAGCGAACGGCCCGCCAGCTTAAGCTCAATCACCGCGTTCTGAATTCGCTGGCGGCGGTTCGCCGGATCTCTCGAGAGGCACCCGGTAATGACGCCCGCCATAGCGGTATGAATCGGCGACCTGGGCAGCAGCGGAGGGGGATCGCATTCCACAATGGCAGCGTCGAGTTGAGCGCCTTCTCCGGTAAACGCCGGGTCGCCATTCACCATTTCGTACAACACCGTGCCGAACGAAAAAATATCGCTGCGCCAATCCGGAGCCTGGCCGAGAACTTGTTCCGGCGAACGGTAAGCGGCGGCGATTTCCGAAACCGGGGAGATTGGCTTCGCCAAAGCGGCTCCCGTCTGGGTAATAACGATCGAGTAGGGCGACACGGCGCCATGAATCAATCCGGCCGCGTGAGCGCGGCTCAACGCGTTGCCGATGTCGATGGCATAGCTTAGCGCGTTCTGCGGCGCGAGCAGATCCTGGCGGAGCTTGTCGGCCAGTAAGTCGCCGACAAGCGGATCCCCGGTGAGGAATTCGTGCTGATCGCTGGTGGTCACGGTGATTGCAACTCAATTCTACTATTCGTGGCGCCTGAGTCTCCATAGCCAAGGAGCGCACCGTGCACCACTACTACTGAGTGAGTATTCTTCACCTGGAATAGCGCAAACTCGCGGCAAAAATAAGCTGGCAACATTTTTCGCCGGATTACGGCGTCGGAGGGATTTGGGCCGCGTCCATTAATGCACGCGGCCCTCATGACACTGGCCGGTCATGGCGTTGGCTCGCATCAAATTCGCGGAATGCGGTTGAGGCCCTCAGCGGCCCGCCAGCTTCCGTCCGTGGGCCCACAACGCGCCCGCGTCTTCGGCAACTTTGCGGCCCTCTTCATAGATCACCTTGACATGGCTGAGGATGTCGCCGACCGCGTCGGCAAGTTCGCCGGAAGTGTCGGAGAGACGCTGGCCAACTTGCCGGGCTGCATCCCACCGGCTTTTCTTCTGGCGGCGGGAGAGCGCGATGCCGACCCCAATCGCTGTCCCGGCCGCAATGCCGAGCCAAATCTTTGTCGAATTGCTTCCCCAAACACCGTCGCAGGTTTCTTCTGGCATACTTCCTCCAATTCCAGTGTAGGGCGCGGCGGCGAAGAGGGCGCAGCGCAGCCGTGCTAAGGGGTACAGGGTAGTCGCCGCTTTCGTAGGGATTCGCACGGCGCGCTGCAATCTGCGGCAGAACGAAGCGCCGCGGCGGCCCTTGGACGCGTCGCCCACGCGCGAGTTGGCGGTCTGCCGGAGCCCGAAAAAAGCCCGGACGTTGCCCTTGCGAGCGGTTCGAGTGCGCGCATATGCTCGGGTCCAGTACGGTTCGGAAATTTATCGCGACACTTCCCTATTGACACTGCGCGTGGCCAATGTACAATCCAAAATGGCCCCTAAATCGACAAACGGAAGCGGCAAAAAATGTTTAAAGCCAGAAAAGCAAGGCCCATCGCCACGGCGGATGCGCAGGGATATAACAGCAGCGAAGTAGCCCGCATATGCAGCGTCACCCTGCGGCAACTGCAGTGGTGGGATGAACGCAGCGTGGTTTCACCGCGGCAGGACGGCCACAAGCGCGTCTACTTGAAAGAGGAAGTGGTGGAGATCTCGGTAATTGCGGAGTTGCGGCGCAAAGGATTTTCGCTGCAGAAGATCCGGCGCGTGCTGCGGTTTCTGCAGAAGGACATGGGAAAGCGGCTGGCCGATGCACTGGCGGCCTCTTCCAACGTTCACCTGCTGACCGACGGCAAATCGATCTACCTGGAAGAGGCTCCGGACCGGATCATCGATCTGCTGAAGAACGCGCGCCAGCCGATGTTCCTGGTTTCGGTGAGCGACCAGGTGAAGCGCCTGAACGCGGCGGCGGAGCGCAAGCCTTCCCGGTCGGAAAACGGTTCTGCGCGCAGCAAAGCGCGCGCGGTGTAGGTCTGGCCTGGCGACTGAGTCCTTCGCCATTCGTCGCGCAGCGGACGCCCACCGCCTGCGAAGCTAACCACTCTCTGCGCCCGTAGATCTGTCGCGGACGCCGCTGAAATGGTTGCGCGCACTGAAGCACTATCGCGGAGCGGACTAATGAACTAATGAGTCTCGAAGTGATAACACGGCGCCTACCAACCTAATGTCACTTACCTTGGACGCAGGCGGGCATTCCGCACAAACTGTAGGGCGGACCCCCTGGTCCGCGGCCGACCCCCCGGTCGGCCTCTCAGGGATCGCATGGGCTGATTCGGCTCGGCGAAGAGCGGGCCCATGGGGATCCGCGCGGACCAGGGGGTCCATGCACAATTCCCAGCTACGAGCAACGTGCCGCGCGGGAAAGCATCCTACTGCACATCGGCTGTCACTCAATTACGCGTCGGAGATAGCCTGCGTGTAGCGTGCGATGACCTGCTTTGCTTTGCTGGTTGGGCTGGCCATCGAGACTTTTCAGCCCGCGCCAGGTGTATAATTCGAGCCGAAGAGAATTTCCGCTTATATCGGCTCTACCGTGACCAGACGCATGACCAGACGCAAGCTGCTCGCATACGCCGCCGCGGCCCCATTGACCGCTACGGCCTCCCCTGCCCCCGCCGTCAAACCCGGAATCGACATCTTCAGTCTGCGGTCGCAGAACTGGACGCCCTTCCAGAACCTGGACTACTGCGCGGCCCACGGCGCCAAGGTGGTTCACTTTTCCGAGGTCCGCTTTATCGGCAGTCTCGATCCCGCGAACCTCCGCCAGGTCCGCCAGTACGCCGAGAAACTCGGCATCGAAGTGGAGATCGGGATGAAATCCATCTGCCCTACTTCGAAAATGTTCGACCCGAAAGATGGCACGGCCGGGGAGCAGCTCACTCACATGATCGCCGCGGCGAAGATCGTCGGCTCGCGCATTGTCCGCGCTGTTCTAGGCAGCTCCGACGACCGCCGGCCCGGACCCATCGAACGCCACATCGAAAGCACCGTGCAGGTGCTCCGCAACGTTCGCTCACAAGCTATCGACGCCAATATCAAGATCGCTATCGAGAACCACGCGGGCGACATGCAGGCGCGCGAGCTCAAGACCCTGATCGAAGGGGCCGGGCGCGATTTCGTGGGCGTGTGTCTCGATTCCGGCAATCCGTTGTGGACTATCGAAGACCCGCACCTCACTTTGGACACGCTGTATCCTTACGTGCTGACCAGCCACGTTCGCGACAGCGCGGTCTGGCCGGTTCCCGAAGGCGGCGCCGTAGCCTGGGTGCGCATGGGCGAAGGCAACGTGGATATCGACGGCTACGTGCGCAAGTATGCCGAGCTTTGCCCCGGCCGCGCCCTGTCCATGGAATGCATTGTGACCGGGCCGCGTATTTTTCCCTTTCGCGATCCCAAGTTTTGGGACGCGTACCGCAACGACCCCGCATGGGAGTTCGAACGTTTTCTCGAGATCGTCGCACGCGGGAAGCCTCGTCCCGCCGAGCCGCGCGCCGCGAGTCCGGAGGCGGCGCGGCAGAAGGAACGCGAGGATCTGGAAGCCAGTATTGAGTACACCCGGAAGTTACTATGAGCGACTATTGTGGCGCACGCACTCCTGCGTGCAGCGTTCACACTCGTGTGAACGCGAAATGTTACTACGTAACCTGAGGTATCCACGCTATGAATCGCCGTCAATTTATCCGAACCAGCGCCGCCGGTCTCAGCTTGTCAGCCGCGGCTTACGCGGAACAGGCCGCGGACCAGAAGCCCAAACGCGTAGGCATCATCGGCCCCGGCTGGTATGGTAAAACCGATCTCTTCCGCTTGATCCAGGTCTCTCCGGTGGAGGTGGTGTCGATGTGCGACGTCGATAAGCACATGCTATCCGACGCCGCCGACATGGTAGCGGTGCGGCAAGCGTCGAAGCGGAAGCCGCGCACTTACTCCGATTACCGGAAGATGCTCGCCGAGAAAGATCTCGACATCGTCCTGGTCGCCACTCCCGACCATTGGCACGCGCTCGCCATGATCGCGGCAGTCCAGGCGGGCGCCGACGTATACTGCCAGAAGCCGATCAGCGTCGATATTATCGAAGGCCAGGCCATGCTGGCCGCCGCGCGTAAGTATAAGCGCGTGGTACAGGTGGGGACGCAGCGCCGCAGTACGCCCCACTTAGTGGATGCCCGCGACAAAATTATCAACGCCGGCAAGCTGGGTAAGATCGCGGTGGTGGAAATTTGTTGCTATTACCACATGCGCGCGGACAGCAATCCGCCCGATACCGCGCCGCCGGATTATTTCGACTATGCGATGTGGACCGGCCCCGCCCCCCTGCGGCCTTACAACGCTCTGGTGCATCCTAGAAGCTGGCGCGCGTTCATGGAATACGGCAACGGCATCATCGGCGACATGTGCATCCACATGTTCGATATGACTCGCTGGATGCTCAATCTAGGTTGGCCGAAGCGAGTCAGTTCGGCGGGCGGAATTCTGGTGCAGAAAAGCAGTAAGGCCAACATAACCGATACGCAGCTTGCCACCTTCGAATACGACGACTTGAAAATCGTATGGCAGCACCGCACGTGGGGCGATCCGCCCGACCCTGAGTACCAGTGGGCCGCAACCTTCTACGGCGACCGGGGTACGCTCAAGGCGGATGTCTACGGCTATGACTTCAAGCCGTCGGGTAAGAACGAAGCGCCGATCCACCAGGATGTTACTTATGAGTTAGAGCAGTATCCCGAAGACAAGACCGAAAAGGATCTGGAGAAGCACTGCGCGCCGGCCATTCGGCATCATATGATGGACTTTCTGGCAGCCATTGCATCCCGCGGCAAGCCGGTCGCCGATATCGAGCAAGGTTATATGTCGACCGCCAGCTGCATCCTGGCGAATCTCTCGATGCAACTCGGCCGCACGCTTGCCTGGGACCCTAAGACGCAGCGCGTGATTGGAGACGATGAGGCTAATCGGCTGCTGCGGCGCCCCTACCGCAGCCCATGGGTGCATCCCACGGTGGAATCGGTGTAGTTGGTACTCATGATGAAACTCCATCTGTATGCAAGCGCGATGTTACTGACTGCCGCGGCGCTGTCGCTAAGTCTCAGCGCCGATCAAAACACTCCCGAAGCCGGTAAAGACGGATGGATCGGCATGTTCGACGGAAAGACACTCGATGGCTGGAAGGCCAATGACAATCCGGATAGCTGGAAAGTGGTGGATGGCGCAATTGTTGGCAGCGGCCCGCGCAGTCATCTTTTCTGGATGGCGCGGGAGTGCGAGGACTGTGAGTTCCGCGCCGAGGTGAAGCTCAATCACAGCGGCAACTCAGGCATGTATATCCGGGCGGCTTTTGGTCCGGGTTTTCCGAAAGGTTATGAGGCGCAGGTGGAGAACACTTCGCCAGACCCGCAAAAGACGGGCAGCCTATACGGTTTCTCGAAGGTTCTCGAGCAATTGATTCCCGACGATACCTGGTACACGCAACAGGTAATCGCCCACGGTAACCACATAGTCATTACGGTGAATGACAAAGTAGTGGTGGACTATATCGACCAGAAGAACACTTACACTAAGGGCTATCTCGCGCTGCAACAGCACAATGACGGCAGCGTAGTACAATTTCGAAAATTGCTGATGCGGCCCTTCAAGCCCTGACCTGTGGGGCGGCCAATCTTGGCTGCAGCCGCCTTTCAGGCGGCTTTTGCACTCGTCCCTTATTTCGCGGGTCTAACACTCACGCAATAACGCCCGGCGTTAGATACTCAGAGTCAATCGCGCACGGAGCCAGGCTCCTAGCCGACTCCAGCATTCGCAGGCATCCGATGGTGGCCCGTGCGCCATCCTCGACGGTAATCTGCGGATGTCCGCCGCCGCGGATGGCGTCGATGAAGTCGCTCAACTGGGCGGCGTAGCCCTTTTCCCCAAACCACTTCGTGCTGTTCATCCGCATCTTGCCGCGGACCGAGAGATATTTGAAATCCTCCGTGACGGCGCCGATGCCGTCCGCGAATACCTCCACGCGCTCGCCGCCAGACGTCTTGCTTCCAATCGTGCTGTAGTTGAGGCTGCCCACCGAGCCATCGGCGAAATGGAACGCGGCCACCATGTTGTTCTCGCCCACCGGATCTTTCTTGCCGGTGGGAAGCGAGTAAGCCGACACGGAAACCGGCTCCGAATCGAGCAGCCAGTACATCAGATCCACAAAGTGACAGGCTTCGCCGAGGATGGCGCCGCCAATCGCCGGATCCGCCATCCAGTAAGACCCCGAAATGCCCGGCGAATTGATGCGGCATCCCACCACTGCCGGCCCCGACCGCCGAGCCAGCGTCTTCTTCTGCTCCAGGTAGTATGGCGCGAAGCGGCGATTGAAGCCGACCGTGAGTAGCTTTCCCGATTCCTTCACCGCCTGGCAGAGCTCGCGGCACTCTTCCTCCGTCAACGCCATCGGCTTTTCCACGAACACGTGCTTTCCAGCGCGCAGCGCGGCCAGGGACTGCGCCGCATGGTGCTGATTGCGGCTCACGATCACGACGGCGTCCACCGCGTCGTCCCTCAGAATCTCTTCGTAGTCGGAGCAGCAGTATTCGGCGCCGAAGCGCACCGCGTAGCTCTTGCCGCGAAAGCCGGCCGACGAGTGGACGGCCCGCAGGCTCGCGTGTGGATTCTTCTTGAGGTTGGGAAGGTGCGACCACCGGGCAAGATTGCCCGCGCCTACCAAAGCCACCTGGAGCTTGCCCGGCAACGCCGCATGCGCCGCGGGGTTGGCCACTTTCCGGCGGGGCGTGAACGCGGCGGGGTTGGGAGCATCCACGTCCGGATAACGCAACAGCACGGCCAACGTGCTGGTGTTGGGCTGCAGGATGGCTTCGTAAGCCTGCGGCGCCTCCTCTAGCGCGTAGCGGTTCGTGATCAGCGGTTCGACATCGACTTGTCCCGTGGCCAGCAGCCGCAGGAACTCTTCCATGTTCCGGTTCTCGGTCCAGCGCACGTAGGTGATGGGGTAATCGCGGCCCTGCTTCTCGTAAGCCGGATCGTAACTGCCGGGGCCATAGGCGCGCGACATGAAGAGCTGCACCTCTTTGAGGTACATGTCGTTCCAGGGGAACTCCATGCCCACGGCGCCGACAATGATCATCCGTCCACGGTCGCGGCAGATCTGCAGGGCCTGTTGCGCCGGCGCCGGAGACTTGCTGGCAGCGCAGACAAGCACGCGGTCGGCGCCGCGGCCGTCGGTAATGGCGTGGATGGATTCGCGCAGGGCGCCGCCGCCGAAAGCGTAATCCGCGCCCAGCTTTTTCGCCAGCTCGACGCGCTCGGGCTTCAGATCGGCCGCGATCACCACGGCGCCCTGCAGTTTGGCGAGTTGCACGGTGAGCTGCCCCACCAAGCCCAATCCCAGCACCGCCACCACATCCCCCAGGCCGATTTCCGAGGTGCGCACGGCGTTCATGGCAATGCTGCCGAGGGTGGCGAAACAGGCGTGCTCGAAAGGAACCGCGTCCGGGATTCGAGCCACCAGGTTCCGGCCAGTCACAATGCTCTCGCCGTGCCCCGTG
>Ga0208193_1000388_pt1 | contig 25613 bp, 18 predicted proteins | sample June2015DPH_17_2_FD_184716 | JGI IMG/M metagenome (GOLD analysis project Ga0208193, IMG submission 184716) | Peatland microbial communities from SPRUCE experiment site at the Marcell Experimental Forest, Minnesota, USA - June2015DPH_17_10... | ecosystem: Environmental > Terrestrial > Soil >... | reverse complement strand
TCTTTTTTCCTCCTCAACGATCGTAACCGTCACGGTCGACGAAGGGTCGACGCCGGCCCGCAGATCGTCCGGAAGCTTTGACGCGGGATAGTGTTCGAGAACGACCTTATTCATAGGACACCTCTATCTCATAGATAGACTATCACGATTTCACCTGAACGTCTTGCGCGGGTCAAAGGCGTCGCGCACCGCCTCGCCGATGAAGATCAGAAGCGACAGCATGATCGCCACCGCGAAGAAGCCGGTGAAGCCGAGCCAGGGCGCCTGAATATTGGCCTTGGCCTGCGATAGCAATTCGCCAAGCGAGGGCGAACCAGGCGGCAGGCCGAAGCCGAGGAAGTCGAGCGCGGTAAGCGTCATCACCGATGAGGAAACGATGAACGGCAGGAAGGTCATCGTCGCCACCATCGCGTTCGGCAGCAGATGACGGAACATGATCACGGCGTTCGACACACCGAGTGCCCGCGCCGCCTGGATGTATTCGAAGTTACGGCCGCGCAGGAATTCGGCGCGCACGAGACCTACCAGCGAAACCCAGGAAAACAGCGCCATGATGCCGAGCAGGATGAAGAAGCCCGGCGGCAGCACCGCCGAAATGATGAGAAGCAGATAGAGATAGGGAATCGAATTCCAGATTTCGATGAAGCGCTGAAAGGAAAGATCGATCCAGCCGCCGAAATAACCTTGCACGCCGCCCGCGGCGATACCGATGATCGAGGAGATGATGGTCAGGCTCAAGCCGAACAGCACCGAGATACGAAAGCCGTAGATCAGGCGCGCAACGACGTCGCGGCCCTGATCATCGGTTCCGAGCCAGTTATATTCGAGATCGCGACAGCTCTTGAGTCCCTTTTTCTCCACCACTTCCTTGCACTGGGCTTCCGTCAGTCTCCAGGTCGGCGGCGACGGCGCGGGCGTCGGCAGATCGAGATTGTGGGTATCGTAGGAATAGCGGATCAAGGGCCAGACGATCGTGCCGCCCTTGTCCGCGATCAATTTCTGCAAGTAGGGATCGCGATAATCGGCCGCGGTTTCAAAATCGCCGCCGAAGGCCGTTTCCGAATAGGTGACGAAGGCCGGCCAGTAAAGATGGCCGTCATACTTGATCAGAAACGGCCGGTCGTTGGCGATCAGTTCGGCAAACAACGAGACGAAGAACAGAAGCATGAAGATCCAGAAAGACCAGAAGCCACGCTTGTTCGATTTGAAATTCTGCCAGCGCCGACGATTGAGCGACAACGGCTGAAACTCGTGGTCCATCACCGGCACGGCTTCGCCGAGCGGGGATTGTATCTTGGTTTCGGGGGGCGGGGTTATAACGGTCATTATACCTCCCGCGCTTCGAAATCGATCCTCGGATCGACCCACATGTAGGTGAGGTCGGTAATCAGGTTCACCACGAGGCCGACCAGCGAGAAGATGTAGAGCGTTCCGAACACCACGGGATAATCGCGGTTGAGCACGCTCTCGAAGGAAAGCAGGCCAAGCCCGTCGAGCGAGAAAATAGTCTCGATCAACAGCGAGCCGGAAAAGAACGCGTGAATGAACGCCCCCGGAAATCCCGCAATCACGATCAGCATGGCATTGCGGAAGATGTGGCTGTAGAGCACCTGCCGCTCGCTACAGCCCTTGGCGCGCGCAGTCATGACATATTGCTTGCGAATTTCGTCGAGAAACGAATTCTTGGTCAACAACGTCATGGTCGCAAACGCGCTGAGCGACATCGAGACCAGCGGCAGCGCGAGGTGCCAGAAATAATCGATGATCTTCCAGTACCAGGGAAATTGCGACCAGCCGTCCGAGGTCAGACCGCGCAACGGGAACAGATTGAAGAACGATCCTCCCGCGAACAGGATGATCAGAAGGATCGCAAACAGGAAGCCGGGAATCGCAAATCCGACGATGATGACAGCCGATGTCCAGGTATCGAAAGGCGTGCCATCCTGAACCGCCTTGCGGATGCCGAGTGGAATCGAGATCAGATAGGTGATGAGCGTCATCCAGATGCCGAGCGACATCGAGACCGGAAGCTTCTCCTTGATCAGCTGAATCACGCTGATGTCGCGGAAATAGCTCTTGCCGAAATCGAAGCGGGCATAATTCCAGACCATCAGCGCAAAACGCTCAGGCGCCGGTTTGTCGAAACCGAACTGCTTTTCCAGGCTCTTGATGAAATCGGGATCGAGGCCCTGCGCGCCACGATACTTCGAGCTGACGGCGTCGGCCGCGGCACCGCCCGGCCCGACAGGGCGGAAATCGCCGCTGCCGCCGGAGATGCGCGAGGTCGCGCCGGTATCGGCGCCCGAGAGTTGCGCGATCACCCGCTCTACCGGTCCACCTGGCGCGAACTGCACCACGATGAAGGCGACGAACATGATCCCGAGCAAGGTCGGAAGCATCAACAGGATACGGCGTGCGATATAGGCGCTCATGAATTATTTCGCCCGATCGAGCTTCTCGGCCTTGGCGGCGTCGTGCCACCAGATCTCCGGGGCGCCCACGCCTTGCGCATAGCGCGGTGGCTTGGCCGGATGGCTAAACTCATCCCAATAGGCGACGGGATGCGTGGCGCGATACCATTGCGGAATCCAATAGCGTCCGGCGCGAAAGACGCGGTCCAGCGCGCGGCACGCCACCGTCAGATCCGCTCGCGATTGTGCCGCGATGGCCTTCTCGACCAGCGCGTCGATAGCGGGGCTCGCGACGCCTGCAAGATTATATGAGCCCTTGGTGGCGGCGGCCTGCGAGGTGAAGTACGGGCGCAGGCTGTCCCCCGGCGTCGCCGACATGCTGAGCCGTTCCACCGTAATGTCGAAATCAAAAGCCTCAACGCGCGCCCGGTATTGGACAGCATCAATCAGCCGGGGGATAGCCTCGATCCCAAGCAGGCCGAGATTTTGGATCAAAGATGCGTGGTGCGGCAGGAACGACTGCTCGTCGAGCAGAAACTCGACTTTGAACGGTTCACCGTTTGGCAAAACCCGCTTGTTGTCCTTGATCGCAATCCCGGCTTCGTTGAGCAATTGCTGCGCCTTGCGCAGCAGCGTGCGGTCTTGTCCCGATCCGTCAGATACCGGCGGCACGAAGGGCTCTCCGAACACCTCGTCCGGCACCTGACCACGGAACGGCTCCAGCAGCTTCAGCTCTTCCGGCGAAGGCAATCCGCTGGCCACCATGTCCGAATTCTGGAATGGCGAACTCGTGCGGGCGTAGGCGCCGTACATGACGGTCTTGTTGGTCCATTCGAAATCGAACGCATTGATCAGCGCCTCCCGCACACGCGGGTCCTTGAATTTGTCGCGCCGGATGTTGATGAACCAGCCTTGCCCACCCGACGGCGTATCGTCGGGCAGGGTCTCGCGCTTGACGCGGCCGTCCTTCACCGCAGGAAAGTCATACCGTGTGGCCCAGATGCGTGCGGTGAATTCCTCGCGGTAGAGATAGCTCTTGGCGGTAAAGCCTTCGAAGGCAACGTCGCGGTCGCGATAGAACTCGTAACGCACAACGTCGAAATTGTAGCTGCCGCGATTGACCGGCAGATCGGCCGCCCACCAGTCCTTCACGCGATCGAATTCGATGAAGCGGTTGACCTCGAATTTGCCGACCTTGTAGGGCCCCGACCCGAGAGGCGTATCAAGCGTGGATTCCTCGAACGAGCGCGCTGAATAATAGGCTTTGGAGAAGACCGGCAGGCCCGCCACATAGAGCGGAACGTCACGAGCGCGATTGGGCGCGAAAGTGACGACGAGGGTCGCATCGTCGATAGCCTCCGCCTTCACCATGTCGCGCAGTTGAACGACGATCAGCGGATGCCCCTTCTCCTTCAGGATAGTCAGCGAGAAGGCGGCATCCTGCGCGGTCAGTTTCGAACCGTCGTGGAAGCGCGCTTCCGGCCGCATGGTGAAGCGATACGTCAACTTGTCGGGCGACATCTGCACCGATTTTGCCGCCAGGCCATACATCGCATCGGGCTCGTCGCCGCCGCGCACCATCAAGGAGACGAACGTCATGTCCATCCCTTGCGCGCCTTCACCCTTGATGACGTAGGCATTAAGCGAATTGAAGGTGAAGAAGGATTGATTATGGGCCCGCCCCGACGGGATCAGCGAAAACATTCCGCCTTTCGGCGAGGCGGGATTGACGTAGTCGAAGTGCTGAAAATCGGCCGGATATTTCAGGTCACCGAACGCCGAAAGCCCGTGAGCCTCGGTGCCCGCATCGGCCGAGAATGCCGGCCGTAGCCATGGCTCGCCCGAGACACCGGCACCCAGAGCGCCGGCGCCAAGGCCAAGCACATGCCGGCGCGATAAAGACGCCATGCGCGGAAGCCCCCTCAAGATCTCTTGCCGATCCTGGCGGCTTTTTCAGCGTCAAACCACCAGAGTGATGGCAAGCCGGAGTTCGCATATTTTGGCAACGGCTCGGCGTGAGAAAAGCGGTCCCAGCGCGCATAGCGCGAAAATGGATAGCTATATTGGGGCACGACATAGAAATTCCAAAGCAAGACGCGATCGAGCGCCTTGGTCGCCGCCAACAATTCGGAACGGCTCTTGGCAAAGATCACCCTGTCGATCAGGCTGTCGACCGCAGGATTCTTGATGCCGGCGGTGTTCCGCGAGCCGGATACATCGGCGGCCTGTGACCCCCAATATTCGCGCTGCTCGTTACCGGGAGAAAGCGATTCGCCCCAGGTATCGAAAATCATGTCGTAATCGAAGCTGCGCTCCCGATTTTCATATTGGGCGCTATCGACGATCCGGATCGAAGTCGTCACGCCGAGCCGTTCCAGCGATGGCTTGTAGAACAGCGCGATTCGTTCGTAAGCTGGCTCTTGAACCAGAATCTCGACCGTGATCGGCTTTCCCGCGGCATCCACGAGCTTATGGTCCTTGATCTCATATCCCGCCTCTTTCAAGAGCCTCAAGCTTTCCCGCAAATTGGAGCGAACCGCTTCGGGATTGCCGCCGACCGGACTTTGATAGGGCATGGTGAAGACTTCGGGTGGCACCTTGTCGCGTACCGTCTCGAGGATCGCCAGCTCCTCGCCTTCCGGTAATCCGGACGAGGCAAGCTCCGTTCCATAAAAATAGCTGTTGATGCGCGTGTACTGCCCAAAGAACAGTTGCTTGTTCATTTCCTCGAAGTCGAAAGCAAAATTGAATGCGCGGCGCAGACGAACGTCCTTGAACTGCTCACGGCGCAAATTGAGAACAAAAGCTTGCATCCGCCCGATATCGTTGACCGGAAACTCTTCCTTGATGGTACGCTTTTCGGCCATCGCCGGAAAATCGTAAGCCGTCGCCCACTGCTTGGCCGAATTCTCCGCAATCCAGTCCACCTGATCGGCCTTGAACGCTTCGAGCGCGACGGAGTTGTCGCGGAAGAACTCAAAACGCAGTTCATCGAAATTGTTCTGGCCCACCTGCGTAGGAAGCGCCGTCCCCCAATAATCCTTCACCCGAACCAACTTGACGGTGCGGCCAGCAACGAAGTCGCCAATGCGGTACGGACCGGAGCCAAGCGGGGGTTCAAGGGTCGTTGCCGAGATATCGCGCTTGCGGCCCTCACTATCATTACCTTCCCAATAGTGCTTCGGCATCACCGTGAGTTCGCCGACGATATGCGGCAGCTCGCGATTTCCAGGAGCATCGAACGTAAACTTGATGTCGCGCTCGGCAACCTTTTCCGCCTTCGTCACATGGCGATAGTACGAGGCGTACATCGGACTGTTCTTCTTCAGCGCCTCAAACGAGAAAATCACGTCCTCTGGTGTCACTGGCCTACCGTCGTGCCAGCGCGCCTCCTTGCGCAGGCGATAGATGACCCAGGCAAAATCGTCGGGGTGGGATGCGGCTTCGGCCAGCAGGCCATATTCGGTCGCGACTTCATCCTGCGACCGCGCCATCAGCGTTTCGTAGATTTGTCCGACGGCCGGCGCGATTGAACCTTTGACGCCCGAGACCGCGATGTTGAAATTATCGAAGGTCCCGATCGATATCATGCGGGTGATGCCGCCCTTGGGCGCCTCCGGGTTGACATAGTCGAAGCGCTTGAAGTCGGGCGGATACTTGACTTCACCAAACAGCGATAAAGCATGCCGCCAAGCCGGCTCGCTTGCGGAACTCTGTGCTTGTGCGCCGCTGATCGAGAGGGTGGACGCTGTGCCAAGCGCCGGGGCGATCGCGACTACCGCACCACCCTGCAAAAGACGTCTTCGATTAAAGGCCAAAGGGAAGATCCTGTGTTTGTCCGCGCTACTGGCGACGCAGTATAGGGCAAGGTTTGGGCCGATTAAGTTGCTTTTTGCTCATCATAACACCCCGTATGCGGCGAAAGGTCCCGGTCACGAAAGCGAGACCAGCCATATCGATCTTCGGCATTTCGGGTGCAGCGGGAACCGGTGGGACGCAAAGCAAAACGGCCGGGAAAACCCGGCCGTTTAAACAAAAGTGCCTGAACAAATAACAGCTATTTCGCGGCGGTCGGCAAAGGCGCCGGGTTATCCGAAAGCGAGTTCAGATAGTCGATGACGTCGGCGCGCTCGCTGTCCTTCTGAATGCCGGCAAAGCCCATCGCGGTGCCGGGAATGAACCCCTTCGGATTGTTGATGAACTGGTTGAGGTCGTCGATAGACCAGACGCCGCCCTTGCCTTTCATCGCCGCCGAGAAATTGAAACCACGGCCTTCGCCCTTCTTGTCGCCGACGATCCCGAAAAGATTCGGGCCGACCTTGTTGGGTCCGCCCTTCGTGAAGTCGTGACAAGCGGCGCACTTCTTGGCGGCTTGCTCGCCCTTCTGAACGGAGGCGGTCTGCAACAGCTTCTCGATCGGCTCGGACGGCGCCGCTGCGGCGGCTTTTTCGCCCCCTGCGGCTTCTTCCTTCACGGCGATTTCGAACCCCGGCTTTTCTGGCTTGCTGGGAGCAAAAATCGCGCTGGCGGTGAAACTCGTCACCAGCAAAACGAGGCAGGTACCCAGGATGGCACCGAGAATTTTATTGAGTTCGAAGGAGTCCATTTTCGATCAGGCTCCAGGCCGGAAATGTCGATTTTTGGCCGGAGAGAACGGCCGCGATAGCTCCGGGACTTGGCTTTTGCGCCGCACCCCAAGCGGAGATGAGATATCGGTTTGCCCGTGCTCTGGCAACCCGTATAAATGCTTTGGCTTTCGACCCGTCCCCATCATTTCCGGCCTGTTGTCGGGGGATATGCGACCTCATTCTGATGACCAATCCCCGTATTTTGGTGCTGATTCCCGCCCGCATGGCCGCCACGCGCCTGCCTGGCAAGCCGCTCATGGAGATGGCCGGCCTGCCAATGATCGTCCACGTGCTGCGGCGCGCGGAAGCCGCCGGAATCGGCCGGGTGGCCGTCGCCACCGACACGGCCGAAATTGCTTCAGTCGTAACCGCGCATGGCGGAAAAGCCGTCATGACCCGCGCCGACCATCCCTCCGGCTCGGACCGGATCTTTGAGGCGCTCGGCTCGCTGGATCCCGGAGGTGAGGCCGAGGTGGTGGTCAATTTGCAGGGCGATTTTCCGACCATCAGCCCGGACAATATCCGCGACGTGCTGGCCCCGCTGGCTGACCCGCAGGTCGATATCGCGACCCTGGCGGCGGAAATCCATACCGAGGAAGAGGCCTTGAATCCCAATGTCGTGAAGGCGATCGGCTCGCCGATCGGCCCACGGAGACTGCGCGCGCTTTATTTCACCCGCGCCACCGCCCCCCACGGCGATGGGCCGCGCTATCACCATATCGGCCTCTATGCCTATCGCCGTGCGGCGCTCGAGCGCTTCGTCCGCCTCGCCCCCTCGCCGCTGGAGCAGCAGGAGAAACTGGAGCAGTTGCGGGCGCTGGAAGCAGGAATGCGGATCGATGTGATGATCGTCGACACCGTTCCCCGCGGGGTCGACACCCCGGCCGACCTCGAAACCGCGCGCAGCATACTTTCAAAAGCCTGAGCGGCTGGTACAAGGCGCCATGACCAAACCAACGACCAAGATCATGAAAATCGCCTTCCAGGGTGAGCCGGGCGCCAACTCCCATATCGCCATCGCTGAAGCCTATCCCGATGCCGAGGCCCTGCCCTGCCCGACCTTTGAGGATGCGCTCGCCGCGATTTCCTCGGGCGAGGCCGATCTCGGCATGATCCCCATCGAGAATTCGCTCGCAGGCCGCGTCGCCGACATCCACCATCTCCTACCCCAGTCCGGCCTCTTCATCGTCGGCGAATGGTTCGTGCCGATCCATCATCAGTTGATGGCGCCGCGTGGCGCCAAGCTGGGCGACATCAAGACCGTCGAAACCCACGTCCATGCGCTCGGACAATGCCGTCGCATCATCCGCAAGCTCGGCATCAAGCCGATCGTCGCAGGCGATACCGCCGGCAGCGCGCGCATCGTGGCCGAGCGCGGCGACAAGAGCTGTGCGGCGATCGCTCCGAAGCTCGCGGCCGAAATCTACGGCCTCGACATCCTGGCCGAGAACGTCGAGGACGAGGCCCACAACACGACTCGCTTTGTGGTGCTGGCCCGCGAAGCCGACTGGGCCAAACCAGGCTCGGGGCCACTGGTCACCACTTTTGTTTTCCGCGTCCGCAACCTCCCCGCAGCGCTCTACAAGGCGATGGGCGGCTTTGCCACCAACGGCGTCAACATGACCAAACTGGAAAGCTACATGGTGGATGGCAACTTCTTTGCCACAGAGTTCTACGCCGATGTCGACGGCCACCCGGACGACAGGAGCCTTGCATTCGCGCTTGAGGAGCTGAAGTTCTTCTCCCGCGAACTCCGCATTGTCGGCGTCTATCCGGCCCATCCGTTCCGCGCGACCTTCAGCGAGCAGCAGGCTTGAGACTCCGTGTCCCGGACGCGGTGCAGCGGTCTTCACGCTGCGCCGCAGAGCCGGGACCCATCGCCAGCTTGACCCCGGATCAGCAGCGCAACACGCCGCATAAGAGCGGCGCGCTGCGCAGCATCCGGGGAACGAACAACACCTACGCCGCTTCCTTCCTCACCAACCCGAACGCATCAGCCAATAGACCGTAGGACTTCTTGCGCGCCTCGTGATCGTAAACCGCTGTGATCACCATCAGTTCGTCGGCCTGGCTGGCTGCGATCATCGGCTCGAGCCTCTCGATCACCGTTGCAGGACTGCCGACAAACAGCCGAGAACGGTTGCGCGCGATCGCAGCCCGATCGGCGTCGGTGTAGGGATAGGCCTGCGCCTCCTCGATACTCGGCAGCGGACGATATTGGCCACGGTCGCGCAGCAAACGATTGAGATCCATCGACGCCGCGAGCCGCTCGGCCTCGGCATCGGTTTCGGCCGCCACGACGGCCACCGCCAAAATCGCATAGGGGGTTTCGCGCCAGCCGGTCTGCTTGAAATGGGCGCGATAGTTCGTCATCGCGGCGATGGCGTCATAGGACGCAAAATGGTGGGCGAACGCGTAGCCCATACCGACCTGTGCTGCCAGTTCCGAACTGTAATCGCTTGAGCCGAGCAACCAGATCGGCGGCAACGGCGTATCATCCGGCATCGCCACCACCTTGTTGAAGGGGTGATCGGGCGGGAAGCCGCGCGTCTCCCATAGCGTCAATTCATGCAGCCGTTCGAGGAAATCATCGCCCTCGCGGCGGTCGAGCCGGCTGCGCAGCGCGTAAGCCGTGGGCCCATCGGTGCCAGGCGCGCGGCCGAGCCCGAGATCGATCCGGCCCGGAAACAGCGCCTCCAGCATCTTGAAGCGCTCCGCTACCACCAGCGGCGCATGGTTCGGCAGCATCACGCCGCCGGAGCCAACGCGGATGTTTTTCGTCACCGCCGCGATCTGGCCGATCATGAGATCGGGCGCGGGGCTCGCGACGGATGCAAGGTTGTGATGTTCGGCGAGCCAATAGCGGGTGAAACCAAGCGCGTCGGCGTGGCGTGCCAGATCGATGCTGTTGCGCAACGCCGCGGCAGGTTTGGTGCCGGTGGTGACAACTGAGAGATCGAGGATGGAAAGCGGGATCATGGCCCTAAACCTAGTGCGGTAACCGGATGATACAACGGCCCTGGCGCGCAGACCGGCCACATAATGTCAGGTCATCCTGCGGCGGGCAGCACAGGCGGCATTGGGCCAGATATTTCATATTTCTTAAATCCTTCAATTTGCCCACCACCTGTGGTCTGACCATAAATCTGATATACTACTCATAAATAACATAAAAATATATTTTAGCGGATTGCCCACTTTTGAGTACATTACGACAAAATCTATAATTATATCTATATTGTGGGCAAATTCCCAACGGTGGTGGGCTATATACCGCGAGGCCTTTCGCCTATTTTGGCAGTTCCTGAACAAAACCCGCGCGCGCTGACTGCCGCAGAGCTTGTGAGTGCCATGAACGACGCCACGCTTTCCACATCCAATGGATCCCGCGCACAGAGACAGCCGGCGATCTCCTTCGAATTCTTCCCGCCGAAGACCGAGGAGATGGAAAGGAGCCTGTGGGAGACCATCAACCGCCTGGCGCCACTCACCCCGAATTTCGTTTCGGTGACCTATGGCGCCGGCGGATCGACCCGCGAGCGCACCCACTCCACCATCGCCCGCATCCTCGGCGAGACCGGGCTGTTGCCGGCCGCGCATTTGACGTGCGTTGGCGCTGCGCGCGGCGAGATCGACGACATCGTTGCGCGTTACCACGAGACCGGCGTCCGCCATATTGTGGCGCTGCGCGGCGATCCGCCCGGCGGTATCGGCACGCCGTACTCCACCCATCCCGACGGCTACCAGACCTCCTCCGACCTCGTCGCCGGCATCAAGAAGCGGTTTCCCGATATCGAGGTCTCGGTCTCGGCCTATCCGGAAAAGCATCCCGAGAGCCCCAGTTTCGATTCCGATATCGAGATGCTGAAGGCCAAGGTCGATGCCGGCGCCACGCGCGCCATCACCCAGGTCTTCTTCGATAACGACCTTTACTTCCGCTACCTCGACCGCGTCCGCGCCCACGGCATCGATATTCCGATCGTGCCCGGCATCATGCCGATGCACAATTTCAAGCAGGCGAGGAACTTCGTGACCCGCGCCGGCACCACCGTGCCGGGTTGGCTCGCGGAAAAATTCGATGGTCTCGATGACGACGCCGAGACCCGCAAGCTGGTGGCCGCGACGGTTGCCGCCGGCCAGGTGCAGAAGCTCAACAAGCACGGCGTCGATACCTTCCATTTCTACACCATGAACCGCGCCGACCTCGTCTTTGCGATCTGCCACCTGCTCGGCATCCGCGCCAACGGCGCGCAGAAGGCGGCTTGAACAATGGTCTTGCCCGTTTCCTCGAAGCGCACCGCGTTCCTCAACGCCGCCAGGGAGCGCATCCTCGTGCTCGACGGCGCCATGGGCACCATGATCCAGGCGTTGCAATTCGACGAAGCCGCCTTTCGCAGCGCGCGGTTTAAAGACTTTCATCGCGACGTCCGCGGCAACAACGACCTCCTGATCCTGACCCAGCCGAAGGCGATCGAGGAAATCCACGCCGCCTATTTGCGTGCCGGCGCCGACATCGTCGCCACCAACACCTTTTCCTCGACCTCGATCGCGCAGGCCGACTACGAGATGTCGGACCTCGCCTACGAACTCAACCTGGAAGGCGCGAAGCTCGCGCGGGCTGCTGCGATCCGCGTCAGCGCGGAAGACGGCAAGCCGCGCTTTGTCGCCGGCGCCATCGGGCCGACCAACCGCACCGCCTCGATTTCTCCTGATGTGTCGAACCCCGGCTACCGCGCCGTCACCTTCGACGATTTGCGGTTGGCCTATGGCGAACAGATCAAGGGGCTGCTCGACGGCGGCGCTGATCTTTTGCTGGTCGAAACCATCTTCGACACGCTGAATGCCAAGGCCGCGCTCTATGCGATTGCCGAGATCACCGAGGCGCGCGGCACCGACGTGCCGGTGATGGTGTCCGGCACCATCACCGACAAATCGGGACGGCTGCTATCGGGGCAACTCCCCGAGGCGTTCTGGAATTCGGTGCGTCATGCAAGGCCGATCACCATCGGCTTCAACTGCGCGCTCGGCGCCGAGGATCTGCGCGCGCACATTGCTGACATTGGCCGCGTCGCTGATGCGCTCGTCTGCGCTTACCCCAATGCCGGCCTGCCCAACGAATTCGGCCAATATGACGAGAGCCCGGAATATATGGCGCGCCTGATCGGCGAATTTGCGTCCGCCGGCCTCGTCAATGTCGTTGGCGGCTGCTGCGGCACTACGCCCGACCATATCGCTGCGATCGCCGCCGCGGTCCATCCGCACAAGCCGCGCGTCATTCCCGAGATTGAGCCGCGTTTGCGGTTGTCCGGCCTCGAACCCTTCGAGCTGACCTCGGCGATCCCCTTCGTTAATGTCGGCGAGCGCACCAATGTCACGGGCTCGGCGCGATTCCGCAAGCTGATCACGGCCGGCGATTACACCGCCGCATTGCAGGTGGCACGCGACCAGGTCGAGAACGGCGCGCAGATCATCGACGTCAACATGGACGAGGGACTGCTCGATTCCGAAGCGGCGATGGTGACCTTCCTCCATCTCGTCGCCGCCGAACCCGACATCGCCCGCGTTCCCGTGATGATCGATTCCTCGAAATTCCACGTGATCGAGGCCGGCCTGAAATGCGTCCAAGGCAAGCCGGTCGTGAACTCGATCTCGATGAAGGAGGGCGAGGAGAAATTCATCCACGAGGCCAATATCGCCAGACGCCATGGCGCGGCCGTGGTGGTGATGGCCTTCGACGAGAAGGGACAGGCCGACACCTTTGCGCGCAAGACCGAAATCTGCGCCCGCGCCTACGATATTCTCGTCAACCGCGTCGGCTTTCCGGCAGAGGACATCATCTTCGATCCGAATATCTTTGCGATCGCTACCGGCATCGAAGAGCACAACAATTACGGCGTCGATTTCATCGAGGCGACGCGCTGGATTCGGAAAAACCTGCCATACGCGCACATCTCCGGCGGCGTCTCCAATCTCTCGTTCTCGTTCCGCGGCAACGAGCCGGTGCGCGAAGCCATGCACTCGGTGTTCCTGTATCATGCCATCAAGGCCGGCATGGACTTAGGAATCGTCAATGCCGGGCAGATGATCGTCTATGACGACATCGACCCCGAACTGCGCCAGGTTTGTGAAGACGTCATCCTCAACCGCGATTCCGGCGCCTCCGAGCGGCTGCTGGCGCTCGCCGAGAAATTCCGCGGCAAGGAGAAGAAGACCCAGGAGCAGGACCTCGCCTGGCGCGAATGGCCGGTCGACAAGCGACTGTCCCACGCGCTGGTGCACGGCATCACCGAATATATCGATGCGGACACCGAGGACGCCCGCAAGCTCGCCACCCGCCCGCTCGACGTGATCGAGGGGCCGCTGATGGCCGGCATGAACATCGTCGGCGATCTCTTCGGCGACGGAAAGATGTTCCTGCCGCAGGTGGTGAAGTCCGCCCGCGTCATGAAGCAGGCGGTCGCCTACCTCATGCCCTTCATGGAAGAAGAGAAGGCGCGCAACCTTGCCAACGGCATTGAAGGCTCCGGCCGCAGCTCTGCCGGCAAGATCGTGCTTGCCACCGTCAAGGGCGACGTCCACGACATCGGCAAGAACATCGTCGGCATCGTGCTGCAATGTAACAATTTCGAGGTGATCGACCTCGGCGTGATGGTGCCGGCGGCAAAGATCATCGAGACCGCCAAGCGCGAGGATGCCGACATCATCGGCCTGTCCGGCCTGATCACGCCGTCTCTCGATGAAATGAGCTTCCTCGCCGGCGAAATGCAGCGCGAGGGCCTGAAGATTCCGCTTCTGATCGGCGGAGCGACCACAAGCCGTGTCCACACCGCCGTCAAGATCGATCCGAATTATCGCGCAGGCCCGGTGGTGCATGTCAACGACGCGAGCCGCGCGGTCGGGGTTGCCTCCTCGCTGCTGTCGCCGGACAAGCGCGCGGCCTATGCCACCGAGGTCCGCGACGAATATGCCAGGATTTCCACGGCCCATTTCCGCGCGCAGGCCGACAAGAAGCGCCTGAAACTCGCCGACGCCCGCGCCAATGCCGTCGCAATCGATTTCACCAGGACGCCACCGAAGAAGCCCGCTTTCTTCGGCATCAAGACGTTCCGCGATTACAACCTGGCGGAATTGGCCGAATACATCGACTGGACCCCGTTCTTCCAGACCTGGGAACTGACCGGGCGCTTTCCCGCCATTCTCGACGACCCGAAAATCGGCGAGGTTGCCCGCTCGCTCTATGACGACGCGCGCAAGATGCTGGATCAGATCGTCAAGGAGAAGTGGTTCACGGCGCAGGCTACCATCGGCTTCTGGCCGGCGAACGCGAAGGGCGACGATATCCTCGTTTATGCGGATGAGACGCGAAAGAAGCCGATCGCGACCCTGCACACCTTGCGCCAGCAGCTCGAAAAGCGCGAGGGCCGTTACAATGCTGCGCTGTCCGATTTCATCGCGCCGGTCGCTTCCGGCGTCGCCGATTACATCGGCGGCTTCGTGGTCACCGCCGGTATCGGCGAGGACGTGGTGGCCGACCGCTTCAAGAATGCCAACGACGATTATTCCTCGATCCTGTGCAAGGCGCTGGCCGATCGCCTGGCGGAAGCCTTTGCCGAACGCATGCATGCACGGGTGCGGCGCGAGTTCTGGGGTTTTGCGCCGGACGAAAACCTCGGGACAGACGATTTGATCCTCGAGAAATATCAGGGCATCCGTCCCGCGCCCGGCTATCCCGCGCAACCCGATCACACCGAGAAGGCCACGCTGTTCGAACTGCTCGACGCCGAGAACACCGCCGGCGTGAAACTCACGGAAAGCTTTGCGATGTGGCCGGGCTCGTCCGTGTCCGGGCTTTATTTCAGCCATCCCGAAAGCTTCTATTTCGGCGTCGGCAAGATCGAGCGCGACCAGGTGGAAGACTATGCCGCGCGCAAAGGCTTTAGCGTTGCCGAGACCGAACGCTGGCTCGCACCGGTCCTGAACTACATTCCGGCGCGGGATCAGGCGGCGCAAGACCGGAGCGTCAAGGAAGCGATGCCGAAGCTGGCGCCCTCGCCCGCCAATGACGTCGCGGCCAAGGACCTTCAATCGCATCCTCCGGGCTGCAATTGCGCGGTGCATCTGGCCTGGCGCAAGAAGAAGGTCGGCGCGGGGTAGGATCATCATCTTTCGTCATTCCGGGGCGCGCGTGAGCACGAACTACGGTGCGCAATTGCGCACCTGAGAATCCATTCCTCCTCGAATTGCAGCACGATGGATTCCGGGCTCGCCCTTCGGGCGCCCCGGAATGACGAGCGTGAGCATCCCCGCGGCGGCTTTCCGTCCGAGTTCTGTCAAAACATCGTCCCTCGAAAAGTAGAGGGCGCAGGGAATGCCGGGTGATCAGGCTCACCCGCAGCCTCGTGCGCAAAAGTAAAAAGCACACGAGTTAGTCACCACAGGTTCGCCGAAACAGTCCGGCATTCCCTGCGCGAATGGTTTTAACGGTCTATTCCACGCTCTCCCCGGCGATCGGGCTTTTTGTCACCGTCGTCAGCGCAATGCGTAAGCGTTGTCGCCAACTTGATATCAGCGTCGAGATATCAGGACCACGCGGCTTGGCCGTCCGCCTCAAGCGCGTTCGTCGTGCGCGCCAAAGCGTCCACCGCATCCCGCACCCAACGTCCGTGACGATCACGAAACGCCCCTCTTGGTGGGCGCGAGATGGCGCGGAATGTGCCGCTGATTTTAGCGCGGGATCAACTGTGACACATTGGCACGACGGGCAAATCAAGCGACGAGGAAATCGTGTCAAGCTTTCTCGTCATTCCGGGGCGATGCGCCAGCATCGAGCCCGGAATCCATCACGCCACAGGATGCGGTAGCCATAGATTCTCAGGTGCGCAATTGCGCACCATAGTTCGCCCTTCGTGCCCCCGGAATGACAATGGTGAGAATGGTGAATCACTTACACTCGCAATGAGGGTACGTCGATCGTTCAAACCTTATCCTGAATCACGCGCTTGACCGAAGCGATCGCGTCTTCGTCGCGCTTGTACATCGTCCACTGCTTGACGCGCTTGGCCCGCACCAGTTTGGCCGCGATCAGGACGCGCATATGCTCGCTCAGGGTCGGCGCACTCACGCCGAGCTTTTCGGCAATCAGGAGACCGCAGACGCCGTCCTCCACCAGATCGCCGTCCACCTGCGCGCGAAAGTACCTCTCCGGATCGCGAAGCCAGTCCAGGATCAGCAAGCGCCGCTCGTTGGCCAGCGCACGCAGCACAGGTGCGATTTTCATTTAGTTACTTTGCTAACTATCTAACTTATGTCAAGCTGGTGCAGAGCGATATGAGGCCTTCATGGCAGAACCAGTACCGATCACGCGCGAACGCATCAAAGCCACCGAGGCCGTCATCCGGCCCTATATCAGGCGAACGCCGCTCGTGGCAGCCGACATGGCCGACTTCGGCCTTCCGCCGCGCCCCCTCACCTTCAAGCTCGAATTCCTTCAGCATTCCGGCTCCTTCAAGGCGCGCGGCGCGTTCGCCAATCTGTTGCTGCGAAAGGCGCCGCCCGCCGGCGTCGTGGCGGCTTCCGGCGGCAATCACGGCGTGGCGGTGGCCTATGCCGCGCATCGGTTGGGCGTGCCCGCCACCATTTTCGTGCCCAACGTCGCCTCGCCGGCCAAGCAGGAGCGCATTCGCGGACATGGCGCGCAACTCGTCATCGCCGGATCGCGCTATGCCGATGCACTCGTCGCAAGCGAAGCCCATATCGAGCGGACCGGTGCGATGCCGGTTCATGCCTACGACCAGGCCGAGACGCTGCTGGGTCAGGGCTCCGTCGGAATGGAGTTGGAGCAGGATGCGCCCGAGATCGACACGCTGCTTGTCGCGGTCGGAGGCGGCGGCCTGATCGGCGGCATCGCGGCGTGGTGCGGGCGGAAGATACGCATCGTTGCGGTCGAACCTGAAGCCGCGCCAACCCTCCACGCCGCGCTGGCCGCGGGCCGGCCGGTGGATGCGCCGGCCGGCGGGATTGCCGCCGATAGTCTGGCGCCACGACGCGTCGGCGAATTGATGTTTCCGATCGCGCGCGAAAACGTGGCCGACGTCGTGCTGGTCACTGACGACGACATCCACCGAGCCCAGGAAACGCTGTGGTCTAACTTGCGCGTGGTGACAGAACCCGGCGGGGCTGCTGCCTTCGCCGCAGTTCTTTCAGGCCGCTACAAGCCATCATCCGGTGAGCGCGTGGCGGTGCTGCTGTGCGGCGCGAATACGACGGCGGTGAGGTTTGAGGGGTGATTCCTTTTCTTCCCCTGCAAAGCATGGGGAGAGTGGCTCATCGTGAGCTCGCGCGAACGATGAGACGGGTGGGGGCTCAGAGCGAACTACACTTAAATACCCCCCACCCTGGCCTTGGCCTTCCCTCCCCACAAGGGCCACAAAGGGGGAGGGATAAGGAAGACAAGAGTTTGCCATCTTCACCTCGGGGTCAGCGTGATAGGTTCTGGCCCGGGGGATGTGAAACTGCCTAACCGAACCTGGAGCGCTGAAAGGCGTTACAAAGCCGAGACCGTGGCGAATTCCAATAGCCAAGCCAACCGGGAATATCTGATGTTGCGAAGGATATTTTTTTTCGCTCTCGCACTGAGCTTATTGTCTTCGCCTTCTGTTGCCGGAGAAACAAAAGTTGCCGTTCAGCTGAACGGCATCGGTGCAATGACGTGCGCTCATTGGCGTTCAACGGCCGCTTCGCGAGCCGAAGGGACCGTTTGGATCTTTGGATTCTGGTCGGGGCTCAACTACGTCGCGGCGGCAAGCGAACAAACCCAGGCGAATTCAGAAGATAGAGTCGTGATTGCCGAGGTGGTGAGAGTATGCGCGACCGACCCGTCTCAAGTCCTGGCCAGCGCTACGTGGGCCGCTTATATCAATCTCGCCAGGAAGTAACATTCGGTGCGTTTGAGAACCTGCTTCGAAACGGTTCGAGATCAGGTGGTTCTGGTCTCCTAGAGACTATTCGGTTTTGATTGAATCAAAACCAGACTCTAATCTTTTGTTTTGACGCGTTTTCTACCGCAGATAAGTCTACGCAATCTGCGCAAACTTGATTGCTATGCGAACCGGTTCCCACTTCGCTCGAAAACGCTCTAAACGCGATAAGATTTGGTTGAATCGTTATCGCGCTTTAGCTCTTTGACTAAGCATGATCTCCGCGCAAACGCTTTCGCGTTTGCGCGGAGATCATGCTTTAGGACCTTGCGGTCCTGATGCGTTTCGCCGCGCTGTGGTTGTGCGTCGTGGTGCGGCTATGCGCCCTTGAGGCCTCCCGGACTCTCGTGCCCTGGCGATGATCGGCATATTCCTTTCCGTCGATTGGCCCGACGTGCGGAGGATCTCTATCGAGATAGGGCCGCCCGATGCCGAATTCCTGCCCGTGAGCATCGACCCACTTCCAGAACGCTTCGGTGGCGGCGCGCCGCAGTGCTCGCGTGTCGCCCTTGACGCTCACAACATCGGCCGCGAGGCCGTGGCCATAACCTCCGTGGGAGCTGCCGCCATGGTATGATCTATTGTTGGCCGCCTTGAGACCGCTCGCAATGGATTGCCGGTAGTCGTCGCGAAATGCGCTGGTGATGCCAGGCGAGAAGCCTGCTTTTTCGGCAGCAAACAGCATATTGAAGAGCTTTCGCTTGAAGGTTATCTCCACGCCACCGATCACGTAATCCATCAGCGACAGGCGGGCACGCTCGGCCGCCTTTCGATCCTTCCAGGAAAATTCTTCGTCGACGCGCGTCGTGATGGTCCTTGTAACCGTCACCGACCTGCCCCTCTTTTTGACCGTCACTTTTCTCTGTTCTTGCTCTGCGACGGTGTCCTCCTTGGGCGTACGTTGATAAAGAGCCCAGAGGTAACGATCCATACAGGTCTCGACGACAAAGCATTCATCGAGGACTTCAATCGAATCGACAGCTCCCTTGGGCTCGCCAGGCCTCTGCTCTTCATCCGTGGTGCTATCCTTAGTGCTCTTGGCCACCTGCGCCGGCGATTCATCAAGCGGCAGTCTTTCCGTTGGGTCCGCCAGCGCCAATTCGATGACGGGTTCTGCCACTTGCGTCGGTGGGCTCGTCACGTTGGCGACTTCCGGTGCCGCCTCGCTGGGCGGCTCGACCTCGTCCCTGCCGAATGCAATTGGATGAAGTTTTTCCGTCACGCTGGCGTCGGCGGCGAGAGCCGATATGAGAGAGGGTTCGACAGCAGCGTTATCGGTGACGGGAGAAGCTGACAGAGCGAGCCGGACGACGATCAAAGCGACGACAACAATCGCCGGGCACAAGTTCGCGATAGCTACGGACCGTCGGCTCATGTCTGCCAGTCTCCCTGGGAGTCGGCATGCGGCGCGGACGATCTTTTGTGACGAAATCGATTTGTGCAATGCCGAGAGATAGTGGAACCAGCATTTGAGAAGACAATGTTGCCCAATTGCAACGGGTCGTGTCGTGATGGAACTCGCGCTCCTCGCGGTGAATCTCTGGTAAAATTTACCTCTCGCCCTCATCGCTCGCGAGCAGGCCTTTCACGGCGCGCGCCCAGCCCTTCAGTTTGCGTTCGCGCGTGTCGGCATCCATCAAGGGCTTGAAGCGGCGTTCGAGCCGCCAGTGATCGGCAAATTTCTCAGGCTCCGGAAAGACGCCTGCTGAAAGACCGGCGAGATAGGCCGCGCCGAGCGCAGTCGTTTCCTGCACCACCGGACGATCGACCGGGGCGTCGAGCAGATCCGCCAACCGCTGCATCGTCCAGTCGGAGGCAGTCATGCCGCCATCGACACGCAGGACTATATTGGCAGCCCTCGCCTCCGGCCAGTCGGCGCGCATCGCTTCCCAGAGATCGCAGGTCTGATAGCAAACGCTCTCGAGCGCGGCGTGCGCTAGCTCCGCCGGGCCCGTGTTACGCGTCAGACCGAACAACGCGCCGCGCACGCGCGGATTCCAGTAGGGCGCCCCCAAGCCGACAAAGGCCGGCACCAGATAGACGCTTTGGGCGAAGTCGGATTTTTCCGCGAGCGGGCCGGTTTCGGCGGCGTGCTTGATGACGCCGAGCCCGTCGCGCAGCCATTGCACGGCGCTGCCTGCAACAAAGATCGAGCCTTCGAGCGCGTACGTGCGCTTGCCCGCGAGCTGATAGGCGATCGTGGTCAGCAGCTTGTTCTTCGAGGCGACCGGTGTGGCGCCGGTGTTGAGCAGCGCGAAGCAGCCGGTGCCGTAGGTGGACTTGATCATGCCGGGCGAAAAGCAGGCCTGCCCGATGGTCGCGGCCTGCTGGTCGCCGGCGATGCCGGCAACCGCGATGGTGCCGCCGAACAGATCGGGCATAGTCTCGCCGAAACGATGCGAAGAATCTTTCACTTCCGGCAACATCGCCCGCGGCACGCGCAAGATTTTGACGAGATCGTCGTCCCATGCTCCAGTGTGGATATTGAACAGCAGCGTGCGCGAGGCGTTGGTGGCGTCGGTAGCGTGCACGCGGCCGGCGGTGAGACGCCACAGCAAATAGCAATCGACGGTACCGAACAGCAACTCGCCACGCTCCGCGCGCGCCCGCGCGCCGGGAACATTGTCGAGAATCCAGGCAACCTTGGTGCCGGAAAAATAGGGATCGATGATCAGGCCGGTCTTCGCCGTGATCGCAGGCTCGTGGCCTTCCTCTTTAAGTCTTGCACAGAAGTCGGCGGTGCGGCGGTCCTGCCAGACGATGGCGCGATGAATGGCCTGGCCGGTGGCGCGGTCCCACACCACCGTCGTCTCGCGCTGGTTGGTGATGCCGATCGCGGCGATGTCCTTCGCAACGAGGCCCGCCTTCTTCAGCGCGTCGCGGCAGGTCGCAATGGTCGAATTCCAGATGTCTTCCGGGTCGTGCTCGACCCAGCCGGACGCCGGAAAATGCTGCGGAAATTCTTGTTGTGCGACGCCAGCGACCGAAAGGTCGGCGCGAAACACCATGGCGCGCGAGGACGTGGTGCCCTGATCGATGGCCAGCACGAAGGGCATGATGCGTTTCCTGGCGTTGCTTCCCGGTATTTGTATTTTTTCAGAGGCAAGCGGATTGGAGGAAGAAGGTCAAGGCAGCTCCCGTGCCCCGAACGCTGCGCAGCATGAAATGATGCGCTGCTGATCCGGGGCCCATGAGCAAAGCGAAAATAGGTCCCGGATCTGCGGAGCAGCGCACCGGACGACGCTTCGCGTCGCCGGGAGAACGCTGCACCGCGTCCGGGACACGAAATTCGTGACCTACACCGATGCCGTGGTCACGCCGCCGTCGACCACGATGGTCTGCCCGGTCATGAAACTCGATGCGTCAGAGCCAAGATAGGCCACGGCGCCTGCGATCTCGTCGGGCTCGCCGATCCGCCGCAAGGGAGTGGTGGCGCAGCGGCGCTTCAGCCGCTCTTCGTCTTCCCACAGCGCGCGGGCGAAATCGGTCTTCACGAGGCCGGGCGCGACGCAATTGACGCGAACGCCCTTCGGCCCCCATTCGCCAGCGAGGCTGCGGCACAGCGCGAAATCGGCGGCTTTGGAAATTCCGTAGGCGCCGATCACGGTCGACCCGCGTAAGCCACCGATCGAGGAGATGATCACCACCGAGCCCTTCCCGCGTTCCGCCATTGGCGGGATCGCCAGCGCGCAGAGCCAGAGGTTGCTCTTGACGTTGGAGGCCATGATCTTGTCGAAGGCGTCGTCCTTGATGTCGAGCAGCGGGCCGTAATACGGGTTCACCGCGGCGTTGCAGACGAGAATGTCGATCTTGCCGTAATGGCTGACCGCGCCCGTCACCAGCGCCTCGACCTCCTCGCGGCGCGAGATGTTGCAGGCGATGACATGGGCATCACCGCCCGCCTTGCGGATGCCGCTTGCTACTTCCTCGCAGGCGTCTGCCTTGCGCGAAGAGATCACGACCTTGGCGCCGAGCTTGGCGAGCAGTTCCGCAGAAGAGCGCCCGATGCCACGGCTCGAGCCGGTGATGACGGCGACTTGTCCTGTGAGATCGAAGGGGGTGGATTTCATGGTGACTTTCTCCGCGAGCGACGCCGTCATCCTGAGGTGCGAGCGACCTTACGTCGCGAGCCTCGAAGGATGGATAGATAGTGTGGTGCCAGACCACACCCTTCGAGGCCGCCGCAAAACGCGACGGCACCTCAGGGTAACGACTATCCCTACACCAGCCCGCCGGCGGCGGTGACGCGGCGCAGATGATATTCCGTATCGCCGAAGCTGTTTTCGATCATGGTCAGGCGTTTGAAGTAGTGGCCGATCTGCGCCTCCATGGTCATGCCGATGCCGCCGTGCAACTGGATCGACTGCTGGCCGACGAATTTGCCTGACTTGCCGATTTGCACCTTGGCGGCCGCAACCGCGGTGGCGCGCTCCTTGGCGTCCTCGAAATCGCAGGCCATGGTCGCAAACATCGACATCGAGCGCGCCTGCTCGACCGCGACGAACATGTCGGCGGCGCGATGCTGCAAGGTCTGAAAGCTGCCGATCGGCACGCCGAACTGCTTGCGGGTCTTCAGATATTCGACCGTGGTCTTCAGCGACTCGTCCATCAGCCCGACCGCTTCGGCGCAGAGCGCGGTGCGCGCCTCATCGACCACGCGTTCGATCAGCGGCAACGCATTTTCGGGATCACCGATCACGGCATCCGCGCCGACCTCGACGCCGGTGAAAGTGATGTCGGCGGCATGCAGGCCGTCCTGGGTCGGGTAGCCCTTCTTCACAACACCCTTGGCGTTGGCCGGCACCAGGAAAACGCCGATGCCGCTGGCGTCGCGCTGGCCGCCTTTGGTGCGCGCGGTCACAATCAGGGTGTCCGCCGCCTCGCCGTTGAGCACGACGAATTTCTCGCCGTCGATCACGTAAGCATCGCCCTTCTTCTTGGCGGATGTTGTCACGTCGGAAAGATCGTAGCGCGAATTCTTCTCCAGCTGCGCAAAGGCAAATGTCTTCGCTCCGTCGATGATGGACGGGATGTGCGCTTGCTTCTGCGCGGCGGAGCCGCCATGGCGCAACAGGCCACCGGCGATCACGACCGTTGCGAGATAAGGCTCGATCACGAGCGCGCGGCCCAAAGCCTCCATCACGATCATGGTCTCGACCGCGCCGGCGCCGAAGCCGCCGTCGTCTTCGGCGAATGGCAAGCCGAGCAGGCCCTGCTCGGCGAAGCGGCTCCAGATCGCCTTGCTCCAGCCACCCAGCTCTTTCATGTATTTCTTGCGTGAATCGAAATCATAGGCGTCGCCGAGCAACCCATCGACGCTTTCCTTGAGAAGCCGCTGCTCCTCGGAGAGATCAAAATCCATGTCTCTTATGTCCTCATACCCGGTCTAATTAATTCGTCATTCCGGGATGCTGCCGTCGCGACAAAATAGCGAAGCTATTTTGTGCGGGAGGCGCATGCCCGGAATCCATACTCACGATGGTGGTTATGGATTCCGGGCTCGCGACTTCGTCGCGCCCCGGAATGACGGTGAAGATGTTTGCCGCCGTCATTCAACAGACTCCCCGCAAGCGGGGCGAGGGAGAAGAATTAAAGCCCCAGCACCGCCTTGGTGATGATGTTGCGCTGGATCTCGTTCGATCCGCCATAGATCGATACCTTGCGGTTGTTGAAGTAGCTCGGCGCGATCTGCGCGGTCCATTCCATCGCCTCGTTCGAGCCATCGTCGCCATGTTCGTCGAAGGGTGCTGCGAACGGGCCGATCACTTCCATCAGGAGTTCGGTCGTCGCCTGCTGGATTTCCGAGCCCTTGATCTTCAGCACCGAGGAAGCCGGATTCGGCTTGCCCTTGCCGTGCTTGCCTTCGTCGGCGACCACGCGCAACTGGGTGAGTTCGAGCGCCTTGAGTTCGATCTCGACCGCCGCCAGTTTTTCGCGGAAACCCTGGTCTTCCATCACCGACTTGCCGCCGGACTCAACCTTCGACGCAAGATCCCTGATGCGGCGGATGCGTTCCTTGGAGACGCCGACCCGCGCAATGCCGGTGCGCTCATTGCCGAGCAGGAACTTGGCGTAGTCCCAGCCTTTGTTCTCCTCACCGACAAGATTTTCAACCGGCACCTCGACGTCGTCGAAAAAGACCTCGTTGACCTCGTGGCCGCCGTCGATGGTCTGGATCGGCCGCACCGTGATGCCCTTCGACTTCATGTCGATGAGGATGAAGGAAATGCCGGACTGCTTCTTGGCCCCGGGGTCCGTGCGGCACAGGTTGAAGATCATGTCGGCGTGCTGGGCAAGCGTGGTCCACGTCTTCTGGCCGTTGATGATGTATTTGTCGCCCTTGCGCTCGGCCTTGGTCTTCAGCGATGCAAGGTCCGATCCGGAGCCGGGCTCCGAAAAACCCTGGCACCACCAGTCGTCGACATTGGCGATGCGCGGCAGATAGTGCTTCTTCTGCGCCTCGTTGCCGAAGGTGTAGATCACGGGACCGACCATGCTGACGCCGAAGGCGAGCGGCGCCGGCGCCGGATGGGCCTGAAGCTCTTCGTTGAAGATATACTGCTGCACCGAGGTCCAGCCGGTGCCGCCATATTCCTTGGGCCAGTGCGACACGCCCCAGCCCTTCTTGTTCAGGATGCGCCACCAGGTGACCATCTCGTCCTTGCTGAGATGGCGGCCCTCGACCATCTTCTGCCGCGTCGCAGGCGGCACATGATCGCGAAAGAAGGCCCGCACTTCGTCGCGGAACGCCACTTCTTCTTTGCTGAAAGCGAGATCCATCGGATCCTCCCGTGAATTCATTTCACCACTTTATCTACTGTCGTCCCCGCGAACGCGGGGACCCATAACCACCGGCATCCGTTATTTCGAAAGCCGGTTACCGCTTGCGCCCCGAACAAAGGCCGCGGCGTATGGGTCCCGGCTCCAGGCCGGGACGACCAAAACTACTGCAGCACCTCGAACAAACCGGCGGCGCCCATGCCGCCGCCGACGCACATTGTCACAACTGCAAGCTTGGCCTTGCGGCGGCGGCCCTCGATCAAGGCGTGACCGGTGAGCCGCGCGCCCGACATGCCGTAGGGATGGCCGACCGCGATCGCGCCGCCGTCGACGTTGATCTTCTCCGGATCGATGCCGAGCTTGTCGCGGCAATAGAGCACCTGCACGGCAAACGCTTCGTTCAGCTCCCAGAGATCGATGTCATCGACCTTCAGGCCGTGACGCTTCAAAAGCCGCGGCACGGCGAATACCGGCCCGATGCCCATCTCGTCCGGCTCGCAGCCGGCGGCGACGAAGCCGCGGAAGATACCGAGCGGCTTCAGGCCGCGCCTGGATGCTTCCTTGTCGCTCATGATCACCGAGGCGCTGGCGCCATCCGACAACTGGCTGGCGTTGCCGGCCGTGATGGTGAAACCCTCGCCGCGCACCGGCTTCAACGACGCGAGCCCCTCAGCCGAAGTGTCCGGCCGCGGGCCTTCGTCCTTCGACAGCGTGACCTCCTTGAACGAGATCTCGCCGGTCGCCTTGTCGGCGACGCCCATCATGGTCGTGATCGGCGCGAGTTCGTCGTTGAACTTGCCGCCTTGTTGGGCTGCGGC
>Ga0208193_1000387_pt1 | contig 25649 bp, 24 predicted proteins | sample June2015DPH_17_2_FD_184716 | JGI IMG/M metagenome (GOLD analysis project Ga0208193, IMG submission 184716) | Peatland microbial communities from SPRUCE experiment site at the Marcell Experimental Forest, Minnesota, USA - June2015DPH_17_10... | ecosystem: Environmental > Terrestrial > Soil >... | reverse complement strand
TTCCCCTTACGGGCAGGGAGGCTGCGCGTTGCCGTCGTCGTTGATATAGGTGCCGGACTGCGGATCGTAGACCCCAAACGTCTGCGAGCAGTCGGTGGCGGTGCTATCTGGAAGCGGAGAAGGCCCAACCGCCGGACCGCCATCGGTGTACTGGTCGCCATAGTAACCCGGCGCGTAATAGGTCTGTGGGCCATAGTAATAGCCCGAGGGAACGCCGACGACGATCACGCCGGGCGTCACGCCTGCGACGAAAGCATTTCGATCGCGGCCCTGATCACCGGCGCGATCCGCGGCAACGGAGGCTGCCGGCGGTACGACGCGAGGCGACGGCGCTTGCGCGGTGGGCGCAGCAACCACGGTGCCGGTCCGGAGCGGTCTCATCGGCGGGCGGTACGGAGCGTTCACGCCGGCGGGATGGGGAGCGATTCGATATTCGGCGCGGCCTGCGCTGGTCGCGGCGATCGTCAGAACCAGCGCAATTGCCGTAGCGGTGCCAAAACCTTTTGCAGGGTTCGTTGAGGTGATCATGGTCGGCTCCTTACTCACTGGATTATCCACCCCTCCCGGAGGCTGATGTTCCCGAGCCGCAAAACACGCGTGCACGCCAGAAGTGTAATCCAACCGTGGGGCGCGTAAAACGAATGGATGCTGTCGATGACGCGGGTTTGATAGTTGAATTTGGCCGTTGCGGCTTGGAGACGGGCGCCTTAGCGCGGCCTTTTGCCCCCGCTTAGCTGGACAATTCAGCCCGCAAGTGGCATCAGAGCCACATCGTCCAGCGAAGCGGCCTGTGCCTTTATGAAGCAGTTTTTCCTCAAAGTGTTCACCTGGTGGAACGGTCAGACCTTCGGCACGCAGCTGTGGACCTGGCGGTTCGGCGAGCTGGTCGGCGAGGACGAGCAGGGCAACCGCTACTACCGCACCAAAGGCCGGAAGATCGACCCCACGCTCGGCTTCGAGCGCCGCTGGGTCGTCTATAACGGTTATGCGGAAGCGACCCGCGTGCCGCCCTCCTGGCACGGCTGGCTGCATCACACCGTCGATGTTGCGCCGACCGAAGAACACTACACCCCGCGGGAGTGGGAAAAGCCGCATGTGCCCAACATGACCGGCACGCCCAACGCCTATCGGCCCTCCGGCTCGACACTGGCGAGCGGCCGCCGTCCCAAGGCCACCGGCGACTACCAGCCCTGGACGCCCGGAAGCTGAGTTCGGAAGCTGAACTCTCAACACCGCGCCATCATTTTCGATTTCGACGGCGTTCTCGCGGACAGCGAGGTGCTGTCCAATTCCGTAATCGCCGAGATCGTCAGCGAATTCGGCGTGCCGACGACAGTGGACGATGCCTACCGCACGTTCATGGGCAAGCGGCTTTCTGAAGTGATCGAGGCCATCGAGCTCGTGATCGGCCGCAGGGTGCCGGCCGATTTTGCAGACGCCTATCAGCGCCGGACGTTTGAGGTGTTTCGCACGCGCCTCAAGCCCGTCAATGGCGCGCGGGAATTCATCGAGGTTTGGCGCGAGGTGCCGCGGTGCATCGCCTCGTCATCGTCGCCCGAGCGGCTGGCGTTGAGCCTTGAGGTATTGAACATGACGCCGCTGTTCGAGGGGCGGGTATTCAGTGCTTCCAATGTCGAGCGCGGCAAACCGCATCCGGACATCTTCCTGCACGCGGCAGAACAACTCGGAATCGCGCCTGGCGATTGCATCGTGATCGAGGACAGCGTTGGCGGTGTTACCGCAGGCCGCGCCGCGGGCGCCACGGTGATCGGATTGACGGCGGCAAGCCATATTCAGCCCGGCCACGACGCAAGACTCAAACAAGCCGGCGCCGATCATGTCGTAGCCTCATTTGCTGAACTCGATCGGGCGATCCGCCTGCTGCTGCGCAGCCATCCTTGAATACAAATGTTGTTGTGCAGCGCCCGCTTGTTGTGCGCTGCCCACGCCCCTGTGAACAATGGGATCAACGGGGACATCAAAGACACCGTTGTTGCGCCGCGCGAGGGGTGATGGCCTACTAAGGTCATCTTACGGAGATGGGAAACCACCGCGAACGGATCGGGCAACAGATCGCGACTGACCCGATAAGCAGCGGCTTCCGATCAGGATGAGCCGGGAGATAGGCCCCCGGATAACGATGTCCTGAGATCGCCCGTTTAAATGTGAGGCTACCGTAAGACAGGAAGGCCGCTCGGGAAACCGGGCGGCCTTTTTCTTTTGTCTTTGCTTTCAACGGCGTGAATGGCCGAATGGAAACGTCACGCAGAGCCTATTCGGTTTTGATTGCATCAAAACCGGGCTCTGATCTTTTTGTTTTGACGCGTTTTCTTAACGCGAACCGGTTCCCACCCCCGGATCAAGTCCGAGGGCATGCTTCGCTTGAAAACGCTCCAAGCCGTTCCGCCGCCCGCCGGTTAGCGGCGGTGCGGCGTTCGTGATCAGCCGTGTTGCGCTGCTGCAAGCGCGCGAGCACTTCCGGCGGCGCGGTGTCGGGCGAGCCTGAATTAAACGGCGGAGCCGGATTGTATTCGAGCCGCAGTTGAACGGCTTCGGCCGTCTCGCGATCGACCAAGTGTGAGACCAGCGTCAGCGCAAAATCAATTCCGGCGGTGACGCCGCCGCCGGTGATGCGGCTGCGGTCCACGCACACCCGCGTTTTTGTAGGCACGGCCCCGTAAGCCTCGAGATATCCTATCGCCGTCCAATGCGTCGTCGCGCGATATCCGTTCAGCAGGCCGGCCGCGCCCAGAACCAGCGATCCCGTGCACACCGAGGTGACGTACTTCGCGCCCGTTGCCTGCCTGCGCAGGAATTGCAGCATCTCCTCGTCATTGACCATGTCGTCGGTGCCGGCGCCGCCGGGAACGCAGATCACATCTAACTGCGGGCAGTCGGCAAAGGCGACGGTCGGCAGGATCGTCAGCACGGAGTCGCTAGCCACCGGCTCGATCCGTTTCCAGATCAGATGCACGGTTGCATCGGGTAAGCTCGAGAAAACCTGCAAGGGGCCGGTGAAGTCGAGCTGGGTCACCTTCGGGAAAACCAGAAGTCCAATCTGAAGCGGTGCTGACATGACGGCCTTTCGAGGCTGGGCTTGACACTCGCCAGTGTGTCATGATCCTCTTCTGTCCGAAATGGCAAATTTCCCTCATTTTCGGACATTCGGGCCATGACGATCGGCATCCTCATATTTCCCGACTTCCAGATCCTGGACGCGGCCGGGCCGATTTCGGTGTTTGAGATCGCGGCCCGTTTTGCCGGGGCGCCAGTATCGATCAAGGTGCTCGCCGAAACGCCGGGTCCGGTGCGCTCCTCGTCCGGCGTGGAAATGGTGGCGCGGAGCTTGCGGTCTTCGGGCGCGCTCTCGACGTTGGTCGTCGCCGGCGGCGAGGGGGTTCGCGCAGCGGTGCGATCGGCGCGGATACTTGCCTTCGTCCGCGCTGCGGCCAAACGCGGCGTCCGCATCGCCAGCGTCTGCTCCGGCGCCTACATCCTTGCCGAGGCAGGATTGCTGGATGGACGCCGCGCCACGACGCACTGGCAGCGCACCGAGCATTTCCTGGTGACCTATCCGAAAGTGAGGCTGGAGCCCGACAAGATATTCGTCCGGGATGGCGAGATCTGGAGTTCGGCCGGCATCAGCGCCGGCATCGATCTGGCGCTGGCGATGGCGGCGGAGGATTTCGGCGAGGACGTGTCGCAGGAGACCGCGCGGCAGCTGGTGATCTACCATCGCCGCAGCGGCGGACAGTCGCAATTTTCCTCGCTGCTGGAATTGAAAGCCTCGACACGGCGTTTCGGTCCACTGCTCACCTGGGCGCGCGAGCATCTCGACGCCCCGCTGACGGTCGAGCATCTGGCTGAGCGGGCAGGGATGAGCGCACGTCATTTTACCCGCGCCTTTATCGCCGAGACGGGCAGCACGCCGTCGAAAGCGGTCGAGCGCTTAAGGCTAGAGGTGGCGCGCCAGCGGGTGCAATCTTCGACTGACGCGATCGAGCGCGTGGCGCATTCGACGGGCTTTCGCGATCCGGAGCGGATGCGCCGCGCCTTCATTCGCGCTTTCGGTCAGCCGCCGCAATCGCTGCGGCGCGCCGCGCGGGCAAGTTAGGTTACGGCTTTATTCGATTGCGGCACGATCGGCTTTGCTGACTGCGATCCGTCTGGCGGCTCTATTTTACCGACCAAGAGGAACCTCAGCGCGGCCGGCCGCTGCCGATCGGCTCTCCTGAAAGCTCCCGAGCAATCTCTTCTCAAAATAGCAAGAACGCGATAAAATCAGCAACAAAGGATCAATAGCGCTTAAACGCTAAAGCAGGGAGAGACTCATGAAGAGGACTGCATTCTCCGCGATTTTGATCTTTGCAGCAGTGGTTGCCATCTTCGGCGGCAGGGCCATTTTCGCGCAAGAGGCCAGCTCCGCGCGAGACAAGTACACTCTGGAAGTGCCGGGCGGGCTCGCCTTCGCCGAGTTCAGAGGATACGAAAGCTGGGAAGTCATTGCCGTCAGTGAGAACGGCGGCAAGATCGCCGCGATCCTGGGAAATCCCATCATGATCGACGCCTTTAAGGCGGGCGTGCCCGGCAACGGCAAGCCATTCCCGGACGGTGCCATGATGGCGAAAATCCATTGGATCCCGAAAAAGCAAGAGACGTATCCGGGTCAACCACTCGTGCCGGGGACCCAGCACGACATGGATTTCATGTTGAAGGACAGCAAGAGGTTCGCCGACAGCGGCGGATGGGGCTATGCCGAGTTCGAGTACAACGCCGCGTCCGACACATTCAGGGCTGGTAATTTGACTGACAGTCCGCCGCAGGCGAACGATGCGAAATGCGGCTATGCGTGCCACACGGTAGTGAAGGCGCGCGATTACGTTTTCACCGAGTACGGGCACCGGTAGAACAGCGGGCGGGATCGTCATCGTCTGCGGCCCGTTGCCTGCGCCAACAAAGGCATCGACCGGCTTTCGCGATCCGGAGCGGATGCGCCGCGAGAGCAAGCTACGGTGCACGCTTGTTCAACCGCTGCACGGCGAACATGCGGCACGCACGCCGCTTCACCAAGTAACATCTAATTACTGTTGATTGCGCACGTCAGCACCCACGGCCAGTCGAACTCGCGGGCGGCAATGATGCGGACTTTTGAACATTAGGTATCAGCCAACTTTCGTCGGCGCGATCAATCGCCGGTATGCGAAAGCCTTTCTTCAACCTGATCCAGATTTTGGATTTTGTAGATCAGTACGGAGAGAACCCACCCCGTCGCAAAGACACCGACGATGAGGTATCCGAGAAGGCCAAAGCTCGCATTCACTTGATCGACCAGGTCCCAAAACCTGCCTTCCAGCCCAAGCTTGTTCGCGAGCAGGCCGAGCGCTTCCGCGCCACCGATCAACAGCGCCACGACGATCGATATCAGCGTCATCGTGAGGTTGTAGTAGAGTTTCCTGACCGGCTTGATGAAAGCCCAGCCGTAGGTCTGGACCATCAGCACACCGTCGGTGGTATCGACCAATGACATGCCGGCGGTGAACAGCGCCGGAAAGATCAGAAGCGACCAGATCGGAAGTCCCGCAGAGCCTTGTGCCGCGGAAATTCCCAATAATCCAACCTCGCTCGCCGTATCGAAACCGAGGCCGAACAGAAAACCGAGCGGGTACATGTGCCAGCTTCGGGTGATAACGCCGAACAGCGAGCGCAGAATACGGGAAAAAAATCCCCGGCGTGAAAGCAGGTCATGGAGCGCTTGCTCCGTCACTCTCTCGCCGCGCCTGAGCGCCGTGAAGGCACGATAGACCGAAATCAGGATCAGCGCGTTGATGAGAGCGATGATGAGCAGGAACGTGGCGGAAACGCCGGTGCCGATCACACCGCCCACGGTCCTGAACCAGGCGAAGTTGGCTTCAAGCGCTCCGACCGAGAGAGCCACCAGCAGCGAGGCGACGATCACGACAGTCGAATGCCCGAGCGCAAAGAAAAACCCGGCCGAGATCGGCCGCTTGCCCTCCTGCATCAGCTTTCGCGTCACATTGTCGATGGCGGCGATATGATCGGGGTCCACCGCGTGACGAAGCCCGAAGGTGTAGGCGAGGGAAGCTGTACCGACCAGGACCGGCTGATCGCGGAACTGCACGAACGCCCAGAGCCAAGCCAGCACGTTTGCGGAAACGAGTACGATATAGAGAGAACCCGTTTTGGCATTCAGCGCGCCGGGCTTGTCGTCGAAAACTTCTGGAATGGAGATGCTCAAAGCCACCGGTCGTCCGATTCTAATTTTCATCTCATCGCGGCGGGCGTCCACTCCACGAGCCGTCAGGTGTCGTCGCCGCTCTGGCGATAGAACTGGGTGCCGAGGGCGATCGGGGCCCGGCCCTGGCTGCGGCGGTGCTGGTTGGTGTCACGCAGAGAATAGACGCAGCCGCAATACTCCTGTTGATAGAACTCTTCGCGCTTGCTGATCTCGATCATGCGCGCCGCGCCGCCGCCCTTGCGCCAATTGAAATCCCAGTAGTTCAGGCCTTCGTAGCGGCCGGCCGCACGGTGTCCGCAATCATTGATCTGGGCCATATTCTTCCAGCGCGAGATACCAAGCGAGGACGTCATGACGGGAAAACCGTTCTCGTGGGCATAGAGCGCCGTCCGCTCGAAACGCATGTCGAAGCACATCGTGCAGCGGACGCCGCGCTCGGGCTCCCATTCCATGCCCCTGGCCCGCGCAAACCAGTTTTCCGTGTCGTAATCGGCGTCGACAAAGGGAACGCCGTGCTTATCTGCGAAGCGGATGTTCTCGTCCTTGCGCAGCAGATATTCCTTCTCGGGATGGATGTTCGGATTGTAGAAAAAGATCGTGTAGTCGATGCCGGAGGCAAGCATCGCTTCCATGACCTCGCCGGAACACGGCGCGCAGCAGGAGTGCAGCAGCACGCGCTTTTGTCCGTCCGGCGGCGATAGTTTTACCCGTTCGTTCATCTCAATCATTCGCCGCTATCTGCCTGACGGTTCGCTATGGCAACGGTTCGGCGCTCCAGGCCGATCGTTGCGCATAATCTACCGGTCCCGGCGGGGAAATGCCACCCCTTGCGGATTTGCCGGGTACGCGCAAACGCGCACTATTTTGAGGCGAAATCGGATGATCGTATCGTCAGCGATGCGTCAGTTTGATCAACTCGGCCCGCACCCGATCGAGCACGCTGGCATAGTCGCGCGTTTCGTCTTGCCTGAACAGGCGCACGCTAGGATACCAGGGGCTGTCATCGCGATGAAGCAGCCAGCGATAGTCCGGCGTCCACGGCAACAGGATCCAGGTCGGGCATCCAAGTGCGCCGGCGAGATGGGCGACGCTGGTATCGACCGATATCACGAGATCGAGGCATTTCACCAACGCAGCCGTGTCTGCGAAATCGGCGAGTTCTGCGGTCCAGTCGATGATGTGGCTGTTGCCGAGCTCGGCTCTGTCGGTTTCCCTGATGTCTTTCTGAAGGCTGACGAAGGTGGCATCGACGTCGAGAATGCGCGACAGCATCCGCAACGACGTCGAGCGGTTGTGGTCGTTGCGATGGGTTCGGCTGCCCGACCAGACCAGTCCGACCCTCAGGCGGTCGCGAGGCCCAAGACGCGCGTTCCAGCTTTGCATGCGCATCTGCGGCGGATGCGGCAGGTAGGAAGTCTCCGCAGGGATCGTATCGGGGCGCGTGTCGAAGGCGAGTGGCAGGCTGCCGATCGGGCAGTGCATGTCAAAGGGGGGCAGCAGGGGTTCGGAGTAGGCAAGGCATTGCGTAACGCCGGGCAATCCCGACAGCAGGGAGGCGATCGAACGTTCGACGGCCAGAATGACCCGCGCGCCGCGTGCAGCCACGTCAGGCACGTAGCGGACGAATTGAATCGTGTCTCCCAATCCTTCATCGACATGAATGAGAATGGTTTTGCCCTCGATCGGCTCCCGCCCGAGCCACATCGGCTCGCTGAATTTCGGATAAAGCGCGGGATCGGGAATGCTCCAGCGCGCCTCGCGCCCGGCCCAGCCGGCTTCGAAATCGCCAAGCAGCATTTGCAGTAGCGCCAGATTCCAGTCCGTTGTCGCATTGTTCAGGCGACGGGCGCGGATGTCGTCGTAGAGCGCCAACGCTTCCTCGAACCGTTGCAACTGGCCGAGGATGGAGGCCTTGTTGTTCAGGATTTCGATCGAGTCAGGCAAGCGCTCCAGCGCGCGATCGAACCAGGCCAGCGCCTCTTCCTCGCGGCCGAGCGATTGCAGGCAGGCGCCAATATTGTTGAGCGTGTCGGCATTGTCCGGCTGAAGTGTGTTGGCTCGCAAATTATCCGACAGCGATAGCTCGAATTTCCCCAGGTTGAGCAGCGCGTGTGCGCGGGCCTGCAAGGTCGGTGCATGGTTAGGCAGCAATTCGTCGCAGAGATTGAGAATGGTGACGGCCTCCTCGAACCGCCCGGCGTCACGAAGCAGGACGCCGCTTTTGTAAGCGGCGTCCCGATGGCGCGGATCAAGCTTGAGCACATGCTGAAAGCTCAACAGCGCATGATCGAACTGCTGTCGTTGCAAAAGCTCATCGCCAAGCTGCTTCCAGAGCGCAGCATCGTCAGGCTTGAGCTGGACGGCCTTGTCGAAGGCCTTCAGCGCCTCTTCATGCCGGCCTTGCCGCGACAGGGTGGTTCCGAGGCTTGCAAGATAATCCGGCTTGGGATCCTGCGCGATGGCGCGGGCGATCCACTCCAGCGCGTGATTGAATTGTTTGTTCTGCAAGGCAATCAGGCCCATCAGGTGCAGGGCGCCGGCGTGATTGGGATCGGTTGCCAGCAATCTCTGGCAACAAAGCTGGGCTTCCAGAGATTGCCCCGCTTGCAGGTGGCGATGGCCGGCCTCGCATTGCGCGGCGGGCGTGAGCGTGGACGCTTCCGTCTTCGACTTCCGGGTCCGGCGTTCTCGGCGATTCATCGGCACTTTTTCGGATCAAGGCGGCCTCCTAAAGGCTCTAGATGATTCGCTTCCATCGACAAGCCCGTTTGGCATGGCGGGCTTGCGCCGTGGGCCATATACTCGGGCAGCTTCATGGTTGAAATTTATGCCGATCTCATTTGTTGTCAGTTTCGAACGATATTCAGAGCTTGACGAGAAACCTCTATGCTGAAGGCCGCCGCATTCGCCGCCGCTCTTTTCTCCGTCTCCATAACTTCCGCCTCGGCTGCTCCCGTCAGGCATGCGGGCGAGTGGGAGACCATTATCGACAAGGGCCAGCCGCTGATTGCCTGCTTTCCCCAAGACGAGACGCTCGACGAGAACACCATGATGCGGCCGCTGGCGAAGATTCCCGGCGCAAGCTGCAAGCTGAACAACATCAAGACCGTCGGCGACGTCACTTCCATTTCCATGGAATGTAATATCGGCGGCAGCACGATGACTTCGAGCGCCACGATTACGGTAACCGGTCCCGATGCTTTCACCAGCAGGGTGCAATCGAAGGGCGGGGCCATCAAGATGCCCAACGGGCAGACCGTTCCGATTCCGGATAGCGAAACCGTGACGGTGGCGCGCCGGCTCGGCCCGTGCAAGCCGGGCGATCGGCAGATCAAGTACTAACTAAACTCATTTCAACTCAATGCCCGCAGCCAGGCGCCGATGTCCCGCGCGGCGACATTGGCCTGGTCGAGCAGCTTGCCCATCGTGAAAAAGCCGTGGAACTGACCGGCAAAAGTCCGGTACGTCACGGCGATGCCGGCTTGTTCGAGCCGTTTGGCATATTCCTCACCCTCATCACGCAGGGGATCGGCGCCCGCGGTCAAGACATAAGCCGGCGGCAGGCCAGCCAGCGTTTTGGCGCGGGCGGGCGACGCACGCCAATCGTCCGCGTCGGCTGCGCTGTTGAGATAGTGATCGCGAAACCACCGGATCACGGTATGCGTGAGCAGGATGCTGGTTTCCGGCTCGCGATGCGAGGGATGCGTCATCGCAAAGTCGGTTGCGGGATAGACCAGTACCTGTCCCGAGATTGCCGGCCCGTGGCCGTCGCGCGCCGCAATTGCGACCACGGTGGCCAGATTGCCGCCGGCGCTGTCGCCGCCGACGATGAGGCGCGCGGTGTCGATGCCGAGTTCTTTGGCGTGATCCGCAATCCACGCGGTTGCGGCGAGAGCATCATTGACCGCAGCGGGGAATTTGTATTCAGGGGCGCGCCGATAATCGACGGCAACGACAATAAGCTGACCCTCGTCGGCAAGTTTTCGGCAAACCACATCGTGGGTATCGAGATCGCCGATCACCCAGCCGCCGCCATGAAAGAAAACCAGACACGGCGCAAGGCCTTTCGATTGCCTCAGCGTCCTCGGCGTATAGACCCGCGCCGGAATGATGCCGCTCGCCGCCCCGATCGCCAACGGTTCGACCGATTTCAGCAGGGGCGGTTCGGGATTGGTGACGAAGCGGGCCTGCCGGTAATATTCGCGCGCTTCCGCGGGCGAAAGCGTCTCATAGGCCGGACGGCCGGCCTCCTGGAAGGCCTGGTAGACAAAGGCCGCATCGGAATCGAGGGTGACGGGCATGATGTTGGAACCTTGAGAAAAGCGGCCTTGATCAGTGCAACTATTCCATCGGCCGCGCCGTCTGACCAGTGCTGCGCCGGGCCAGTCCCACGCCAGACGCGGCTTAAAGCCGCCCTTTCCCCGCCGTATTCGGCGTGTTAACCGGACAGCCTGCGCGCGGCGGCAGCTTTTCCGTGTCATGCGCCCGATTCGCTTGTAATATCCACCAGTGGAGCGGATTTGACATTCGCTTCCTGTCTCGCCGCGAACTCACGAATAGCGAATGTCAAATCCGAAGCTGGAAAAATATAGCTGTAGTGGTCCCTTTGATTCTAACCATTCGCAAAAGTGGCCGCTGAGAGGGGATGCGAATGTTAGAATCCGACCACTAGATGATCCGAACCCTTTTGCTGACCGGTTTTGCGGCACTGCTTTCCGAAGTTCGTGCTAAACCTCAGCGCCTTCACGAACTTCGGAAAGTCATGGGCACTAGCAAATCTATGGTTCTAGTACCGCTTCTCCATTTGAAGTTCCTGGACGGAATTCGCCGCTTGCGGTGCAGAAACTTCAAATGGGCGGTACTCATCGCCGTTGCCACCATCTCGCTTGCGCGGCCTGCGCACGCGCAGATCGGCAATATCTTTTCCGATCAGCCGCGACCGCCGGGCAGTGTGCCCCGTGGCCAGCAGCAGCAGCAGGCCGTTCCCGACGACGAGGAAGAAGTACCCGAATTGCCGCAGGGACGTCTGCTGCCGACACCCAACCGTCCGTCGCCGGGCCAGGGGGTACCGCCGCCGGGAGCCGTGACGTCGCAGCCACTCGCCCCGCCGCCGGGCACCACCGTGATTCCGCAAAATCAGCCGCCCGGTATCGCGGTGGCGCCGCCGCAACCCGGCCAGGTGCCGCCCAATCAGGGTGTTGCGGTCGCGCCGCCCGGCGCCAACGTGCCGCCGGGACAACGTCAGCCGCTACAAAAGGGCGCCGCCGTGCCGCAGACGCCGGCCACCTTGCAGCCGGGTGACGAGGTGGTGACCGAGCCGCCCGCGCAGAAGATCGTCAACAAGAAGGCAAGTTTTTCAGGCCTCGACAAGATTACCGGCCGCATCATCAATTTCGATGAGGACATCGGCGAGACCGTCCAGTTCGGCGCGCTGCGCGTGAAGACCGACGCCTGCTATACGCGTCCCGCGACGGAAGCGGCCAACACCGACGCCTTTGTCGAGGTCGACGAGATCACGTTGCAGGGCGAGGTGAAGCGGATTTTCTCGGGCTGGATGTTCGCCGCAAGCCCCGGCCTGCATGGCGTCGAGCACCCGATCTATGATATCTGGCTGACCGACTGCAAACTGCCTGACACGACCGTCGTCAGTGTGCAGACCGACGTACCAAAGCCTCCGCCGCCGCCCGCGCCAAAAAAGCCGCCGGCACCCAAGCAGGCGCAACAAGCGCCACGGCCGCAACAGCAACAGCCGCAGTACCAGCAACAGCCTGCTCCGCCACAGCCGCAACCGCCGCAGGAATCCGGCGGCCTGTTCGGAGTTTTCCGGCAGTAGCCAGCGTCATCCACGGCTAACCGCGCGCGGCGATAATTCCTAGCGCCTGCGCGCCAGTGAGCGGCCCGTCAGGCGGCAGCTTGTAAAAATCAGCTTCTCCCTTGAGCGCCTGGTCAAGAAGGGCGGTGTAGCGGCGGCGCGGGATTTCGGCCGCCCCGAAGCTGCGCAGATGCTCGGTCACATATTGCGTGTCGAGCAGCTCAAAGCCGCCGGCAATGAGACGGGCGACCAGATGCACCAGCGCCACTTTCGAGGCATCGCGGGCGCGATGAAACATGCTTTCACCGAAAAACGCGCGGCCGAGATTGACGCCGTAAAGACCGCCGACCAGATCGTCATCCTTCCAGACTTCGACGCTGTGGGCGTGTCCAAGCCCATGCAGTCCGATATAAAGATCGCGTATCCGCTGATTGATCCAGGTGTCGTTACGGCCTGCTTGCGGCGCCGCGCAGCCGGCGATCACGGCCTTGAAGGCCTGGTCGACCGTGACCGTAAAGGCATCGGAGCGCACGGTGCGGGCGAGGCGCGAGGCGATACGAAATCCGTCGAGCGGGATCACGCCGCGCATTTCCGGCTCGACCCAGAACAGGCTCGGATCGTCGGCGCTCTCGGCCATCGGGAAAATGCCGCAGGCGTAGGCCCGCAGCAGCACTTCAGGCGTGATTTCGGAGGCGGAGTCGCGCGACGTCATGGACGAAGGATAGCAGGCCAGCCGATCGTCCCGCAAAGCGAATGTCTTGACCGGAAAACTTAACTCGCCGTCTCGAGGCCTGCCTTGGCCGGAGTAGTGCCGGCGCGGGGAAAGCACAGCACGATCCGTGTGCCAGGATGGGCCGGGTCCCGCTCGACCGTTGCAGCAAGCTTGGCCGCCATCGCAGCGACGATGCGTTGTCCCATGCCGGTCGAGCGCGGATCGGTCTTGGCATTGAGGCCGACGCCATTGTCCGTAATCGACAGGACAATTTCGTCATCACGCGCTGTGAGGTCGATATGGATCGGACCGGCGCCGTCGGGATAGGCATATTTCACCGCGTTCATCACCAGCTCATTGACGATGATCCCGATCGCAACCGCCCGGTCGGGATCGATTTCGATCGGTTCCGCTTTCAGCGTCAGCCGTGACATCCTGTTGCTTTCGGCCGATCGTCGGAGATCCTCGAGCAGGGCGTCGAGATATTGGTTCAGCAGCACGCTCTTCAGGTCATGCGACGTATAAAGCCGGCGGTGGACCTGGGCCACCGCGGCGACCCGGCCCATGGCGTTGGTGAGTGCAGCCTTGACGTCTTCCTGCGCAGCCGAGTTCGCTTGCAGATGCAGCAGCGAAGCGATGATTTGCAAGCTGTTGCCGACGCGGTGATTGACCTCGCGCAGCAGCACCTCGCGTTCGGCGGCCAACGCAGCAAAGCGGTCGCGTGAGGCATGTACCTCGGCTTCGGCATCATCACGCGCTTTTTGCAGGCGCGCCTGCCGCAGCGCACCTTCGACGGCGACCTGAAGCAGGGGGATGAAGTCACCCTGCACGTCCTTGACCAGGTAATCGGCGGCGCCGGCCTTGAGCGCGGTGACCGCAATCTTGGAATCCTGCGCGGCGGTGACAAACACCACCGGCGGCGCATTCGCGATCGCCATGATCCGCTCCAGCGTTTCCAACCCGTCGAGGCCCGGCATGTATTGATCGAGCGCTACGACGTCGATGCCGCCTTGCGCAAGGCGATCCAACCCCTCGGCACCATCGCTGGCATGGATGACCTTCAGGCCAAGCCGCGTGAGACCGCGGTCGACCAGACGTGCCAGCGCCTTGTCATCGTCGATATAGAGGAGGGTTGGCGTCCCAGTGTTCATGTGGCTGCAGGGGGGACCTGAATGACCGAGAAGAACAATCCTAACTGGCGAATGGCGTTGGCGAAGCTTTCGTAGTTGACGGGTTTTGTGATGTAGACATTGCAGCCGAGTTCATAGCAACGCTTGATCTCCTGGGAATCGTCGGTGGTGGTCAGCACCACCACCGGCGTCGATTTGAGATGCTTGTTCTCCTTGACGCGTTGCAGGATTTCGATCCCGCCCATGTCGGGCAGGTTCAGGTCGAGCAGGATCAGCAGCGCCTCTCCCTTGTGATCGAGCCCGGAGCCGTCGCTCCCGAACAGGTAGCGTACGGCGGCCGTGCCGCTTGTAAATGGCACAATTTCGTTATTGACGCCGGATCGCCGGATATTGCGTTCGATCAGACGGGCGTGACCCTCGTCGTCCTCGATCATGATGATGGTAACCGGTGTGCTCATGGGTCTCTGTTCCGACGGTTGACGTCCCAACGGATGGGAAGGGTTACTGTGAAGGTACTTCCTTTATCAAGCGCCGATGCGACTGACATGGTTCCACCGAGCCGGCGCACCAGGGCGCGGACATGGGCAAGGCCAATTCCTTGCCCCGGCTTGTCTTGTAGTCCCGCGCGCCGGAAAAGATCAAAAATTCGTTGATGGTCCTTCGGATCGATACCCCGGCCATTGTCGGCGATGTCGAAGATCGCATATCCGAGCTTTGTACGGCCCCGCACGGAAATGTCGCCGGGAACGCCGGGCTTGAGGTATTTTAGCCCGTTGTCGATCAGGTTGGAAAAAATCTGCTCCACTGCGAGACGGTCGCTGGTAATTTCAGGCAACGGTTCGATACGGATTTGCGCCTGTGCTTCAGATGCCTGATGCGCCACCGTCGTCACAATCGCTTCGATCAGTTCTCGCATATCGATCTTGACCGGATCGAATTCGCGCCGTCCCTCGCGGGTGAGATTAAGGATGGCTGAAATCAGCCGGTCCATTTTCGCAATCGACGACTTGATGAATTCGAGGGCTTCGGAAAAACCTTCGAGCAGTTGCTTGTCTTCCGTTTCAAGGGCGCCTTCGGCGTCTCCGTCGTCGACTGTTGGAGGAGGGGCGGAGACGGCGGCAAGGCGTAACGAGGCGATCCGCTTGAAGATATCGGCGCGCAATTCCTCAAGCTCACTGGTAAATCCCATGATGTTGACCAGAGGCGAGCGGAGATCGTGGCTGACGATATAGGCGAAACGCTGGATTTCGTTGTTGGCCTCGCGAAGCTCGGTGGTGCGCTCGTCCACGGTGGCTTCGAGGTTGAGGTTGTTGTCGCGCAGCTGCGCTTCGGCCTCGTCGCGCGCGCGCGTCGAGCGCCTGACCAAAAAAATGGAAATGCCGGCCAGCAAGACGACGAGACCAGAGCCTGCGACCGTCACCATGGAGGCTAGCCGCTCCGTGCGGTCCGCGGTTTCGCTGCGCTGCGCCAACAGACGCTCTTCTTCCTTCCGCAGCCGGTTGGCAATTTCATCGATGCGCTGGACCGCCTCGCCAGTATCGGACGAGCGCAACATCGCGATGCCGCCAGCGGTATCGTGCCGTTTGGCAAAGCCGATGGCTTTTTCGAATTCATCGAGGCGGGCCTGAACCGGCTTCCGCAACTGATTGGAATTGCTGACCTGGGCGGGGTTGTCGGCGGCCAGCTCCATCAGTTCATCGATATCGGAATGAACGCTGGCGCCTGCAGCCAGGTATTCGTCGAGAAAGCGTTGTTCTTCGGTGAGCAGGTAGCCGCGCGCCGCACTTTCGGTGGTGCGGACGCGCAAAAGCAGGGTTGAAATCTGGTTTTCAACCTCGACCGTGTGCACCACCCAGGCGTTGTCCTCGCGGGCGCGATTGACCAGGATGACCGACAGGGCACTGATCGCAACCAGCACCAATAACGCGGCTAAAAGCAGCAGGCTTTGACCAAGGGCGCGGCTGCGCCGGGCATCACGCGTTCCCATGGCCTTGTGGATTGAAATCAAAATCCCCTAGAGCTCCGATTCCGAAGTTCGCAGCAATCGCAGCAACCTCTATAGCGAACTTGCGGCGAAACCGATGGAATTTCAAATGGTCCCTCAAGGCGACCATAACGCCCCGCTTCTTATTTTGGTTCCATGTTACGGGCATTTTCCGGCTGACGGCCAGCGAAACGGAAAAAACTCAGGCCGGCGTCTGGCCAGCGAGATACTGCTCGAGCCAGTGAATATGGTAGTCGCCTTCGATGATGTCGGTCTCTCGCACAAGCGCCCGAAACAGCGGTAGCGTTGTTTCGATGCCCTCGACCACCATCTCGTCGAGGGCGCGACGCAGCCGCATCAGGCATTCGGTGCGGGTCTTGCCATGCACAATCAGCTTGCCGACCAGCGAGTCGTAGTAAGGCGGGATCGCATAGCCCTGGTACACGGCGGAATCGATCCGCACCCCGAGGCCGCCCGGTGGATGGTATTGCAGGATCTTCCCCGGGGAGGGGCGGAAGGTGACGGGATTTTCGGCGTTGACGCGGCATTCGATGGCGTGACCGTTGATCACGACCTGATCCTGCGTCACCGGCAGGTCGCCGCCGGCGGCGATCCGGATTTGCTCCAGCACGAGGTCGATCCCGGTGATCATTTCGGTGACGGGATGCTCGACCTGGATGCGGGTGTTCATTTCGATGAAATAGAACTCACCGTCCTCGTATAGAAATTCCACGGTGCCGACGCCGAGATACTTCATCTCTTGCATCGCGCGCGCCACGGTCGCGCCGATCCTGGCGCGCGCGGCCGCATCGAGCGCGGGAGAAGGGCCTTCCTCCCAGACCTTTTGATGCCGCCGTTGCAGCGAGCAGTCGCGCTCGCCGAGATGGATGGCGCCGCCACGGCCGTCGCCGAGCACCTGGATTTCGATGTGGCGCGGCTTCTGCAAATATTTTTCCAGATAGACGGAAGCATCGCCAAAAGCGGATCTGGCTTCGTTAGCTGCCGTCGACAGCGCGAGCATCAGATCCTCGGCGGTTTGCGCGACCTTCATGCCGCGTCCGCCGCCGCCGGAGGCGGCCTTCACCAGCACCGGAAAGCCGATCGATTCCGCAATCGCCATGGCATCGTCATCGGCTCCGACCGCGCCGTCGGAGCCTGGCACCACGGGAATGCCGAGGCGTTTGGCCGTCTTCTTGGCCTCGATCTTGTCGCCCATCAGGCGGATGTGCTCGGCCTTGGGTCCGATGAAATGCAGATTGTGATCGGCGAGGATTTCGGCAAAGCGGGCGTTTTCAGACAAGAACCCGTAGCCGGGATGCACCGCATCTGCGCCGGTGATTTCACACGCGGCCAGCAGTGCGGGGACATTGAGGTAGCTGTCTTTTGACGGCGGCGGCCCGATGCAGACGCTTTCGTCCGCCAGACGCACATGCATGGCGTCGGCGTCGGCGGTGGAATGTACCGCGACCGTGGCAATGCCAAGCTCCTTGCACGCACGCAGGATGCGCAGTGCGATTTCGCCGCGATTGGCTATCAGGATCTTGTCAAACATGACGTCCTAAGAAGCGAATGGTGAGTAGCGAATAGCGATCAGGGGAGTAACGAACAGTCGCCACTCATCATTCGCCTTCTATTCGATAATTACTAGCGGCTCGCCGAATTCCACAGGCTGGCCATCCTCGACGAGAATTTGCATGACGGTACCGGCCCGCGGGGAGGGAATCTGATTCATCGTTTTCATGGCCTCGATGATCAGCAGCGTCTGTCCCACCGACACTTTGGAGCCAACTTCGATAAAGGGTTTTGCACCGGGCTCGGAAGCCCAATAGGCGGTGCCAACCATCGGCGAAGGAACGGCCCCCGGGTGCTTGCTGAAGTCGGCCACAGCTGCTGCTGGCGCGGCAGCCGGAGCAAGTACCGGGGCGGCGGCAACGGCTGCAGCGGCGGGGACAGACGCGGCAATGCTGACATTGCGCGCCACACGTACCCTGAGTCCTGCGCGTTCGATCTCGATTTCTGTCAGACTGGTTTCGTCCAGCAGCAAAGCGAGTTCACGAATGAGCGCTCCGTCGCTGGTTGCAAATTTTGCGGCTGCTTTATCGTCAGGCTGGCGCGCCATGATCTTGATCCGGAACTCTCTGTCTTGAGTTTTTAAAGAAGCGTCAGGCCTTGGCTTTGACGCCGAGTTTGGCCGCGAGACCGCTGATAGCAAGGCGGTACCCGTCAATACCGAAGCCGGTAAGGGTGGCGAAGGCTGCCTTGGCGGTAAAAGAGTGATGACGAAAGCTCTCGCGGGCGTGAATGTTGCTGATATGCACTTCGACCGTCGGGATCTTCACCGCGACGAGCGCATCGTGAAGCGCGATCGAGGTGTGCGAATAGCCGCCAGCGTTGATCACGATGCCGGCCGCTTTCTTGGCGTAAGCTTCGTGGACGAAGTCGATCAGTTCGCCTTCCCGGTTCGACTGCCGGCAATCGGCCTTGAGGCCGTATTTGGCGGCAGCTTCAGTACACAGTTTCTCTACGTCAGCGAGCGTGGCATGGCCGTAGGTTTCGGGCTCGCGGGTTCCCAAGAGATTGAGGTTCGGGCCGTTGAGCACGTAGATCGTTTCTGTCTTGGCCATCCCGGTCCCGGCAATGTGAGGTGGTCGCGCGGTTATAGGTAACTACGGGTCGGGAGGGAAGCCTCAAGCCGGGGCCGTGCGGCTCCCAAATGCCTCATCTACTTGGTGAAAACATCAGCAGAATCTGTGGAAACCACCAATTAACCATAAAGAATGGTCCGTGACGCGGCGCGGCCAAAGACCCCGCCCGCCCGAAACGAAAAGGGCGGGCCGCACGTGGCCCGCCCCGGATTCGCAAAAGACTGCTTTACAGATCACGCCTCAAGCACGGCCACGATCTCAAGGGTCCGCGGATCCACCACCACGATTTGGTCGCGGACGAGGAAGAACTCATATCCTCGCCAATCCGGATAGATCGTTACAATCTCGGTCGGGAGCGGATGGAAACCGATCTCACGCGGCACGCGGGTGCCGATCGAAACCGCGAAATTGACGCTGGTCACAGGCGCCACGTGCTGATCACGAATAACGGTCGTGATCCGTGTGCGTTGCTCGGTGGAGAGCTTTGCGCCAGCGCCGGCCTGTCCGACGGTGCGCCCTTCTTCCTTGGCGCCCGCGGTCGTGTTGTCGCGGCCTTCCTTCATGTTGCCGCTACGCTGCTGGTCCTCGGCCTTCATGTCCTTGCCGGCAGCGCCCTTTTCGTTCTGCGTGCTCCTGGACTTGTCGCGGCCGTCTTGCCTGTCCTGGGTCGATTTCTCACCGGTCGACTTTTCGCCCATCGCGCCCTTCTCACCGCCGGACTTCATGTCCTGCTGCGCGTTTCGATTGGCTGCGCCGCCCTTTTCCTCGGACTGGCTGGCCTTCGTACCCTCGGAGCCCTCACGGCTGGTTGTACCGGCGGAAGGCGACGACGGCGCGCTCTGCTGCATGCCAGCGCCGCCGGCAGTACCGCCTTCGCGGCCCATATTGCCTTGCGCATTGGCAAGAGCGGTACCGGCGATCAATGCCGTGGTCGCCGCTGACATCATCAAACGATTAATCATAAAATTCCTCCTCACGAAGTTGCACTGCCCGGCCGACAACGAAAAGGAGGTTGGCGATGTTCCAGCGCTTTGCCGGTTCCATCAGGTTTGTTTGATGAATGAGCGATGAACTGTCGTGCCGTGAAAATCGAGGAAAAGGCCAAAGAAAAAGGCCGGTGAATTCGCCGGCCTTTTGTCCGAGAGTTGAGCGCCGAAGATGACGATCAGCAGGTCGCCTTGCCGCAGCGGGCGAGGCCGATCTTCTCCTTGAGGCCGTCGAGGCCGATGGCGCCGACCACGACCTGCTTTCCGATGACGTAGCTCGGTGTGCCGTTCATGCCCATCGATTCGGCAAGTTTGAAGTTCTCCTCGATGGTGGCGCGGACCTCGGGGCTTGCCAAGTCCTTTTCGATGCGGGCGACATCGAGCCCCGCTTCCTTGGCGGCAGCCATCGCGCGCGCCTTGTCGGCCGGCCCCCGGCCGCCGAGCAGCTTCTGGTGGAAGTCAAGATACTTGGCGCCGCCGGGATCCTGCATCCGCACGGCGACGGCGACCTTTGCCGCCTCCACCGAGCCCTCGCTCAATACCGGAAATTCCTTCAGCACCACCTTGAGCTTCGGATCGGATTTCATCAGGTCGAGCATGTCGGCCATTGCGCGTTTGCAGTAGCCGCAGTTGTAGTCGAAGAACTCGACAAAGGTAACGTCGCCGCTCTTGTTACCGAGCGTAACGTTTCGGGGCGAATTGAAGATAGCATCCGAATTCTGCACGATGCTCGCTTCGTGTTTTTCGGCTTCGGCTTCGGCCTGGCGCTTGTTCAACTCCGCCATGGCTTCTTCCAGCACCTCGGGATGGGTGACGAGGTAATTTTTGATGATGGTCTCGATCTCGCCGCGCTGACCGTCGGAGAAGGTCTGAGCCGAGGTAGCCATCGGCGCGGCGGCGATCGCGAGTGCGAACAGAGCAGGAGAGAGCAGGCGGAGCGGGGACATGGGTTGTTCCTTTTGAACCGGGTTCTCGGTTGGGGATCTTTGATTAGTTCGCATCCGAGTCGCGTTCGGGACCTAGGCCTGGTGGACCTGGACGGCTTGTTCGATCCTGGGGACCTACTTCAAACTGAAATCGAGGCGAGTTGTCTTTCTTTCCAGTGGGCAGTTTGGCAGACACGATGTCGTCAGCCTTGACCCATCCGGGTGTGCCAACGGCGAAGCGGGTTTTGGCGCGCGAGGCGAGGTCGCGCGCGGTCTTGTTGTCGCCGCGCAAAAACGCCGCCTGTGCCGACGCGAGATCCGCCTCCGCGAGATCTCCCTTCCGCGCAAAGGCCATGGCGAGTTGAGTATAGCCGATCGGCTGCTCGGTTTCACGGGCCATCGCGTTGCGCAAGATGGTAATCGCCTCCTCAGTGTAGGCCTTGTTGTCGGCCGCCACGAGCGCCTGCCCAAGTAAAATCTCGATGAGCGGCGCGTTATTGGAGAGAGTTACCGCCTTGCGCAGCGCCGGGATGGCTTCCGCGGGCCTGCCGCCGTCGATCAGCGCCTGGCCGCGCAACTCGTAGAAATAGGGGTTGTTGGGCTGGGTCTGAATCAACCCATCGATCTGGGTAAGCGCATTGTTCAAATCGCCGTGGAGATAGGTCGTGATCGCATGCGCATAGCGCGCGGGCAGGCTGGTATTGGACAGCGGATAGCGCCGATAGACGGTGTCGGGGCGTTCCAGAAAGCCGGAAATCTTGGCGCGCATCATGTCGTGGCGCAATTGCAGCGCGGGATCGTCCTTTTTGTCCCAGTAAGGACTGGTGCGCGCGATCTCTTCGAGGGCGGCGACGCGTTCGGCCGGCATCGGGTGCGACATGAAGTAGGGATCGGCGCCGCGGGCGGAAAATAAGCTGTCGTTGGAGAAGCGCTTGAAGGTGTCGTACATGCCCTTGGCGGATTGACCGGTTGCGGTGAGGAATTTCACCCCGGCGCGGTCGGCGCTTTCCTCCTGCTGGCGCTGATAGGAAAGTAGCGAGTGCATGACCATGTCCTGCGACCCGCTCAAGGTGGCCGCGCCCGCATCCGCCATGCCGACGCCGCCGCTTCGTGCACCGGCCACCAAGGCGCCCGCGCCGAGCAGCATCCCAATAATCATCTGCGTCTGGGCTTGGGCCAACTGCTCGCGCAACCGGGCCAGATGGCCGCCGGCCAAATGGCCGGTTTCGTGAGCCAGAACCCCGATGATCTGGTTCGGGGTTTCCGATTGCATCAACGCGCCGTGGTTTACGAAAATGCGATGGCCATCCGCGACAAACGCGTTGAATACGGGCTCATTGATGATCGTGACCTGGATATTCTGCTTCTCAAGGCCCGCCACGTGCAGGATCGGCCTCGAATAGTCGCGCAGGAGCTGTTCGGTCTCGGTGTCGCGCAGGATCGCCAGCTTCTGCTCCTGGGCGAGTGCCGCCTGAGGAGCCGCAACAAGGGCGATCACGGTCGCGATCGCGGTCATTTTCGTCATTGTCTGGAGAGAGGCGAAGCTGATCAGCATCAAACGTCTTTATCGATTGGCGGCGGGTCCGATACGCGATATGCCCTACCAAACCGCGGATTAAGGCCAGTCTGGGGCTAATGGTCCGATTCTGACATTCGCTTCCCTTCTCAGCGGGCACTTTAGCGAATGTTAGAATCTAAAGGACCATTAGCAAATTCAAGTAGCTAGTGGAGTTTGGGATTTGACATTCGCTTGACGGTACCGCGGCTAGGTGGCTAGCGAATGTCAAATCCACTCCACTAGGCCTCAAAATAGCAGATATCGATGCTTGAAGCGACACCTAGAGAACGCGCCAAAGACCTGTTGACGACGGCGTCCGGACGCAGCGACGTCCCGCCCTTCATGGTGATGGATGTGATGGCGGCTGCCGCCCGTATCGAGGCGGCCGGCGGTCATGTGATCCACATGGAAGTAGGGCAGCCGGCGGCATCCGCCCCGAAAACCGCGATATTGGCGGCTCAGGCCGCACTGGATTCGGGGCGTATCGACTACACCTCAGCGCTTGGAACCCCGAGCCTGCGCGATCGGATCGCCCGCCACTACCGCGAGAGTTACGGCTTTGCGGTCGATTCCAGGCGGATCGTGATCACCACGGGTTCCTCGGCTGCCTTCATTTTAGCCTTTCTGGCCATGTTCGAACCCGGCGACCGGGTCGCGGTAACCATTCCCGGCTATCCGCCTTATCGGCATATTCTCACCGCGCTCGGCTGCGAGCCGGTGTTGATCGAGACATCGAGCGAAACCCGGCATGCGCTGACCGGCGAGGCGCTGCTCGCCGCGCATCGCAAGGCGCCGCTCAAGGGGGTGCTGGTCGCAAGTCCGGCCAATCCGACGGGAACCATGATGTCCCGCGACGCATTAAGCGGTCTCATTGCAGCCGCCGAAAGCGAGGGCATCCGATTCATTTCGGATGAAATCTATCACGGTCTGGACTACGCGTTTCCGGCGGTGACCGCCGCGGAACTTTCCGCCAACGCGCTCGTCATCAATTCCTTCTCCAAGTATTTCTGCATGACCGGCTGGCGCGTCGGCTGGATGGTGGTGCCGGAACCTTTGGTGCGGCCAATCGAACGGCTCCAGCAAAACCTCTCCATTTCGGTGCCGACGCTGTCGCAGATCGCAGCGGAAGCTGCCTTCGACGGCTGTGCCGAGATGGAAGAAATCAAGCGCGGCTATCTCGAGAACCGGCGTATCCTTATCGAGGGGCTGCCACGCGCCGGCCTTACCAAATTCCTGCCAGCCGACGGCGCCTTCTATCTCTACGCCGACGTTTCGGATTTCACCTCCGACAGTTTCCAATTCGCAGGCCTGATGCTGGAAAAGGCCCATGTCGCGGCGACGCCTGGCGTCGATTTCGACCCCGTCCATGGTCGGCAGTTCATCCGTTTTTCCTATGCGCGGTCGGCGCAGGAAATGCGCGAGGCGGTGGAGCGCATCGCCCGCTGGCTGAAGTGATGCGGGCTAAAATAAGCCGATACCATTGACACTTCGGCTGTAATGGGATTTTGGCTTGAATCAAGAAAGTTGACGAGGGGTGAGTTCGATGGCGCCAACGACTGTAACCGCACCGGTACCTGCACCGGTCCGCGCAGCGAAGCCCTGGTACAGGATTCTTTACATTCAGGTGCTGATCGCCATCGTGCTTGGCGCCTTGGTCGGATGGAAGTTTCAGGATTTTGCGACCAGCGACTGGGTCAAGGCGCTCGGTGACGGCTTCATCAAGCTGATCAAGATGGTGATCGCGCCGATCATCTTCTGCACCGTGGTGTCGGGCATTTCGCACATCCAGGATGCCAAGAAGGTCGGCCGCATCGGTATCAAGGCACTGGTCTATTTCGAAGTCGTCTCTACCTTTGCGCTCGTCATCGGACTTCTGGTCGGAAACCTGCTCCGCCCCGGCGCAGGCTTCGGCGGCGCGATGGCCAATGCGCAGGCGGTCGCCAATTACGCAAAGCAGGCGGAAAGCCAGAAGAGCGTCGATTTCATCCTGCACATCATCCCGGACACCGTGGTCGGCGCATTTGCCAGCGGCGAGATTTTGCAGGTTCTCTTGTTTTCGATCCTGTTCGGCTTTTCGCTGATGGCGCTCGGTGAGCGCGGTCATACGTTGCGTTCCTTCATCGACGATGCGGCGCAGGGCGTATTCGGCGTGATCTCGATCGTGATGCGGGCGGCCCCGATCGGCGCCTTCGGTGCGATGGCCTATACCATCGGCAAGTTCGGCACCGGCGCCATCCTCAACCTGCTCGGTCTGATCGCGACGTTCTATCTTACAGCGGCGCTGTTCGTGATCGTGGTGCTCGGCATCATCGCGCGTGTCCTCGGCTTCTCGATCTTCAAGTTCCTGGCCTACATCAAGGACGAGTTGCTTGTCGTGCTCGGCACGTCGTCCTCGGAAAGCGCGCTGCCGTCCCTGATGGAAAAGCTCGAACGGCTCGGCTGTTCGAAGTCGGTGGTCGGACTTGTCGTGCCGACCGGATATTCGTTCAATCTCGACGGCACCAATATCTACATGACACTGGCGACGCTTTTCATCGCACAGGCGCTCGGTTTCGATCTCACGCTCGGGCAGCAGATCACGATCCTCATCGTCGCCATGCTGACGTCAAAGGGCGCTTCGGGAATCACGGGAGCGGGCTTCATCACGCTGGCGGCCACGCTCGCCGTGGTCGATCCCCGCCTCGTGCCGGGCATGGCGATTGTGCTCGGCATCGACAAGTTCATGAGCGAATGCCGTGCGCTGACCAATCTGTGTGGCAACGGCGTCGCCTGCGTCGTGGTGTCGGCGTGGGAAGGTGAACTCGACCGGAATCGTCTGGCGGCCAACCTCAACAAGCGGATCGATCCAACCGATATCGAAACGGCGGTTACGACGGGTTAGCGCCCGCCGATTGATCCCCCATGTAAAAACCGCCCGGTTTGCGCCGGGCGGTTTTTCTTAGGGCTGACGTCGGGTCTTGCTGACGGATCTATTCGCCGCCGCCGAAGCGCCGCGACCACCAGCCGGCACGCCGGGGCTTGGCTTCAGTCGTGGTTTCGCGCGCCGGTTCGGAATGCGCCTCGGGTTCGGCCGTCGCCTGCGGCTGATGATGGCTGGGCGCAGCCGGTTCAGCCTGTGAGCTGACCCCAAAGCTTACCTTTTCGCGTACGGTCGAGCGTCGCCGTGCAGCCTTTTCAGCTTCCTGCGCTTGAGTTTCGGCTTCCGCTACCGAGGGGGCCGGCGATTGGAGCGCTACCGGCTGCTCGACGGCGTGCGTTTCGTATTCGGCCGGCGAGGGCGCCGGTTGCGAAGAAACGCCGTCGAAATCGGCGACCGCGGTGGCTGCCTCCGGCGCCGGAACGGGCGCGAGTTCATCGGCAATCGATCCAGCGAGACCGTCTTCCGGACCGCCCCGACGGCGCCGCCCGCCGCGGCGCCCACGACGGCGCGGCCGTCGTTCGCCGCCCGCCTGGTCGTGGCGAGCCTCGCTCGGCTGTTCACCGGTTTCATCGTCGTCGGTTTCGCCTTCGTCGCCGATCTCGGTGTCAGCCGAAACCGGTGCGTCCTGCGCAAGAGAATTCTCCTGGCGCGGCATTCCGCCTTCGCGCGGTTCGCCGCCGCGACCACGCCGCCGCCGCCGCTTGCGCCGCGGACCTTCAG
>Ga0208193_1000385_pt1 | contig 25789 bp, 24 predicted proteins | sample June2015DPH_17_2_FD_184716 | JGI IMG/M metagenome (GOLD analysis project Ga0208193, IMG submission 184716) | Peatland microbial communities from SPRUCE experiment site at the Marcell Experimental Forest, Minnesota, USA - June2015DPH_17_10... | ecosystem: Environmental > Terrestrial > Soil >... | reverse complement strand
CAAGCCGCCGGCATCGGAAGCCAGTACGTAGGAGCCGCTGACCACGGATCCCAGCGCAAGCCGCCCCTGCGGGCCCCCGGTCGCCGGCCACTGGATTTCGACCCAAGACGGCATCGGAGCGTCCGCCGGCTTGTCGAAGGGCGCCGGCACCCTCATCTCGAGGCCGACCAGACTGCTGCTCACGCGCAAGCTGCGCTCGCGATTGGGCTCGGGCGCCATTTTCAGCGTCGCCCGCCAATCCGTCTGTCCGCCGATCGCAATGGCGGCGGGAAATCCCAGCGACCCGCGCAAGGAATCGCCGCTCAAAGTGCCGCGAAATTCAAGTTGGGTACGCGTCAGCGGCCGAGTGCGCGGCGCCCGTGCCAGCATCTGAAACGTACCGCCCCATACGCGGCCGCGAACGTCCGCATGAGCGACCTGCCCACCGTCGATATCGAAATCCCCGCTCAAATCGGTGGCCGTTACTGCCGACCCCGATCGATTCAGCGTCGCCCCCTCCAAGTGACCATGCACCAACACGCGCCGGTGCACGAAGTCCTTGAACGGCAGGAACAAATCCACATTGGACTGCATCGATCCTTTGGCCTCAACCTCGGAAAATGCATTGTCCGCCGACGCATCCAGCGGCGTAGCGCGCAGGAATGTGAGCGCGTCCGCGGCATCCCCGTTGGCGGCGGCATGAATCTCGAGTTCGCCCGTCTTGAAGTCGGCGAAACGCGCATCCCCCGAATCGAGCGGAAAACCGCCGATCCGTCCGGACAGAAGGCGCACGGTCAATCCCTCATTGCGAAATTCCGCCTGCACGGCAACGCCTTCCGCGCGCGGCCAGCCTTCGCTGTAGTCGATGGTCATCCCATCCATGACGCAGCGCGCCAGGAACAGGCCGCTGCCGTCGCGAAACGGGAAATGCTTGATGGGTCCCCGCAGCACCACATCGGCGCGCGACAGGCGTCCCGCCACGAACGCCCGGTCGAGCCAGACGAGCGCCCCCTGCCCCATCACGCCGCGCGGCAGATAATTTCGCGTATTGGCTACATTGCCGTTCTCGACGGCGGCGGCCAGAGTCAGCATCGGCGATGAGCCGTCGGCAGGCAGCTGCCACGCCACTTTCCCATGAATCTCGCCGTCGCGATTTTTCAGCTCCCAGTCGCGCGTGGCGATCAGCAGCTCGTCCTGGGTGCGCTTCCAGTACAGCGTTGCCTTCAGCGTTTCCAGATCCACCGGCTGGCGAAATTGCTCAGGCCATGAGAACACGGCCGTCCGGGTATCGATATTCACGTGCCCGCCACTCTCGTTGCCGGCGATCGTACCCGTCAGGCCCCGCAAGCCCGGCGCCCGGCCCAGAGGCGCAAAGCCGACGCCTTGAAATTTAGCCTGTACCTGCAGCCGCCACGGATCGGCGGCGGAATTGCGGCTCATCGCGACGGCCGTGTCCATCCATTCGCCCGTCGGCGCGATCTCCCACAGCCGATCGCGAAGGTTCTTGTCTGGGAGCAGGCCGGTGAACGGAAGCAGCGTCTCGGCGCGCAGATAGCTCGCACTCGCGCGCAAATCCAGCAGGCCCGCATCGCCGCCGCGCCAGCTCACGTCGAACTGCGAGTCGGGATCGCGGCGCCCGGAACGCACGGCTTGCACCCGTTGGCCTGACAGGCTCCACCGATCGCCCGTATGCACGATGCTCAACGCACCGCTGATTTGCTCGAACTTCGCGCTCGGACCGTCCTTGAGCTGCGTGACCACTCCCTGGGCCGCGAAATCCAGGTCCGCACGCGCCAGCGTCCCATCCGCCCCCCGCGCCGCCAGTTCGAAAGCGCCGCTGCCCGCATCGAGCCGGCTCAAATATTCCGGCAGCAGCAACCGCCATCCTGGGAAGTACACATCGCGCGCCCGAGCCAGCCCGTCCCAGCTCAACGATTGCAGATGCCCGAGGCCCCGTGCATTGCCGCTGACATACAGGACTCCGCCCAGCGCCGGGGGCAGCCGCCCGCTGAATACCATCGACAGACCCTCGTCCCCGCGGCGAACGTCCAGATTGACGTCTTGCAAGGTCAGCTGCCGCAGCGAGGAGTTCCAGTTTTGCATCGTGACCGAGGCATGCCGAATGGCCAGCTTGCCGGCCGGCAGATCGTCGAGGGTGAGCGTCTGCAGCGACGAGTTGTCGCCGCCCAATTTGATCTCGGACGCCAGCGCGAAAGTCCCGGGACCCAGCCGCGCGATCACGATATTGGGCGAATCGAGTTCGATCCTGCCTGCAAGCAGCTTGCCGCTGCTGATCAGTTGCCAGATGTCGACCGCAACGCTGCCGCTCGCGGCGCGCGCCAGCACGCGGCGGTCGTCCTTGGAGCGCAGCTCCATGCGTTCGAAACGCAGTTCCGGCCCATACCAGCGAAACAAGGGCGAGACGCCGGCGAACGCGATGTGGTAGCCGGTTTGCGCGTGCACCCATTGCTTGATCTCGGCTTCATAGGCGGGCGCGCGGTAGAGGGCGATTTTCAGAGCCAGCATCGACAGGAGCAAGACACCCAGCAGTCCCGCGAAAACGTTCAGCAGGATTTTTCCGATCTTACGCACGGTCGTCGACATCTACATCAGGACGACATCGTATTGGTCGACGGAGTAAAGGGCTTCGGTTTGCAGGCGTATCGGCTTGCCGGTCACCAGTTCCAATTCGCCCAGAGCGGAGGACTCCTCGTCGAGCAATCGTTCGATCACATCCTGGTGCGCCAACACCATCAATTGCTGGCACTCGAACTGCCGCGATTGACGCACGATCTCGCGAAATATTTCATAACATACCGTTTCCGCCGTTTTGACGAAGCCCCGGCCTTCGCATGTTGGACAAGGCTGGCACAATAGATGTTCCAGGCTTTCGCGCGTGCGCTTGCGCGTCATTTCGACCAGGCCCAAGGGCGACACGGAGGAGATGCTGGTCTTGACATGATCGTCGGCGAGCGCCTTTTCCAGTGCCTGGATGACTTGCCGGCGGTGCTCGGGCTCCTCCATGTCGATGAAATCGATGATGATGATGCCGCCCAGATTGCGCAGGCGCAGCTGCCTCGCGATGGTCACTGCCGCCTCGAGATTGGTGCGGAAAATGGTCTCTTCCAGATTCCGGTGCCCGACGAACGCCCCGGTGTTGACGTCGATGGTCGTCATTGCCTCGGTCTGATCGATGATCACGTAGCCCCCGGATTTCAGCAGCACCTTGCGATCCAGTGCTTTCTGAATCTCCTCCTCGACATGGTGCAGCTCGAATACCGGCCGCACCTCGGCGTAGAGTTCGATTCGGGGCAATGCGTCGGGCATGAAAGTGGCCGCGAATTCGCGCATCTCGCGGTGCGCGCTCGCCTGATCGATCAGCACTCTATCGACGTCCGGCCGCAGCAAATCACGCAGGATTCGCAGGTGCAGCGGCAAATCAGCGTGCACCAGGTTTCCGGGCTGGGTACGCAGGCCTCTCTGACGCACGAATTCCCACAACTTGCGTAAATACACCATGTCGGCCCGCAGGGCCTCGGCAGGCGCGTCTTCCGCGGCCGTGCGTACGATGAACCCCGCGTTCTCATCCGGCTCGAGCCCGGCGTGCACGGTCGCGCGCAAGCGCTCCCGCTCGCCTTCGTTCTCGATGCGCGCCGAAACGCCGACTCCGTGGCCTTTCGGCATGTACACCAGGTAGCGGGAGGGCAAGGTGATGTAGGTGGTCAGACGCGCGCCCTTGGTTCCCAGCGGATCCTTTACGACCTGAACCAGGATTTCGTTGCCTTCGGCGACGAGCGCACGGATGTTCTCCGTGCGTGGAGGCTCGATTCCGGTGCCGGCGTGACTCGGATTGAATATATCGGATGCATGCAGGAATGCCGTACGTTCCATCCCGATTTCTATGAACGCCGCCTGCATGCCCGGCAAAACCCGCGATACGCGTCCCTTGTAAATGTTGCTGATCAGGCCGCGCCGGCTGATCCACTCGAGAAACACCTCCTGCAGCACGCCGTTCTCGACCACTGCGGCGCGCGCCTCATGGGTGCTCGCGTTGACCAGAATTTCCGTGCTCATCGCAGCCGTCCCGTGCTCAGCTGTGCGGACCGCGGGCAGTGCCACACGCCGGCTTTGCTCAGCAGTTCGGCGGTTTCGAACAGCGGCAGTCCCATCACGCCGGAGTAGCTGCCGCGCAAATCGGCGATGAAAACCGCCGCCCGCCCCTGTATGGCGTAAGCGCCCGCCTTGTCGGCCGGCTCGCCGGTCTCCCAGTAGTCCCGGATTTCTTCCGCTGCGAGGCTGCGAAAAGTGACTTCGCTGCGGCTGACTCGGGATTCCAGGCCGTTCACGGTCAGCAATGCGACGGCGGTGAGCACCTCGTGAGTGCGCCCGGAGAGCTGCCGCAGCATGCCCTCGGCATCCCGCTGGTCCGCCGGCTTGCCCAGTACCTTCCCGCCCAGGACCACCGCCGTGTCCGCCGCCAATACGGGAACGTCAGCTTCATCGCGGCTCCCGGCCCACCCGGCACCCGCCTTGTCCGCGGCGAGACGCTCGACATAGGCCGCAGGCACCTCGCCCGGCCGCACGGCCTCATCGACCGACGTCCCCACGACCCGGAACGGCACGCCGATTTGTTGCAGTAATTCGCGCCGTCGCGGCGACCCGGAGGCCAGATAGATGAAATCCAAGGACATGCGGCCAGGATACCGAACCCCGGGACCTTAAGCTCGATGATAGGGGTGGCCGGCCAGCAAACTCATGGCGCGGTAGAGCTGCTCGGCGACCACGACCCTGACCAACGCATGCGGCAGAGTCAGGGGCGACAAGGACCAGCTCCGATCGGCCCTTTCGCGGCATTGGGGCGACAAGCCGTCGGGACCGCCGATCAGCAGCGCCAAGGTACGGCCGTCTCTCATGCGCTCGGCCAGCCACGCGCTCAATTGCTCGGTGCTCATGGTCTTGGCGTTGATCTCGAGCGCAACCACGTAGTCGTCCTTGCCGAGCGCCGCGAGCATGTCGGCTCCTTCCCGCATGATTGCGCGCTGAGGGTTCTCGCCGGCGCGTCGCGTCGCCACCGCAATCTCCTGCAGTTCCAGCACCAGCGGAGTGCGCAATCGCTTCTGATATTCACGGAATCCGCTGTTGACCCAATCGGGCAGGCGGGTACCGGCAGCGATCAAGCGGCACTTCATTGGATGCCGCGTAGCCTCAGGCGCGCGCGGCGCGCTTGGTTGCCGTTATGTCCCAAAGTTTCTCGAGACCGTAGAACTCGCGCACGCGCGGCAGCATGACGTGTACGATCATCTCACTCAGATCGATGAGCACCCAGTCCCCATCCTGCTGCCCCTCGACGCCGTGCGGGCGGAACCCCGCCTCCTTGGTCCTCTCGACCACGCGCTGCGCGACGGAGCGCACATGCCGATCGGAGGTGCCGCTCGCGATCACCATGAAGTCCGCCACGTCGGTCAGGCCGCGCACATCGAGCACCTTCACTTCCAGGGCTTTCATATCGGCCAACGCATCGGTTACCACGGTTTTGAGCGAGGGCGGCGCCGCCTTGGCGGCGTCGCCGTTACCGGCGGACTTGGACCTTCCCGCGGTCTTGGATTTTCCCGCGACTTTCGCTTTGCGGGGAGGGGTTGACTTGCTATTCGGGGTCTTTCTGTTGACTGGCACTACGTTGTCCGTGTTTTGGAATAACAGTGGGTATCGAGGATGAGTTTACGCACAGCATCCGGCATGAGGAAGCGTGGATCGCGGCCCATCCCGATCAGCTGACGGACCTCGGTGGATGAAATCTCGAGCTGGGTTACGGCATGAATGTAAATATGTCCCGCACGCGACTCATGCAAGTCGCCGATTCGCCCCGTGCCGCGATCGACCAACAGCTCGCCGAGCGGTCCCATGCCGGGCGCCCGCCATCCCGGCCGGTGCGCGACCACCAGATGTGCCAATTGCAGCAGCTCGCGCCACTGATGCCATTTCGGCAGGCTCAGGAAGGCGTCCATGCCCACGATCAGGCAGAGGCTCCGGTCCGGGTACTCGTGGCGCAGCTCTGACAAGGTGTCGACCGAGTAGGACGGACCCTCTTTGCGCACTTCCCGGTCGTCGACCACGAAGCCCGCTTGACCGGCAGTCGCCAATTGCACCATTTGCAGGCGCAGCTGGGCGTCTGCCAAGGGTTGATCGCGATGCGGAGGATTACCGGCCGGAAGGAACCGTATCTCCTTCAAGCGCAGCGCCTGCTGCAGCTCGAACGCAGTGCGCAAATGCGCATAGTGAATCGGATCGAAGGTCCCGCCGAAAATACCCATGGGGTTCATGGGACTACCCTGCCTGAATCCGCGGTTGCTTGCAAAGCGCCCGCGAGGCTGCCCGTGAGCCCCGTGAGTGCGCTCCACGCATCGCCCGCGGCCAGCCCCTTGATGACCCTATCCACGTGGCCTGCCTGCCTGAGGAGGCGCGCCAGCGGCAGCGTCTTGAGCCTCGATAGCGCGCGCGACGACGGGGTGGCGGCCAGATTCCATCCGCTCCCGCGGTCCGCGGAACGCAGCCGGTTGCGCTCTCGCGCCTGCCATAGGCCGCGCACCTCCCGCACCAGGGCCCATAAAATCAGCGTGGGCTCCACGCCCTCGCTCTTGAGGCCGAGAAGCACGCGCAGGGCGCGCGCCGCGTCGCCGTCGGCGGCCGCTTGGGCGAGCTGGAACACATCGTAGCGGGCGCTGTCGCCGACCGACCGCAGCACCAAATCGGCGCTGATGGGTTGGCCGCCGGCCAGCAAGCTCAGCTTCTCGAGTTCTTGTTTTGCGGCGAGCAGATTGCCCTCTACGCGATCGACGATGAGCTGCGCCGCGTCCGGCTCCATTTCCACGTGCAACCGCCGCGCACGCGCGCGCAACCACGCCGGCAACGCCGCCGTCTCCACCGGCCAGATCGGTACCCAGACGCCCTGCTTCTCGACGGCCCGCACCCAGGGAGCCTCGCCGGCTTTCTTGTCAAGCTTGTCGGTAACCACCAAGCACACCACATCGGGCGGCGGCCGCTCCGCCAATTCCGCCAGTTGCTGAGCGCCCTTGTCCGGCTTGCCGCTCGGCATCCGCAGTTCGAAGAGGCGCCGCTCGGCGAACAGCGACAGTGCGTGGCTGGCGTGCCGCAGCTCATCCCAAGCGAAACTGCGGTCGATGAAGAACACCGAGCGATCCGCATACCCCGCCGCCCTCGCGGCCGCGCGGATGGCGTCCGCAGCCTCGCCGACCAGCAGCGGTTCATCGCCGGACACCAAGTACATGCCCGCCAAGCCTCGGGCCAGGGCGGCGGGTAATTGATCGGCGCTTAGACGCAAATTGGAACGCCTCGGATGAGAATGGCGCGGATTATCTCAATCCGGGGGCATCCATGCACGGCACCTTCGCCAAACGGCATTTTGTAGTGGTTCTTGACATCCAATAAGTCCACGGAACCGGAGACTTCCTGCTTTGCAATTGATGCTTGGTCGTGCCACTATTATGCAGAAATCTGCATAGGTATCAAGATGCGCACCACGCTCGATATAAACGACAAGCTGCTCGCGAAGGCAAAATCCGCCGCCGCTCGAGAGAAAAGCTCCCTTACGCGATTCATAGAAGAGGCGCTGGCGATGCGCTTGCGCGGTCGGCGGCCATCCAAATCCGCTCGCGGCTTCGTCATCCCTGTGTACCATGGATCCGGCGGACTCGCGCCGGGCGTTGATCCGACGAGTAATCGTTCGCTTCTCGAGGCGGCGGATGATTTCACCTGATGTGAACGTGGTGGTTGCCGCGTCCCGAAGCGATCACCCGCACCATCGAACGGCGCTCGCGTGGCTCAAACGTGCTTTGGCCGAATGCGAAACCAACGGAGGCATCGAGATATTGCCGGTGGTTGCAACGGGCTATTTACTGCTCGTCACGCATCCAAAAGTATTTCCCGAGCCCACCCCGCTTATCGACGCAATTAAATTTCTCGACGCCCTTCTGGCACATGCCGGAGTAAGCATGAGCGAATCGGGGATTGACGAGTGGAACGCGTGCCGGCAACTTTGCCTCGACAAAAATCTCACCGCCAATGACGTATCGGATGCCCTCATCGCGGCCTCGACGCGCATTCTTGGCGCGAAACTGACGACCTTCGATCGGGGTTTCGAGCGTCTGTTACCGCCGTCTGATCTTGAATTGCTGGCCGCGGCCCGCTGATACTCGCCACGGCGAAAGCTCGAACGCCCTCATTTATTGAGCCTTGCAAGCGCCGCTTCGTACTCTTCCGCCATCCCATCGACCAGCGCCCCGACGGTCGCGACACCGTGGACGCCGCTGACGCTCTGTCCGGCGCTCCAGATGTCCCGCCACGCCTTGAATTCCGCGTTGCCGCCGGTGCCGAAATTCATTTTCGTCTTGTCGGCCTCGGGAAGCTTGTCGGGATCGAGGCCGGAGCGCGCCACGCTGCCGCGCAGGTAGTTGCCGGCGACGCCGCTGAATAGCGAGGTATAGACAATGTCCTCGCCGCGGCTGTCGATGAGCATCTGCTTGTACTCGGCGACGGCGTTCGCTTCCTCGGAGGCGATGAAACGCGTACCGAGATAGGCCAGATCGGCGCCGAGCGCCTGCGCGGCCAGCACGTCGGCGCCCGTGCTCATGGCGCCCGACAGGATGATGGTTCCGGCATAGACCTCGCGGATCTGTTTGACCAGGGCGAACGGGCTCAGTACGCCGGCATGGCCGCCCGCCCCGGCGCACACGGCGATGATGCCGTCCACCCCCTGCGCAGCGGCCTTTTCGGCGTGGCGCAAATTGATGACGTCGTGAAATACGACGCCGCCATAACCGTGGACTGCGGCAACCACTTCCGCCGGCGGCCGAAGGCTGGTGATGATGATGGGCACGCGATGCTTCACGCACAGCGCGACGTCATGCTCCAGGCGGTCGTTGCTGCTATGCACGATTTGATTGACCGCGAACGGCGCCACCTTGGCCTGCGGGTTCGCCTGGCTGTAGGCTGCGAGTTCGCCGGTAATCTCTGCGAGCCAGTCATCGAGCTGCGCCGCCGGCCGGGCATTCAACGCCGGGAATGAGCCTACGATGCCGGCCTTGCATTGTGCGAGCACCAGGCGCGGAGTGGAGACGATGAACATGGGTGCGCCAATGACGGGCAGTCGCAGACGGCCTTGCAGAATTTCAGGGATGGGCATGTACAGCTCCGCACCGGTTAGAACAATGACTGATTTCTGTCATTATGGCTGAGTCCGCCGCACCGCACACGGAGCCGTCATCCCCACCATCGGAGACATCATGCAATTTGACACCTTGCTGTTCGAGCGGCGCGAAAGCGTCGCCCATGTGACGCTCAATCGGCCGGACCGGTTGAACGCCCTGAATCGGGGGTTGATCACGGATTTGAGCGCGGCCGCCGCCGCCATCGATGCCGACCGAGGCATCCGCGCCGTCGTACTCACCGCTTCCGGCCGCGCCTTCTGTTCGGGCGCGGATCTCATGGGCGATGATCTTCTGGGTGATACGCAGCGCAGCCGCGGCGAGAATATCGGCGCGGGTCTGCGGGAATATTTCAATCCCATGGTCAACGCCTGGTATCAGCTGCGCGTGCCGGTCGTAGTCGCGGTGAACGGCGTCGCCGCCGGAGCCGGCGTGAGCTTGGCGCTGGCAGGCGACATCGTAGTCGCGGCGCGTTCCGCCACGTTTCTGCAATTATTCGCTCCCAAGCTCGGCCTCATGCCCGATCTCGGCAGCACCTTCCACCTGCCGCGGCTGGTGGGTACGGCGCGCGCGAAGGGCTTGGCCTTGCTGGGCGACGCGCTGACGGCCGCGGATGCGGCGAGTTGGGGACTCATCTGGGCCTGCGTCGACGACGCGGCACTTCATGCGCAGGCGGAGTCCATCGCAAAACGCCTCGCCACCGGGCCCACCCAGGCATTCCAGCGCATCAAGGCGGCATTCAATGTGGAACCGCCCCGAACTCTCGCGGAGCAACTGGCGCTCGAAGCCGTGGCCCAAGCCGAGCTCGGCGATACTGAGGATTTTGCGGAAGGCGTACAGGCGTTTCGCAATAAGCGGGCGCCGAGTTTCAAGGGGAAGTAGTCCCCATCACACGATGGGCCCGCACCACCCGGGCAGGTAGTCAGCCTCGCTGCTCTTCGCAAGCTTCAATGCTCGGACCAGCGCGTCGGGGAAATCATCCTCGAGCTGCTTGCGTTTCAAACGGCGGCGCAGGAAGTCAGCCCAGAGGAATTCGCTGAACGGCGTCGTGTCCTTGGCGAAGCCGCCGCTCTGTCGCAGTTCGCCGGCCAGACTGCGAAACGGATCGTCCACCAGACCCGTGATTCGCCTCGGCAGGTCCTCGTAGCTGCGTCGCCGGCCGCGCTGGTCGAAAGGATGCAGCCAGCCGCGGTTGTCGAGAAACACCCAGAACGCCTCGCGCGGCAGCCGCCGCAGATCAGCCACCACCGTGGTCGCGATGTTCTCGACACCCTCCTGGTGCAGGGCCAGCGTCAGATGGTGATGATCGATGACGTAGTATTCCTCCTTCGGGCCCCAGATGACGGGAATCAGGTGCTTGCCGAGGAAATCCGGCTTCTTTCTGTCCGGATGATCGCGCCAGCTCCTGCGCTTGGCGTTCACTTCGCGCATTCCCACCGTGATCTGCGTCGGCCGCAACGCCGCAGTCGGCACGGGGTGAATGCGAGGTTCTCTGGATAATGTCATCGCTTGCTCCTTCGCCGTCTGGGATGAAGGGTACCGCTCGCCCCTGTCGCGCAGCCATTATTTCTTCGCTGCCACACATGCTAACAGGCTATGGTTTTAGGCGGGCGGACCACCGCGGCGCAACGAGCCGCCGCTTGCCGTCGGCCGAGAGGCGCACGCCGGATTCGTCCAGTGCGTCTCGATCCCACAGCTCGCAGGTGACCTGGCGGTGCCGCTGATCGAGCGCCTCGCAGTAATTGGTGTAGATGCACAGGCGCACTTCCGCGCCGCAGCCGGCCCGAACCTTCGCAAACCAGTCGGGATCCGCGAGCGCCTGGCGCGCGAGCGCGACGATGTCCGCCTGACCCGAGGCCAGCACGGCCTCGGCCTGTTCGAAGTTGTGGATACCGCCCGAGGCAATCAGCGGCGTCGGTAGGTTCGCCGCGCGCAAGGCGGCGCGGATGCGGGCGGTTGCGCCGAGGTTGCGGCCGAACGGACCCTGCACGTCGGAATAATACGAAGGCATGCATTCATAACCGCTGCGTCCGGTATAGGGATAGGCCGCCGCGCCGACCTTGGGCTGCTGCGCATCGTCGAATTTTCCGCCGCGCGACAGCGACAGAAAATCCATGCCGGCCGCCGCGAAGACGCGGGCGAAGTATTCGGCATCCGTGACCGTGCCCCCGCCCTCGATGCACTCTTCAGCCAGAAAACGGCAGCCGACGGGGAAATCCGCGCCGACGTCGGCGCGCACCCGCCGATACACTTCCAATGCGAGACGCGCGCGTTCTGCAACTGCGCCGCCGTAGCCGTCGTCACGCGTATTGAGCGGCGACAGGAACGACGCCATCGTGTAGGCGTGGGCATAGTGAAGCTCCACTCCGTCAAAACCCGCTTCGCGGGCGCGAGCGGCAGCGCTTGCGAACAATCCCGGCAACTGGCACGGCAGCTCTCGGATATGCGCACGATGCATATCCGTGACCCGCTCTCGCGCCCCGTAATCCAGCGCCTCCAACTCCCCATGGTCGAGCACGTTTTCCAGATCGCCGCGTTGCAGAGCGGCCAGCCAGCGGCGAATCTGGGCATCGTCCGCGGCCGCATCGGCGCTACCCGCTCCGGCAGCTTCTCCGGCCGCCGCGAAGGCGCGGCGGTGCCTGTCGGTCAACGGCAGAAAGTGCGCAAAAAATCGCGCCGGGTCCGGGCGCCGCCGGATGGAAAGAAAATCGATGAGCTGTATGAACAGGCGCGTCTCGCCGTCGCTCGCGCGCTGCACGACCTCGACCAGTTTCCTGAGCCCCGGCAGGAATCGCTCATCCCCGATCCGCAGCAGCGGCCCGCTCGGCACATCGCGAATTCCGGTCGCCTCGACGACGATGGCCGCAGGCCGGCCCGCGGCGAATCGCTCGTACCAATCGAGCACGTCCTGGGACACGAAGCCGTCGTCCGTCGCGCGCCACGGTACCATGGCGGGGACCCAGGTTCGGTGGCGCAGGGAAATGGCACCGACCTGAATCGGTGAAAACAACAGAGACCGGCCAGCCTGCTCGGCGCTGGGCCACCGAGCCGGCCGCGAATCATGCCGGATGCGCTCGGGGGGGCGCCACATCGTCAGTCGGCGTCCGGCAATACGGCCGTCGCCTCGATTTCAACGCGTGCTTCCTTTTCCATCAGAGCGACTACCTGCACCACCGACATCGGCGGGTAGTGCCTGCCCATCGCCGCTCTATAGGCCGCACCGATATCCGCCAGCTGCTCGTGGTATTCGTCGCGGCTCGTCACATACCAGGTCAGGCGCACGATGTGCGCCGGGGATGCGCCCGCATCGGCCAGTATGGCGACGATGTTGAGCAGCGCCTGGCGAACCTGGTCCGCCAAGCGGGTGCTGTGAAATCTGCCCTCGATGTCCCAGCCGATCTGGCCGGAGACGAATATTTGCAGGCCTCGAGCCGCCATGCCGTGGCTGTATCCCTTGGGCCGTGCCCACCCCGCCGGCTGAAGGATGCGGGGCAGTGCATCGTTTTCATTGTTTTCGGTCATACCGACTCCGTTTGGGAGAGCAGTTCACGGGCGATGATGAGCTTCTGGACCTCGGTCGCGCCCTCGTATATCCGCAGCGCCCGTACGTCCCGGTACAGCCGCTCGACGATTTCTCCGCGCATGACTCCTCGGGCACCGAAGAGCTGCACCGCCCTGTCGATGACCCGCTGCGCGGTCTCGGTCGCCGTCATTTTCGCCATCGCGGCCTCCTTGGTGACCCTGGCACCGCCGTCGCGCAGCCACGCGGCTCGATAGGTGAGCAGGCGGGCCGCGTCCAATTCGGTCGCCATGTCGGCGAGCGCACCTTGAGTCAACTGCAGATCGCCCAAACGGCGGCCGAACATGCGCCGCGACCGCGCCTGAGCGATCGATTCGTCCAGGGCGCGCTGCGCAAAGCCGAGCGCGGCCGCGGCCACCGAGGTACGAAAAATATCCAAGGCACGCATGGCGATCTTGAAACCCTCGCCCTCGGCGCCGAGCCGATTGGCCGCCGGAATCCGGCAGTCGCGAAAAGCCAGGGTGCCCATCGGATGCGGCGCGATGATATCGATGCGGGCGGCAATCGACAGCCCCGGCGCGTCTGCGTCGACCACGAAGGCACTGATGCCGCCTGCAGCCGCGGTTCCGTCGGGGCGGATGTCCGCCGGCTGAGTGCGCGCAAATACACAGTAGAAGTCGGCGATTCCGCCGTTCGAGATCCATGTCTTCGCGCCGTCGAGCACATAGTGCCCGCCGTCGCGCCGCGCGCGGCACTGCATACTCGCCACGTCCGAACCCGCCTCCGCTTCGGACAGGGCGAAAGCCGCCAATGCCTCGCCTCGCGCGACCCGCGGCAGATACTTGCTCTGAATTCCGGCTGAACCCGCCAGCGTGATCGCCCCGCTGCCGAGTCCTTGCATGGCAAATGCAAAATCCGCCAAGCCGTCGAAGCGCGCCAGAGATTCACGGACGATCGAGATTGAGCGCACATCGAAGTCCGCCGCCGCGCCGCCCTGGTCCGCACGCACGCAGTGGCGCAGAATTCCCGCCGCACCGAGCTTTCGGACTACGTCGATGCAGTGCGCATCGACGGACTCGCGGGCATCGCCGTGCGCCGCGCCGAGATTTTCGTCGCACCAGGCCGCGACGCCCGCGTACAGCTCGCGATGCCGCGCCTCGAAGAAAGGCCAGTCCAAAAACGACGGCTGCGCCACGGCGTTCAGTTTCCCTCGAAAACCGGCTTGGTCTTGCCCGCAAATGCCCGGTATGCGCGACGGAAGTCTTCGGTTTGCATGCACAGGGCCTGCGCCTGCGCTTCGGCTTCGATCGCCGTCTCGAGAGACAGATTCCATTCCTGATGCAGCATGCGCTTGGTCATGGCATGCGCGAACGTCGGCCCGTTCGCGAGCGTGGCCGCGAACTCGACCGCCTCGGCCGGCATGCGGTCTTGTCCGATCACGCGGTTGTAAAAGCCCCACGTCAGACCCTCCTCCGCCGTCATCGCGCGGCCGGTGTACAAGAGTTCGGCCGCGCGGCCCTGCCCTATGATGCGCGGTAAAATGGTGCAAGCCCCCATATCGCAGCCCGCCAATCCGACGCGCACGAATAAGAACGCGGTACGCGCTTCGGGAGTGCAGAATCGGAAATCGGAGGCCATGGCGATGATGGCGCCGGCCCCCGCGCATATCCCATCCACGCCCGCGACGATGGGCTGCGGGCAGCCGCGCATGGACAGGACCAGATCGCCCGTCAGGCGCGTGAAATTCAGCAATCCCTGCGGGTCCATGCGGGTCAGCGGGCCGATGATGTCGTGCACGTCGCCGCCGGAGCAGAAATTGCCGCCCGCGCCGGTCATCACGATGGCCTTGACCGTGTTTTCGGCCCCGAGACGGCGGAACAGATCGCGCAGTTCTGCGTAGGACTCGAAGGTCAGCGGGTTCTTGCGCTCCGCCCGGTTCAGGGTGATGACGCCGACGCGGCCCTCGATCCGCCACAGGAAATTCTCGGGCACGTAATTTACAAGGCTCATACTGGGTTCTCCGTCCTCGGCCGCGTCAGCCGGCTCACATGAGTTTTGAGATCATGCAGCAGCTCGGCGAGTTGCTGCTTGCCCCTGGTCGGCAGTCCGTCCAACAGATCGACGATCCAGCGTTCATGCTCCGCGGCCATCTTTTTGAAGAGTCGCTGGCCGCTGGGCGTCAGCTTGACTCGAAAAGCCCGGCGGTCCCGCGAATCGATCACGCGCGCAACCAAACCCTCCTTCTCGAGCAAATCCGTAATGCCAGTGACGTTGCCGCCGGTGACCATCATCCGCTTCGACAACTCGCCCATCTTGAGACCGTCGGGGCATCGCTCGAGCTGGGCCATGAGGTCGAAACGGGGCAATGTGGTCGAGAATTCACCCTGCAGACGCTGCCGAATATGGTTCTCGATCAGCGTTGAGCAACTGAGCAGCCGCAGCCAGAGCCGCAGCGAGTCATGATGATCCTCCCGCACGCGGGTCTCGCCGTCGGATAAGGGCGGCTCGGGCACCTTGGGGCGGCGTATCGCGCCGGCCGCCATCACATCACCTCGCCGCCGGCCACGGCGATGCTCTGTCCGGTAATGCTCGCGCTGCTGCGCAGGCACAGCCAGCGCACGGTGTCGGCTACCTCTTCGGGCGTGACCAGCCGGTGTTGGGGATTGTGCGATACCAATTCCGCAAGCGCCTCCGCGTCGCCGCGGCCGGTTTTCGCGGTGATATTGGCCACCGCCGTCCGCACCAGATCGGTGTCCGTATACCCCGGACACACGGCATTGACCGTCACGTTGCGCCGCGCCGTTTCGAGCGCAACGGCGCGCGTCAGCCCGATCACTCCGTGCTTCGACGCACAGTACGCGCTCACATACGGGTAACCGATCAATCCTGCGGTACTGGCGATATTCACGATGCGGCCGAATCCGGCTTGCAGCATATCGGGCAAACACTCGCGCATGCAGAGAAAGGTCCCCGTCAGATTCACCGACAGCATGGATTGCCATAGCGCATCGCCGGTGGTGCCCAGGGGTGCACTCAGCGCGTGGCCGGCGTTATTGACGAGCACGGTTATCGGACCGATGGCGGTGCGCGCTGCGGCCACCGCCATGCGAACCGATTCTGCATCCGCGACATCCGCAACCTGGCAACTGCGGCGCACCGCAGACAACTCCGACGCCACGGCATCGAGGTCCGATCGAGAGCGGCCGAGCAACGTCACGTCGGCGCCCGCGCCCGCGAGCGCGCGCGCGATCACGGCGCCTATACCGCGCCCGGCGCCGGTGACGAGAGCATGCAAACCTGTGAGAGGGCCGCTCATGCCATGCTCAGACGGGGCCGGCAGCGTCAGCGAGCGCCGCCGCGCGTTCAAAATTGCGTTCCAGCTGCCCCTTGCCCGAGAGATAAGGATCCGGCCAGCCCTGTTCGTGAAACCGTTGTTCTGCCGCGGCGCTGAGCGTCCATGCAGGATTCGCCAAATGCGGCCGCGCCAGGGCACAGAGATCGGCCCGGCCTGCGGCAATGATCGAATTCACATGATCCGCCTCGAATATATTGCCCACCGCAATGGTCGGAATGCCGATCTCGTTGCGAACCCTATCGGAGAACGGCGTTTGCCACATGCGGCCATACACCGGCTGCTGCTCTGGCACGGTCTGGCCTGTCGATACATCGAGTACATCTGCGCCGGCCTGTCTGAGCGCGCCGGCGATGACGAGCAAATCCTTCTCCGAAAGGCCGCCCTCGGCCCAGTCGCAGGCGGAAATTCTCGCCGACAAAGGGCGCTGTCGCGGCCAGACCGCGCGCACGGCCGAGAAGACCTCCACGGGGAATCTAAGCCGCGCGGCGATCTCGCCGCCGTATTCATCCTGACGCCGATTCGTGAGCGGCGACAGGAAGCTGCCGAGCAAGTAGCCATGGGCCAGGTGAAGCTCCAGCATATCGAAGCCTGCTTCGAGACCGAGCTGCGCCGAGCGGACGAATTCGTCCCGCACCGCATCCATGTCGGCGCGCGACATCGCCCGCGGAACCTGGCTGACGCCCGCGATGTACGGCAGAGCCGAGGGAGCCAGGAGCGGCCAATTGCCCGTGCCAAGCGGGTAATCCATGCGCTCCCAGCCGAGCTGAGTCGAACCCTTGCGGCCGGAATGGCCGATCTGCAGGCAAAACTTGGCGGCGGAATGACCATGCACGAAATCGACGATGCGCCGCCACGCATCGCGCTGCCCGGCATTCCACAAGCCGGTACATCCGGGAGTGATGCGTCCCGAGGGCGAAACGCAGGTCATCTCCGTGAACAACAGCCCGGCGCCGCCGACGGCGCGTGCGCCGTAATGCATGAGATGCCAGTCGTCCGGTACGCCGTCCGTCGCCATGTACTGCGCCATCGGCGAAACGACCACCCGATTCGAGAGTTTCATGCCCGCGAGCCGGAACGGCAGAAACATCGGCGGCCGCGCGGCATCGAGCACGCCGCTGCGTTTTCCCAGCCAGCGCTCGTACTCCTCGACGAAGCCAGAATCCCGCAGCTTGAGGTTCGCGTGGCCGATACGCTGGCTTCCCGTGAGCAGCGCGTAGGCGAATTGGCGCGGTTCCAGGCTCGAATATCGCGCGACATTCTCGAACCATTCCATTCGATTGCGCGCCGCGCTCTGCAGCTTGAGAGCCTCCAAGCTCCGTTCCGCCTGATAGTTCTTCAGCCCCGCCTGGACATCGGCCGCTTTGGCGACCCTGCTTACGAGCGACATGGCGTCCTCCATGGCCAGCTTGGTGCCGGATCCGATGCCGAAATGCGCCGTGTGTGCCGCGTCGCCGATCAACACGATGTTCCGGTGATGCCATTGCGAACACAGCACCCGGTTGAAATTCAGCCAGGCGGAGCCGCGCAGGTGTTTGGCGTTGCTCATCAGCCGATGTCCGCCCAAGTACCGGGAGAAAAGCGCTTCGCAAAAAGCGATGGATTGCTCGGCGCTGTAGCCGTCGAGACCGTGTGCCAGCCAGGTCTCCTCGCGCGTCTCGACGATGACGGTGGAGAGCTCATCGCTGAACTGATAGGCATGGATCTGGAACCACCCATGCTCGGTTTTCTCGAACGCAAACGTGAAGGCCGCGAATGTCTGGCGCGTGCCCAGCCAGATGAAGCGGCACTTGCCGACGGCGATATCCGGCTGGAATACCGCCGCATGCCGCGTGCGGATCTTGCTGTTCACGCCATCGGACGCCACGATGAGATCGGCGTCGGCGAAAGGTGTCAGTTCGTCGATTTCAGTCTGAAAGTGCTCCTCCACGCCCAGCGAAGCCGCTCTCTCCTGAAAGATATTGAGCAGCCGGCGCCGCCCGATTCCACAGAAGCCATGACCGCCCGATCGGATGGTCTCGCCGCGGAAATGCACCTCGACATCGTCCCAGTGATGAAAATCCCGGTTGATCGCATCGTGCGACCATGGATCCGCCGCCTGAAAACCCGACATGGTCTGGTCCGAGAAAACGACACCCCAGCCGAAAGTATCATCGGGCCGATTGCGTTCATAAACCTCGACTTTCACGGCGGGCAGCGCCTTCTTCAGCAATATCGCGCCGTACAGCCCGGCCGGCCCGCCGCCCATGAAGACCACTCGTTTCATGGGACGACAATAGATCGAGATACTTTAGATGTCAAATATATAAATCAGATGTCAAATATCTCGGCCGGCCCCCGCGAGCGCCTTGGCCAGCGCGATCCCTTGATCGTCCGCCAACGCGGCGGCCCGCAGCAAGCGGACCCGGCCGGCCGCGTCCGCTCGTTGTTCCCAGTCTCGAACATCGGCCAAGATCGCATCGAAGCTCGCCGTGCCTCGCTCATGCGTCTCCCCGTAACCCTTGAGCAGCTGCTGGCAGTCGGCGATCTCGACGGCCAAGGCGTAGTTTTTCTGCACGACGTGCGCGATCAGCGTCAGCCAGCGTTCGATTCGGGCGTTTTCGTGCGAGTACCGAAGAGTCTTGCGGCGCCACCGGCGCAATCCGGCGAGCCAGTAGAGCTGCAAAAAACCACCCACGGTGGAAGTTGCGATCTGCCGGCCGCCGGTAAAGCGGGTTAGCCAGCTTCTGGGCATCTTGGAACGCAGAATCCATGTTCCGAGTCCGACGGGCAGGGTGCCGCATATCTCTTCGATCCGCGGCTTCATGAATTCAGTGACTTGGACCAGCTGGCCGGACGATGGCCGAACTTCCTGCAATACACGCTTCGCCCGTGCGGTGCGAATCTTCAAGTCCGCGACGCGGATCGTATCCTCGAAGGACATCCACAGCGCCAGTCCGCGGGCCACGGTTTCGGTCAGCGCAAAGCTGTCCGCACCCTCGGGCTCCAACGCGACCACCGCGTCCAGCCGATCGAGATACGAGCCTGCATAGGCCACGTCCTGATAATCGATCATTCGGCGCACGCCCTCGCGCACCACATCCTGGGCCGCCGCCGGCATGCGCTGACGAACCCGCTCCTCCAACGACGCAGGAATCGGCGGGCGCGTGCCGGCGGCCTCCATCATCGAAGCCGCGCCGGACCTTGCTTCAGCGGGTGCGGACCCCGCCGCGGCGGCAGACTGTGAATCGGCCGGCGCAAGAGGCGAATGGACGGCCGAGGCCGGGCCGGCCGCTGCATCCCGCGCAGCTTCAAAGGTTCGAGTGCTCGAGGCAGCCTCGATGCCGCTCGCCCGTATCGCTTCCACATAGTGTTGCGCGGCGAAAGGGAGCGCCCCCGATCCGCAGATTGCGCCGAGCATGGCGGCGCTGATGACGCTGCCGTTGGCTTCCGCCAGCGCCTGCATATCGAACTCGATGTATCGCTTCGCGTGTTCCCGCGCCAGCGCCTTCACCTGAGCAGGATCGGTGCGGCCGTCGGCCATGTGAGATTTCTCTTGAATCGCGTAAATTCGATGCGAGGAAGCGATGAGCGTGGTGCGGCCGGTCACCAGCCCCCGCTGCATCGCGCGGCCGGCCTCCATGATTTCCGAGGCGATCACCACGTCCACGTCGCCCGGATTCGGCATCAGCGCAAAGATGGGGCGGCGTCCATCGGCCGGCAAAGCAGCGGCCGGGAAAAACTCGAGGTAGTAAATGGTGGCGCCGGTTCTCTGCGCGACGCCGGGCACGGACGTCGCCTGCGCCAGATAGCCGGAGCGCCGAGCGACATCGATGAGCCAATCCGATACCACACCGCCACCCTGCCCGCCGAGCGCAGCGATGGTGACCGTGATGGGGCGGGTCGCGGCGGTGGCAGAGGACCCCGCAGTGACCGTGGGCTTCAAAGCGGCGGTGGACTTGGCAGCGGCAATGGGCCGGCCGGCAGCACCCACAGCGCTCACGGCGAGGGCTCCGCGGCCATGCGCGCGAGCCGGCGATCGAAGCGGCGTTGCAAGAATTCGATGACGGCCGAACGGAGCCGAAATTTCATGCGGTCCCAGGCGCTCGGATTGGTGATGACATCGGCTCTGTAGAACGACGGGCACAGAACCGCGGCATGCGCCACTTCGCCGCAAACGCCACACCCCACGCAGCTGTTGTCGACGTGCGCCACCGGATCGCGCCGCAGCGGATCCGGATTCGATTTGATGGTCAAGGACGGGCAACCCGAGAGCCGGATGCACGAGTGATCGCCCGTGCAAACATCGGGATCGATCCCGAAGCGCTGGCGCACCACCCGCTTGCCCTCCTGGGCCATCCGCTTCAGCACCGGCGCCACGCGCCTCTTGCGATTCAGCTCGCACTCACCTTCCGCGATGATGACCTTGGGACCCTGGTAGTCCGTCGTCAAGGCTTCGCGCAGCGCGTCGATGCCTTCCTGCATCTTGTACGTATGGACCGTGCGTACCCAATCCACGCCCACGCCGCGCACGGCCCGCTCGATCGGATTGCGGCCTTTTCGATTCTTCACATCCGCGCGCGAAGAGGGAATGTATTGGCCGCCGGTGGCCGCGGCGTAGCCGTTGTCCACGATGACGGTGACGGAGTCGTGCTTGTTGAACACGGAATTTCCGATGCCGCTGGTCAGGCCGTTGTGCCAGAAGCCGCCATCCCCCATGATGGATATGGAACGCCTGCCCCCTTGACCGCCGCTCAACGCCGCGCCGCTCGCGGCCCCGAGCCCATAGCCCATGATGCTCGATCCTGAATTGAAAGGCGCCAGCGTCGCGAAGGAGTGACAGCCGATGTCAGCGCTCACGTGCACGCTGCCCAATTCCTTCTGCACGATTTTCATCGACGAGAAAAACGGCCGCTCGGGACAACCGGTGCACAGGCCCGGCGGACGCGGGGGCACCGCGCTGCGCAGCTCGTTCATCGGCATCAGCCGATGCTCGGTGGGCGCGGATGCGGGCTCCAAAGCCTCGGGAGCCCATTGCTCGAGGAATTTCTTGATGCCGGCACTGACGACGCCGCCCGTGTATTCACCGGCCATGGGCAATGGGCCCTTGCCGATGACACGGGTTTGAATATCCGCATTGCGCAGAAATTGGTTGGCGGTTTGCTCGATGTATTCCGGCTGACCCTCTTCCACGATGAGCAGCGCCCGCTTGCCCGAAGCGAATCGAGTGAACTCTTCCGGGATGAGCGGGTACGTGACGTTCAGCACGTAAAGAGGAATCCGCGATTTTCCGAAGACGTCGGCCAGCCCCATCATTTCCAACGACCTCAGCACCGTGTTGTAGAGGCCGCCCTGCATGACGATGCCGACATCGTCCACATCGCCGCCGTGCGTCTCGTTCAGGCGGTTCTCGACTATGAAGCGCACCGCGGCGGGCCATCGAGTGAGCACCTTCTCTTGTTCCTGCGCGTACGTCGCGGGCGGCAGAATGATCCGCGCGGCGGAGCGTTGCGGATTCTCTAGGGCGTCCTGGATGCTGAACCGCGGAGTGACGTTGTCCTTGGCGACGAACGAGCCGTACATATGACAGGCGCGGATTCGCAGCATGAGCATGACGGGCGTCTGGCTCGCCTCCGACAACTCGAAACCCCGCTCCACCATATCGACGATGACGCCGGTATCCGGGCGCGGATCGAGCAGCCACATCTGCGATTTCATTGCAAAGGCGTGCGTACGCTCCTGCATGATGCTCGCGCCCTCGCCGTAGTCCTCGCCGACGATCATCAGCGCCCCGCCGCTGACGCCCGCAGACGCAAGATTGGACAGGGCGTCGGAGGCCACGTTGGTGCCGACCGTCGACTTCCAGGTAACGGCTCCGCGCAATGGGTAGTTGATCGATGCCGCCAGCATCGCGGCCGCACCGGCCTCGGATGCGCTGGACTCGAAATGTACGCCGAGCTCATCGAGTATCTCGCGCGCATCGGCGAGAACGTCCATCAAGTGCGAGACCGGCGCGCCCTGATAGCCGCCGACGTAGGACACGCCGGCCTGCAGAAGGGCCTTTGTGACGGCGAGAATGGCTTCGCCCTCGAACACCTCGCCGGCCCGGAGCCGGAGCGACTGAACTTCGCGCGCGAACGACCGCTCTGCCATGACTATGCCTTGAGTGTGCCCGATCAGCCTGCAATACTATGCCGGTTACGTGATTTTGCAACTATTGTCATTTGAAGGATTTTACGAGTGGCCGCACCTCGATCCGCATTGACGCGCCGCGAGAATATCTCGAGGCTCGCAGACGCCAAACGCCGCGGCGACCCGGAGTGCCCCGATTTTCAGCTCGCGGACTCGCCGCTGTATCTCATCGTGCGCACGGCCGGCCGCTACGCGCAGGAGCTTGAGAACGCCCTCAGTGCCTCCGACATGGACCTATTGAGCTGGCGGGCCCTGATGATCGTCAACGAGGTCAGTCCCAGCAGCGTGAGCGAAATCGCCGAACGGTCCGTGACCCGCCTGTCCACCATGACGCGCGTGGTGCAGCGCCTCGAGAAGAAGAATCTGGTGAAGCTCTCGAAACGGCGTTCGGATGCGCGGGTCACCGAAGTTCATCTGACACCGCTCGGCAAGCGGAGCGTCGAACGGGAACGGGGAACGGCTGGCGAGATTTACCGCCGCGCCGTGCGGGATCTTTCCGCCGCGGACATCGCGGTCTTGAACGGACTAACACGGCGTATTTTCGCGAATTTGTCGGCTTAGCACCACAGGCGTGCGCTAATTCCAACTAATGTATGAAAATCGAAAGTCGCTAAGCCCGTCCAAGGGCATCCATTACTATCTCCACGCACTCATCGAATGAGCGCATATATTCGAGGGTAGCCAACTCCGCGAAATTTTCTCTTAGAATCGAATCGTAGCGCTCGATCCGCTCCAGGATGAGCGCTCGCCGATCGCGAAGTATCTTCGAGATTTCGCGCAAAGCCTGCGGCTCTAGCTCAGCTACCATCGACAGATCAAATATGTCGCGCGCTGTAAATTCGAAACCTCGATGCCAAACCTTTTTTCCCACGATTTCAGCGGAAGTTTCAACCAGAATTCGATGATCGAACAGTGTCTCGACATGAGCCGGTTCGGCGGTGAGCGGCGGAGCGGCCACGAAGTCGATTTCACCTTCGGAGAAAACGAGCTTGACGTGCTTGTGGTCTTCAATATATTGCGTAGTCAGGGATTCGGCAGTCGGACTGAGCCGCGGCGTCAAATAGCCCAAAAATTGGGGATCGTTGATAAATATATCGACGTCCTTACTGAGACGGTGTCGGTGGCGTCGCATGAGCACGGTGCCGCCGCCGAATGTCCAGTCATCTACAGGTATTCCGATGTCACGCGCCGAGTCGATCAAGATTAGCGCACGCTGGAACAGCAACTCCCAACCGATTAATCGCTCGTCCATTTACTCGTATCCCCTGGCCAGCCAATAGCGGCTGCAATCTTGGTGAGATTCTTCGCGACCCGCCCCGGTTTCGTCCATTGACCGACCTGCCTCACCACGCCGTGCATAACCGCGGGGTTGGCTTCCTCGAACAAGACGCGAAAATGCGGGCGGCGGGTCGCCGGCACCCGGCCCGTCAGTAGCGCACGCAGAAGCTCGTGGTCAGTCAGAGCGGTCTTGAAACTGACGCTGGCAGTGGTGCTCGCGAGCCTTAAGAAATCGGGCGGCTTCGGCTTCGGGGGCGACTGAGTGGCCAGCACCAATCCAAGCTGTTCTAGAATGGCTTGCACTTTGCGGATGCCGAGATCTTTGACCAGCCCATTTTCAAGTTGATTGAGGGTAGTGCGACTCAGGTGGGCAGCGGCCGCAAGCTGAGCTTGCGTCAATCCGTGAGCCAAGCGGAAGCGCTTGATTTCATAGCCCATTTGCTCAAGTTTCATCGGTTCCCCTACCTATAAAGTTAAGTATACTTAACTTTGAAGGGAAAATACGCCCAATATCGTACCTACATGTGATCTATTGCTACAGTGTAGCGCTATAGTACTTTAAGTACTTTCTGGAGTCCGTGATGCCTAGCATTGAAATCGATTTTGACGTGTTTAAAGCCCTGACCGCGCGCCGCACGTCCGAGGATATGACTGAAAACGATGTATTGCGGCAACTGTTCAATCTGGGAAAAAGGGGCACCGCGCTGACGAAGACCGACACTCCCGTCCCCGATGATTGGGTGACCAAGGGCGTGCGTCTCCCTTCCGGCACCGAACTGCGTTCGACTTATAAGGGCAGGACTTATCTTGCGCGCGTGAACTCCGGCGCGCTGGTGTTGCAGGGGCAACGCTTCGATAGCCCATCGGCCGCGGCAATGAGCATCACCGGCAACGCAGTGAACGGATGGACCTTCTGGGAGTACAAATTGCCGGGTCAGGACCGGTGGCAAATTCTCAAGTCGCTGCGCCGGAGCGCGTGAGGCGCAAGAAGCGCTATCGAAGCGGGAAGGTCGTTTTTGCGCCCGCGCGCCGGCCGATCCGGGCCACCGGCACTCTGATTTCGGCCTTCGGAGGCTGAGGCGCAGTCGTCGGCTCCGAGCCGCAATTATCGCAACCTCCGCAAGCGCCCTGCGCCTTGGCCGCGGACGCTGCCGCGAGCCGCTGCGCCATTCCCCCCAGACCGAGAAACGTCGGCGCCCGGGCTGCCGCGCTGCCGAGAACACCCAGGATGCGCCGCCGCAGGCTTCGCGGGCCGAGAGAGACCGCGGCGTAGCCCGCACTGGCCAGGAGCGCCAGGCCGACCAGAGCGTTGTCGAGAATGCTGCTCATCCGGCGATCCCCCCGCTGCCGGTCAGTGCCAAGGCGATGCGATAGGTAATCCACGAGCCGGCATAGGCCATCCCAAACAAGTACCCGGCCATGATGATCGGATATCGCCAGGAGTTCGTCTCGCGCCTGACCGTCGCCAGCGTCGACAGACATTGAGGCGCGAACACATACCACGCCAGCAGCGACAGGGCCGTCGGCAAACTCCAGGAATGGGAGATCAACGGCGTCAGCGCACCGCTCACGTCATTTCCCGTTGCGGACAGGGCGTATACCGTACCCAGAGCGCCGACCGCGACTTCGCGGGCCGCAAGCCCCGGCACCAAAGCAATCGATATCTGCCAATTGAAGCCGATGGGCGCGAACAGCACGGCGAGCCACGCGCCCAGATGCCCGGCGATGCTGTACTGGATCGGCGGACCGGCGGCTCCGGGGGGCGGCGCGGGGAACGAACTCAGAGCCCAGAGAATCACCATCAACGCCAGAATGATCGTGCCGACGCGGCTCATGAATATTTCGACGCGCTGCCACAGCCCTATCCCCAAATTGCGCAAATTCGGCCAGTGATAGGCCGGCAGTTCGAGCATCAACGACTGCAAGCCCGCGCTGGCACCGGTACGCTTGAGCACGAAGGCCACCGCCATGGCGCCGGCAACGCCCAGGACATAAAGTGTGAACAGCACCACTCCCTGCAATTCCAACCCGCCCCAGAGCACCCGCCGGGGGATGAAGGCGCCGATGATCAGCGCGTACACGGGCAGTCGCGCGGAACAAGTCATCAGCGGCGCGATCATGATCGTCGCCAGCCGATCGCGGGGATTTTGAATCGTGCGCGTCGCCATGATCCCGGGGATTGCGCAGGCGAAGCTCGACAGCAAGGGAATGAATGCCCGGCCCGACAGTCCGACGCTGCCCATCACCCGGTCGAGCAGAAACGCGGCT
>Ga0208193_1000384_pt1 | contig 25841 bp, 29 predicted proteins | sample June2015DPH_17_2_FD_184716 | JGI IMG/M metagenome (GOLD analysis project Ga0208193, IMG submission 184716) | Peatland microbial communities from SPRUCE experiment site at the Marcell Experimental Forest, Minnesota, USA - June2015DPH_17_10... | ecosystem: Environmental > Terrestrial > Soil >... | reverse complement strand
CACGTTGCTCAGGCGACAAATAGCTGAACATTGCTGACTGCTGATGATCGAGGCCACGCATAAAACAATTCTATACGATTATGTTTTGGCAGCCAAGCCCCAACTTACTTTTTCCGCAGCCTGCTAGGGAACTGTTCGGCTGGTAAATTTGACAGGTCCATTCCCGGGATGTCCGGGCCTGTGACCCTCAAGGCTTGGCGCTTGGCGCCTGACCTCTCAACCTTTTTACCACAGTGCGGCTCTCGGCGGGTCTGTTTTCGCTTAACGTGCCCAGGCGGCCAGTCGATTCGCGAAATGGGTCGTCTCGGTTCTGGCGCGAATCTTGGGCTTGCGATCGCGTCGTATCCTAAACGTACAGGCATTCACGCTCTATTTGCGGCGCAGAGCCCGCCCTAAATCAATTGCTCTAATGAACCCACCATCCGAGTCTGCGTGGAGCATCTTCCCATCCGGCACCAGTTCGCTCGCCTTGAGGTAGTCTCCGGGTCTGCGGGTGACAACGATGATTTGAAAAGATCGAGCCTTCTCGGTAAGTAGCATACGGAACCAGTCCATGCGGCTGTCGTCGCTCTGAACTAACTGGTCGTCCAGAACGATTACAGTCTGCAAATATTCCGCCAGGGACAGCCGGTACAACGTGGACAACTGCTCACGGGTACCGACGGAAATCAACTCCGGCGACCGTACTGCGCCAGATGCCAAAACCCCTTCCGTGCCCAACTGGGGACTGAGTTGTACGGTCCACAACACCAATGACCTCGTCCCTGAACATGGTGCTGTTTGGGGCAGGTCATTGTGTCCCTCGAAACGGTCGGCGTCATTTGTTTCCCGAGTCTATTATTGGCGATCGCCTCCAGTTGTGCGGCGCGGCCCAAGCAAATGCTCGGATCGTTGATTCCGCTCAACCGCCCGCCTCTATTGAGTTCCCATCGCTGAGACCCGGATCGAGCCACACACGTTCCGGTAGAGATCCGGATCCCAATTAATTGGGGTGAGGCGTGCATAAGCGCGAAGTCGAACGCAGATGGACGCGATGTAGTATTTGGGATCGAGCGACCACACCCGTACATGACCGCTGGATCTCAGGGCCACGGCCTTACCATCAGCGCCAAAAGCCGCTTCCGTGGCCCCCTCAAGTGCCAAGGTGAGCACCACCACTTGAGCGCCGGAATCAAAGATCTCGGCGTTTGGCCCGATGCTTCTTAACGCCCAACCAGAGGAGTTACTTGGCCGGGACGTAAGGATCATCTTCCCAAGATCCTCAAATTCCTTGAGCGGACCGAGCGATCGGTCAATCGGAGGTTGGATGCCCTCCGGCGGGATGGGAGCCCAGCGGTTTTCGAAGGGCTGTAGCGCCTCTTGGTCAGCGCCATCGCGAGGCAAATCCCGCAACAGCCGGGCGTCGGAGATTTTCGAGATTGTCAGTCCGCCATCATCGTCCCCCGTAAAGACCTCGTCCGCCGGGCCGAACGCAATGGAGTGCGCAGGCGTAAGATAACCGCTCAATCGCCACTCGTCTCCCACGTGTCCCGATGTCCGGAACAGGTACGAAATCTCTTCTGATCCCACGGCCATCCGCGCGCCGCGGTCATCGAACACCACCGGCAGCGAACCCCATCCGAGCGGTTTTGCATGACTGGGGTCGTAGATCGGGTTGACGAGGCGCTGCATCAGAGAACCAATGAAGCGGAAAAGATTGAGTCCATTGGTCGGTTGGGCGGAGGGTCAACCAACCGCCGCACAACTCGAACCTCGGTTTGTGACCAACCATGCCTCCTCCTGAACCGAGAGATCCTGGGCGGCTGGATTGACCACTCCAACAAATACTCTGGGGCGGAACGCTGCAAGACCGTTGGCCGGAACTCGCTGCTGCCGGTTCTGTAAGTCCCTGCTTCTGTACAACGAATTCGTAGCCGAAGGTCAATCTCGGCTCAATCGCCATCTCGAAGACATCGTACCGCACTAAGCGATGGAAATCTCGGAGGAAATCCCTTCGCCGAATGCTCGAATCGACGAGCGTTGACCGAGATTCGGTGAGCTTTCCGGCTGGATGGTGATGTAGTAGCGTGCTGACAGATCGGCAAGCCGATAGCGCGGCATCATTCGAATCGCCGGCCGACTTGCGTTGGCGAACCCCGTAAGTACAGACCGTACGCACCCCGAAACCGTTCATCTAGCTGAGGTGCGCTTGCGATTCTCGCATTACTCCAATAGCCCCACACCCTTCGCCGTCCCGGCGGGCGTCCGCGCCTAACCTTCAAGGTCCGTCACTCCACGTCGTCGGAACCCGCCGGCCCCTTCGGGCACATGGTGAAGTGCGCGCGCATATTGCGCCCGGTAAACTGAGCGCCGCAACCCCAACCGCATTTCATCAGCGGTCTCGGTGAGCGCCCGCGCTTGGCTTGCGAGCACCTCTCCCGCCGGTACACCTGGGCAGAGGCTGCCGGCCGCTTCGGGCATATTGCGAAGTGCGCGCGCATCTGGCTCGCCGTGAGCCAGACGCCGCAGCGCCAGCCGCACAGCATTCGCGGCCCGCGGCGGGTGTCCGCACCTGGCTTCGAGTTTCCCTCGTCGGCCCAGGTGATCGGAGCCTACCCCGAGCTACATCCCCGCAATCGCCACGGCATGATAGCCCGTCATGACAACGTGCCAAGACCCAGTGAACTCCTTCGATGGATACCAAAGAAAATAAGCTCTGACTGCACCCTGCATGACAACAGCGTGACAAAATGTAGGCATAGACTCATGCCTACCTGAACATTCACGAAATCAATGGTAGCCGCCGCCATCCTCGGCTTTGAAGAACAAAAGCGCCAGATTGATGTCGAGATAGCCGAACTCCGCGCGATGGTTTCAGAGACGGAGCCGGCGTCATCCAAGTCCCCTACAGCACCGGCAAAGCGCGCAAAGCGGAAGATGAGTGCCGCCTCCAGAAAAGCGATGGCCTTGGCTCAGCAGAAGAGATGGGCTGCGAAGAAGGCGCAATCTGAGCCTGAAGCGACCGCAGCTACGAAACCTAAACGGAAGCTGAGCGCGGCAGGTAAGAAACGCATCATCGCGGCTTCAAAACGATACTGGGCAGAGAAGCGGGCTGCTGCCAAGAAATCGTCGTAGTCCTCCGGATTTGTTAATCAGCGATCAATCGGTGACGGCCGGATGGGTGCGGCCGATTTAGCGTGCGCGGCTCCTTCCGAATCTGCTCGCCTGGTCTCGACCCTCCGCGCCAGCCGCAGAGCATTCGCCGCCCCGGTGGATATCCACGCTTAGCTACTACCTCGTTGGTCCACGTCGTCGGAGGCTGCCGTCCGCTTCGGGCATATGGTGAAGCGCGTCCGCATCTGGCGCGCCGTGAGTCGGGCGCCGCAACGCCAGCCGCACAGCATCCGCCGCCCCGGTGGGCACCCGCGCTTAACTTCGAGTACCTCCCTCGGCGGTCCCGGTGCTCGGAGGCTGCTGACCGGTTCGGGCATATTGTGATCACACGGGGCACAAGGCCTTCTCGGTCTCATGTAACTGGTTCTGGGTGAAGTGGGGCTATCGGAAAAGCACGGCAGCCTCAGGGGCACAAACGAACGTTTGTGCAGCGAGATTACCGGCTGGATGCAATGGTGCGATAAGTCATTTAAGTTCTTCAGGTTGCCGAAGAGGCGCCGGACCTTGACCGACGATATACAGGACGCACGGTTTGTCCTTGGCGCCGTCGTAATGCAGTTGCCGGGCAAAATGATGTACCCATGAACCGGCGGGGACAGGATAGGTCTTGTCCGGATTGTATTCCGGGCCGGACCCTACCCACCAAATACCCGAAACCACGTAGACGTACCGGTCATAGTCGTGGAAATGCGGGCGGGTCATTCTGTGCGGATACCACTTCAGGAGAACGGCGTAGAAGCCAGGCTTCGAGGGGTCGCCGAATAGCTGGATCTGGTCATAGCTTTCAGGACCGGGTTCCTTAAATTTGAAAACCTTGGGCAATTTAAAGTTCATTACCTTAGGATCAGGAAACTTCGGCTCGTCCGCGTTAACGACGCCGAATTGGAGACCGACAGCCAACGCGAGGGCCAAAGAGGATAAACGAACTAGCCGTGGAAAACTCATATTAGTCCTCATAATAATTGAACTCTGGCCAGCGTGCCGGCCGCTTCGGGCATATGGTGAAGTGCCCGCTCGCCGTGAGCCGCAACCCCAACCGCATTTTATCCGCGGCCCTCGTGGGGTGTCCACGCTCCACTATTAGTTCCTCCCCGGCTGTCCACGTGCTCGGAGACTGCCAGCCGCTTCGGGCTACTACGAGGTGCGCGCCCTTCAGGTGAACGGTAAGCTCGGCTCGCCGTGAGCGGGGCTCCGCAAGGTCCATCCGTACAGGATTCGGGCCCAGGTGGGCGTCCACGTCGATCCGCAATTTACCTTCAGGCCACTCCCCTCCCTTGGCGGCCCGCGCGCCCGGAGGCTGCTTGCCGTTTGGGCGCATCGTGTCCCTGATAAGCCCACTTCATGGCATAAACGGTTTCCGGGTGACCATCCGTCCCGGGTCATTCCGCCAGGCACGGATCTTTGAGCCAACCGAGTTAGCGGCTCGTGTTATGCTGAGCGGACACCGGGAGCCAAAATGGAAATCCCGGCTAAGTGAAGGGAGACACCGATCCATGAAAACGCTAATTGCCTATCTGTTTTCCTCGGCCTGCATCTTCGCGCAAACGAGAGTGTCGCCAGAAAAGGAAGCGGCGCTAAAAGCCGATATGGCCGGGCATATCGATAGCATGAAGAAGCAGGCGCAAGTGATGGTGGACAGCGTCTTTAGTTTCGCGGAACTCGGCTTTCAGGAGTTCGAGACATCCAAGTACTTGTCGGGAATCCTTGAGAAAGAAGGCTTCAAAGTAGAGCGGAACGTCGCCGGAATACCGACGGCGTTTTTAGCCAGTTGGGGCGAAGGCAAGCCGGTGATCGCTCTCGGTTCCGATATCGACGATATTCCCCAGGCCTCGCAGAAGCCTGGAGTCGCATATCGCGAACCGCTGGTGGAAGGCGCGCCGGGGCATGGAGAAGGTCACAATTCCGGAATGCCGTTACAAATCATCGCCGCTCTTGCAGCCAAACGGGTTATGGAGCGCGAGCACCTTCCGGGCACGCTGAAGGTGTGGCCGGGTGTCGCCGAGGAGTTAGTGGGGACCAAGGCCTACTATGTACGCGCGGGTATGTTCAAGGATGTGGATGTCTGCTTGTTCGCCCACGTCGGCGCCAATCTAGGCGTAGGGTGGGGACCCAACGGAGGCAACGGGCTGGTGTCAGTTGAATATCTGTTCAAGGGGGAAAGCGCACATGCCGCGGGCGCGCCGTGGCGGGGGAAGAGCGCGCTTGACGCGGCGGAGTTGATGAGCGTCGGGTACGAGTTCCGGCGGGAGCACTTGCGATTGGCGACACGCGTCCACTATGTGATAACCAATGGCGGCGACCAACCGAACGTCGTGCCGCCAAACGCCGGAATCTGGTTCTATTTCCGCGAGGCCGACTACGATCACATCATGAATCTGTGGCAGATCGGCGACAGGATGGCGCAGGGCGCCACGCTCATGACTGACACGACTTATACGTCGCGACTGCTGGGCAGCGCATGGCCAGGCCATTTTAACCGGGCGATCGCGGAAGACATGTACGAGAACATCAAAAAGGTTGGTTTGCCGCAGTGGTCGGACGATGACCAGGCGCTGGCGAAGGCTTTTCAGACGCTGATGAAAGTTCCCCCGCGCGGCCTGCCGACGCGAATCGCCCCGCTGCGGGCGCCGCGGCCCGAACCGGAAGCCGACTCCCCCGAGGCTAACATAGGACCAACCGGCGGGGCGTCGGACGATATCGGCGACATCTCATGGAATGTCCCGACCGTCGTGCTGGGTTATCCATCGAACTTTCAAGGGGGGCCCGGACACAACTGGGCCAACGCAATCTCCATGGCGACGCCGGTCGCCCACAAAGGCGTAATCGCCGGAGCGAAGGTCCAGGCTATGACGATTCTGGATATCGTGCTGCATCCGGAACTAGTCCAGCACGCGTGGGACTATTTCAATAACGTGCAGACGAAAGACGTAAAGTACAAGAGCTTCCTGCGGCCCGGCGACAAGCCCCCGCTTTGGCTCAATCAGAAAATCATGGAACAGTATCGTTCGGCTATGAAGCCGTTCTACTACGATCCATTGAGATACGACACCTACCTGGAGCAGCTTGGAGTTAAATACCCAACTCTTCAGCCAGCACCGGGCAAAAAGTGAGGCGGATGTCTCAGTCGAAGAAGCTACGATCCGTCGGACAAAGATGTGGATGGCTCCCCTCCTATGGTGAAGTGCGCGCGCATATTGCGCCCAGTGAGGTAGGCGCCGCAACCCCAACCGCATGTCATCCGCGGCCCCGCCGGCCGTCCACGCTTAACCTTCAAGGTCCCCCGTCGTCGCTCCACGTCGGCGGAGGCCGCCGGCCGCTTCGCGCATATTGTGAAGTGCGCGCCCATATTGCGCCCAGTGAGCTGGGCGCCGCAACCCCAACCGCATCCCTCGAAAGCTGAGTTTGTACCCGAAGCCCGCATTTCTCTCGCGCTGGCGTGCTCCAGGATCAATCGCCGGAGGCATCCGAGGGGTATGGGTGCGGGCGATTTGGCGTGCGCGGCCGTCTGCGGGAGCCCGAGTGGAGTCCGCGCTTACCCTTCGAGTTCCTCGCTCCATCGGTCCGTGCTCGGAGGCCGCCGGCCGCTTCGCACACGTGGTGAAGCGCGCGCGCATCTGGTAGCCAGAGAACTGGCGCCGCAAAGCCCGAAGCCCGCATTTCCCTCGCGCTGGTGCGCCCCAGGATCAATCGCCGCAGCCCTGCGAGGGGTATGGGTGCGGGCGATTTGGCGTGCGCGGCCGTCTGCGGCGCGCCTGGTTCCGACGCGGACCCGTTATCGGGCATGCAGCGCGCTCCTTTGCCCCAATGCGGTACGCCCCGCAGCCTTCAAGCCCTCGGCCTCACGGGGCAGTCGGTGAAATGAGCCCGCATCTGGCTGCAACTCAGGACTTGAGACAGACTCCCTTTGGATACCGCCAACGGCTGACACCTACAATTTAGGGCCGTCCTGGCCACTCCGAAAGGTGCTCGTCGAGAAGCGCCGCTATTGCCTCCTTACGTTGCGGTGTCACCGGTAACCAACCGTGCCTTGCGCCGAGGAAACGGGTCATGACTTGTAGGCGCAGTATGGCAATGCCAGGATCGTTGGATTCCACGCATAGGATTGTATCTTGTGCCAACGCAAAACGTGACCGTGGGCGAGGAGCCCTTTTGCCCGCATTTCCACCTTGCCCCATATCCAGAAGCGGTAAGCGACAAACGGGACTCCGGCCACCGGCACATACCACATCCATAACTCACCCGACGTGAAAGCGAGAAACGTAACAAACACCAGGTACGCCGCCGCTACCGTGTTGAAGAGAAAAATGTACCGGGGTGTCGGGCGGGTAGCTTCGACAAGCAACGGGCCAGCCCAACGGCCGCGAAATGGCCAACGGAATAGCAGGCGAAGATAATAGACCCCACCAACAGGGCCAGATATCGCCCCGATTGATAACCATTGAAAAGCAGATAGAGCCACGCTGCCAAAACCATCCCACCGAAGGCTGCAAGAATGGTGGCGCGGAACCGCAGCCGGGATGCGAGTTCGCCGCCAAAATTGGCTTTGAAACCGTATTGGCCCACGATGGAGATCACCAGAAACATACCGGCGATAATGGCGGCAACAGGGCTTATCCTGATCAGGCCAGTTGCGATCCCGGCCGTCACGACAACAGACGCCGCGACCCTCCACCGGTGGCGCTTTAAGAACTTTCCCGCACGATAAGACCAGGACCTCCCCTGGGCTAAGACCGGCAGGCCATCGAGGCGCCTCAGGAGATCCTCGCGGAACGCGACGGCCGAAGCGTAGCGGGCAGCGGGCTCTTTCCGCAGGGCCTTTAGTAAGATGTTGTCGAGATCGCCGGCAAGGCTGCGCCGCAGTTCCACCGGCGTGGTCTCGCGCATACGGCTGACGGTTTGTGGCGTGATTGTAGCGGCTCTCCCTTTCTCTGTCGACCATTCTTCGGTTGTGGCGACCACGACGCTCGGCCGCGTGGGTTCCTCCTCGCAGATCACGCGCATGACCTCATGAATCAGCCGCGAACGCATCCTGTAAGGTCGATGGCCTGTGAGAAGCTCATACAGAATCACACCCAGCGAATACAAGTCGGTGGCGATTCCCACGTTGTCGCCCGTGACTTGTTCCGGGCTCGCGTACTCAGGCGTCATGAGCCGGATCCCACTGCGGGTCATGTAGGCCGTGGCCCCTTCTGCTCCGGTCCGCAGCACCTTGGCAATGCCGAAGTCGAGGAGCTTTACGACACCATCGGAGTTGACCAGAATGTTTGAAGGCTTCAGGTCGCGGTGGATAACGCCATGCTGGTGGGCGTATTCTACGGCCGCGCATACGGTGGTGAACAGCTTGATGCGCTCCACAACCGGCAAAAGACGCTCGTCGCAGTAGCAATCGATCGGCTGGCCCTCAATGTAATCCATGACGAAATACGGCAGTCCCTCGGCCGTAGAGCCACCGTCGAGCAGATGGGCGATATTGGGATGATGTTAGCCAGGCCAATGCGTCGTTTCCCAGATCGCCGTTTGGGGAACTACACCCATCCGGACGATCCGCAGCGTCATATCGTCCGAGCCGCTCTCGAGAATTCCGAAAAACGGCTTCGAAGTGGCGCGCCGAGGCCCAGCACGCTAGACCCCTATTGAGGGACGATCTGTCGCTTGCGGTATCCAGGACCGTGCAGCGCCAAACCCGGCTTCTCTCCCGTAACTTTGCCGGCCTTCACCACCGCTACGCCGTTGACGAAGACGTATTCGACACCTGTGGATAGCTGATTCGGATCCTCGAAAGTCGCATGGTCCGTGATGGTATCGGGATTGAACACCGCGATGTCTGCGAAAAGTCCTTCCTGCAAAAGACCACGGTCGTGAATGCCCAGGCGCCGCGTGGCGGCCGACGTCATTTTGCGGATCGCATCCTCAAGCGGCAGCACTTTTTCATCGCGCACGTAAAGGCCGAGAACGCGCGGGAATGTTCCATAGGCACGAGGGTGCGTCAGCACGCCTTTCATTTCTTCCGGGTCCACGCCGCGGCCATCGATCCCAAATTTAATCCACGGCTGTCGAAGCTGCAGTTTGATATTGTCTTCGCTCATCAGGAAGTAAATGGTGTCGACGCGGGTACGCTCGGTCAGAATTAGATCCATGGCGGCGTCGCGCCAGTCCTTATTCCTCATCATGGCGATTTCGTTAAGCCTCTTGCCGGCGTACTTCTGGTTGTCCGGCTGCTTCACACCGACGATGAGGATGTTTTCCGGTCCCGCGAGCTGCCCCATGTTTTCCCAATCTGTCTTTTCTTGCGCCATCTCTCGCTTGATGCGTTCGCGGATGGCGGGGTCGGCCAGATTGTCGAGCAACTTTCCATCTTGCGCCGTCCAGGGAGGCAGCACCGAAGTTAAACCGGTGGCGCCGGCAGTGTAGGGATACATGCAGGCACTGACGTCCTGCCCCCCCTTGCGCGCGTCGTCGATTTTGCGAATAGCGGCGGCCTCTTTCTCCCAATTGCGCTTTCCCGCTGCCTTCAGGTGATAGATCTCGACGGGAGTGCCGGCCCGTCGTCCGATCTCTATCGCTTCGTCGAGCGCTTCCAGAAACTGGTCAGCTTCGGAACGGATGTGCGAGATGTAGAGGCCGCGATACTGCGCCACCGGTCTGGTGATTTCGGCCAACTCGTCGGTGTCGACGTAGGTGGCCGGCGGGTAAATCAATGCGGATCCGATGCCGAACGCGCCATCCTCCATCGCCAGTGACACCAGCTCCTGCATTTTGTGGATCTCATCGGGGGTTGCTTTGCCGGCCGCCATACCTTTCACATATTGGCGAACTGTCGTCGCGCCCACATAGGAACCAAAATTCACGGCGGACCCGCGCTTCTCCGCCGCTTGGAGCATCAGGTCGAATCCGTGCATTCCGTCGAAGTTTTCCTCTGCGGCGCGTCGGCCGGTGCTGACGGTTCCCGCGCGGGTGAGGTCGTTCGAGGGCGCCGCGGTCCAACCTTCTCCCGCGATCTCGGTAGTAACACCTTGCGTGATCTTGCTGATGGACGGGCCGCCGAGCGCGCCTTGAATATCGACGAAACCCGGCGTTACCACCAAACCTCGCGCATCGATTCTCTCCTTAGCTTTCGCGCGGTCGAGAAGCCCGGCGCCGGTGATCTTGGCAACGCGATTGCCGGCGATGGCGAGGTCGCCCAGAAACCACGCGTTGCCCGTTCCGTCGACGATTCTGCCGCCCGAGAGAATGACGTCGTAGACGTCCTGAGCGGATGCGGCGAAAGCGAAAAGGAGGAGAGCTACGATCGGTTTCATATTCGGACGAGCATATCACCCAACGCGCGCTAAAATGTCCTCTTTTTCGAAAAAAGGGAAGGGGCTCTTGACAGAAATCCCTCGTTCCGGCATTGACTATCCGACCGGACGCAAAATTGCGTGCATCGCCTCGCGCGCCTGGGGCGCATTTTGGGCCCTTCAAACCCACGGCCGCCGCCTGGGGCAGTTAACGAAATGCGACCGCATGCCGCTAGCCGTGAGTCTGGAGCCACAGCGCCAGCCGCACAGCATCCGCCTCCCCGGCGGGCGTCCGCGCTTATTAGGCTTTGAGATCCTCCGTCGGCGGTCCACGTGCTCAGAGGCTGCTGGCCGGTTCGGCATATGGTGAAGCGCGCGCATCTGGCGTCGCGGTAGGTTGAGCGCCGCAACCCCAACCGCATTTCATCCGCGATTCTGGGGGGGGACCCCTGATGAGATTGAATGTCAGGTCCTGCTGAAACTTACGGCCGGTGTCATCATACCGCCGTGCGGCTGGTTTGTAGCTGAAGCCCGCATTCACCTCGCGCTGGCGCGCCCCAGGATCAATCGCCGCGGTACTCCGAGGGGTATGGGTGCGGGCGATTTGGCCACAAGCGACCCTTTCCTCGTCCGGCACCCCTGGCCTCGACCCTCTGCGCGGGCGCAATCTCGGGCGCGCATCACCCTTCGCCACGCCTCGGTCCGTGGCGGGTGAGCGGACCGAGCCTGTCGAAAGAGGGAATTGAGCATTACTTTACTTTGCACTGAAACCCAGCAGCACATTCCCAGGCATGTTGGAATACCCGGAGTTCACGTAGAGCATTCCATCCGCGACGGTCGCGCCCGTGGCCGCCATCGATCCACCCTTCGCCGGGATCCCGTTCGCCGTGGGAAACTCACGCGCCGTATCGAAATCCCATATGATCTTCCCAGTCTTGGTGTCGTGCGCCCGCACATGTCCGTCCATCGAAGGCGAGAAGACCACGCCGGGAATTGCGGTCGGGGGCGATTTCTGCGACACAGAGCAGCCGCGCTGGCCAGCGCAGGGCGGCGCAGGCGCAGGTGTATGCCAGACGATCTTTCCAGTCGCTGGATCGATCGCGAACAACCCCGTGTTTGCAGTAGCAGCCTGTGCGCCGCGCGGCGATTCGCCCAACCCCGCGAACACCAGACCATCCCCGGCAGCGATGCCCCACTGGATGCCACCACCCGCGCCGCCCACGCCAATCCGCGTGGACCACACGATCTTGCCGTTCTGATCCGGATCGAGGCCATGCACCTCGGCCGACTTCTGCCCTTGCACCAGCATCTGCTTGCCCCCGCCGATTTCTAACAGGATCGGCGAACCGCCCAGATCGACGTCCGTGCCGGCATTCTCGGGACAGTTGCCCGTATTGCCGCCGCGTCCCGCGCATCCCCAATTGAACATATCTGGCGCGGTCTGCTGGCTCCACTTGATCTTGCCCGTATCCATGTCCATCGCGATCACGGCATCCGCGGTCTTGATGTCTGGCCCCGAGTAGCCATTCCCTGCCGCCACATATACAAGTTTTCGCTTCAGATCGAGCGTCGGCGAGGACCAGATCGTCGCGCCGGATGGGCCATAATACTGCACGCCCGCGGCGCTCTTCCTGGTGGGCTTCGGCTCCGGTACGGTGTACGTCCGCCAAACAATGCTCCCGTCGTTGGCCTTCACCGCCACCAGATTGCCGCGGAACGTGCAACAGGAGTACTGCGGATTGGCTCCGGCATTCTCTTCCTGGGACGCGATCGGCACATAAAGCCGTCCGTCGTGTAACTTTGCGGTTCCGGTGATGCGCGTAAATGCCTGGTCGTCCAGCTTCTTCTGCCACACCAACTTTCCTGTGTTCGCATCCAGCGCATAGAAATTCGACTCAAGATCGCCAAAGTAAGCGACCGGTCCAGGGCCGATCACCAGCGCGTCCCGCACCATCGCCTTCGCCTGATACCTCCAGTAAAGGCAGCCGCTTTGGGCGTCCAGCGCATACACGGCGCCGTCGTTGCTGCCGGTGTAGACGCGCCCGCCAAACACAGTCGGCTGACTGTAAGCCGTAACCGTATTCGGAAATCCGAACGCCCATTTCACTTGCAGAGTGGGAACCTGCTCCGCGGTGAGTCCCGCCGCGTTCGCCGGCTGAAACCGGGTGTTCTTCTCGTCCACGCCCCAGCCATTCCAGGATGAGCCGCGGGCCGCGGGCGTTGCGTTGGCCGCGCAAAATCCTTTCATCTCCGGAAGCGGCACCGGCCCCGCTTTACCCAGGTAACGCGCCACTGCCATCTTATCCACGGCGCTCAACTGCGCGCCAATGGCCTTCATCGAGCCAGTCTCCAGCGTCTTCACGATATCCTGCCAGGGCAGATTGCTCAGGGCTTCGGGCATGGGTGCGTGCGATTCGCTGTTTGGATCGTGGCATTGGATGCAGCGCGAAATAAATACCGCGGTTCCTTCCTGCCCGCAGCACAACGCCGCCAAGATTAGTCCCGCCGCTACACTTCGCATCATACGCATCTACCGGCTCCCTCAGTTTTGGTCGCAACGCTTCCAGTCTACAGTCCCCGCGAGGCCGGCAGCACTAACCGCAGCCCCGATCGATCCACGACAGTGAGCTTTGCGCCCTCCAGCACAACGTCGTCGATGCGGGTGAAGCCTTCGGGCGCCTTCGCATTAAACATCAGGAAGCGCGTCTGGAGCTTCGCTCTCGCCGGCAGCCAGCGGAATGTGGGCGTGTCGAATAGCTGACTCATGGCCACTGTCTCCCGATGTGAAACATCGAATGGCTGCGTGGCAAACTCCATGCCGCGCGCCGCCCGATTGTCGCCTGTATAGTTCATCCAACTCATCAACCACGGATAATCCTGCTGGCGGAAAACATATCCGAACAAGAGATGCTTGTCCAAGTGGAGCGCCGTTACGAATGCCAGTTTGCGCTTTGGGTCCATTTGACAGCTCGCCAAGTCCAGATAGTTGTTGTCCGCCGGGACCAGCCGCAGGTCTGCCTCCCCGCCGCCGTTAACGGGCGCGAACGGCCATTGAAAATCACGCTCGTACACCAGCCGTCCTGGAATTGGCCCTGGCTTGAACGGCCGCACACGACAACTCAGCGCAGACATATCCACAACGGTCTTCCCCTTCTCGAGGAATGGGGGACCGATGGTCGCGTGCTCAGCCCACGAAACCGGCCGGTCCACAGCAATCCCGCTCTCGAGGTCGCTAGTGACGTAGACGACGTTCTCACCCTCCACCATCTCGATGCTTCGCGTGAGCGTCTCTTGCGCGAGCGGAAGCACAGTCTGGAGAACGATGGAGCCCACAGAGCCGGAATCCTGCGACGCGATCACCTTTACCACCTGATTGGAGGCCTCGCCGTGGAAGGGCATACCGGCGGCGCCCTCTTGCTCCGACGGGGCGCCGAATCCGTCCAATGCGAGGAAGTGACCGATGGACGCGAGTGGACTGACCGTCTCCCCGTCGCGCAGCACCAGTTTGGAGAACGTGGCCGCCAGTCCCCAGAAGCGTCAACTCAAGCCGGTCATTAGCCACCACCAGGTTCGGCGGCCGGGACGCTTGTTGGGCGAAACTCGCCATCAACACCAGGAAACCGGCAACCGGCCGCGCAATTATTTTCATCGATTTCATATCTTAACTCTCGGGGGCCTGCCGGTTCTTGAGTTATCAGCAGCGCGATTCAGTCTGTCAATGAAACAAGATCGGGTTTCAGCTTCAGGCAATCGGCAGCAGCATGCCCCGCGACACTCAGGTTCTCGAACGTCCGTCGACGTGGCCATGTTGGTAGCGCGTACCAGACACGAGGAGGCGCGGCGCAGTATCGCGAGGCTATTCTTCGGCGGTCGCGTGGTCAGAGGCTGCCGGCCGCTTCGCGCATATTGTGAAGTGCGCGCGCATATTGCGCCCGGTGAGCTGGGCGCCGCAGCCCCAACCGCATTTCATCCGAGGCCCTCGGGGGTGCTCGATGAGGTTGAATGTCGGGTCCTGCTGATGCTTCCTTACACGAACCTGACTCCGGGTCGAGGGCCTTCGATGAAGGCACCAGCGCGAGACATCATAACAAGGTTTCCATGAGCTGCGTTGGTTTTACCCGGAGGGCACGTGCAAGCTGAACGATATTGAGGAGGGCGATATTGCGTTCCCCGCGCTCGACTCCACCGACGTAGTTTCGATGCAGTTTCGCCAACTCCGCCAAGCGTTCCTGCGAAAGCCCGCGCTCCATCCGCATTTCACGGACTCGCCTGCCGAATAGAACGCGCGGGTCTGGGGTTCGCGCCTGGACTCATGGTGGCTTGTGAACACTAGTGAGTTCTACACACTATGAGTGTGATATAAACAATCAGGCGAACGGCGACCTTGCCGGGTACCGATCCAAGCGAGCGCCAGCCTTGCACAGGAGCCATCCCAATGGAACGTAAAAAGAAACCGAAAAAACGCAGCGACTCGCTGTTGGATCTGGAAACCTGGACATGGAGGACCTGGACCTCGCTACGTTCTTTTTCTATGCAATACGTGCGCGCTCCTTGTACCCACTGCTCGACAGCCTTCAGGCAGGGTGCTTAGAATGGGTCCGGCAAATCCACCTTCGGCTCGTAAACGTAAAACACCCGACTGTCCGAATGCTCTACGAGGAAGAGGTTGAGTTCTTCGAGGCCGCCGCCGAACAGATCGGCGACATAAGAATTCTTCTAGACCATCAATGGAAGGAACGCGCGCCAAGGGCGGCCCATGGCGACTCCCGCCGCGCCGACCTTCGCATTTCGCAGGTCGCAAGGGAGTATATGAACAGGCTGGCAGCAAAGTTGACCGATCCATCTAACTCAGACGAGGAAGGGCGCTGCGCCGGCATCGCATTGGCGGAAGCGGGGAGGGAAACGCTCTGGATTAACCCCAAAACGGGGCACCGCTCGTTTGAGATCCCGAGGCTTTTCGCAAATGCGGCTGTGGCCCTGAAAAATCAAGAGACGCCGGAAGTCGAACAGCATGAAGCTATTGAAATGATTCAGCGGCTGGCATCTCTATAGCCGGGGATTCAGACTTTAACCCCACGGCCGCCGGGTTTCTCGGCCCGGCGGGCGTCCACGCTTGGCTTTCGAGTTCTTCCCTCGTCGGTCCAAGCTGTTCACCTGAGGTAAGACTGCCGGGCGGTTCGGGCATCTTGTAAAGTGTGCGCGCATCACGTGGCTGGTGAGCCAGCCACCGCAGCCCCAGCCGCATGGGGCTCGACGCAGAGTTCTGTGTCCGGCCGCGACACCCACGTCCCGGTCTTGGAGACCCGTCAGTATTTGATGCGCGAGGAGGTGTTCATGATTCACTTCGCCTTCTGCATCCGGATCTTGGCGCAATTCGGACACTTCCACTTCCGCTGCCGGTGATAGATGTGGCCCTTAACTTCCTTCATTGGGACCTTGCACTTTGGACAAGTCACTTGTACTCCCAGCATCGCATTGGGTCCTGCTCCGAGGCCAGAGATCGCAGCAGAATTGGCAAGAGCCGCTACCTACGGCTTCTGGCAACGCTCTCCGGATTCTTCGGCGCCCTTGCGTTGGGTTTGGCCGTCATCGGGCTCTACGGCGTTATGTCGTACAACGTTGCCCGGCGGCGCAATGAAATCGGCATTCGCATGGCGCTTGGCGCGGAGCAGGCTCGCGTGCTCCGCATGGTCCTGGGCGAAGTGGCGATTCTCCTTGCGGCTGGCCTTGCGCTTGGATTGGCGGTCGCGGTCTTCTCGACGCGCCTCCTTGCCGGCTTCCGTTACCGCCTGGAGCCCAACGATCCCACAACTCTGGTCACGGCCTGCGTGGTTCTCGCCGTGTCGGCTGTCGTCGCCGGTCTTTTGCCGGCCCGGCGCGCCGCAAATCTGGATCCAATGACGGCTCTACGCGAAGAATAAGCTGTTCCTTCGGTTACTGCCTCTAAGCTACGCACGGCCGCCGAAAGCTCATGTGAGCTTTCGGTAAGCCTGGGTATGGGGGCGGTCGGAACCGAGTGTATTGGGCTCGCAGTCCTCCCGAGTGGTCAGACGCAATGGCTCGGTCCGCTCTGAAACCTGAGTGAGGTCACCAATCTCAAAGCGCCGGTTTCAGTTCCACCGTCACCGATACGTCCGAATCCCCACGCAGCACGCGGATCGCGACCTCGCCGGTTGTCCGGTATAACTTCGCGCGAATCTGATCAATATCGAGCTGCGCCGAAGGCTTGTCGTCGATCGACAAGACCAGATCCCCGACCTTCAGCCCAGCTGCTTCGGCGGGACTGTTCGGCAGGACCGTCCTGACCTGGAACTTTCCGGGCGAGCCGCCGATGCCCAATCCGCTGCAATCGAAAGGAGCGGGAGGCTGGCGCAACTCGCCGTTAGGTTCCAGGAACAATCGTTTGCTTGGGTAATCCAGCGTCAGCGTGAAGCGCCTGAAAAACTCGCTGCCGATATTGCATCCCAGGCCAATGCGACCGGGGTGGTGGCACGAAACAGGATGGCGACGTCATCCTGAGTGGTGAAAGGGCCCACGGAAAGCGAAGCGATTCTCGACGCGAGCAAATTGAAGGCGCCGCTGGATTGCCCACCGAACGGCGGCGTTACCACTTTCTCCAACTTGTGCGTGAGGTCGTTGGCGTCTGTAAAGTCTTTACGAATCCCGATCGGGAATAGCGGGACCCCGGTATCGACTAAGAACTTCGCGTCAATCGTGATTCCGAGCTTCAGCCCCAACCGCACAGGGATAACCGGCCCGCCGTTGACATAGGTTACCGGCACGCTGACCATGTTCGGCGCCGGCCGGAAATCCGCGGCATTATAGAGCCGGATTTCAGGCTTCGAGTAGTCCAACTGAACCACAAAGGAAAGAAAAACCCCTGTGCCGAGAACACACTCCTCATCCAGCGGTCGGAGAACTACCGTGCGGTCCGACGCGCTCAGTGGTCCAATCTCCACCGTCGCATCCAAAATACGCTGGTCCGCCGTAACAAGGGGCCCTTCGCCGGCTGATTGGCCTTGGCCGTTCGCCTTCAAGCCGCCTTTGGCGGCAACGGCGGTATCGACTGAGAGCGATGTTCCGCCGGTGTCGAATTCGCACGAGAATGGGCCGGCGCCGTTGATGCGCACGGGAGTGAGGAGTCTGAAATCCGGCGAGCGCCGGGCGGTCAGCGTGTAGTGTGGCACCGCTACGAGTGCTGGCGCGCTGAGGCATACCAGAAACAACAGCGTAGCCCAATTGGAGATTTCGACGACCACGGTTCGGACGGCACAGTAGACGGGCGGACCCGCTATGGCCTTGATGACATCTTTGTCGGACTGTTTGCCGTTCCGCTTGAGGATATCCCTGCTTTGCCCCTCGCGGCGGCGAAGACCACCCAAGGTCATACTGCTAAAAAACTAGCATAACGGAACGACGGTGTCAAGCGTCAACTGGCCAGGTCGGTTTTATCACTTCATCCACGCCTTCTGTCGTACGGGATCATTTGGGTATAGCGCCCGAGCCACTTCCGCCAAGCGCTGGCGCGGGTAGTACAGGCTACAAAAGCGATAGCTTAGAAATCTGCGTCTACGCCCGCATCGCCCGGTTATGCATTGCCAAGGTCTGCTGATCGTTGGTGGAGACGCGTGCGTGTAAGCCCGCCCGGAACATTTTCGACGGTCTGCGTGCCTGCCCAAAACGTGTCCGGATTTGTGTTCACAGAAGCCCGCTTCGGCGATTTCTGAGTGTGACTCAAGCTTGGCCGGAGTTGATCCTTTTCGGCTATACAGGATTCAGCATACCTTTGGAGCGAGGCAACAAGCGGTGCGAGAAGGCGGAGCCAATACTGCGACCGTACAGGTTGACAATCCGGCCAGCCTGCGTGAGGGGAAAGATGATGCGCCGTCAGAAGGCGTCGCGTCCGTGCCAGTTGATCAGGCCAGTGTCGAACAGCAGATCGTATCCCCAGCCGGCGAGGTGGTGCCGCAAGTTTCCGCTGGGCGCATACCCAATACCGAGGTCTTCGATGACTGTGGGATCGTGCAATCCACCCTGAAAAGGAGTGGAACTGGTGCCCGCCTGGCCTACTGTATGGACACCGCCGTCTAAGCAGGCCGATGCGCCTTGAGGAAGGAATGGATTTGGCGCACCGCCAGGGGAATCCGCTCCTTGGGCTCTTTCCAGGGGTAGATGCTCACTTCGGCTTGCGGCGCGAGCATCGCGCACTCCATGGCGACGGCGTAAGGGTGCGCCGGAATATCGTCCGGCAGGACCAGGATCGGGGTTTGGCAACCGCGCACGAAATCCCGTGTGACGGTGAAGACGAAATCGGGGTTGGCGCCGAACATCCTGGTCACAAATTTGTCGACCATCGGCATCGTGATCTCGGGCCGCTTGGCGGTCAGCGCCGGACCCCAGGTATTCCAAAATGCGCCTGGGTACTGAGGGTCGCGCATCTCCGGACGCCACCCCACGGGCTGCGCCAGCACAGCCGCGGCGATACGATTGGGCGCGCGCTTCAAGAGACTCCAGATGAAGGGGCCGCCAATGCAGAAACCCATCACCATGAACTTGTCGGCGCCCAGATGATCCATCAGGCCAAGCTGGTCGTCGGCGTAGGAATCCCACGGCCGGTCGACCTCGACAGGGCCGGTGGACTGGCCGCTGGGGGCGTTGCGCAGGTCCGCCGTGATGCAGCGATACTCCCCCTTGAACTCCCCAATGGCGTTGAAGGGCGAGTTGCCGGTGAAAAAGGATATAGTCGAGTTCAATCCTCCGCCGGGAAGCAGCAGCAGCGGGAAACCGGTCCCGGCCTCCTCATAGTAGATGCGAACGGGGCCTTTTTCGTAGAACTTGCCAGTTCCTCTTTCTCCCGCCTGCTGCGCAAATACTCGCGGTACGGCGGAAGTGGCCGCTGCCGTGGCGCCCGCTGCCAGTATCGCGCGTCTGGTCGAACCCATAATCGGTGTCCTCCTTGATCATTGTCATTGCCGGTTTCTTGCAGCCCCAAGCGCCGTTGTACCACAGGTTCTCTTGACCCGGAGCAGCAGCAGCATATGGTTGCGCCTGAATCACGGCGCAGCGGCGGGGCTGGAAGTTGGGTTCCAATTCGCATGAGTTCAGGCCCACGCGGTCCCGGTTAGCCTGAAGTCGCGTTGGGGGAAGCGCGCGGCCGGACACTGCCGGCGGCATAGTGGTCTCCTCGAACACCATTTCGGGCGATTGTACGAGTCGCCGACCTTACAGACGGAGCGGGCGTTTGTGAATGTTGTCGCGTTCATCTAGGAGTCAACGGGTCCCATCGGCATCATCCTCGGTAACGAACGGGATCGTCCTGAGGCTTGGCTGCCACGGGAAGCCCAGGGTGCGCCGGCATACTTCGCGGTAAGATTAATCTCCAGTTCGTTTCAGGAAGCTGATGACATGCGCAAAGTCTGGATGTACGTCGACGGCTTACCACTTCTACTACGCCATCAAGAACTCACGGACACTCCCTATAGGCCTCGGTTGGTGTGACTTCCGGTCCCTCGGGGAGCAATTCCTCGGGCAGGGCGAAGAGCTTGAAAGGGTCCGGTACTTCACCACCGAGGTGACTTGGGAGTTGCCGGGACGCGAAGGGGAAAAACGTCGGCAGCGGAATTGGCTGGACGCGCTGGAGAGCATTCAGGGCCTTAACGTTATAGCCGGACGGTTCTCGAAACCCGACGACAAGCCGCGAGAAGAGAAGTGGACCGACGTCAATATCGCGATTGAACTGCTTCTCGACGCAGCGGATTCATCTTATGATCGAGCTTTCCTTCTGACGGGTGATAGCGACCTGGCACCCGCGGCCCGCGCGGTACCAGAGAGGATTGCATCGCCGAAGAGCGTCACGGTTCTGTTGCCGCCCGAGCAATCTCAAGGGCTATGGCAGGAATACTGCGGACGTTTCGGGATCTCCATTTCCTGCAAGCCGATTTCGGAACGCCACTTGCTGCGCAGTATTTTGCCCTACAGGCTTCGGGTTGATGGTCGAACGGAAGAAATCTGGGAGGGGTGGAGGCTGCCTGACGAATACCTGAAGAAGATTCCAGCGGAGATTCGCCCTGACCGACGGTCCAGGTAACGACGCCTGCCTCAACTGGAAAACGTGCGTAGCGCAGGAGCCACAGAAAAGGGTAGTCCGAGCTCGGAGCGAACCTTCGCCGGAATAAAGTGTGGTTGCAAGTACGTAGCCCCCATATACCGGCTCGCCGGCAATGACCAGCCTGCCGCTTCGGGGGGATCAAGCGCCACTCGTACGGAGGTCGCTGATAGTGCCATCGCGTGCCACCTTGGTCCGTGTAGCCGACGATTCACCCAAGCGGTCACATTCCGGTAACCGGTCTTCAGGCGCAGGCGGAAATCTGCACAACCTCCGGCTTCCGTTAAGCGTCCGGTCGACACCGCGTTGACTGGTCAGGCGGCGGTGAACCTGCGAGCGCTGCGGATAATGATAGATAGAACCTCGTGCTCGTCGAAGCGAACTGGTTTTGCACAATCTCGAGCTTTCCCGATTTCAACTTGTCCGCAATAGATCGAACAATTTAACGGATCCGCGTCATCTCAATGAGATATTCTTCGACACCTTTTAGGTGTTTCGACTTTGCGTTCATGATTCTCTCAAGCCATACGCCATCTGCCGCCAGTCTTACGACCCGAAGCTCGATTCTCGAATCAGTTTTCGAATGTCTCTTTAGGCGTTCGCTCAGCCAAATATCCCACGCCCATCCGACCTGATCTTTAGTGGCCATCAGACTCAAGAGCGCGCCCCACACTTTACGTTCAGCTGCGCCTTCGGAGAATGCGGCCCTAATGTATGCACGAGTAAAGCATCCGTCGGAGTTCTCTTCCTCCGCCATCAGTCGGTCAAACTGCTTGTCCAATCGGGTCAAAAGCATCTGCATCAGTTCCACCACCAACGTCTCTTTGCTGTCGAAGTGGTGAAAGAAAGCCCCCTTGGTAACGTCCGCCAATTCGCTCACCTTGTTGACGGTGACATCAGCCATGCCCTTGGTCGCAGCAAGCTCGAAGGCGGCATTCAAGAGGGATTCTCTAACGAAAAGAGGGGCCTTCTTCTTCGTGTACGCGTTTTTTATTTTAGTCGCCTTCATTTCGAAAGTCCCCTCGACGATCCGTGCGCCCGGTGAAGCTGTCCGGGTTCATCGTCAGTTCGTGCGCAGCCGTTTTCGGTGCGCCGGTAAAGCGCGGGGCGAAAATAGCCTCGGGCCATCGCGTGGCGTTGCAGCCTCACCAGCATATGTGGCAGGACCGGCGAATCAGATCACTGAATTGCGTGGCTAGTATAAATCGTTATACCGTTCCCGTCGGGGTCCGTTACGCAAAACAGATGATGTCCAAAGAACGTTTCATCAGGGATCTCTCCCGCTGCGATTCCCCTGCTGATTAGCTCCAGCCGATAGAGTTCCAAGTCACTCAGGCCTTTGCCATTAATCATGAGGTCAAATTGCTCAGAAAATCTTTGGTGGAACTGTCCTGTCACACTTTCGGCTAGCCCTTCTCCAGCCAGCTGATCAACTTCTAACAATAGAAGATGAGTGCCTCCACGCAGTTCGATAAGTGCGATCTTTCCGTCAATAGCAAATGGAGGAATGCCGAGATTCGAGTAGAAGTGGCAACTCCTTTTAAGGTCAGCGACCCTAAAAACAAGGTGGGCCACTGCTAATTCTGAGTCAACGAAAGTCTTCATCTCGCTCGATCCTAAACCGGTCATGATTCACCTCACAAGTTGTTCGTCAAAAGGGCCCTACCAAATACGGTCAGCACCGTTCATAGTCGACGGTTGCGGTTCGTTTTGAACGGCGTTCTGATTGAAGATACCATTTGGTATCTTTAAAAGCAAGCAGTTTCTTGTGCCACTGGCTCATCGGATTGGTCGATTGGTCATGCACCGAACAAATAAATGCAGGCCGCAGAGGCATAGAAGGGGATTTTAGATCATGCCTGACACAGTCGTCGTCTTGCCGAATCGCGGCTGCCGTTAAGTTGGCTCCGCGCGGATCACGCGCTACTCGTACAAAACTCGGATTTTGGGCGACGCGAGCCGGAAGTCGCTTTCTGGGAGATGACGAGTTACCGGCGGAAACCACAATTCCCTCGCAGTGGCGTGCCTCAGGATCAATCGGCGATGGCCTCCGAGGGCTATGGGTGCGAGCGGGCGATCTTTCGCGCCCGGACGCGGCAACGCCCTCGCCGATCTCAAGCCCGTTCGGGACCTACATGCATGGGTGGCCCGGCTTGGTTGGGCAGATTGTGGCCGCGGCGCTGTCGTGCCGCTCTTGGGCAGTACCTTTCTAGGAGTAGCCGACGATCCGGACACAAGCATCCGTTGCGTTGTAGTGGCAGGCGTCGTTAGCCACGGATACAGATTGCTTCGTCACGCTTCACAATTACCGCTGGCAATTACTGTTCTAGTTTTTCCCTCAAGCGCTTGAGTTCGTCAGCGGAAATGAACGGCGCTTGTACCGCTGATATAGTGGCTTGCTCGCCTTCGAAAAGCTGGATGGTCTGGCAATGGCTTTGAGCGCTGGGCGTAGCGCGCTAAAGTCCAACGAACTTTGCGGGGTCATCCAGGGCTGAACGCCCACAAAGGTGCAGACAAGATGGCGGCCGGGAGGCAACCCTATCGTCCCGCCGTCGATCATCCTGTCGCTGTGATCGGGGACGACCGGAAACCTTGGGCCATTCGGACCTCCGCCGATCCAAAAGAAGAAAAGAATCCCTTCCGTGGACCGAGGTTCACCGGGAGCCGTCACCCTCAACGACGCGAAATTCGTGCTGGCCACAATCTTGAAAGGAGGTCCCGCCTGGTCGCCAATCTCGACATCGGCCGCTGAGTACTCGCGCTCGCCGCGTGTAACCGACTTGATAAAGGCCCCTGAGGCAGACACGCGCCAGTGGCCGGGAACGACTGAGCCGATCGTGTAAGCTCCGTTGCTGCGTACTTCGGCGGACAACTCGTTCCCCGAGCCCACAGGGTCCAGCACGACTCGCAAATACCCGGGTGGCAACTGGGCTCCTTCTACGGAGATGGTCCCCTCGACCGTCACGAGCTTCCCCACGATTGGCGGCTGAGCAACGAGTGTGTTCAGGAAGGCTAGTCCGAAGGCAGCCAGAAGATTCACAGGTCGCGGTGAGCGCGTGCCGATGGCCGGTGGCATAGGGTAATAATATCCGATTTTAGCCCAAATAATCGGCCAACTTTTGAATCACTCGTACAGAGCAACTCGGGACGGCAGGGAAATGGCTTCCGAGCTCTGTACGAGTCTCCGACCATACGGACGGAGGTACAGTCCACATCCCTGGAGCACTGCTTCTGGAGGCATGGACTTGCCGCTTGGCTATTCAGACGGAAAAGTCGGCTCTGCTGCGGGTCTGGCCGATGCTGGTGACACGCCGGCGATCCTATCAGTTCCCCGCAGGCCTCTCTATGTGGTCGATCACGAACGTTTCAACCGGTCCTTTCGCCGGTTCTAATTTCAGGCCGAGTTCTTCCTGGAGCGCAGCGAATATCGAACCTGTCGGGTCGGATGCCGGGGAGCTGCCGTCGGTGGGCTCCGTCGGCCGAAGAGGGGAAAACCTGGTTCCCTCTCGCGAGAACTCAATACGAATATCGAATCGGCCTGCGATTCCGGTCTTGTTGAATACCGGCCGGCCTAAGATTGCGAAAAGCATTCTGGAAAAGTCATCGAGTGTCGTCCCTTGAGCTTCGATGGAGGCGGGCGACGATGAGACGCTCATAATGTTTTTGCAATAGCTCTGTCCCGGCGGGAGCGGGTCTTGCGGAGCCGTGGCAGGAAGCGTGCAGCTTCCTGCCACGAACGAGTGCAGCTTCGGCCCTCCACGCGCGACCGTTAAGAAAAAAACAGGGCCCTCGGCGATTTGCTGGTGGATCTTCAGGTGAAAATACTCTTCCAGGAGCCCTCGCATCATTGGGCCGTTCATCGTCCTCACGCTCGGACTTCCTTCGGCCCTGGCATTGATCTCATAAGCTGCGGAGTGGATCCAGGATGGACCTCCGTTGATCGGAGTAAATGGGTTCGATGCATATGCGCCCCGTATCAGGCCGCTGCCTCTCGCATTGAGCAAAGGAAAGCAACCAGTCCTGAGATTCCCGGGCGTTGAATTGCCCTCAGGCGCCATATCCGACATGGTGTTCTGCCGAAACTCACAAGGTTTGATCGAGACTACTTCGAATTTCGGCGTAGCCGCAGGCGCGCTTTGAGCGCGGATCGCAGGCGCGTTCAGAACGCCGATAAAAATGGGCGCCGCGACAACTGCCAGACCGATCGCCGTCAGAGTCATCTTTCTCACGGCGCCTAACTCGTCTGCAATGCTTCCCGCAAGGATCGCGCGGAGACGCCTCTTCACATCCGCGCCCGTTACTCCCGAAATGCAGGGTAACGGGGATTCCACGTAGAAGCGGCAGACCTTCAATATGCCTTCCACGTAGTCCGATGGTTCGCAGCCCCTTCGCAGAACTTCTTCGTCACACGCCAGTTCGCGCTCCTCAACCATGCGCGAGCCGATCCACCACACCAGCGGATGGAACCAGAAGATCGCTTCCACCATCATGTGCACGCCGGCGAAGAGATTGTCCCGGCGGTGCACGTGGCAAAGCTCGTGAGTGAGAATCGCGCCAAGCTGCCGAGGATTCAGGTGTTCCAGGAGGTTGGCCGGCAGAACCAGGACCGGACACAGAAAACCCACGACGCCTGGTTCCTCAGCGCCAGGCGTGATCAGAGCCGCTACGGGGATCGGAAGTTCAACGGGCGTGCTGGTTCGCAGTGCTGCTCGAAACTCCAGCCAACTGCGGCATCGTGCCAGCATGATTGCCAAAAACCCGAGGACCCACACGACACCGATCGCAACGGGCGCCCAATCGAGTGGGGTATGCACGGAAACAGTTGGCTTAAGAGTCGGCGAAAACGGTTGCGCAATTTGAACGAGGGCGTTCGGAAAAACAGGAGCCGCAACGGACACCGGGCGCCGAGTTGGACGCGGAACCACACCTCCGAGGCTCACCAGCAACGCGAACGGTATGAGAAATTTTAGCGATGCGCTCAGCCAAACCCAGTAGCGTACCTTTGGCGAATTCTTGCGTAGGACGAACGCTAGCAATCCCGCCAAAAACGCGAAGCATGATGACTGCCACAGATGGTTGATGATAAAAGGTGTAGTCATTTCGATTTCCGCATCCTTTCCGCCTTCCGTTGGCGGTCAGCTTCGGCCGCGGCCTTTTCGAACTCGCGTATGTCGACAATTCTAGCATTTTCCAATCCATAAATGAGCCTGAAATACTCAAGACTACCGAGTTCTCACTAATCTGACAACCGCTCCTCCTTTCACCGCTTTTTGTCCGTTTTCATTCTGAGCTGAGATCGTTCAATC
>Ga0208193_1000383_pt1 | contig 25868 bp, 22 predicted proteins | sample June2015DPH_17_2_FD_184716 | JGI IMG/M metagenome (GOLD analysis project Ga0208193, IMG submission 184716) | Peatland microbial communities from SPRUCE experiment site at the Marcell Experimental Forest, Minnesota, USA - June2015DPH_17_10... | ecosystem: Environmental > Terrestrial > Soil >... | reverse complement strand
TACATGCGCGAAATGGGCACCGTGGAATTGCTGACGCGCGAAGGCGAGATCCGCATCGCCAAGCGCATCGAAGAGGGCCTGGAAGCGGTCAAGATCGCGCTCGGCAGCTACCCCGGCACCTACGATTTGCTGTTGCGGCACTACGAAACCGTCAAAGCCGGCCAGATGCGCCTCGTGGACGTCATCGTCGGCTTCGTGGACCCGAATGCGCCGGACGAAATCGCCCAGCCGCAGAATCCCAAAATGATGGCGCTGGAGCGCGAAGAGGCCGCCAACGACGATGACGAATCCGATGGCGATGAAGACGAGGAAGCCATCGACACCGGGCCGGATCCCGAGGAAGCCGCGAAGCGCTTCAACTCGATCGCGAAGGTCCACCACCAGTTCCTGAATGCGCTCGACAAGCTGGGCGCGAAGGACCCCAAGACCCTCAAGATCCGCAAGAAGATCTGCGGCGAGCTGATGGAATTGAAGCTGAGCCCAAAGATGTTCGATCAATTGATCGACAATCTGCGCCAGCACGTGACCGAGGTGCGCCTGCTCGAGAAGGAGATCATGTTCCTTTGCATCAAGCAGGCCGGAATGCCGCGCAAGGACTTCATATCGACGTTTCCGAAGAACGAGACCAGCACGCGATGGCTCGACAAGCACATCAAGGCCAAGAAGCGCTATTCGGCGCCGCTGGCCAAATTCAAGGATGAAGTGGAGCGCCGCCAGAACAAGCTGAAGGAACTCGAAGGCCTGTTCCACGTCCTGATCAGCGAGATCAAGGAAATCAACCGCGAGGTCTCGATCGGCGAGGCCAAGGCGCGGCGCGCGAAGAAGGAAATGGTCGAAGCCAACCTGCGCCTGGTGATTTCGATCGCCAAGAAATACACCAATCGCGGCCTGCAGTTCCTGGACCTGATCCAGGAAGGCAACATCGGCTTGATGAAGGCCGTCGATAAGTTCGAATATCGGCGCGGCTACAAATTCTCGACGTACGCGACTTGGTGGATACGCCAGGCCATCACGCGCTCCATCGCCGACCAGGCGCGCACCATCCGCATTCCCGTGCACATGATCGAAACGATCAACAAGCTGAATCGCATCTCGCGGCAGATGCTGCAGGAGATGGGCCGCGAGCCCACGCCGGAGGAACTGGCGGTGCGCATGGAAATGCCGGAGGACAAGGTGCGCAAGGTGCTCAAGATCGCCAAGGAGCCGATCTCCATGGAGACGCCCATCGGCGACGACGAGGACTCCCACCTGGGCGACTTCATCGAGGATACCTCCGTGTCCTCGCCCATCGACTCGGCGACCACCGAGTCCTTGCGCGAAACCACGCATTCCGTGTTGGCACAGCTGACCCCGCGCGAAGCCAAGGTTCTGCGCATGCGTTTCGGCATCGACATGAACACGGACCACACCCTCGAGGAAGTGGGCAAACAGTTCGACGTGACCCGCGAGCGGATCCGCCAGATAGAAGCCAAGGCCTTGCGCAAGCTGCGCCATCCCAGCCGCAGCGAGCAGCTGCGCAGCTTCCTAATGGACGACTAGCTAATACTCCGCCAAGCAAGTCTTTCCGCGGTAGTAGAGGACCAGAGGCTGGGCTGAGGGGTCTCCCGTCCCCTTTCATCAAGATTTATGAAAGGGGACGGGAGACCCCTCAGCCCAGCCTCCTTCCACTCGTACCACGGCGGAAAGACTTGCTTGGCGAGGTATTAGCCGGAAATTACTTCGACGCTGAGATGCCGCTCGGCGTTCAGCGAATTGGCGATCAGGCAGGTCTGCTCGGCTTTTTCCAGCAACTTCTTCGCGCGCTCGATATCGGCGCCGCCGGGCACCAGCAGTTTGGCGTGAGTGTCGAAGCGGGTGAAGCGCATCTTGCCTTCGATGCGATCCAGAGTGCCTTCGGTGCGCGACTCGAGATTGAGCCACGCGAACTTGGAGGCTGCGGCAATCGCCCGAAAACTCAGCGAGAAGCAGTCTGCGACGGCGGCGGTCAACAGGCCCTCGGGCGACCATTGATTGCCGGGACCGTCGAACTCCTTCGGCGGCGCGGATTCGATGATTCGGACGCCGTCCGTGGACAGCGGCACGTCTCCAACGGGGCGGACGGTTGCGTTGACGATGTAGCGATGAGGGAAAGGGTGCATTGGCAGCTCCACGAGGCGGCTCAATATAATGGTTCCGTCCACCCACCGCCACCCGCAGCACAAATGCCTTGACGCTCCGCTGCGTCATATCGTGTACTGCCGCGGTCGTTCAACAACCGCCGGAGTCAATTGAATATCGTGCTGTCTTGGATCAAGGCATCGAGGCCGTCGATAGCGTTTGTCTGTGTTCTGGCGTCGTTGACTCAATCCGCCCTGGCTAGCGGGGTGAGCGCCTACTTGCCGCTCAACCTCGAGCCCGAGATGGAGCGGCAGATAGAGCGAGTGCTCATCCTCGCCGATGAACCGATCCTCAAGCGGCCCTTTGCCGTTCAATTGGTGGAAGACGCGCTGCCGCAAGCTTGCACGGTCGACAAACCGCTGTGCACCAAAGTGAAAAAATATCTGGAACGCTACACGCGCGACTACGCCGTGACTCACGCAAGCGCGACGGGCTCGATCAGTCACGATGCGGCCGGCGTGGTCGTACCCAACGAACACGGACTGCCGGCAAACAGCCCGTGGGAGCTGTCGGTGCAGGCTTACGTGCAGCCGAACGACTATCTACTCGTCAGCGGCGGAGCGATTTCGTACCAGGGCCGCACCGTGCCCACCGGTTCCATGCTGAGCTTTGGCTTCAATTGGGCGCAGATCGACATCGGCTATCGCGACCACTGGTTTTCACCTGCAACCGACAGCAGCATGCTCATCAGCACCGAGGCTCCGACCACGCCGTCGGTGACGCTGTCGAATTCCGAACCGCTCACCCGGCTCGGGTTCCAGTACGAGTTGTTCTTGACCCGCCTATCGCAGTCGGGCGACAACATCCTCTTCAACGGCGACCTGAGCAGCGGCAGTCCGCGTCTGTTCGGTGCTCAATTTTCCATAGAGCCCTTCTCGGGGTGGTCTCTCGGCGTCAATCGATTGCTGGAATACGGCGGCGGCAGCGGATTGCCGGGATCCTCGAGTTTCCTGCTGCGCGATTTCTTCGAGCCGAGCGGCCTCTCGCAGACGCAGGGCAACCAACAGGCTTCTTATGTCAGCCGGTTTCTGTTTCCCGGCAAGACGCCCTTTGCCGTGTATTTTCAGTACGCGGGCGAGGACAACTCGGACGGCGGCAGCTACTTGCTGGGCAACGCGGCGCTCACCGCCGGAATCGATTTTCCGCGGATCGGGCGCTATTTCGATGCGACGTTCGAATTCTCGGAGTGGCAGAACATTTGGTACGTCCACAATATCTTTCTGGACGGCATGAGCAATGACGGGCTGGTGCTCGGCAACTGGGGCGCGGATCAGCGGAACTTCGGCGACGGCGTCGGCGCGCGCAGCCTGATGCTGCGCGTCGGCTGGGAACCGCCGTTCGGCGGCTATCTGGAAGAACAGGTCCGCACCCTCGCGAACCAGACCTACTACGGCGGCGACTCGCGCACGTTTTCTGCGGCCAATCCCCCTGCGTTTCCGTACCATCGCTACTACGATTACACGGTGCGCTACACGCACCCGTGGAAGGATGTCGTCTTGGGCGGCGAATTTTTCGGCGGGCGCGACGTCGACGGCACGAAGTTCGTTCGACTGTCGGGTTTCGTGCGCTATGGCGGCGACGAACATACCCGCGACGACGGCTCGCTCGACGAAGATTCGTACAGCGGCGCGCCCGAGCAGCACGGCGCGGAGATATTCGTCGATGCGGGCATCAACCTCAACAAGGTACGCGCGGATGTGGAACCGGGAATACCGATCACCACGTCCAATTGGGCCGTCGACCCTCATTTTGGGGTGGGCGCCCGCCGCGCGGTTTCCGCAAACAATGATCTGGGCGTACGGCTCGAGGTGGATCAAGTCGACGGCAATAACCTGGTCGGCGTGCGCGCAGTGGACTATCGGTATCGATTCACGGACTCATTCGCGGTCGGCCTATTTGCAGGCGTCGCGCGCTACAACCTCGCAACCCCGGCGTATTCGATCTACTTCGGAACGGGCGCGCAATGGCGCAACATCCTGCCGAAGTGGGACTTGGGCGTCGATTTCCGCCTTGCACAGAATGTAGCGCGCGATCATGTACTGCCGAGCGATCCTCAAGGCTCCAGGCCCGATAGCTTCTACAAGATCTACACGGGACTCCTCTATTTGTCGCGGCGGTTCTGAGGCCGCTGTCGGCCGCACGCGACAAAACGTGTAAGAAATGTCGCGACACAATTGGGTGTTTGTCCGATGGGGCCGCGACGCGACGCGTGGAATCATCGGCTCATGGAACATCGATGGGGCGAGCGCGTGCAGGTCGATTTCCCGGTTCGGGTGACGGCTCACCGGTACTCGGTGCGCGATGGCCGGCTCGCCAACTTGAGCGTCAGCGGCGCGCTGGTCGAGGCGGATTTCGGGGCGCGCGTGCTGTCCCGCATCCAGGTTGCGATCGTCCTGCCTCTATGGCCCAAACACGAAGCTCCGGTCGTCGAAGCCTATGTGGCGCGCAAACTCAAACATAGGTTCGGCATCGAGTGGTGCGAATTTGCGCCGCCGGCCGTCAGCGAGCTTCTGCGCGCCGTCGCCAGCCGCCCGCACACCCACCTTCGCAGGCACGCCGCATCGGCAGCGGTGACTATTTCCCGTCTGTCGCTGCCCTTGCTCAAGCACGGCGCCTAAATCATCGCGATAAGTCCTTCCGCGGCAGGAGTGGGAGGAGGCTGGGGTGAGGGGTATCCCGTCCCCTTTCATCAAGATTTATGAAAGGGGACGGGATACCCCTCACCCCAGCCTCTGGCCCTCTACTACCGCGTAAGGACTTATTTGCGGGAATTAGGCCGCGCGCACGTACCCGGTCCGTAATGCACGCGCCCATTCCGGCCTGTTTCGCCGCAGTGCGAGCCGCGACGCCTCATCCCAGTCGTAGGGCACCGCCACGAACTCAACGGCCCATCCCGCCGGCAGTCGCTCCGCAATGGCATATCTCGCATGGGGCGCTCCGATTTCCACCGTATGCGGGCCCGGATGGTGCCCTTCGTAGGCCTGGATGCCCACACTGCCCGGATTCGCGATGATTTGGCCGCCGGCGAGGCGCGCGAGCCCCGGAATGTGCGAGTGACCGCATAGGATCAGCGATGCGTCGCAGGTACCCGTCCGCTCCTGTATGCGCCGCGGCGGTGCGGGTCGAAGCTCGCCGTCGATCAAATCCTCGAGGTAGCAATCGACGTCATTTTGCGGAGTCGCATGGCACAGGAATACATCTTGCGCGGGGCGAAGCACGGGCGGCAGCGCAGCCATCCAGTCACGCTGAGTATCCGTGATGGTGTCGAAGGCGTAACGATCGGATGCACCCATGTGCGCCGGCTCCATCGACAGCACCTGACGCTCATGATTGCCGCGGATGGTCGGCAATTGGAGCGCCATCAATCGATCCGCGGTCTCGCGCGGCAGCAGCGGACCGGAGAGAATGTCGCCCAGATTGACGATGAGATCGGCGCCGCGGCGATCGATGTCGGCGAGCACCGCATCGAGCGCGAACAGATTACCGTGGATGTCGGAGAGGGCGGCGATTTTCATTTTAAAGGCTCGGCTTTCGGTCCTGATTTCAATTGCAATTGTCACACAGCTCCATTAGGGGAGTCCCGGAATCTCTTGGCCGGCAATCCGAACGAGACGTCACCGCGGCATTGAATTAAAATTCGGCGCCGCCGGGCGCGGCATCGACAATCGGCGAGACCGGGAGTGCTGTTAAATGACGATGAAATTCGCGGCGGCCGGCGTTTCTGCGTGTTTGAGTCTGGCCCTGGCCGGCTCCGCGGATGCGGCGCCTCAGAGAAATGAGCCGGTTTATCAAGCCGCGGAAGCCAATCGCGCCGGGGCTCTGAAACTGCTCGAGAGCATCGTCAACATCGATTCCGGATCCGGAGATGTCGAGGGAGGCAAGCGCGTCGAGGAAATTCTCGCGGCGCAACTCAAGTCGAGCGGAGCCGACATCCGCTACGAGCCGGCTGAGGCACCGAATTTGCCCCCGAACCTCGTGGCGGTGTTCCATGGCACGGGCAAGGCGAAAATCCTCATCGTCGCGCATATCGACACGGTCTTCGGTCCTGGCACCGCGGCGAAGCGTCCGTACAGCGTCGAGGGAAATCGCGCCCATGGTCCGGGAGTCGGCGACGAAAAGGCCGGAGTCGTCAATGCCGTCACCGCGCTCAAGATTCTGCACGATCTTGGCTTCAAGAAGTATGCGGCCATCACCCTGCTGCTCGATGACAGCGAGGAGCTGGGTTCGCCCGGTTCCACCGAGCTGATCAAGACGCTCGCAAAGCAAAACGACGTTGAATTCAATATGGAGCCGGGCGATCCGCCGGATGCGCTCACGGTGTGGCGCAAGGGAGGTGGCGATATTTCAATCCGGGTGGAGGGGCGCGCGGCACATGCCGGCATGGTGCCCCAGAACGGCAGGAACGCCGCGGTGGAACTGGTGCATCAGCTCGCCGCGCTCGAAGGAGCATTCCCGCATAGTGGGGACGGCACCACGGTCAATCTGACCGTCATCGAGGCCGGCGACCGCAGCAACATCATCCCCGACTCCGCCGAAGCGACCTTGGACGTTCGCTACCGAAAACTGGATGACTTCTATGCGGTGTTGACCAAGATCAAATCCGGGCTGGCTCCTAAAATCGTGCCGGACACCACCATCACCGTGACGGAAAAAGGTTCCGCGTTTCCACCGCTCACCGAGAACCCGCAAATCGACGCGCTGGGTGCCCGCGCCCAGGTCATTTACGCCGAGCTGGGCAAAACGGTGGCCCTGTCCGGAAACGGCGGCGCTTCGGAATCCGCGGTCGCCTCGTCCGTGGGTACTCCCGCGTTGGACGGACTCGGCTACGTCGGCGATGCCTTCCATACGGACCACGAATGGATAGATCTATCGAGCGTGACGCCGCGTCTCTATCTATTCACCCGCCTGCTCATGGAGATCAGCCTGTCGCCTCCCACCAAGTCCGGTTTGCGTTGAACTCGCTGCGCCGGCCGCGGTCTAGATCTTCACTGGGCATGGCGACTCGTCATGAACGGGTAGAATTGGAGACTTGGTAGTTGCCGTCCAGAATCGAATCCTCCCGGGCGCCGGTCATCGCGTCCGTCATGGCAACCATGTCCATGGTCGCCATCGAGGCAACGATCGTATCGACCGCCATGCCGCGGATCGTGGCGGATCTGGGCGGACTCGCTCTCTATAGCTGGGTATTCTCGGGGTTTCTGCTGGCTCAGACCGCGCTCACCGTGGTCTTCGGCAATCTGGCGGATATCTACGGCCGCAAGCCCATCATGCTGTCGGGCATCGCAATCTTCGTCTTGGGCTCCATACTTGCCGGCTTCTCGTGGTCGATGCCGACGATGATTCTGTTCCGGCTCGTTCAGGGCATCGGCGCAGGAGCCATGCAGCCCGTTGCGATGATCATCGTGGCGGATCTGTATCCGGCGCGGGAACGGGGCAAGGTCCAAGGCTATCTGGCCAGCGTCTGGGCGATATCTGCGGTCCTCGGACCCGTGGTCGGCGGACTCATCATCCGCAACGTCTCCTGGGCATGGATCTTCTGGATCAACATCCCGATCGGAGTGATCGCCGCCGCCGGATTCATCTCCTTCCTTCACGAGAGCGCCCAGCACGAGCGCCGCCCGATCGATGTCGGCGGAGCAACCACCTTTACGATCGCGATCGCCTCGCTATTGATCGGCCTCACGAAGGTTGGCACTTCCGATACCGGCATATTCGCGGCGGCGGCCGGGGTATTCTGCATCTCGGTCGTGGCGTTCGTGGTGCAAGAAAGGCGGACCGCCAATCCGATGGTTTCCTTCGCATTGTGGAGCCACCGGCCGATCGCCGCCGCAAACGGAGTTGCCCTCCTCTCCGGCATGGCCCTCATGGGATTGACGACATTCGTGCCGATCTACGTGCAAATCGTATTGCATCGCTCGCCGGTGGTCGCGGGCCTCGCGCTGACCACCATGCTGGTTGGCTGGCCGGCCGGCGCCACCGTGGCAGCGCGCCTGTTTCACCGCTTCGGGCTGCACCAGTTGTTGCTCACCGGAGCCTTGCTCCTGCCCCTCGGCGCGGCCTTGTTCGTACTGCTCACGCCGCAGAGTTCTCCCGTCATTGCCGGCATCGGTTCTCTGGTCATGGGCTTCGGCATGGGCCTGCTCAGTGTCAGCTCGCTCGTCTTGATTCAGGAAATCGTCGACTGGTCGCAGCGAGGCAGCGCAACGGCTTCCAATCTGTTTTCGCGCAACCTAGGCAGTACGCTCGGAGCCACCGTGCTCGGCGCAGTACTCAATCATGGGCTAACCCGCTCCACGGGCGGCCTGTCCGTCACCTCGGATCAGCTCCGTCAGCTCATTGAGATGCCGCCGGGCTCGATGCCCGGCGACGCCGTTCTGCGCGCCGCCCTGCAACATTCCCTGAATCTGACGTTCTGGGCCATGCTCGCGATAACCGTGGTTGTCGTCGCGATCGCGTTCTTGGTGCCCGCGGTTGAACTCAGGCAAACGAGTCCCGTAACGGTGGCGGTGGACTGAGGCGAGGCCATGGACGCAGCGACCTGGCGAAATCAATAAAGGCGCGAAGCGGCGCGGGAAGGTAGCGACGGCCGGGATAGTAGAGAAACGGCCCTGAGAAGCGTTGCCACCAAGGCTGCAGCACGGGCTCCAACGGAGCCGGGGTGTTCGGGCCGCCGAAAGATCGACAGGGCGCGCTCGCGGTGCTGCGCGAGGCGGTGGCGAGCGGCGTCGATCACATCGACACGAGCGACTTCTACGGTCCGCACATCACCAATCAGCTCATCTGCGAAGCGCCGCTCACAGTTCTGGCCGACCTTCAACGGCAGGGCCTGGTGCGTCACATCGGGCTGAGCAACGTCACTGCCGCGCAAATCGCGGAAGGGCGCCGGATCTGCCGGATCGACTGCGTGCAGAATCTTTACAATCTGGCGCATCGATCCGACGACGCCTTGATCGATGATCTCGCCCGCGACGGCACCGCCTATGTACCGTTCTTTCCGCTCGGCGGCTTTACGCCGTTGCAGTCGGCGGCACTCTCCGATGTCGCCAACGAGCTCGGTGCGACGCCGATGCAGGTGGCGCTCGCCTGGCTGCTCCAACGAGCACCCAACATCCTGCTGATTCCCGGCACCTCGTCGGCTGAACATCTGCGGCAAAACATTGCGGCGGCCGGCCTGGAACTGCCGGGGGACATGGTGACCGTACTCGATCAGATCGCGACCAGCAGTGCGCCAGCCTGACGCGCCGCTAGAATCCCTTCTGCGCCCGCGCCCCGACGCTCACCACATTTTCACCCGATCGCCGGGCGCCAGATACATCGCATCTCCGGGCTTGACGCCGAAGGCACGATACCAGGCATCATTGTTGCGCACCGTCCAGGCTCGATACTGTCCCGGCGCATGTCCGTCCGTAATGATGATTTGCCGCAGCATTGCCTCGCGGAATTTCTCCCGCCAAATTTGCGCGAAGCTCAGAAAGAACTGCTGATCGCCCGATAACTCCTGAACGATCGGCGCCGCGTTGCCGTTGAGAGATTCGCGGTAGGCGCTGTACGCTGCGGCAACGCCGGCCACGTCCGCGATATTTTCGCTCAGTGTCTGTTTGCCGTTTATCGATAGATCCGGGAAAGGCCGGTAGGCGTCAAATTCCTTTACCAGTTGCTCCGCAGAAGCTCGGAAACTGGCGAAGTCGGCGGTGGTCCACCAATTCTGCAGCCGCCCGGTCGCGTCAAACAGCGCGCCCTCGTCATCGAAACTATGGCTGATCTCGTGGCCGATCACGGCACCCACTCCCCCGTAATTCATGGCGTCGGGCCGGTTGGGATCGAAGAACGGCGGCTGTAGCACGCCGGCAGGAAAATTGAGTGCGTTCATCACCGGCAGGTTGACGGCGTTGATGACCTGCGGAGTCATGACCCACTCGGCGCGATCGATGGGTCGCCCAAGCTTGCCGAGATTGCGTTGGTATTCAAAGATTTCGACACGGCTTAAATTGCCAAAAGCATCGCCGGATACTATCCGCAAGTCTGAATAATCGCGCCAATGGTCCGGATAGCCGACCCCGACCTTCAGCGCCGCGAGCTTGGCCTTGGCCTTCACCTTGGTTTCCGGCGCCATCCACGTAAGCGCGTCGATACGCACTGCGAACGCGGCGATCAAGTGATGCACCAGATCCTCGATGTGAGCTTTAGCCTCCGGCGGGAAGTAGCGCTGCACATAAAGCTTGCCGACCGCATCGCCGAGCGCGAAGTTCGTGTGCTGTACCGCGCGCTTCCAGCGGTCGCGGATTTGCGGCGTGCCGCTCAACACGTTTCCATAGAAGGCGAAGTTCTCATCCACGAACGCCTTCGGCAGGTAGTCGGCAGCGTGATCAATGGCATGAAATTTCAGGTACGCCTTCCAAGTCTCGATCGGTTCGCTTGCCACGAGCGCGGCAGTACCCTTGACTGCGTCCGGCTGCCAAACGACGAACTGATCCTGAGCCGCGAGTCCCGCGGCGCTGAAGTACTGATGCCAGTCCAGCCCGGGCGCGCGGCTGCTGAATTGCTCCCGGCTCCAATGATTATCGCCGCGCTTGACATCTTCCGACTCAGTGCGGGTCGAGTGCGTTTGGGCGATGCGCAGTTCAAGTGCGAATATGCCTGCAGCCTTGCGATCGGCATCCGCCTCGCCGCTCAGCTTGAGGACGGTGGCGATATGCGCCTGATATTTCTTGCGGATCTCGGCCATTTTCGGCGAGTCGCTCAGGTAATAGTCGCGATCCGGCATCCCTAAACCGCCTTGGAGCAGAAAGGGTGCGTAACGCGCGGGATCGTCCAGATCCTGGGCGACCCACAGGCCGAACAGATTTTCGGTATATAAATTGGTGCTATTCAGTACATCGACGTCCGCGCGCAAGGTGGTGCCCAGGAAGTGAGCCAGCCCCGCGCGATCTTTGATCGACATGATGCGATCGAAGGTCGGCTGCAGCACGCTGAGACCGCGGGCTTCGATGCTCTTCTCGTCCATGTAGCTGCCGTAGTAATCGGCTATCTTTCTCGTGTCCGAGCCGGCCGGCGGAGTCGACCCGGCGGCCTCGCGGATCAGCGCCGCGACTCGCTTGTCGTTCTGCTCGGCGAGCTGCTCCCACACGCCGTAGGAGCTGCGATCGGCGGGAATTTCAGCGCTTTGCAGCCATCCGCCGTTCGCATATTGGTAAAAATCCGTTCCCGGCCGGACCGAGCGGTTCATGCCGGAAAACAGCGTTTCGGGTACCGACGCCGGAGGTGGCGGCGACTGCGCCATGGCGATCGTGCCGATGAGCGTCAGGGCAGCGGCTGTGTAGCGCAACGAGGAAAAATGCATAAACGGTCTCCGCGAAAAGTAGCGCGTAGTTTAGCGGGTAACCTTCTTGATTTTCAGATGCTCGATGAGTGCCGCGGTCATACGGATTGCCCCTGTGAGATTGATCGTGATGGTTTCGACCATCAGCTGGTCGTGGCCCCTACACCGTCGGATCAGCTCGCCGGGGTGGCGTCGCTTCGGTGCTTTTCTTTGAGGCGATTCCGATGAGCCGCTTGCTTGGCACGATTGCCGCAAATTTCCATACTGCACCATCGGCGCGTGTGCCCACGCGTGTGGTCCGCAAACAGGAGCGTGCAAGCCGGTCCCTCGCACGCTTTGATATGCGAGAAGTCTTCCTTGGTCAAAAGGATCGCCAGCACTTCGCCGATAGGCTGAAGCAGTGACTCCGGCGAGCGCCAACGCCGCAATGACTCCAGTGCGAGGCGCGAGTCTTCTCCGTCCTGCCGCGCAACCAGCCTTTCATACATCTCATCGCGTTCGAGCAGGTGATTCAGAGGATCCAGTTCACGCAGCACCGCGGCGGTCAGCGGCCTTCCCTTGTTCTGCCGCACGAACGACCGGAACCATTCCCTCAGGTCGCGGACTTGGGCCGCCACTTTGTTGAGTTCCCCAGGCATGGCGCGATCGCGAATACCATCCAGAACGGCGCGCGGCACGAGCTGCGCCTGATCGAGCCAGGCCAATAGCCCTTCACCGTCATCGATCCAATCCACCGGAACATCGACTGGGGTCGCGACCGAGTTCAGGAAATCGAGGCCCAGGGAGTCGGCGATGAATATGGCGGGGAATGGTTGCGACATTTGCTCGTCTCGAATTCTACTTCATAACCGTCTTAATAACGCTTGACAAGTTATGCTCTCATTCGTAACCTACATATATTCTCCAAGACGGTTACTAAGATTGCGCGTCGAGAGCTGTAAAGAGAGAGCGGCCGCCCTTTCGAAACATTCGTTGGAGGTAGACAGATGACCCGAAAAGAAACAACCGTCGTCATGGTCCCTGGAGCCTGGGCCGACGGTTCCAGTTGGAGCAAGGTCATTGCGTCCCTGCGCCTAAATCACATCAGGGCGGTTACGGCTCCCCTGCCATTGACCTCCCTGACCGACGATATCGCCGCTCTCAATCGGACTTTGGAACGCGTCGATGGCCCGGTGGTATTGGTGGGGCATGCCTATGCGGGTGCCGTGATCGGCGCCACCCGGGACGAGAAGGTGCAAGCGCTGGTCTACGTTGCCGCGCTGGCCCCCGCGGAAGGCCAAACAGTCGCTGACGTGTTCTACATTAACGAGCCGCACCCCATGGCTCCCAAACTCGCACCGGACAGCCACGGCCTCATCTGGCTCCCGCCCGAAACCTTCGCTACGGCGTTTGCGCAGAACGCTTCACCTGAAGAACACGCGATTCTGGCGGCAATCCAGCGCCCAATCTCACCAGCCTGCATCACCATGCCCGTCAGCCGCCCTCTCTGGATGGACGTGCCGACCTGGTACTTGCTGGCCGAACAGGATCGGATGATTATTCCGCAGACCCAGCGATTCATGGCAGAGCGCATGAAGGCGCGGATCAGCGCTCGTCCGGTCGACCATATCCCGAGCGTCACAGCTCCCGGTACCGTCGTGGAATTGCTAACCGACGTTCTGCAACAGATCAAAGCCTGAGGAGAGACACGATGAGCGCCATCCACTACCGTACGGTCGACGTCAAGGGTTTGAAGGTGTTCTACCGCGAAGCCGGCGCTGCCAAGGCACCCAAGTTGCTGCTGCTTCACGGCTTCCCGAGTTCCGGCCACATGTTCCGGGATTTGATCCCGCTGCTCGCGGACCGTTTCCACATCATTGCGCCGGACCTGCCCGGGTTCGGGCAATCGGACATGCCGCCGCGGGCCGAGTTCAAATATACCTTCGACAACATCGCCGGCGTCATCGACCGCTTCACTGAATTGGTGGGCTTTGATCGCTTCGCGGTCTACGTCTTCGATTACGGCGCGCCGACGGGTTTCCGCATCGCGACGAAGCACCCCGATCGCGTGACCGCCATCATCTCGCAGAATGGCAACGCGTACGAAGAGGGTTTGAGCGAGGGCTGGAGCCCGATTCGCGCCTACTGGCAGGATGCGTCGGAGACGAACCGCAAAGCGCTGCGTGCATTCCTGGCACCGGAAACAACGCGATGGCAGTACACGCACGGCGTGTCCGATGAAGCGTCGGTTTCACCGGACGGCATCGCTCTCGACAATTTTTACCTCGCACGCCCGGGTGCCGACGAAGTGCAGCTGGATCTTTTCGGCGACTACAAGAGCAACGTCGCGCTCTACCCGGCCTTCCAGGACTATTTCCGCAAGCACAAGCCACGCCTCCTGGCGGTGTGGGGAAAGAATGACCCCTTTTTCCTTCCTCCGGGCGCCGAGGCATTCAAGCGCGACATCCCGAACGCCGACGTCCGCTTCTTCGACACGGGCCATTTCGCGCTGGAAACGCATGCTGAGCCGATCGCGGCGGCGATGCGCGAGTTCCTGAAATAATTCTGGAGACGACATGAGACAAGCAGTCGCAGTGGTTACGGGCGCCAGTCAAGGCATCGGCCATTCCACGGCCGTCAGGTTAGCCCGGGATTTCTCGTCGGTCGTTCTGGTCGCCCGTAATCGCGCAAAACTGGAAGAAACGGCCAAGGAGGTCGAAACGGCCGGGGCAGAGTCCCTGGTACTGGACATCGATCTTGCGGATAAAGATTCGGCCCAGAAGGTGGTGGAACAAACTCTTGCCAGGTTCGGGCGGATCGATGCGCTGCTGAACATCGCAGGCGCCGTGCCGCAGATCGATATTTTCGAGATGACGGACCAGCAGTGGGATGCGGGTATGGCGCTGAAGCTCCATGGAGCCCGGCGCCTGACCATCGAAGCTTGGCCGGCACTCAAGGCATCCCAGGGAGCCGTGGTCTTGATGTCCGGCAACTCCGCCATTTTCCCGAAGGCGCCCTACGCGGCCGTCGGCACCATCAACGCCGCCATCATTGCTCTGGCCAAGGCGTTCTCCGATCGCGGTATAGCCGATGGGGTCCAGGTCAATAGCGTGCTCCCCGGTGCCGTCATGACCGGCCGCCGCCGATCCTATCTCGAGCACTGGGCGCCGCTGCACAAGATGACCGTGGAAGAAGCTACCGAGAAGTTTCCGAAGGACGTCGGCATTGCCCGCTACGGGCGGCCGGAAGAAATCGCAGACCTGATGGCATTTCTCGTGTCACCGGCGGCACGGTGGATGACGGGCTCGACCATCCGGATGGATGGCGGCGAGGTTAAGTCCATTTAGCGTCGGGCGCGCCCGTGACCCGGATCGAAAACGCGATATTCCGCTTGACCTCTGGTGCTGTTAGCGGAACATTAAACGAGGGATGACTACCTGGCGAGGCACCGATGAACATCCTGCTTGCATTCGCCCCTTTCCTGACCTTTGCGCTACATGCCTGACGTTCTTGTCGTAGGCGCCGGCCCTGTCGGGTTGACCATGGCGGCTGAACTCGCGCGGCACGGGGCTTCCTGCCGAATCATCGATCGACTCGCAGAGCCGTTGTCGTATTGCCGGGCGATCGGAGTCACGCCGCGGACGCTCGAAGTGTGGGACGACATGGGCGTCGTTCAACCGCTCATTGACGCTGGATTGTGGTTGGTCGGCACGCGTTCCTATCTCAATCGGTCCGCCGCTCAGGACACGCCCGTTGATCTTTTCGATCTTCCCTACGGTCACTTGGGTATCCCTCAGCCTGAGACGGAGCGAATACTCACGGAACATCTCGCTAAGTTCGGAGTCGAGGTCGAACGGCCGGTTGCGCTGACCTCGCTGAAGCAAGACACTCGAGGCGTCGAAGTCGAACTGCTCACTTCTGATAATTTGACCGAGACGGCTGCTTTTCGGTACGTCGTCGGATGCGACGGTGCCCACAGCGCGGTGCGCCGCCTTTTGGAAATTCCATTTGAAGGAGATCGTTTCCCTTTCGAGTTCATGTTGGGCGACGTGGTTCTCGACGTGAAGCTTCCAAGAGGCGTCATGCTGCGGTCCGTCCGCCCGGTCGAAGGGGGGGCGCCTGACTTTCTGGTCGCGATTCCGCTGCCCGAACGAAGCCGATTCCGAGTGTCCATGTTGGCACCCGACAGCAGTGCCGGCGCGTCCGAGTCGGATCATGGCTTGCAATCAGAGCGGCCTGGCCCGTCCATTGAAGAGCTACAGGTAGTTGCCGATCGTCTTCTACCAACCAAAGTCGTTGTGTCCGATCTGCGATGGTCGTCGAAATTCCGCATCAGCATGCGCCTCGCGGCGAGCTATCGAAAAGGACGCGGTTTTATTGCGGGCGACGCCGCACATATTCATCCTCCAACCGGTGGCCAGGGTATGAACACCGGGATACAGGACGCCTACAACCTTGCTTGGAAGATGGCCCTGGTCTTGCGAGGCGCGGCCGCGCCGGATCTGCTCGATAGCTATGAAGCGGAACGCCGTCCCGTGGGAGCAGATGTGGTTTCACGGACTCGATCGCAATCGGAGCAGTTCGGCCGCAAGCAGAGCGCTCAAGACGAGCGCCACGCTGAAACGCAAGTACTGGTGAATTATCGGACAAGCAGCCTGTCGCGAGAGACTGTCGGCGAATCCTCGGAAGGGCTGACGATCCATGCGGGCGATCGGGCACCCGACTGTTCCGGACTGCGTCGCGAGAATTTACGCTATGCACTCAGGCTGTTCGATCTCAAGCGCGGCCCCGAGCATGTGCTCCTGACCTATGTTGGGAAGACTGCGGAGCCCGGACACATCGAACTAATCGAACGCCTGGCGCAACAATTGAAAGCGTTCCGAGGGCCGCAGTGCCGGCTCTGCGTCATCTTCGCGCCCGATGCCCGGACTCCCGATGTAATCGGGGTCACAATCCTGAAGGACAGCGCCGGCGAATTTGCTTCCGCCTATGGTCCAGACAACAACACTGGATATTTGATTCGACCCGACGGATACGTGGGCTACCACGGCAGGCCGATGACCGAGAGCGGTGTTTTCGGGTATCTAGAAGCGCTTTCCTGAAGATCCACTGCCAGCTGGCTTAGCGTCGCCGGCCGTCACTACTTGCTCCTCCGGAGCCGCATCCCCAGCTCTCGCGGCAAACGGTCGCACGTCGATCAGCAAATGCTCTAGAAATCGGCCCGGCTGCTCTTGGAACATCATATGGGCCGAATCCTCGAACCAGACCAATTTTTTGTACGGCGCGTGAACGCGTGCAAACCATTCCGCCGAGATCTCGTGCGATACCGAATAATCGTGCCGCCCGTCAAAGATCACGATCGGGCAGCGAAAATCCACCTCGTTCTCGATGTCGTAGTGCGAGAGCGCGGGCAGCAGCTGGTTCAGCGTGAGCACACTGCCTTTGCCGATCGCATCCAGATCCGCCTCCGAGTAATCGGGGCTCAGCGTCCATGCATCGGAGGCATAGTCGAAATTTCGCCGGTTCCACGTCAACCCACCGTAGTACTGCAGCCACTTGCGCTGCAATGCCACGTGCTCCAGCGTGACGGCCCCGGCACCCGGATACGGCGCCAGCGACTCGAGATCCTTCACAGCTTGGTCGTTGTGGTCCGCTTTAGCGCTCTTGAGTGCAAACTCGAAGCCGATCTCCTCGCTGCGCCGCACGTTCACCACCTGCCCCACGCCGATGTAAGCATACAGCCACTCTGGATGCTCGCGTGCCACCGCCGCGCCCAGCACCGTTCCCCAAGAGTGCCCCATCACGAAAATCTTCTTCTTGTGAAACCGTGTCCGCAGGTACTTCACCACGTCGGCCGCATCCGAGCTCATCTGCGCAATCGTGAGCGTCTCCGCGATCCCCGCAGGATCGCTCGCCGCGTACGTCTTACCCGAGCCCCGCTGGTCCCACTGGACCACCGTAAAGTAGTCCTCCCACGGCGTCTGGAACGTGTACGCGAGCGGCATCTCGGGCGAAGCCGGCCCACCGTGAATGAACAGCAGGATCGGATTGCGTAAATCCTTTCCCCGGATCGACAGGTACTGCGGAATGCCGTTGATCTCCACCGGAATCAGTTCCTCGATTCCGCGCGGCGAAACGATTCTACGGCTGTTCGCGATAATGGAGGTTACTTCGCTTCGGGTGAGAGGCGGGCTGGCCGCCCCCGAAGAAGCTGCCGACGGCTCTCCTGCCTGCCCGGCACCGGGGCTTGCCTGCGTGGAACCAGGCTTAGCCTGCATGGCATCCGGCGGCGCGGCCGCGGCAGAGGACAGAACTCCAGCCATCAGCACGCAGCCAAGGTAAATCGGCGCAAATACGCCCGAGCGGGCGGGCAAACTTAGTAACACAGGTGTCTCCATTTTAAAAAATCGGTTGATCCTCTTCTGATTATCCCATCCAATTTGCGTGCTGCAGACTGCTTTCGCGCGGCGCCCTCTGGAGGCAAGATGTGCTGGACCTGATGATTACAAGGAGTTTCGATGGCTGCGAACCCTCACCCGGATGACACTGCGCGAAGCATCCTGCGGATCATTTCGGCATTGGTATTGAGTTTTATCACGACATCGGCAGTCAACGCAGCGAGCTTCCCGTGTGGCGGAAAGCTCTCCGCCCAAGAGCAGCTGATCTGCGCTGACAAGCGCCTCTCCGCGCTGGACTATCGACTGAGTGCCCTGTATCAAATGGCGCTCGAAATCACCGAGGCCAGGCAAAACCTGCGAACCGAACAGCGGCTGTGGTTAAGTACCAAACGCCCCAAGTGCCTGAACGCCACCTGCCTGTTGACTTTGAGTCAGGCGCGAATCGATGAACTCACGACATTCATTCAACAGCATGCAACCCCCGGCCCTCCTGTGATCTCCGGCAGCATACATCACCGGGCCACCTCGGCCGGAGGCTACTGTGAACCTGGAGACGAACTCGACTGGTTTTCGGTGTCTCTGGAGACACATGACGATTTGATCTCCGGGAACATCGACGGAATATACAACTGCGGGCAAAAGGTCTGGGGCCCCATCGACATTACGGGCAGGAGACTCGGAAATGTTGCCTTGGTGCAATTCAATGCGAGCTTTTCCGACGAGAATGCGCCACCGTCCGAAGGCATTATCGTCGTCGCGCACAAGCGAATTTATTGGCGAATTCTTTCCGAGGTAGCGGGGGAGAGCTATGTCCCAGAATCTGAAGTCATCTCTTTCGGACAGTAAATTGAGGCTATCGAGGTAGCCGTCTGCCTCGCCGATGAACTCAAGAGTCGGGCAGGCATTCAGCTCTGCGAGCGCTTGCAAAGCGAGTTCGAGCGGTGTTGGCACTTTGTAGATTTTAGGATGCGTGACGATCGCGATGAACTCGTGCGCACAAGGCCACGGAACTGCCAAGCCTTCTTCCAATACGGCGCGCAACGTCGAACCTTTGCGTTTAGCTAGTTGCTGACGAAGTGCAGAAGCAGCAGCTGGGCGCAGAAATCTTCTCGACAGCAATGCATGGCGCGCTCCGCAATGCGCGCGTCGCATCGCGGGCGGGACTCAAGCCCGGGGAGAGTAAATAATGACAGAGAATAAATCAGCGAGTGTGCGGAAACGTCGACTGCCGACCGTAATCAGAGTCACTCCTTGTGAGGCACCACCCGCTTCGGGATGCTCCGCTCTCTTATGATTGCTTGAATTACCCAGGGAGTGGACATGCAGAATTTCTTTCGCGTTACGACCCTCGCAGTACTCATTACGCTGGCCGCCTGCGGCGGCAACAGCACGACCTCCCCGCCACTATCAGTGTCCGGCACAGTCACCGGCCTCACCGCGTCAGGCCTGGTGCTGACGGATGGCTTCAACAGGGTCACGGTCGCTTCGGGCGCGGCCTCCTTCAGTTTTGGCGCCAGCCTCACAACGGGGGACACCTACGTCGTCACGGTAAAGACGCAGCCCACGAACCAGATTTGCAGCGTCGCCAATGGCAGCGGGGACTTGACCACCGCCAATGTCACGAACGTCGTTGTGACCTGCACGAACCAGGATTTCCAGCTCGGCGGCACCGTAAGTGGTTTGAATGCGCCAGGGCTCGTGCTCGCGAATGGCAGCGGCACCGTCGCGGTAGCGTCCGGTGCAACCGGTTTTACCTTCGGCGCGAGCCTGACTCGGGGCATGAGCTATGCCGTCACGGTAAAGACCCAACCCACTGTCCAGTTCTGCAGCGTGGCCAATGGCAACGGGACCGTTGCGACGGCCAATGTGGTGAACGTCGTAGTGACCTGCGCAGCCCGGGTCTTTTCGGTCGGCGGCACGGTCAGTGGCCTGACCGTCGCGGGCCTGGTTCTGGCCAATGGCAGCGACACGGTCGCAGTCCCCGCCCATGCCGCGACATTCACGTTACCGACGCCCGTGGCAATTGGCAGCAGTTACCACGTGACAGTCCACGCCCAGCCCGCGGGGCTCGCTTGCGCAGCCACCGGCGGCAGCGGGACCATGCCGGCTCATGACGTAGCCACCGTCATCGTGAGCTGTACGGACGAGCCCTTCACCTTGGGTGGGACGATCTCGGGTCTTACAACCTCGGGTCTCGTGCTGGCGAATGGCAGCGACACCCTCATCGTCTCCGCCAATGCCGCCAGCTTCACCATGCCGACGACGGTCAACTTCGGCAGCGCTTATACCCTGACCGTGCAGACTCAACCCACAGGATTGACCTGCTCATTCAGCACGGGCGGTAACGTCGGCGTCAGCGCAGGTACGATGCCGGCCAGCGATGTGTCGAACGTTGCTCTGGTGTGCTCACCTCAGTCGTTCGCGCTGGGCGGGACGGTGTCCGGCCTTTCATCAGGTACGCTGGTTCTCGCCAACGGCACCGATATGCTCAGCGTGACAGCCAATGGTGCTTTCCAAATGCCCAGCCCTGTGGCGTATGGCAGCACCTATACGATCACTGTTGCGACCCAGCCGACCGGCTTGACCTGCACCGTCGGCAATGCGACCAACTCGATGCCGGCCAGCGCAGTCACCAACGTCACCGTGACCTGCGCCGTCAATTCCTACACCATCGGCGGAACGATCTCCGGTTTGAGCACCACGGGTCTCGTTTTGCAGGACAATGGGACTGACAACCTCAGCGTGGCAGCCAACGCCGCCCAGTTTTCCATGCCGACGGCCGTCGCCTCTGGCGGCACTTACAGCATCACCATTCTCACGCAGCCTACGGGACAAACCTGTACCGTGACGAATGGCAGTGGTCCGGTGACCGGTGCGGTCGCCAATGTGCAGATTACCTGCCCCCCCGTGGTGAGTTTCACAGCAGTCGGCGCAGAGTCTTGGACGGTCCCGAGCGGGGTCACCAGCATCACGGTCACCGCCTACGCTGGGGGCGGCGCGGGCGGAGGTCCGGCGACCGACAGCTCCGGCGGCAGTGGCGCCGAAGTGATCTCCACCATGACAGTACAACCCGGCGACTCGGTGACCGTGTACGTCGGCGCGGGCGGCGCAACGGGCACCGAAGGCGGCGGCGGCGGCGGTCTCACCTATGTCGGCGATGGCGCGAGTAACTTCGTCATCGCAGGCGGCGGTGGTGGCGGAGGCTCAGGCCCGGGAACCAGTGGCAACGGCGGCAATGCGGGCAGTCCCGGTGGCAATGGAATTGTCGGCACCGGCGGCGCCGCAGGCAACAATGGAGCCGGCGGTGCGGCCGGCACGGGTCCCATTACGGCTCCTTACGGCGAAACCGCCGGGAATGCATTCGTCGATGTCGTCTCCAACGGAAGCGGTAGTGGCGGCGGCGGTGGTGGCTACGGCGCGGCGGGCGGCGGTGCCGGCGGCGCGGGCATCAGCTCCGGTATCGGTAACGGCGGAAACGGTGCTTTTGGATACGGCGCCGGTGGTGGTGGTGGCGGCTATGGTGGTGGTGGCGGCGGCGGCATTGGCGGCAATGGCACCAGCTCTCCGTTTGGCAGCGGCGGCGGCGGCGGCGGTGGCAGTACCGGCCCCACCGGCACAACGACGATCACCGTGGCGCCCCTCGGTGGACCCGGTGCAGGCGGTACGGGCCACGCCGCAGGAGCACCCGGAGCCGTGACGATCAGCCACCCCTGACGCTACGCGGCCTGACGCTACGCGGCACACAACGTGCCGCACATCTGAAAGGCCCGGAAGCCTCGCAAACTTCCGGGCCTCATTTGTTGAGGCGATGGTCGTTGACGTAGACGCGACTGTTCCCCCAGCCGTCTCATCGCCAGATAGACCGGCGTCGGGTTGCCGCATAGACCGTCGGACGTTATCTACGTCTCTGGCAATCCAGACCCTGACGAGACTATTCGTATCCAATTGGAGGCGCGCATGTCCACGACAGTTGAACCACTCCCGCACCTGAGATCCGAGATCCTGGAGGCGGCGCGCATCCTGCGCATCAGCCGTGCAACGCTTTACGAACGTATCCGCGAAGGATTGATCACCACCCAGAAAGACGGCCGCCGCACGTTCATCACCGCGCTACCTCCGCAGTTCGCGCCGCTCCGTCTACGCGCTGATCCACTCCGGTCAAATCGTCCCGATCAAACAGGGACGCCGCACGTACATCTCGGGCGAGACCATCGCGCGCCTGTTGGAATCTAAGTGGGAGCTACTCGGCGGCCTGGCGCAATTCCTGGTAGCCGCCGTTGCACACTGCCGGCGGGCACGGACCCGCCGCTACAAAGACCGAATCTGAATTTACAACGAGGAAATCATCATGGAAACCGCACAACTCATCCAGGCCGCTGCCAGCATCGTAGGCGCCATGGCTGCCTCCCAGTACGGCAAATTCGGCGGAATGGACGAGGCGAAGATCACAGACATCGCGACCATTGCCGTGAAGATCGCGCGGGCGATTGAAACCGCGGCTGGTACCAAGCCCTAGAGGGTCCGGCACTCCCTGACGCCGAAGACGTCAATCAGTTGAATCTTCCGGCCGAGTTGCGGATCGCAATCGCAGCCCTACGCCATGTCGTCAACGTTCGGTGCAACCTTCTTTCCTCATCCTCTGGAGCATGACGCTCGGTGTAATCACTTCGATCTCGAAGTCGCCTCCTATAGGATGTCACGTCCCATGGGTAGTCCCAAAGTAGCAGAATCGCGCGGATTCCGGATGCGGAGGGTGCAGTACGCGACGAAGCTGCATGGGGCCTCGAATGAGAAAGCGAAACGGGTTCTCGGGTGGAAGCCACGGCGGCTGGAGTGGCAAGACAGGCTGCCGAAAAACTAGATACCCGTCGATGGCGCGTAGCAAGGCGGCCACCGGTCAATGACCGCCGCATTTATTATTAGAGACGCAATTTGTAGAGCTTTCGGAGCAGTCCAAAACGGAATTCCCCTACAAATGAGGCGTTTGGGGGCCCCGTAGCTGCGACGCTCAAAAAGGCCCCCAGAAGAGCCCCTACGAGAGTCGCTGTCCGGAAACCGTAACGGATGTTTATGGACAACCCAATCGCACTTCTTACGGCGATTTTCCGGAATTTATAGCAATTTCTTCAACATCATGGACATTCTCGGATGTCCTTGGACGTTGTTGGATGGTGGGCCCGCTCGGACTCGACTAACTCGGGCAAGCCCCTGAAACGCCTGGGATACCAGGAATTCGAGCCACGGCGTTGCCCCTAAACTTGCCCCAACGTTCCCCGTGCGGGGGTCACTGAATCACGTCTTACGCCGCATTTGTCAACTCATAGCGGCGCACAAGGACTTCCGCCGGTAGCCCAAGCTCTTGTGACAGTCGACGGATCATATCCAATGTCAATGGCCGCACGCGATTGAGGATCTCGGCAACGCGGGCGCGCGAGCCAATGTACGGCTCCAAATCCTTGCGACTCAGCCCACGCTGCTCCATGACACCCCGCAGGAACTCGATCGGGTCCGGATCGGCGATAGCATGATGCTTGGACTCATAATTCTGGATTAGCAACGTCAACACATCGAGCCGGTCCGCATCGGCACTGCTCTCCGGCGCGTCCCATAGCTTTTCCGCAAGTTTCAGCGCCGCTCGGTAGTCGAGTCTGGTCTTGATCGGCTTAAGTTCCACGTCACACCTCATATCGTTGCGGCATCGATCCGGTCGTACTGCGCATGCGTTCCCACAAAGCGTATGAACATGATCGTGCGGTTGTAATGCACGGCGACGACGAGTCGGTAGTCGTTACCCTTGATATTGAACACCACACGGTTATTCGCCAAGAAGCTGGCAGTGCGATGGGCCAACTTGATTTCCGCTGGACTCTTCCACTGCGCACGGCTAGCCTCTGCATGCCAGACGCGCAGCGGAATCTCAGCCCGTGGATGCTTGGTCCAAAACGTCCGCAACGTGCTCAGCGCAATGACTCGCATGTGCAATCATATCGCGCTCCCACAGTGGGATCAATATTGTCGAGCACCTCGCCCGTGGTGGGGGCATTTATGAGAATTTCACATATACCCAGCCCGTCCCTGGAGAGACAGAATGCCTGTTAGCGGATACCGTAGATCTTGATTTCAAGCTCCACCGCGGCACGATGTGCTTGGCTTTCATCTTCATGCGCTCAGCCGGGATGCGCCACTCGCTTGCCTCAAGATCGAGTGCGTTCCACGCGGCCTTTCGCAGTTCGGCGGCCCCGTCGCGACGGCGTAACGATAGATGTTGCCGCAATAGTTCATGAGCCGATGCGCGGTCTCCAGGACACCGCGCGATTCGAATTGCTGGGACCGCTCGGACTGGACTATTCCGGGTAAGCCCTTGAACCGCTTGCGATACCGCGAAAGCGAGCTTCGGCGCTGCCTCTAAACTTGCCCCAACGTTCCCCGTGCCGGCGTCACTGAATCAGGCGGCGTCGAGTTGGCGTACCGCGAGAATATCCTTCGGACTTTGGGAACGCCGTTGGCAACACCACGACGCGAATTCTAGCATTCGGCTCATCCCACGCCCTCGTCGGGACGGTCCGCCATTGCGACGATTTGCCGGTTGCGCATAAGCGGACTCATGAGCTTGGCACTCCCGACTACGCTGCAGCGAGTTGCCGCATGGACCGTCGGACGTTATCTACGTCTCTGGCAATCCAGACCCTGACGAGACCATTCGTATCCAATTGGAGGCGCGCATGTCCACGACAGTTGAACCACTCCCGCACCTGAGATTCGAGATCCCGGAAGCGGCGCGCATCCTGCGCATCAGCCGCGCAACGCTTTACGAGCGTATCCGCGAAGGATTGATCACCATCCAGAAAGATGGTCGCCGCACGTTCATCACCGCAGCGGAATTGCAGCGATACGTCATTCCGGGATCGTAACGATCGTCCACATCGCGGGGCACGGATTGAAAATGCCGCGCGCGCCGCGCCACAGCCACGCTGGCCGCCGGTGATAGCCAGTTAAATGGATCCCAGGCCACCAACCGAAACACCCGCCTCGTTGCCGTTAAAATGCGTTAACACCGAATCTACGCCTGAGCACGCCGTACTTCGCATCAAGAAACGAACACGAGACTGGGAGCCCGTCCCGCGCGCTCTGATCACCGATGTGCACCTCCAATTCGACACGCGCGGGTTCGCGGCATGGCTCATGGCCAAACCGCCCGGATGGGAGATTCGCGCTGGCACTCTGCCCTATTTGCTCAAGAAGGAATGTGGACCAGGCGAGCATATCGGCAGGGACAAGGTGCGGCGGTTCTTCCGCGAGCTCGAGGCCGCTGGCTATGTCAGGCGACGCCGGATGCGCAAGGCCGACGGACAATGGCGATAGCAGATCGAATTCACGGACACGCCGCCCACGACGCCGACACGTCCCCGTACCATCGACGGATCAGCCGTCGATGGTTCAACCACCGGCGGAACAGCCGCCGACGGCTCCGGCGTCGATGTACTACAGACTCTGAATAATCCACAACTTCATCAGGTAAACCCAAAACTACTGCGGCGCCCCAAGACGAGACGGCCCCTGGCGCCGATCGCATTGGCGGCCAACTACGCTACCCGGAATGTCTGAGCCTGGTACCCGTCGACAGCCTGTGGAGATTGCTTGCCGCCTGCCCGTTGGATCTGCGGCAGGCGGTGCTCGATGAGGTCGATGCCATGCACAAAGTTGGGAAGGTTCGCAATCCGATCGGTCTGTTGAGCGTATTGGCTCGGAAGGCTGGGCTCGGTCAGTTCTCGCCGAACTATTCGATCCGAGTTGATAGTTCGCGACCCGTGGCGGCGAGGCGCGGGGAAGATCGACGAACAGAGAGTTCGGCATCGCTGTCGGTAGAGCCGAGGGCGGTCTCGGAGCTTGGCCGTCGGGTGCTTTCCGATTTCCGCAAACGACTCAATCCGGACGCCGCCATAGACGAAGAACCCGCGACACAAAGGAGGGCGGCGGAGTGACTCGGGGAAGCCGTAGTTGCCACCGTCAGAACG
>Ga0208193_1000378_pt1 | contig 26118 bp, 19 predicted proteins | sample June2015DPH_17_2_FD_184716 | JGI IMG/M metagenome (GOLD analysis project Ga0208193, IMG submission 184716) | Peatland microbial communities from SPRUCE experiment site at the Marcell Experimental Forest, Minnesota, USA - June2015DPH_17_10... | ecosystem: Environmental > Terrestrial > Soil >... | reverse complement strand
TTCGGCTACGGACTTTCCGGAAGCAGGGGGCGTCTTTTGTGCGTGCACCGGCTCATCGTGCTGCACGCCGAGGTATTCGAGCACCTGCTGGGCAACTTCCTGAAAGACGGGTGCTGAGACCGCGGCGCCGTAGTATGAGCCGCCCGCCTTGGGGTTATCCATGACGATGGCGACTGCGATTACTGGGTTGTTGACGGGCGCGATGCCGGCGAAAGATGCGACGTGCATGGTTTTGGAATACTTGTGCGTGGCGGGATCGATCTTTTGCGCAGTGCCGGTTTTGCCGCCGGCGGAGTAGCCGTTGAGTTGCGCATCCTTGCCGGTGCCGTAGAGGATGACGCCTTCCATCATCTGGCGCATCTGCGCGGCGGCCATGGTGGAGATGACGCGATGCGCTCCGGTGGGAAGCGGATTGGGAAGCTGGCCGCCGGGCTTGAATGGCGATGGCTGCGGCTGCGCGGCCGGCTGGGCGCCCGATTGGGGCGCGGACATGAGGACATGCGGCGGAAGATAGATGCCGCCGTTGGCGATTGTCGAGACCATGGAGACAAGCTGAACGGGCGTTACGGCGATCTCCTGCCCCATGGCGATGGAGCCAATCGACGATGGGCCCCACTTGGTCACGGGACGGAGCAGGCCGCGTGTCTCGCCGGGGAGTTCCACACCGGAGCGCGAGCCGAAACCGAAGGAGCGCACGTAATCGCTGTACTTGTCCTGGCCGACCTTGAGCGCCATCTTGATTGCGCCTACGTCGCTGGAGATTTCAAGAGCCTTGTGGACGGGAATGACGCCGGGATGCTCGCCCTGGTTGTCGTGGATGACGCGGCCGGCAAGTGTGATCAAGCCGCCCTGGCAATCGACCATATCATCGGGCTTGGCAACACCCGCATCCATCGCGGCTGAGTAGGCGACAAGCTTGAAGGTTGAGCCGGGCTCATAGACATCACTGACGGCATGGTCCCGCAGCAACGCGGGCGTGGTGCGGCGGAATTGATTGGGATTGAAGGTGGGCCGGATGGCGAGCGCGAGAATCTGGCCGGTATGCACATCCTGAATCACGATGGTTCCGTTGTCGGCGTGCGTGCGCGCCATGACGTGATCGAGCGCGCTCTCGGCCATGAACTGAATTTGTTCGTCGATAGAGAGCACGAGGTTCTGGCCGGGCTGCGGCTCGCTCTCCGTGGAGCCGAGAATGTGTCGGCGCGCGTCCATGGCGGTGTACATGCGGCCCGGCACGCCGTGAAGCTGCGGCTCGAATTTCTGCTCGATGCCGCCGAGGCCGGTGTCGTCGATGCCAACATAGCCAAGCACCTGTGCGGCGATTTCAGTGTTGGGGTAGGAGCGCTGAAATTCCTTCTGAAAATAGATTCCTTTGAGATTGAGAGACTTGATTTTTGTTGAAACATCCGGCGTGACGCGGCGGGCGATCCACGCGAAGCCATTGTTTTTGGCGAGGCGGGCGGCGATCTGGTCTTCGCCGGTGGGAGCGTCAGCGGGGTCTGTGTGGACGATGGAGGCGAGTGTGGAGGCTGCGGATTTTTTGTCGTTAATCTCCGTGGGAACGGCGTAGATGGAGTCCACCTGCACGGTCATGGCGAGCTCGTGCAGATTGCGGTCATAGAGGATGCCGCGGCGGGGAGCTACTTCAAAGGTGCGCTGCTGCTGCTTTTGCGCGCGGTCAATGTAGTCGTGATGATGCACGATCTGCAGCCAGAAGAGACGAAATGCGATGGCGCCGAGCCAGACGATGAAGAAGAGGCAGACAAGCCAGAAGCGCGCGCGCCGCAGGGGTACGGTGCGGGGAAGTCCCGAGTTGCGCGTCGAGTAGGAACTCGGGATCCGGTTGGGCATTGCGGCGGGCTGCATCGGTGGTGTCACTCCGGAATCTATCTCTGGGTTCGAGTTTAGATGCAGAGCGCTTATTGTATGGGCGCGGCCTGCGGTGCGGCTGGAGGCGCAATCTGCGCGAGGGAGGGAGCGGCGTTTGTGCTGTCCAGAGCTGCATTTGGATGCACAACCTGCCCTGGCTGCGGCGAAGCAAGACCGTACTGACGCGCCATGCTGTCAATGCGCGAGGGCTGCGTGAGCTGCGCTTCCGAGAGGCGAAGCTGGCGGTTCTCTTCGCGGAGCTGATCGAGCTGCTGCTTTTCGCTTTCGACGCGATAGGACTTTTCAATGGCGCTGAAGTGCTGCAGGCCGTAAAACATGATGAGCGTGAAGAGCACTGTAACAGCGGCTGAGAAGACGCGCATTTCGCGGACACGCACGGGATCCGGCGCCTTGACGAGACGCGTGTTATCGAAGTGCCGGGTGAAGTAGAACTCCGGCGTGCGCACTCCGCGGCGGCGCGCCGGCTGGCTGGCCAGCACGTCTGTATTGCGCTCTACCGCGCGCGACCGGATGCTGCGGCCGGTTTCAAAATAAGTTGTCGCTGCTGCCGCCATGTTTTACCTCCGCCTATTCGTACTTACTTCTTTTTCCGCCGCTCTAAGCTTTGCGCTGCGTGAGCGCGGATTGCGTTCTGTCTCTTCTTCTGCTGCCGTGGCCGGTTTCTTTGTTAACAGGTTCCAGATTCCCTTGTGCGCTCCCTCGCGCAGGCTGTCTTTGACGAGGCGATCTTCCAACGAATGAAAACTTATGAGGGCAACTCTTCCGGAGGGCTTAAGCAACTTTGGCGCGGCCTCCAACAAGTCCCGTATCTCGTCCAGCTCGCGATTGACTACGATTCGTATGGCTTGAAATGTGCGCGTTGCGGGATGGATCTTGTCCTGTTTCATCGCCGGGGCAGCCTGGGCAACAATTCGCGCCAATTGCGCTGTTGTTGTGACAGGCCGCCCGCGGACAATGGCTCTGGCGATTCTCCGCGACCTCCTTTCCTCTCCGTATTCGTAGATGAGGTTGGCGAGTTCGCCTTCGTTCTCCTCATTTACCACCTGCTCGGCGGTGAGGCCGCTGCGCGTGTCCATACGCATATCTAACGGGCCATCCGCCATAAAACTGAATCCCCTGGGCGCTTCATTGAGCTGCATGCTGCTCACGCCGAAGTCTGCCAGCAGGCCATCGAGCGATGCGGGCTCGACATGCCGCTCAATCGAGCTGAAGGCTTCGCCGATCAACACGATCCGCGGCGCCTCGCTGCCGAGTTCGCTGCAAACTTCGTCGAGCCGAGCTTTTGCCAGCGCCAGGGCTTGGGGGTCGCGGTCAAATGCGATCAGCCTGCCCTTTGGCCCGAGCCGCCGCGCGATCTCCGCGGAATGGCCCGCAAGCCCGAGCGTGCAGTCGGCGATGGTGCTGCCGGGCTGCACCCTGAGAAATTCCAAAGTCTCTGTCAAAAGAACCGGCACATGGCGTACGTTCGGACCCACACTCGCCTTCGTCATGCGCTCCCCCCTGAGGGGTTCAACACCTAATCTTTGCGGCGGAGCAATTCCGCCATGGTGCGGCGATCGTCGGCGGTGAAGCTTTCCGCCTGCATCGCTGCTTCAAACTTCTGGCGATTGTGGACCTCAATGTGGTCCCGCATGCCAATCACCGTGACTTCGACGTCGTCCAGACCGGCTGACTTACGCAATAACTGCGGCAGAACGATGCGGGACTGTGCGTCCAATTCCACCTGCTGGCCCCAGTAGCTGGTGCGGGCCAGATATTTACGGGCGGCCTCTTCAAACTCGCTCGAAGCGGCGAGCTGGTCTTCCCTCTTCAGCCATTCCGGCAAAGGCCAGACCTGGGCAAAGTCGCCTTCGACGCTTGTCACGTAAAACTCGTTCACCTGCGCGGACTCCGCCAACTGCTTGAAGGCAGAAGGCAGCTTGAGCCTTCCCTTCTCATCGATCTTGGCTGGATGATTTCCGCGAAACATTGCTTTACCTGCTGCCTGAGGCGACTTTCATTGCCTCGTTGCCGAGATTGCTCAGAAAAGTGAGCACAATTGGTTCAATCGGCGTATCTTCTAAGTGGAAATAGGATGTCTTAATCCACTACACTCCATTTGGCTCCACTGGAGTGATATTAGCTTAGATTCAGTCTCGAACCCAAGGGAAAAATGGAGGCTGGTATTCGTCTTATGGAGACGGCGTCAAGAGGGTGAACCAAGCCTGCCAGCTTGGGGAGTTTCAAATCGGGAAACACAATATATAGTGTTTATTGCTTTGATTCCGCCAGTACAGAGTATGCATCGCGGGTGCTTGGCAAAGAGCGGGACTCAGTGTATGGCGAATAAAAAGCGAAGTTCGGCGATGATTGATTAAGGTAGTGTCTCAGTTTGAAGAAACTGCCTCAGGGGCTAAAGCCCAATTTCATTTTTATGGCCGTTTCGGCACGACTCAAGCCGTGCCCTGTTACAAAGCAATTCAAATTGAGACACTGCTTTGATTAAGCGCCTATTGGAGCGGCGGCACGATTCTTCCGGTGCCGCTCGACAACGATGACAATCAGATAGATGAGCACAACGACATTGATGATGAAGATGCCGACCCGCGTCCAGGTGAAGCGAAGCGCGAGTTCGCGGATCTCAATGGGCAGAAACGATGCGGTGATGGCGAGGGTGAGATATTCGGCCCAAGCCTTTTCGAGGTAGAGGCCGACACCTTCAACGATGCTGACCGCGGCATAGCAGAAGGCGCCGAGGCCGATGCGGCGCAGCGCGGGGTCGTCGAGGAGCGAGGCCTTATCGAAGACGAAGTTGACGAAGCGGCCTTCAGGATTGAAGCGCAGGTCGGAGATCAGGCTGGAGAGGAGATCGCCGACATCTTTGCCAACGAGGCGGAGCGCGCCGACGCCTACCGCGGCGAAGACCAGGGCGATGAATACTTTATAGGCCGCAATCATCACCAGACCTTTGTCGTGACGCTTGCGGGTACGCGCGATATGCGTGGAAGAAATAGTCATGAAGTCGGAGCTAAGGTTGGTTTTATTGTACGGGAAACGACAGAAATCATTTCTTCAGCGTCAGCAAGGCCTCACGATCCAGTACGTTGCCGTCGAGGATCAGGTTCACGATGCGGCGAACGTTCCAGACGGTTGCGGCGGGGTCTCCGTCGAGGACGAGTATGTCTGCGCGGCGGCCGGGAGCGATGAGGCCGAGATCATTCCAGTTGAACTGCACGGCGTAATTACTGGTGGCTGAGGCCAGGGCTTCGCGGGGCGTAAGGCCGAGACGAACGAGCATCTCAAGTTCCGTGTGCATGGAGATTCCGGGGAAGGCTCCTGAGACCGGAGCGCCGGAGGCGGCGAGATAGTGCGGATCAGCCGCGAAGAAAACTTCGTTGATGCGCCAGAGGCGCATGGCGGATTGATCCGCCTTTTTGCGCTGGCCCTCTTCCATCCATCGCTGCGAGACGTTGGGCAGGTGATGAGCCCAGTTGGAGATGGAATAATCCAATTCCCCGGTCTCGCGGTTGGGCGGGTTGAACATGTGCATGGGATCGAGGAGGGCCGCGGCGGGCTCATTCCAGAGGTTGCGATGGTCGGGAAGCTGCTGGTAGTAGATGCTGAAGGTGGGCATGAGCGCGGCACGATGCTCGGCGACGAACTTTGCATAGTTGCGCACGTGCGTGTCAGTAGGCGGCACGCGCTGGGAGTAATCGAGCGCGGTGGTGGCTGCTGAGCCGATGGGATCTTCGACGAGCGGACGTTGCAGTTCATCGGGGATAACGCCCAGCTCGTAGCGGCCCATGTGGAGAAGCGCATCGACGCCGGCCTCAATGCCGACACGATAGGGCGTGGAGGCGAACTCGCCGTAAGTGACAATGCCCATCTGATGCGCATGAGCGACGACCCACTGCGTGTTGGCGGCGGTGAGATTGGGACCGAGCCAGAGAATACGCGTGCCGAGCTTTGCGGTATCGGCGAGCTGGCGGAGAGTGTCCTGGGGATCAAGCTCGGTGGGACGCGGGCCCTCGTGGAGTTTGTCTTTCCAGGCGGGGTCTTCGGCGAGCAGGCTCCAGTCATCGGCGATGCCGATGGAATCAAGCAGGTAGATATTCGGCGAGGGATTGGCGTGCAGATCGACGTGGCCGCGACGGTCATCGGAGCTGGCGACGACGGTGGTGACGCCCATGTAGAGATTGGCGTTGGCTTCCGCCTGGCCGGCCATGCCGGCGAAGCCGTCGATGAGGCCGGGGACGATGTATTTTCCGGTGCAGTCGATGACGCGCGCGCCCTTGGGAATGACGATTGTGCTGCGCGGGCCTACATCGGTGATCTTGCCGTCGTGGACGATGACGACCGAATCATGCAGATCGTTTGCCGATTTGCCCCAGTTCGAGAGATCGACGACTGTGCCGCCCGAAAGGACGAGCGGAGCGGTCTGCGACCAGGAGAGAACGCCGCCGAGAACCAAAGCGAAGAACCAGGCTAAGAAAAGACGATCATGACGCATATAGATAAGTGCCTGAAGTGGATTGTCGCATGGTGGGAAGGCGATTCCCCGCGAAGGCGGCCGCGGCGGCGACGATGAAGATGGGAAACATCTGGATGGTGTAACGCGGCTCAGGGTTTTCCATTGTGCTGAGCAAGAGGCAGCGCATGACGAGATAACCGCCGAGCATCCATGCGAGGGGAACGCGGCGCTGCATGAAGCCCCATATCGCGGCTAAGACGAATGCGAGGTTGATGAGACCGAGCGCGATGGCGGCGATGGTCTGGCCGGGATGCCGATTCCAGGACCACCAGTCGACTTCGAGATCGAATTCGAGAGTGCGTGGGCGAAGGAGCATATCAAAGACGCGGAGGACGGGAACACCTACTAAGCATTGGACGGGGTGGTTGTGAATTCGCTCCCGCGCGAGAGCTTCAAAGCGGTTGTCGAGGTCGGCGGAGATGGAGTGGGTCTGGTTGTACTCGCGGATGAGGGCCTGTGTGCGCTGCCGCTGCGCGGGTGAGTCGAAGGCGCGGGCGGGGATGTCGTCCATGTCGATGGATTCCGAGCCGACGTTCCAGAAGACGTTTGCGGTGGTGATGAATTCGGTGGACCAGGTGCGGAGCCAGTCGTAGAAGCCCTTGTTGAAGCGCTCGCCGGGGTCGTTGAGGTGTCGCGGGGCGAGTGGTTGAAAGACGTGGAAGGTCTGCCAGTTGCGGAGGGTCCAGATGGCAATGGGCGCGAGAGCTACGGCGGCGTAAATGACTGAGGGGGCGATGGCGCGGCGGATTGCTTGAAACGAGACAGGACGCGCGGTGTACCAGAGGATGCCGGCGGCGAGGGCGATGAATTGCAGAATGCCGTCGGGGCGCAGGAGCATGGCGAAGGCGGAGGATGCGGCTGCCAGGAGCAGGAACCCGATGCGGATGCGGCTGGTTTCGTTTTCTGCGAGGACGCGGCCGGTGGCGTAGATGCCGAGGGCCAGGGCGAAGACGGAGAAGGATTCCGTGAGAGCGATGCCGGCGAAGGCTGCGGTGAAGGGGCAGAGCATGGCTAGAGCCAGGGCGATTTCGCCGGCGCGGGGGTTGAGGTAGCGGCGGGCGAAGGACGCTAGCAGCAGGCCGGAGAGGATGTCGGTTGCGGCTTGCGTGACGAGTAGAACTGTTTGCCAGCTTGTGGCGAAGGCCGATTCGAAGAGGCCGAGGAGGATGGGGTAGCCGGGCAAGCGGAAGAGGGTTGGCGCGAGGTCGTCCGGAGTGCCCTGGCCGTAGACGCCGTAATGCAGGAGATTGTGGCCGAGGGCGAGGTAGTCGGTGGTGTCGTCGTCCGATGGCCGAGGGAACCAGATGAGGAGCAGACGCAAGGCGAGACCAAGCGCGATCCACAGCCAGATACGCCGGGAACGTGTGAACCAGGGGCCCAATCGGAGCATGATCTGGAGGATACAGGAAGACAGGGACTATGGGGACTGAGGGACTTGAACTGTAAAAGCCGGTCCTTCCCTCCGTCTGATGGGCTGTGTTCAGCGACTGTCTGGGCTTTGGTTGGTTGAGGGGAGTGCTATCCCCGGTCTCAAAATCGAGACCCTTCGGCTGCGCTCAGGGCAGGCTCTGAGGCACCCGGCGACTGCGCCAAGAATGGGACACCTGAGTGTTATGGTGAGCGAACGAGAGACATGGGCAAGAACAACTGCCGATAACTATGACACTGAGCCGTCACAGGCGGCGTTCAGGCCACAAGGAGAATATTCATATCCCAAGTCAAGATTAGTTGTAAATACTGCCCACCTCCCCCTCAGAAGTATCCGTTTGGTGACGGAAAGCAGGACTGGAAGATGCACCCGTCATGGACTTCGGGCGTGGACGCTCTTAATACTTACAACGACTGGGTAAGCGCCGTTGTTTTTCCCATTGCGTTCCAGTGGATTGAGGAGCACAAGGCAGAGGTTTACGCGACGGTGCCGGACGAACTCCGAGATGATGTGGGCGTAGTGATTGCTGCCGCATTCAAGCTGATCGAAGAGCTGCCGGCCTACAAAAACGGCCTGGAAAAGAGAGCGGATCTCGAAGCGGCGGCGGCGAATGAGCCGGATGGCACGGCGAGGATCAATCCGGTGTGGACGGGCATTGCGAAAAAGATTCGAGCCGGCACAGAAGAAGCATTTGAAGAGCAATCTTCGGTTCTTGGGAATCCGTTTGAGAAGTACTGAGGAAAGGACCATCCCGCTGCCAGCAATCGGAACAAGATTGCTGGCAGCAGGAAGCTAGACTTCGTGAAGCGGGGCATCCATCTCGACGGGAACAATGCAATTCCGTCCATTGTTTTTTGCCTGATAGAGAGCTGCATCGATGGCCCGGATGACGGCTTCCGTTTCATGGTGAGACGAAGAGGCTGAGGTTACGCCGAAGCTTGCGGTTACCTGGAGGATGGTTTCGCCATCCACGATGCGGGCTGACTCTACGGCCTGGCGTAGTTGTTCGGCGCGGTGAAGGGCGCTCTCCATTCCGCAATTGGAGAGGATGAATAGAAATTCCTCGCCGCCGTACCGGCCCGCATAGTCATAGGAGCGCAGATCACGCGTGAAGATGGCACCGATCTCCTTAAGGACAAGGTCGCCTGCGAGGTGGCCATGACTATCATTGATCTTCTTGAAATGGTCGACATCGACAAGGATCACGCTGAGTGGAGTTTTTTCGCGTAGTGAGCGGTTGATCTCTTCGCCGAGGCGATCGACGATGGCGCGGTGATTCCAGAGGCCGGTTAAACCATCGTGCTCGGCCTTATGACGCATGCGGTTGCTTTCGTGCTGTAGTTCCAGCTTCTCCTGTTCCAGCGCGTCCTGACGGCGCTGGTCCTCGCGAATGCTGTTATAGACCGCATAGACAATGGCGATGAGGAGTAGCGATCCGGCGAGCGTGGAGATGGTGATTCCATTGCCGTCAATGAAAAAAAGGGGCGAGTCGACTCTGGACGAGATAGGCCAGTCGGTAAATTGGCGGCCTTGTTTTACGACGTTGACGAAGGCGATCATCATTCCGTCGAGGAAGGCGAGGATGGCTACCAGCCAGCGGGCCGGATTGAACTGCCTGCGCTGAAAAAGCGCATTGCCCACCAGGAACAGCGGAAAAGCTTCAAGCGCAACCGAGATGGCAGTCGATATGGCATCGGAGGTCTGAGCGAATCCAGTCCATTGGGGATTCCATGTGAGGACAACCAGGATTCCATCCAGGAGAGAGTTGACAAAGTAAATGCAGGCGAGGATGCGCGTGAGGCGGCAAATGGCGTGGTTTTCACGGAGAGGAAGAAGCCAGAGGAGGAGAAACCAGAGCGATATATCCTGTACGGCGCCGACAAGCTGGTCTGCTCCCATGGCCAGGCCGTAGGGCCATCCCATGTGTGCGTTGAGGAGCAGGACAGTTGCCGGTTGAGCAAGAGCAAAACCCGCGGTCCAGAAGAGAATCCATCGGGCAGGAGCCCGCAACCAGAGAAGAAAACTCAGGAGAGCAATGACGGCGCAGAGGAAATTGGCGCCAAATTGGAGTTGGCGGCTGCGCAGCCACTGAAACTCCTGTGCGGCCCTGGCAGTGGCAATGGCTTCAGAACTGCCGATGAGAGGAGCGGCACCAAAACCGCCATTCTCGCCGGAGTCGTGGGAGAGCAGAGGGGCTTTCCAGACGCGCACGGCGAGGACGCCATGCTGAAGCTGGCCGAGGCTGAAGGTCTGCACCGGCTGCGAATAGTACCAGACGGCGCCGGGCGGCAACTTGCCGTTGTGGCCGATGAGTGCGCCGTTCCAGTAGATTTCGTATGCGTCATCGACTGTTGGAATCAGGAGCGAAAAGGGCGGCGAGACGCCGGGAGCCGGGGTGAATGCGATGTTGCAGCGGTACCAGGCAAAACCTGTGAGACGGGCATGACCCTGAGCGCCCCAGGGCCGGTCTGCGGTCAGTTGTTCCCAGCTTGAGCTGTCGAATGCCGGGTTGGCCCATGCGGGATCGTCGCCAGGATGGAATTGCCAGGGGCCGCTGAGAGGGAAGGTTCCTTTGCCCAGGCCTTCGATTGCATTGGGCGCGGCCGGTGCGAGCTTTGCGCCTGCCTGCTCCGCGTGCAGCCCATGCAAAACGAGGGCAAGCATGGCGAGGGCAGCTATCTGGCGAAAGGCTCGACGGCGCGAGGGCATACTACTCAGCATACAAATTGTATCATCGGCTTGGCACGAGAAATTCAGATGGGGTGGGGGCTATTCCGTGGCCTGAAGCCCCGGCTCCCTCCGTTCAGGAAGCGACGAGGGTGCGGCGTTTGCGGGGAGCGAGGAGCGGGACGAGCTGGGACCAGGCTTCTTCTACGCTGACGCCGTGCTTCTGGCGGAGGGCGTCTACTTTGCCGTGCTCGATGAACCGGTCTGGCCAGCCGATGCGAACTACGGGGACGTGGCTGTCCATCTCTTCGAGGGCTTCCATGACAGCGGAGCCGAAGCCGCCGGTTTTGGCGTGATCCTCAAATGTGACGAAGGCGGCTACGCGGTTTGCGAATTTTGCGAGCATCTCGCGGTCAAGCGGCTTGACGAAGCGGGGATTGATGAGCGCGGCGGAGAAGCCTTCGCGGCTTAAGCGCGCGGCGAGGTCTTCTGCGAGGGGCATCATGTTGCCGAGGCCGAGGATGGCGACGTCTGAGCCTTCGGAGAGGATCTGGGCTTTGCCGACGGGGAGCGGTTGCGGCGTGGGTTTACGTTCGACACCTGGGACGGCTCCGCGGGGATAGCGGATGGCGGATGGACCGGAGAGAGTGAGCGAGGTCTTCATCATGTCGGCCAGCTCGTCTTCATTGCTCGGAGCCATGATGGTCATGTTGGGAATGCTGCGCAGGTAGGCGATGTCGAAGAGGCCGTGGTGCGTGGGGCCGTCGTCGCCGGAGAGGCCGGCGCGGTCCATGCAGAAGAGGACAGGCAGCTCCTGCAGGGCGACGTCGTGGACGATGGGGTCGAAGGCGCGCTGGAGGAATGTGGAATAGATGGCGCAGACGGGACGGAAGCCGCGCGTGGCCATGCCGGCGGCGAAGATGACGGCGTGCTCTTCCGCTATGCCGACGTCGAAGTAGCGGCTGGGGTGGTGCGGGCGGAAGTGATCGAGGCCGGTGCCGTTGGGCATGGCGGCGGTGATGGCGACGACGCGGGGGTCCTGATTGGCTAGCTCAACGAGTGTGTTGGCGAAGGCTTCCGACCAGGTGAGCTCGCCGGGTTTGGTGGTGCCGGTTTCGGGATCGTAGGGTCCGAGGCCGTGGAACTTCTTGGTGAGGTCCATGGCGGGCTGAAAGCCACGGCCTTTTTGCGTGAGGACGTGGAGCAGGACGGGGCCTTGCGCGTTCTTGAGGAACTTGAAGGTTTCGACGAGCTGCGGGAGATTGTGGCCGTCGATGGGGCCGTAATACGAGAGATTGAACTCCTCAAAGAGAACTGAGGGCCAGAGCATGCTTTTGGCGGCTTCTTCTGCGCGGCGCAGGACTTTGACGGCGGTTTTGCCGCCGATCTTTTTAACGATGCGCTGGGCGGAGTTGTGCAGGTTCTCGTAGTGCGGATTGGTGACGATCTTGTGGAAGTAGCGGGCGATGGCGCCGACGTTGCGGTCGATGGACCACTCGTTGTCATTGAGGACGATGATGAGGCGCTTGGTCTGCTCGGCGACGTTGTTGAGAGCTTCAAAGGAGATGCCGTTGGTGAAGGCGGCGTCTCCGGCGACGGCGACGACGTACTCCTCGCCTCCGGCAAGATCGCGGGCGGCGGCCATGCCGAGCGCGGCGGAGAGAGCTGTCCCGGCGTGGCCTGCGCCGTAGGAGTCGTGCTCGCTTTCGGTGCGGAGCATGAAGCCGTTGAGGCCGTGCGGCTGGCGGAGTGTGTCGAAGCGGTCGCGGCGGCCGGTGAGGAGCTTGTGGGTGTAGGCCTGGTGGCTGACGTCAAAGACGAACTTGTCCTGCGGCGTGGAGAAGACGTAGTGCATGGCGAGGGTGAGCTCGACGACGCCGAGGTTGGGCCCGAGATGACCGCCGGTTTTGGCCAGGGATTGGATGAGAAAGGCGCGAATTTCCTCTGCCAGGGTCTCCATCTGCGCGAAGCTCAGGAGTTTGAGATCGTCTGGCGAGTGGATTGAGTCAAGCAGTGCTTCCATGAAATTCCTTAACACCGGGGAGTCGCATAGGTTGCAGGGGAGGATGCTTCCCTGCCCTTTTTTGCCGAGCCGAGGTCTATCTTTCAGTATATCAATGCGGAGATTTTGAAAAACGTCCGTTAGGGGCTAAAGCCTTATGAAGTTTTTATAACTTTTTCGAGACGACAAAGGTTTTGCCTAACACAAAATCTCCGCTGCGATTAGACGCTTTTGCCAGAACATTGGATTTAGGATGAGGGCGGAGAGATACATGAATATCAGAACGAAATTATTGGTTGCGGTGGTTTTGGCGGCTGGAGTGACTACGGCGGCGTGGGGGCAGTTGCTGACGCCGCATGAGCCGGCGAGTGCGATGAATCCGCTGGACCCGACGATGCGGCCGGGTAAGGCTGTGCTGCTGGATCTGGAGGCGAAGTTTGCCAAAGATGTGGCAGAGCGCGGGGGAGAGGCGTTTGCGACGTGGTTTGCCGAGGATGGGGTGTCGATGAGCAATGGGGCGGCTCCGCTGATTGGGAAGGTGGCGATTGCTAAGTCGGCGAAGTGGGACCCGAAGACTTACCAGCTTGCGTGGACGCCTACGGATGCGGTGATGGGGCCTTCTGGGGATATGGGCTATACGTGGGGGCACTATGAAGGCAAGAGCAAGGATTCGAATGGGAATCCGGTGCTGACGGCGGGGCGGTATATGACGATCTGGCGCAAGGGGAGCGATGGGAGCTGGAAGGTGGTGCTGGATGCCGGGGCGAATGATGTGCCGGAGGGTGGGGATTGCTGTAAGTTGCCTAATTAGCAAAAAATAACTTGACACCTTGAAACTTCGAATGCATTATTCCGACGCGGGGTGAAACTATGTCAAAACTAAAGGCTATCGCTTTGAGCTCTCTATTTGGGCTATTGCTCAGTCGGCTGGCATTCACACAGTCTTCCCGCATGTCGACTTCAAACAACGTTGTAGATACCCTTAACAAAGCGGCTGAGGCAAATGATCTGGAGGGAATCCGTACGTACAGTAAACAAGTAGCTCTGCTGTTTGTCGCAGACTATACAGACAGAGCTTATGTAAGGTTATTTGCCGACCGTCTTAATGAAGCAGAGGTAATGGCGCGACACGGAGAACGGGCGTTGGTTTCCGAAGAGCAAATTGCAAACTCTTTTAATGACATTATGAAACGAGTGGGAGCCCCAGGTAGTCTACGTACCAATCCTGAAACAGTGCATAGATATCGAAATGCAATTTTACAAGGCGGAAATGCAACCCGGTTGATTTCCGTCAAGAGCAATGGACATAATAGCAATCCAGCTGAAGCAGTATTTCTATTGTATCTTTTGATATTCAACAACGCTGCCTTTAACAATGCAATTCCCACCGGACAAACCCCTGTGAGTAACCCACATATCACATTAATTCAACACCAAAAATCAGATCCTAATGTTCGCAACCTTCTCTCAACCTACTCCAAGAGCCATTCAAAAAGCGAATTAAGCGGACTATTCAATACTGTTGCAAATGAGCTTAATTTCTAAGGGAGGGCATCATGAGCGCAAAGTCACTTATCCTCTTGGCGCTAATCCTTTTTGCATCCATTGAGATAACTGCGTGTAAACAAGCCGTTAACTCAAGCCAGGGATTTTCATTTGAGACCGGCTCGAACTATGCGTTCAACTGCACACAAGAATCTCCCACTTGTGTCTACTCTCCTACTGTTCCATACCCTGGCATACAGGTGAACGGCTTTTATCAGTATGACGACACAGGTGCGGCCGGAACTGTTCAGACTTTTAGCGAATACACGCAAGGCGCCAACGCTAGTTTTTATGTTAGCAATGGCAGAGCTCCGGCAGTATGGAATGTATTTTCAATTTGGCCCGTTTATTGCGGAACTAGCAACTTATATGCCCAAGAACCAAACTGGCTTGTGCCCGGTGATACTCTTTATGAGTATTTGAATGCAGACGAAAATATTCCTAATTTATCCACAACTGAAATCACTTGTACTACTTATCAGAATGTGGCTCCAGCTTCATCCCGCTTCGCAATAGTAGGTAACCTTCCAGCATCGATCTCACTAAATTCGCTTACGCCTTATGTTACGACTGATGGCGAACCGCTCCTCTACGTATACGACCAAAACGGAAATATTGCAGCACAGGAGACGGCCTCGAGTATCACAAGTGGTGGTAGTTCCGCCACATTTCCGTTTCCTACCAGTCTCGGCCAAGGCGCCTATGGGCTAGCTGTTGTAAATCAGGCTGGGAGCGGAAGCATCCAACCAGCAAGCACTAACTATTTATCAATTGCGAGCAGTCAGACCGTTACAGGCAGTCCGTTTGGCGTGGCTGTCGGAGCGCGGCGGCGAGGGATTTACGGCTTGGTTTGCCGAGGATGGGGTTTCAATGAGCAATGGGGCGGCTCCGCTGATTGGGAAGGTGGCGATTGCCAGGTCAGCGAAGTGGGACCCGAAGGTTTACCAGCTTACGTGGACGCCGACGGAGGCTGAGATGGGGCCGAGCGGCGATATGGGATATACGTGGGGGCATTACGAGGGCAAGAGCAAGGATGCAAATGGGAATCCGGTGCTGACGGCGGGGCGGTATATGACGATCTGGCGCAAGGGGAGCGATGGAAGCTGGAAGGTGGTGCTGGATGCGGGGGCGAATGATGTGCCGGAGGGTGGGGATTGTTGTAAGTTACCGGGGACGAATTAGAAACAAAAATAATTGAATTAAATTCCAAAAAGGTCTTGACGAGCTGCTGTTTTGGTGCATTAATGAAGGCGCTCCGTTAATGCCACTATTGCTTGCGCGTTCTCTTGAGGCTACTGATGCGTGCAATTAAAATGCTCTCCGGATTGGTCTTTGTTGCGGCACTAGCAGTCTGCCTTTCTTCAATGCTTGCCGCACAGCCAGAACATTGTGCACAGAACTTATTCTGTCTGTTCAACCAGGAAGCGGCTGTATCCGATCACGCGGGGATTCACAAATACAGTGAGGATTTAATTGGATTGATCGTGCCTAATCCGGGAGGCGACAACTCTCTTCATAAACTTACGAGCCAGCTTGCAGACCGTCTCGCCAAAGCGGAACAAGGAACGCGTGACGGCACAGGAAAGCTCGTTACCGAGGCAGTCGTTGCCAAAGCCTTCAATGAACTGGCGCAGGAGATCGAGGCTCCGCCCTCAGCGAAGATTGACGAAGCGGCCATTCACCAGTTCAGAGCACACGCCGCGTCGATCAAGGCCTTTCCCGCATTATTTTCAGCGGACCGCAATGGGACGAATTGCAATCCGGGCGAAGCTGTATTTCTCCTTTCCCTCCTAATCTCGGATAACGGTGTACTTCTCAAAGGAAATCTAGACAGCGCTGTTGCGTTGATGAAGTGGAACGGTCAGCAAGGCGGGGGCGGTGTCGGTGTCTCTCGCATTGCACCTATGTATTCAAGTACGCAGGATCTGCTTGCCAGGTATTCGTCCCATCACAATTTTGGCACGAATAAGGCGCTGTTCGACCACGCAATGAACACATTGAGCTTTTGAGAGGAGGGGTATGCTGTCGAAATTTACGTTGAAGGGAATTTTATTTCTCGCAGTGGCTTTCGGACTTTCAGGCTGCGGACTGTTAGGCGGAAATCCAACGCAAGGCATCGCACTTTTAGCCAAGAATTGCTATGCCGCAAGCTCGTCAACCGTCAATCACCCTGCGTGCCTTCCTGGCACAAACTTGACAGTCACCCCATACGTTCCAGTGTGGGGAAACAAAATTAACGATTATTACAATCTAAACACGAATCCGATAGTCGATGAAACTCTCGGTTCGGTAGACGCCTTTGGGAATGATGGGCTTCAGCCTTATATATCTCCTGAGAACGGGCCACTTATCATAAATAATGGAGAGGCGCCCGCATTTTGGAATATAACCTGGCTCGTGCCATGGGATTGTGGTTCCAACTCCAATCCCCAAACCGGCCCAATCCTAATAGAGCTGGGATACTACAGCACCGATTATTATTCAGGCACAGGGTATGAAATGGAAATTGAGACGAGTCAGTTAAATGCGCCGAATCAGCAGCCAATACCGAATTTTTACAGCACGAACAATGGATTAGAACTAAATTGTTACATTGCTCCCCCTTACATCATGCCAGCCTCTACTCGGTTCGCGATTTTAGGAAATCTTCCGAGCACTCTTACACTAAATTCCCGGGCACCGCTGATTACGCAGTACGGGATGCCACTCCTATACGTATATGACAAAACCGGAAATGTTGTAGCTACTCAAACCGCAACCATCGTCAGTAATGACGGTACACAAGCGACCTTTCCATTTCCTTCATCTCTTACCGAAAGCGGCTATTCATTAGCTATCGTCAACAGGAATGCAACAAGTACCGGGTTTGCACCCGCTGGCGATAACCTGCTGTCTATTGCCAGCAGCCAGACGATTTCCGGTAGTCCTTTTGGCGTGGCTGTTGGCGCGCAGACTACTGAGACGATCAATTGTGTCTATGTTGAAGTGGGAAATCCACCTCACCAGACTACGCAATGCACGACGAGTTCTTCCAATCCCAACACTATCCCGGTTGTTTCTTTGTATTCGGCCAATCAGGTTATGATCGGCAGCACGCTCGTGAATGTGGGCGCTAACCCTACTGCTGTTGGCACCTACGCTGTCAGCCCTGTGACCAACACGACGAGTAACGGCAGTGGCTACGTTACAACGATTCTCTCAGGATCGCTGCGCGCCATCGTAGCCAATTCCGGGTCCAACACGGTCACGATTCTCAATACAGTTACTTACGCGCCCGTTGCCACTGTGACAGTGGGAAACCAGCCCGTTGCCCTGACGGTCGACAGCACTGGAGGATATGCGTATGTCGCCAATTACACGGACAGCACAATCTCCCGCGTCAACCTCAGCACCAACACTGCCGCAGGAACCGTCACCGTGGGCGGACATCCAACGTCGGTAGCGCTGACTTCTGGAGGGACGCTGTGGGTGGGAGGAGTAGGATTTCTTACCGAAGTCAACACATCCACTATGACGGCAACCGCGACTGAGGCGATCAGCGGCAAAACTATTGTCGGGCTTGGCTACAGCGATTCGGTAGGCCAGATTGTGGCCACTACAGTGGACAGCAGCAACAACGTTTACGTTGACCAGATAGCTCCCTCCAGTGTTACGGCCGGCGGAACTTACGCCACGGTTGCTTCCAACCAAGTTTCCAGCGTGGGCACGCACCTGAATACACACACGGAAGCGCAGGTTCGGTCTTTTACGAATACTCTTGCAAGCCAGAGCATTTTGAATACAAATCAGCCGGGCGCGCCGCCACTTGTAGTTCAAGACGGTTGGGCTGTGGTTACCGCGACTCCAACCGGATTCAGCATTACGGACATAACGGGCAACGTTGTTCTTGTGTCGGAGCAAACGCCGTCCCCTATCACGGCAATTGCGATTGATCCGAATCTGAATGTTGTCTATCTCACGATGCCGGATTCGAATACGCTCCTGAAGGTCCCGTTGCCGGGCACAAACTGATTCACATCTCCGTGTGGAGGCGCGTGAGAGAATTCGGGGACGGCGTTCAGGCTGTATCGAGCTAAAATTCAGACGCCGTGGATGTGATGAAAGCTTTATGTCCATTACCGGCAATGCACTGAATTTGCTGTTTGGCCGCCCGCTGGCAACGAGCGAGGAGCGCGCTGAACATATTGGCCCGATTGCGGGCATCCCGATTTTTGGCCTGGATGCGTTGAGTTCCGCGGCGTACGGGCCTGAGGCGGCGCTGACGCTGCTGCTGCCGCTGGGGTTGATGGGCGTGCAGTACATTGTGCCGATCAGCACGGCGATTATTGTGCTGCTGACGATTGTGTTCTTCAGCTATCGGCAGACGATTGAGGCGTATCCGCATGGCGGCGGCTCGTACACCGTAGCCTCAGAGAATCTGGGTCCGAATGCGGGGCTGCTGGCGGCTGCGGCGCTGATGATCGATTACATTTTGACCGCCGCGGTGGGTATTTCAGCGGGCATTGGCGCGCTGATTTCCGCGATGCCGAGTTTGCAGCCGTACACGCTGGAGATGTGCCTGGCAGTGCTGCTGATTCTGACGATTGTGAACATGCGCGGCGTGCATGACACGGGCGTGGTGTTCATGATTCCCACATACCTGTTTACGGCAACGCTGCTGATTGTGATTGGGGTGGGCGGGTGGCATGTGCTGGCTTCGGGCGGGCATCCGCAGCCGATTTCGCAGATGCCTGCGATACCGCCGGCAACGGCGACGATAGGACTGTGGCTGCTGCTGAAGGTGTTTTCATCCGGCTGCACGGCGATGACGGGCGTGGAGGCTGTGAGCAATGGCGTGATGGCGTTCCGCGAGCCGACGCGGAAGAACGCGAAGACTACGCTGACGATCATTATTGTGCTGCTGGCGATTCTTCTGGCGGGGATTGCGCTGCTGTGCCGGTCGTATGGGATTGCGGCGACTAATCCGGAGGGCAAGGGCTACGAGAGCGTGCTTTCCATGCTGACGCGCGCGGTGATGGGGCATGGATGGTTCTATTACGTCACGATTGCGAGCGTGCTGCTGGTGCTGGCGCTTTCGGCGAATACGGCGTTTGCGGATTTTCCGCGGCTGACGCGAGCGATTGCGTTTAATGACTACATGCCGCATGTGTTTCTGCTGCGCGGACGGCGGCTGCTGTACTCGTGGGGGATTTATATCCTAGTAGCGCTGACGGCGCTGCTGCTGATTGTTTCTCGCGGTGTGACGGACTGGCTGATTCCGCTGTATGCGATTGGCGCGTTTATGGCGTTTACGCTTTCGCAGGCGGGGATGGTGGTGCACTGGTGGAAGCAGGACAGGACGAAGACGCGCGGCGTCGGGCTGAAGATCTTTCTGAATGGTCTGGGTGCGTTTGCGACGGGCATTACTACGCTGGTGGTGCTGGTGGCGAAGTTTCTGAACGGCGCGTGGATCACGGTGATACTGGTGGCGGTGCTGATTCTGCTGATGAAGTCAGTGAAGCGGCACTATGCGGAAGTGGATAAGGAATCCGTGCTGAACCGGCCATTTGCACGAGCGGAGACCGGACACCCCATCATGATTTTGCCGGTAGACGGCTGGAACCGGATTACGGAGAAGGCGCTGTCATTCGCGATGTCGTTGTCGAGCGATATTCGCTGCGTTCATGTGCAGGTGGGGGACGAGCCGGATACGATCTGCACGACGTGGGATGAGTATGTAACGGCTCCGCTGAAGGCCGCAGGCCGGCCGGTGCCGCAACTGAAGGTGATCAAGTCGCCGTATCGGACGATTCTGCAGCCGATTCTGGACTATATTCACGAGGTGGAAGGCGAGACGGATCACCAGAAGATCTGCGTGCTGGTTCCGGAGATGATGGTGAAGCACTGGTGGGAGGGTTTGATGCACAACCACCGCGCGAGCCTGCTGAAGGTTCTTCTGCTGGTGAAGGGAAATCCGCGAACCTTCGTGATCAACATTCCGTGGTACCTGGATACGCATTCGCACTGAGTGTGGGTGCGTGGCGCGTGTTGCGGCTTTCGTTTTGCCGCGCGCGGCGTCCTAGGACTTGGCTGCTTCCGGCTTCGTGGAAGCAGGGGTAACGGGATAGTCTATAGAGGTACCGGACCACGCCAAAGGCAGCGGCTCCAGCGGGAGCGGCGAGCGTGTGCCGATTGAGGAGAATTGCCCTTTGAAGAGCAAGTGGTTGTTTTTGGTGTTGGCCGCGGGAATGCCGCTGGCCGCATTGGCCCAGATTGCACCGGATAAGCCGGCCCCTGCGGAAAATCCCGATGCCGGACTGAAGTGGCAGGTCTACGCAGGCGCGAGTTATACAAGCATTAACCAGGTGAACCAGTCGCGGTACGGATTGATTGGCGCGGATTTTGGGGTGGCTCGCGATTTAGGCCGGTTCTTTGCCGTGGTAGCGGATGGATCGTACTACCCTGGCTCATACGCGTCGGGGAACCCTGGGAACCCGAAGGTGAGCATGGTTCTTGCCGGGCCGGAGGTGCATGGGCCGATCCTTGAGAAGTGGAACCTGTTTGGCCGCGTGCTGCTTGGCGGCGCGCATACCGGCGGCACGGGACAGACGCCGGATATCTCCTTTGCCGGCGGGCTGGGCGGCGGCGTGGAGTATCAGTGGAGACCCCGTATCTCATTCCAGGCTTACGGCGACGACATTGCGTCGTCATTTTCGTTGATCAATAACTCGCCGGAGCTGGGCTACTCGCCGCATCGGCTTTGGAATCCGCGCGCCGGGATCAACGTGGCTTACAGGTTTTAGAGATTCCGGAAATTCAACTGGATCAAGAAGCGGCCCGAGTCCTGATGGATTCGGGCCGTTGTTTTTGCTCAGGCCTGCCGGCGGGCCATCGATGGCTGCTTGCCGAAGGCTATTTATGGAGTTCGATGGTGAGGATCTGGCCGTCAATGGTTTTATCGGTCGTTTCGGCGTATGAGATGAGCGCCGCGCGGCCTTCAAAGTCCTTGCAGGGATTCATGGAGCCGGTTGGGGTGAAGCCGACTGCGCTGAGATCGATCTTCATAAAGTTGTTGTTGTAGAGAGTGACGGTCTGATTGCGCGCCTTGAGCTGAAGCTCGATGACAGCGGGATAGGAACACGTTACGGACTGGATGATGCCGGTAAGAGAGTGTTTTGGACCTGAGGCCGTGTCAGGATGCTTCGGCGTAGTGTCGGCTGCGACTTTCTGCACGATCCGGACAGTTTGAACTCCGGGCTGGACTCCAGCATCGACGCCTGGAATATCGGCAGTTGTGACAACCTCCCCTTGCGAAGGCTGTGCGGCGTGGGCGCGAGCCTGCTGAATCTTGGTGACCTGAGAGATGCGGCTCTGGACAAGATTTACTTCGCTGGGGGTCTTTGCGACTTTTACGGCAGTCTGGAGACCGGAGAGAGCCTGGTCGAAATGGCCCTGCGTCATGAGCACATTGATGGCGTTGAGGCGGTAGTACAGGTTGGAGGGGTCGAGCCGAATGGCCTGCAAGGAGAGCTGGAGGGCTTGATCGCGCTTATCAGGCTCCCGGACGTAGAGGCCGGAGAGGCGGTCATAGGCGGGAGCGAATTTGGGATTGAGCTTGATGGCGGCCTGCAGGCTGGATTCGATGAGCGCGTCATCTGCAGGGCTACCGCCCTGCGACATGGCGGCGAAGTAGTAGTTGGCGAGATAGCTCTGGGAATCGAGCTTGACGGCCTGCGCGTACCACTTGCGAGCATCTTCATGATTGTTCGCTCGCAGCTCGATGTTGCCCATGGTTTCCATAGCCTCAACGTTGTTGGGATCGGCCTTGAGGATGGAATCGATGAGGGCGCGGGCTTCCTGCTCCCGCTGGACATCGGCGAGGACATCCGCGCGGGCGGCATCGGCCTGGAACTGGGTGAGCGTGCGAACGGTGTAAGTGGACTCGTCAATGGGCGCTGCGGCGGAGTTGAGGACGAGCTCTTTGTAGTCGCCTGCGCTGATGTAGCCCTCGAGTTGGGACTGAAGCTGCTTGAGATTTCCGAAGGCTTGCTCAGCAGCTGCGACCGAATCTGCGTGATTGGCTACGAGATTGAGGTAGTCGTAAAGGCGGTGGGTTCCCTTTTCCTTATCGGTCATCTCGAAATAATGTGTCAGGGCCCAGGATTCCGCGTAAAAGACGGAGCCTTTTTCCTCTTCGTGATAGTAGGGCGAGCTGGCATCGATCTTGAAGAGCACGGGAAGCGGGATGAGCTTTTGCTGGCGCAGATAGAGGATGTCGTCGGAGCTTGGCTTGCCCAATTCTACGTTCTTGTCGTGGATGGTGGTGTTTTGAAAGAACTCGGCGATGCCTTCGTTGAACCAGAGTGGAATCCAGTCCGCGGCGGAGCGGAAGAGGAGGTGGGTGTACTCGTGGTAGACGGTGGCGAAGGGGTTTTCCTGCTCGGCGTCCAGGCGCAGAAGGATGTAATTCTTGTCGGGCGTGCTGAGGAAATAACCGGCCAGGTTGAGCTGGCCCTTGGCTAGATAGGCCTGGGGCTCGAAGGATTGAAAGGTCTTTCCGTTTTTGGCGGCGAAGATGAGGATGGGTTCCGGCGGATCGACATCGAACTTTGGAAAGAGCGTGGAAAAAACCCAGCGCATGCGCTCGAACTGATCGAGGGCGTGACGGCCTGATTTCTCTCCGGCGTTGGTGATGACGTTGAAATGAGGGCTGCGGACTTCTACCCATTGATCGGGCGCAGCGAGGGCCGGAATTGAGACAAAGCTGAGGAAAAGAACCAGGCGAAACAAATGTGGGCGCATGAGAGCGGACAGTGTAGCAAAGCGAGAGATCGGATGGGCAGAAAAAACGTGGGCTGTGTTGGCTGTGTCAGCGGGCGATTGAGTAGCGCAGGCGGAGGGTGCCGCTGGGGAGTGCGGAGGATTCTTCGAGGCGTAATGGACAGCGGCTGCCTGCGGGGAGCAGCGGAGTTCCGGAGCCGAGCAGGATGGGGATGACGCTGAGTTCGACTGTATCGACCAGGCCGGCGTCGAGAAGAGTGCGAAAGAGCGCGCCTCCGCCCATGAGCCAGATGTCCTTACCGGGTGGGGGGCCGGATTCGGCTTTGAGGGCGGCGACGGCTTCGGGGATTTTCTCGCTGAGGATGGTTGCGCCGGGACATTGCTTGAGGGTGGTGGAGACTACGACTATTTTCTTTCCCATGGCTTCGAGGGATGGGAGGCGCTTGATTGCGACTTCAAAGGTGCGGCGGCCCATGAGCAAGGTGTCGAATTCATTCCAGAGCGCGGCAAAGTCAAAGGATGGATCGGCAACGATCCAATCGTGTTCGCCGTTGGGTCCGGCGATGAAGCCATCGAGGCTTGCCGCGACGCTGTAGCGGAGCTGGCGCATGGAGTGGACAGTTTAACAAAGGGATGGCGTGAAAGGACTGCAAGGCTCAGATAAAGGATGGGTTGTGGCATTCGATTCATTCTGCAAAAACATAAAAATGGAGGGTGCGACCAACCTAATGACGATTTTGCTCACCTAATTTAAGGTTAGATGGTAAGTTTTGCAGGCCCTGGAGGGTATATAGATGTTGACTCGATGGAAATCATTGACTTTTGTCGCTCTCACCTTTGCTCTGGTGTGTAGCTCGCCTAAAACTCCCGTAGCGCACGCAGCCCAGGTTGCAGTCGGCATCGGTGTTGCTCCTGTATGCCCCTACGGATATTTCGACTACACGCCGTATGATTGCGCTCCTTATGGCTACTACGGACCCGACTGGTTTTCGGGCGGAATCTTTATTGGCGCAGGCCCGTGGTTCCATGGCCCGCATGGTTTTTATGGACACGTAGATAATCGCTACGATCCACACAATGGGTATCATGGTCCGCTGCCAGCGCGCGGAGCGCAGCCGTTTACGCACTTCCAGGGCAATGAAGCCCGGGATGGGCACGGCAACGTGGGCAAGGCCGGACACGAACCAACCAATGAACATAGCGCAGGATTTTCAGGCGGCGCACGCGCCGGGGGTGGACGGCCGAGCGGCGGCGGTCACCCGCGGTAAGCTGCTGGTCGTGGAAGGTGAAAGGCCCGCTCCGAGGAGTGGGCCTTTTGTTGTTGGGCGAAGAATGGATCAGCCTTCTTCGGTTTCGCGGAGTTTGGCGATTACGGAGAAGTCTTCGAGGGTGGTGGTGTCGCCTTTGATTTCGCCGTTGGTGGCTAGTTCGCGGAGCAGGCGGCGCATGATTTTGCCGGAGCGAGTTTTGGGGAGCGCTTCTGTGAAGCGAATGTCGTCGGGACGGGCGAGTGAGCCGATCTCTTTGGAGACCCACTTCCGAAGCTCGTCTTTCAATTCTTCCGAGGGCTTGTTTCCGGATTCGAGAGAGACGAAGGCAGAGATGGCCTGACCTTTGAGATCGTCAGGACGGCCGACTACGGCGGCTTCCGCCACTTTGGGATGGGCGACGAGGGCGGATTCGACTTCCATGGTGCCGAGGCGATGGCCGGAGACGTTGATGACGTCATCGACGCGGCCCATGAGCCAGAAGTAGCCGTCTGCGTCCTGGCGCGCGCCGTCGCCGGTGAAGTAACAGCCGGGAACGTCAGACCAATAGGTCTTCTCATAGCGTTCGGAATCGCCGAAGATGGTGCGGGCCATGGAGGGCCAGGGCTTGCGAATGACGAGCAGGCCGCCACCGGAGCCGGCGGGGACTTTTTCGAATTTACCCTCCGCATCGGGCTTGGTGACCACTTCCGGCTGAATGCCAAAGAAGGGGCGTGTGGCGGAGCCGGGCTTGGTGGCGACGGCGCCGGGGATGGGCGAGATCATGATGGCGCCGGTTTCGGTTTGCCACCAGGTATCGACGATGGGGCAGCGGTTGTGGCCGATCTTCTCGCGATACCACATCCAGGCTTCAGGATTGATGGGCTCGCCGACGGTGCCGAGGAGGCGGAGTGAGCTGAGGTCGTGCTTTTCTACGTGCTCATTGCCCCACTTCATGAAGGCGCGGATGGCTGTGGGCGCGGTGTAGAAGATGGTGACCTTGTGGTCGTCGATGATCTTCCAGAAGCGGGAGAAGTCGGGGTGGTTGGGCGCGCCCTCATACATGAGGACGGTTGCGCCGTTCTGGAGCGGGCCATAGACGACGTAGGAGTGGCCGGTAACCCAGCCGATATCGGCGGTACACCAGTAGACATCGTGGTCCTGGATGTCGAAGACGTACTTGGTGGTGAGATAGGTGCCGACGGCGTAGCCGCCGGTGGTGTGGACGAGGCCCTTGGGCTTGCCGGTGGTGCCGGAGGTGTAGAGGATGTAGAGCGGGTCTTCGGAGTCGAGCGGCTCGGCGGGGCAATCTGTTGGCGCGTTGGCGATGAGATCGTGCCACCACCAGTCGCGTCCGCTGGCCATGTTGATGGGCGAGCCGGAGCGCTTGTAGACGACAACGTTCTGGACGGTAGGGCAGAGCTTGAGGGCTTCGTCGACGGTGGCTTTGAGCTTGATCTCTGTGCCGCGGCGGTAGGAGGTGTCCTGAGTGAGTATGGCGACGCAGGAGGAGTCATTGACGCGGTCTGCGATGGCCTGCGCGGCGAAGCCTCCGAAGATGACGGAGTGAACAGCGCCGATGCGGGCGCAGGCGAGCAGAGCGATGGCAAGCTCCGGCGTCATGCCCATGTATACGGCTACACGGTCGCCTTTCTTGATGCCGAGGGACTTGAGGGCGTTGGCGAATTTCTGAACTTCTGCGTGCAGCTCGGCGTAGGTGAGGCGGCGGACTTCGCCGGGCTCGCCTTCCCAGAGGATGGCGGTCTTGCCGGCGCGATCAGAAAGAGCGTGGCGGTCAACGCAGTTGTAGCTCAGGTTAATCTGGCCGCCGACGAACCATTTGGCCCAGGGAAGATTCCAGTCGAGGACTTTGTCCCATTTTTTGAACCAGTGGAGATCGCTGGCTGCGTTGGCCCAGAAGGTTTCGGGATCTTCGATGGACTGCTTGTAGAGCTCTTCGTACTGCTCGATGGACTGGATGTGGGCGTGGGCGCTGAACTCCGGCGGCGGCGGGAAAAGGCGATTTTCGCGGAGGGTGGAGTCGAGGGCCTGGCTTGAAGCGGAGGGC
>Ga0208193_1000377_pt1 | contig 26184 bp, 23 predicted proteins | sample June2015DPH_17_2_FD_184716 | JGI IMG/M metagenome (GOLD analysis project Ga0208193, IMG submission 184716) | Peatland microbial communities from SPRUCE experiment site at the Marcell Experimental Forest, Minnesota, USA - June2015DPH_17_10... | ecosystem: Environmental > Terrestrial > Soil >... | reverse complement strand
ATAAATCTCCGGCCTACCTCCTGCGCATTTGTGCAATCCATAGACTTATTGCCGGGGATAAATCCCCGGCCTACCTCCCGCGCATTTGTGCAATCCATAGTGCGAAAAAGGGAACGGCCCGAACCGGTTAAGGTTCGGGCCGTGGCTTTTTTCTACTCATTATGAGTAAAGCATATTTGGGGTTAATTGCATGCAAACTTTCTTTGGGTGGGGACGTTACGAAAGGGAGTTGGACTTTAGTAATGGGCGACGGATGTTTTTTCGCCGCCCATAAAGACTGTTATTTGATGTTGAGGATCAGCGGAGTTGTTTTTGTGACGGAACCCGATGTCGCATTTACGAGAATCGTCTTTGCTCCCGCCTCTAGCCCGTGGTTTGTGCCCCCGCCGGAGCATCCCAGCATGCATCCAAATGTGATCATCGACAGGACCATAATGCTGAGCGCAGCAGAGATAAGAGCCCCCCCCTTGCGCATCCTTTGCAGGCAAAAGAGCGTGAGCGGTGCAAAGAGGATTCCCAAAACTCCCGTCCACATGGAAGCAGCTTCCGTTGATTTCCCTGCAATCGTCAGTGACGTGCTTGCCGCGCCTCCCGCGGAAATACTCGCTTGCGTCGGATTGAAGTTACATGTCAGCCCACTGGGTAGCCCCGTGCAACTGAACTGCACCGATCCTGCCAATCCTGATTCCGATGTAACCTGAACCGAAATCGCGGATGACGTCGCACCGTAATCTACCGTCACTTCTTGCGCACCTAGGCTCATAATCATGTCTGGAGAGTTGGCATAAACGGTCAGTGTTTCGGGAGCTGACATAGCGGCAGAATATGGCGAATTCACAAGGTAATAGGCAACGAAAGAGTGCGTGCCCAAGGTCAGTCCACTCACCGACAGGGTGGCTGCACCACTCGTGTTGAGTGTAGCGTGGCCCAACACCGTCGCCCCATCCTGGAAGATAACGGTGCCTGTCGGTATTCCAGTTTGTGCGCTGACCTGGGCGGAGAGCGCAACTGCTTGCCCCACAACAGACGACGAAGGTGAGGTCAGGACCAGGGTGGTGTCGTATGGAGAGGACGGAGCGCCGCCAAGATAGCCGTTCGTCACTTGACCTGAACAGGTCTGATTCGCGGGCCAGCCATCAAAGCCGTTCGCGGTCGAGTCCAGGAACATAGACTGCATCGGGCCTGTGCGGGCAACAAATAGATCAAAAGGCATATTCAGGCCAGTCGATGCAAATAAGTTGTTCGCCAGAGGACCGTCCAGTGTCTGGATTGTCTCGTTCAGCGATCCCGGGTTCTGAGGAGTACCGCCAATGATGTAGTAATCGACAGGGTTGGGATTGTTAGGAATCATCTTCGAAAAGTATGCAGGTGTTCCGGCGTACGTTGGATACCAGTTACTGGTAAACGCCGGAATCTTGCTGGGGCTATACCAGGTGTGGCAGCCTTCCTGGTTCTTCCATCCCCCCATGTCGGGATTAAACGTGCTCGGTAAGTTTCCATACCACGACGGATAGTACTGAATGGAGTAATAGACTGGAAGCAATGACATGTACATGCTTCGTTGCGACGCCTGGCCCAAGATAGCAATGTCTACGTTCTGGGCAGCCTGGTTGGAGGAATAAAGCAAGTTGCTTGTGTCTGTGATCTGCGGTCCCAGGATCGACAGCTTGTTCCAATCAGACAAAATGTTATCGACCGTGACATCAAATCCGGCGGTAATACCCGACTGCAGACCACTGTTTGCCAAGGCGCCGATTGTGGTCTCAAACGTGTAATCCGGGCTGGGCAACGGTGCGCCGCCGCTGGCGCCTGCGGCCCCTGACGTCAATCCTCCAGCAATCGCGCTTGCTCCCGTAAACAAGTCGCCTACGACCGTTACACCGCCCGAGACGGCGTTTTTCAGCAAGTCACTTGCGCCCGAAGGAATAAGGCCGCCACTTTCGATAGTCAGGCCAACGTTCACCACAGATCCCACCAGGCTTACTATGTTCGCTGCATTCACACTCACAGGAGTGGCCGGTGGAGGCGCAAGAGTACTGCCTTGAATGTTGGAAGCCGCTCCTATCAGGGCCAAGGCTGCGCTGCTGTTGCCGGTGGCAACAACATCTTTCATGTTTGTCGATCCGTTGATCAAATACAGAAGAGCATTATCGAGATAGAGAACCTCGGTTTTAAGCTGCAAAGCTACTGCAGTGAAATCCTGTTGCGTAAAGCAGTCCAGCGTGGTGCCCGTCACCGGATCGTTCCAGGGATAGCAGCTTCCGGACGCGCCTGGAAAAGGAAGGTTGGCGGGGTTGAACGTGTTGTAGTTAATGAGAGTATTTAGCGAACCGGTAAAGTAAGCGTGAAGGTCATCGAGATACGTTCCACTTGCAGTCGGAATGTAGTACTGAGTAATCAATTGATAGCTGATGTAGTGATATGCCGCAACTTGACCGGTCGCCGTGCTGGCTCCCGGCAACAACGTGCTCGTCAACTCCGGCCACTCCACCGGTTGCATACCATTCAGTTTGCTAATGAAAAAGTTAGCCCCTTGTCCGGCCGAATTCTGTGCCGCAGTTTCCTGGGAGCTTTCCGTCGGCCAGTAGAGCCCATTAAGATTACGATTCAATAGTCCGTGAATAAATCCGGTTTGCCCCTGCTGCGAGAAAATAGTGGAAGAAATGACAGAGTGTCCGGTCAGGGCGTTACCGCAGTTTGTACAGGAAACCAGGCTGTAAGTCGAACCGGCGCGGTTCAGGTTTAAAGTGGTAATCGGAGTTCCGCCAAATCGCTCCAGCGCGGGTCCGAACTGCTGATAATAGGCATACTGAGTGGTATTGTTCGCATCCTTGTAGGACGTGTCAGCCACGGCGAATGAGTTTTCCTTGTTAGCTGCGGCTCCGGTCCCAACGGTTACAAGAAACACCAGTTCATCGGGCCCGATTTGATTCAGATCAGAAGCAAGTTTTTGGTATGCCTGCGTAGCTGTCGGGTCGTCCGCTGCCCCCGTGGCGTAAAACGTTCCGCATTCTTTTTCATTGGTCTGCGGCAATGCAGGATCGGTCACGGCTTGGCAGTTCTCGTAGTTTGTTGGCGGTCCCGCAACAAAATCCAGGTCATCGCGCCGCAGCACCAGCAACCAGTAGCCGTTGGTCACTCCTGTCGGGGAGTAAAAAACCAAAGTATCGGGCTTGGTGTAGTCCGAATAACGAGAAAACGATCGTGTGCCGTAGATGGTCACAGTGCTCTGTGCCGGATCTGGATTGACGGTATACTCGACAGCCTGAGCACTCTGAAAGTTATAGTTGCCGCTTACATCCTCCACCAGCATGCCGGTTGCAAACGCGCCATACTGCTCGCCTGTCTGATAGATGTCAAAGTTTTCGTAAGCGGTTCCAGCCTGCGCACCCCCAGCCCCAATTGCGAGGTAGCTGAGGGGTTGCAGGTTAGATTGCGAAGGCTCGACCCCACAAGGATGTAATGCGCAGTTATATACACTTCCGCCAATGGGAGTGGTGTCAATCTGGTCATATGCCACATTCTTGCCTGCATTCGCGGTTGTCCCAACGATAACTAACTCATTGGAGGCCAGGGTGCTGAGATAGTTTTTCAGCTCGGATCCAACAGAACTGCAATGAGTATCTATAGGTGCTAACGTCGCCCTGTTCAGCACAACTGTGATGTATGCACTGGGGCAGCTGAAACTGCTGTCGGGATAGCTCTGCAGCGAGCCAACAGTGATCCAAGGTTGCCCACTCTGCCAACCACCCTGTGCCACACTGAATCCGACCGAGGGCGGTAGAAAGTTGCTGTTTGTGGGGTAAGGAGCGGTTGCCGCGGACGAAAGAGAGTGCCGAGTCAATGCAGCGCCCTCTTCGCCATTCGCCGCAGGACCGGTAAAACGTAACCGTCCGCTAGCTAAGGTCTCGTCAGCTTTCTTCGCAATGGCGTACAGGACATTCTTTTCAAGAAGGCCATCGATAGAAGTCAAAGTGGCTTCCTCACACACACCCTCCGAGCACGTGGTTGAAACGAACCGCGAGCTAACGTCCCGGCCATTCAGAACAACCTTCAACGTTTCACTCCTAGTTCCTGCGGGCAGGGCTAGCGTGATCTTTCCGCTTGAAGAACTTTCAGAGCCGCTGTGCGCCGCTTGCCTGATCAGGATTACGTTATTAGATCCGGTGATGGCTGGGCCTGCTTCTGCGGTTATGGTTGTCGAAACCATCGGAACTGGCGTCCCAAAGCTTGGATTAGCTGCAGCATTGGCATAGGCGGCATACAGAGAAACGAAAAGGGCATAGATCAGCAATAGCGACGGTCGCGCAACTCTCATAATAACTTCCCTTCGGATTCGCACAGAATGTGGATTTGACTCGCTGAGTCAGAACCGGAGGTCGCAGAATGACGAGCGACCAATCTTTCTTGCGGATGTAGCGGTAGAACCAATCCGAGTATAGGAAGGTGTTCGAGAGAAAAATATAGAGGGCACTACACAATCACCAGTGTGGTTCCACACGGGTGAAGTTTGTGTACGCATTCGCACATCGGTACTGAAAATGATTTATTTACATTGCTAGCTATGATTTACTCAGTAACTCCGCGTTAGAGGTATCCTCTGTTCCGTGTCGCAATACAGCCTTTGGTTCGCTGTGACAGTTCCTGAGACTTCACCGATATACGATCAGTGTTGAGTCGGCTTGTGTTCACCAATATTAGTCTCAAAATTCTCAAATTGCGGGAATGGATTTTTGTGCTTTTTTGAAACGCAAATTGGTAAGTGTCGGGGTTGTTTTGGGTTGGGTGTTGTGCGTTTTGGTGCTGGTGGTTTTTGCATGGGAATCACAAGGTGTGGACGATGATTTGAGCCTGGCCCCGTGCAATGGTTACTTTGCTTCGCGGTTCGTGGTGGATGAAAACCGGGTGAAAAGGGAATCCGGTGTGAGGCCGGAACTGCTCCGCAGCGGTGAACAGGAACGAGCGCTCTGAAGGCAAGGCACTGGTTGATGCAGGCGTGAGTTTGGACAGATGTAGTGGCTCAGTTCGATTGAAAGACATCCGCAGAGGCTAAAGGCCAGATTTATTTTGGGGGAGTTACGGTACGACTGAAGTTGTCAAGTCGTGCCCTGTTACAAAGCTGGTCCGATTTGAGTTTTTCCGCAAGCTGTAAAGCCGTGCCCTGTTACGAAGCAATTCAAATTGAGACGCTGCTGTTTCGCCGAATGATTCCCGCCTGGTTCTGCTGCGCGTTATAGTGTTGATCTGATCTCAAAACGCCTGGGTCAGGACACTTAAGGTCAGGAACGCTTGAAGGAATCGGGGGCATGATCGATGGCCGGCAATTCTCTTACATCTTCTGTGGGTCAGGGCGGAACGAATCACCGGAACGATGTGCGGTTGATTCAACGGCTGATTAACGCGTATCCTCCCATTCCCTTTCGGCCGTTGTCTGTGGACGGCTCGTGCGGCCCGTTGACGATTGTTGAGATTACGCAGGTGCAGACGCGGTACCTGCATCTGGCTCATGCGACGGGGCGGATTGATCCGGGCAGCGAGACGTGGAATTATCTGAGTGCCCGCGCCGGGCGCAAGCATGGATCGTCGATACAGATTCCCGCGAGTGTGATTACGGCTGCCCAGGCGGCGCAAAAAGCGTGGAAGATTCCGGCAGCGGTGACGATTGCCCAGTGGGCTCTTGAAAGCAGCTGGGGCAGGTCGATGCCTACGGGAAGCAATAATCCATTTGGGATCAAGGCGGTTGGCAACCAGCCGTATGTCACGGCGTCTACCAAGGAATTTGAAGGCGGAAAGTGGATTACGATCCAGGCGAAGTTCCGGAAGTTCGATTCGCTTGACGATGCGTTCGACGAGCATGGACAACTGCTGGCAACAGACAAACATTACACGAGTGCGCGCAAGCACATGGACGATCCGAATGCCTTTGCCGATGCGTTGACGGGGGTGTATGCGACCGACCCGGATTATGGCGGAAAGCTGCGGAAAACGATGAAGGCACACGATCTTTATCAGTACGATGGCGCATCGGACGGGATGCCGATACGGCAGCCCTGATGATCTCGATCAGCTTATGGCGCCTTTGCGAAGCATGAGGCGAGCTTTGCCGCGACGGGGTTGTAGACGTTTGATTGCGCGCTGTTGTAGGTGAATTCAAAAGATACGATGAGGTCTTTTGCGTAGAGGGTTTTTGCGTAAAAGATGGTGCTGTCGTGCTGGCCGGAGAGTACGAACCATGCCGGCTTGACGGCTTTGTAGGTGACTTTTCCGGATGCTCCGGCGAGGCGGGATGCTGTGCGATTGAAAATGTCATTGACGGATTCGTTGAGCGCGTTGTTGCTGCCGTAGACGAGGAGCTGCGCTCCATCCTTTGCGAGAAATTTCTGGCCGTCGCCATTGGGTGACTCGCCCTGCGGGTCCAGAAGATTCTTGGGGTAGCAGATGGAGTAGGCGAAGCGCGAGTTGCCGTAGGTGGCCCAGTTGGAGTCGTCAGGGACGGATGCGGCTGCTGCCGAAGGGCTGGGACGGCAGGCGAAGAATGCGCCAATGGCGCAGAGAACCGCGGTTGCGAGGATAATTCGGATCGACTTTGAGGCGATGCTGCTGTTCCGGTTCATGCGATGGCCTCCGAGATTGCCGAAACCAATTTAATTCAGTGGGCAGGCGGTGTTCCATTTTCGTTGAGAGCGATAGGCATCTCAATTTACCAGCAGGTCAGGGAGTGGCAGAGGAATTGGTTTTCGCTTTCTTTGCAGCGATTCCGAAAAGAGCCCAGGGCTAAAGCCCTTCAAAATGGAGCCCACAATTCAGGGGCCTAAGGAAGGTCTGATTAAGTCCGTGAAGCATACCTCAGCGGCTAAAGCCGCATTGATTTTGCTGCATTTATGTCACGGCTGAAGCCGTGACCTACCGTTCGTGCCACTTAATCAGAGTTTCCCTAAAGGCCCCTGCTCCCTCCGGAAGACAATTCCCGATTCGTCGGACACCGCTCAGTGTTGTCCATCGAGCAGGTGCGCTACTTGTTCCGTGCTGGCGCGGGCCCAGGCTGTGCTTGAGCCGAAGCCGATGAGGAGCATGGCTGCGGCGCAGGCGGTCATGGTCCACCAGATGGGGTGCGTGGCGGTGGTGAAATCGCCGCCGAGGGCGCGGCTGGATGCGACGACGGTTCCGGCTACTGCGACTCCCATTGCTGCGCCTACCTGGCGGCTGGTGGATGCGATGGCGGCGGCTACGCCTGCCTGCGACAAGGGCATTCCGGCGACTGCGCTGTTGGTGATGGCGGGGTTCGACATGCCGAGACCGATGCCGAAGAAGGCGTAGACGGCAAGAAGCCAGATGATGGGCGTCTGCCGGTCAAGTTGCGTGAGGATGAGTGTGCTGGCCAGGAATGCTGCGCCTGCTATGAGCAGAGATGCGCGTGTTCCGTGTGCTGCTACGAGGCGGCCAGATAAGGGCGATGCCACGATCATGGTGGCGGCGAGTGGGAGCGTGAAGAGGCCCGTATGGAATGCGGTGAAGCCGCGCACCTGCTGCAGGTAGAGTGCGTTGAGGAAGAGGAAGCCAGCGAAGCACCCGAAGGCGCAGAGGGCTATCACTGTGGCGCTGGAGAATGGGATGCTGCGGAAGAAGCGCAGGTCGAGCAGTGGGTCGCGGCGGCGCGGTTCATAGAGGACGAAGGATAGAAACGCCGCTGCTGTGACGGCGAAGATTCCGAGGATTTTTGGCGATGTCCAGCCCGCATGAGGGCCTTCGATTACGCCGTAGGTGAGGGTTGCCAGGCCGATGAGGACGAGGGATTGGCCGACGGGATCGAAGGCGCGGGCGCGGGCGGCTTTCGATTCCGGGACGAACAATGCGGCGAGGATGGCGGCGGTGATGCCGATGGGGATGTTGATCCAGAAGATGGCGCGCCAGCCGATGGTTTCTGTGAGCGCTCCGCCGATGAGCGGGCCGATGCCGAGCGAGAGACCTGCTACTGCGCCCCAGACGCCTACGGCGCGGGCGCGGTCCCTGGGCGCCGGGAAGGCATTCGCGATGATGGAGAGCGCGACGGGGTTGAGCATGGATGCGCCGAAGCCCTGGAGTGCGCGGAAGGCGATGAGCTGCTCAATGGTGGCTGCGCGGCTGCAGAGGAGCGAACCGAGGATGAAGACGGCGAGGCCGATCTGAAAGACTCTGCGGCGGCCGAAGCGGTCAGAGATTGATCCGGAGAGCATGAGGAAGCTGGCGACTACGAGCGTGTAGGCGTCGAGGATCCATTGGAGGCCGGCGAGGCGCGCGTGCAGATCAGACTGGATTGCGGGCAGGGCGACGTTGACGATTGTCACGTCCATGCCGACGATGAGCAGGCTGGTGCAGCAGATGGCGAGGATCAGATTTGGATGCGTGGTGCGTTTTTGCGTGGTTGCAGCGACGGGTGAGGATGGGTTCTCGGTGTTCGGCAAGGTGGCTCCGTTTATAGAGATGCGAGACGAGCTTAGAGGATGGAAAAAGCGATTGTGTGGTTTGCCGGGCGATTAGGCCATACCCTATTACGAAGCTCAAGGATAGATGGTTGCTGTCCCACCCATTTCACGATACTGCTGTGAAATGGATGGGGCACCCTTGATGGTGCTGATGCTGGCGAACAACAAAAAACAAAAGCAGGTCCTTCCCTCCGCCTGAAAAACGGCTACGGTCAGGATGACGGACTGTAGTGAGAGCGGCACTACTGGGCGGCGCAGGGTTTGCCGGTGCAGAGGGAGCTGGTGATGCCTTTGTTTTCTTCGATGGTGTAGATGCGGTCGGGGGTGGGGAGCTTGATGGTTTCGATGTGGCTGTTGGGCCAGTGGATCTCTGCTGAGCCGGGGTCGGTCGAGTCGCCCAGGCCGAAGTGCGGGCGGCGGTCATTGGCGCTGATGTAGCTGCCGCTGGAGAGTACGTCCTGGCGCTGCTTCATTCCGTTTGCGGTGAGGAAGACGGTGGCGCAGGTGGCGTCGCGTGGGCTTTTTTTGCCGGTTTTGGGATCGGTGCCGCCGATGAGCTTGAGTTCGACCCAGTGATGATGGTCGGGGTTGACGTTTTTGAGCAGGACGGGAGGGCCATCGACAGGGTTGATGACTACGTCGATCTTGCCGTCGTTGAAGAGGTCGCCGAAGGCTGCGCCGCGAGCGGGCAGGACCATGGCAAGGCCGGTGTTTTTGACGGGAGGAACTAGCTCAAAGCGGCGGCCTGCGGGTGCTTTTGAGTTTGGAGCTTCTTTGCCGGGGATGTTGTGGAAGAGCAGCGGGCGCTCGGCCCAGCTTGTGCCCCACTCGTGCTGATCGACTTGCGGGTAGACGTGGCCGTTGACCATGAAGAGGTCGAGCCAGCCGTCGTTGTCGTAGTCGAGGAAGCCGGTGCCCCAGCCGACGAAGGGGATGGTGGGCTGGGCGACGCCCGTGCGGTAGCTGACGTCGGTGAAGTTTACGTTTGTTGATCCTGTTCCGTCGTTGCGATAGAGGACTTTGTAATCGTCGCCGAAGTCGGAGACGAAGAAATCGACCTGACCGTTGTTCTCGTAGTCGCCGGCGGCGATGCCCATGGAGGCGATTTCGCGGCCTGCGTCATTGAGCGCGAAGCCGGATGAGTAGCCCTGATCGTCGAAGGCGCCGTCGCCTTTGTTGACGTAGAGGAAGTTGGGCGTGGAGTCGTTGCCGACGAGGAGATCGGGGCGTCCGTTGGCGTTGAGCGAGATGAAGATGGCGGTGAAGCCGTAGGCCTTGTCTTTGTCTTCGACGCCGGCCTTTTGCGTGACGTCTGTGAAGGTGCCGTCGCCGTTGTTGTGGAAGAGGTGATCGGGCTCGCCCTGCAGGCCGCGCGGGCCGCAGTTGACGTTGACGCCGCGGTAGAGGCACTGCGTGTAGTTGGTGGCTTTGGAGCGGCTGGTGGGCATGTTGTTGCGGTCGAAGTGGACGTAGCCGGTGACGTAGAGGTCGAGTTGGCCGTCGCCGTCGTAGTCGCCCCACGTGGAGCCGGGAGACCAGTTGCCTAGGGCGACGCCGGCTTTTTCCGCAACGTCGGTGAATGTGCCGTCGTGGTTGTTGCGGTAGAGGCGGTTTTTGCCGTAGTTGCCGACGTAGATGTCGGGCCAGCCGTCGTTGTCGAAGTCGGCGATACTGACGCCGAAGCCCCAGCGGTCGTTGGTGACGCCGGCTTTGGTGGCTACGTCAGTAAATGTGCCGTCGTGATTGTTGTGAAAGAGCGCGGCGCGGGGTGGGGTTTCCTTGCCGTCGAGCGAGTTGAAGGTGGCTCCGTTGACGAGGTAGATGTCGAGCCAGCCGTCGTTGTCGTAATCGAGGAGGGCGACGCCGGAGCCGTTGGTTTCGAGGATGAAGTTCTTTTCGGACGTGCCCATTTTATGGGTCCAGTTGGCGAGGCCGGCGGCTTTTGTGACGTCCTGAAAGACGATGGGGCCGGAGTCGACAAATCCGCCGGCGGTGATGGGGCGGTGGTCGCTGTCGTAGATGGCTGCGGCGCCGAGGCCGCCGGAGACGCCGGAGGATTGGGATTGAGACGGGGCCGAGGTGGGTGGTTGCGGGGTTTGCGATTCGGTGATGAGCGTGCAGGTGAGAGCTGCCGCTACGAGGCAGCATGCGATGGATAAGGTCTTGCGGATCACGGGGTAAAGTGTATCGCTCGGAGCGAAAGTGCGTATATTCCGGTGAAACGCATGCGCAACTTTCTTAATGACATTGGAGCGCGAAAGCTGGTTTCTGGGGAGATGAATGGAGTGCCGGATTTTCTTTTTTGCGAGTTAGCCGCGCTTCGCGCGATAGCGAGTTAGCAAGTTGGCCGGAGAACGAAAGCGCGGGAGTTTGGCGGGTGATTGTGCAAATTCAGGCAAAGAGGTGGCGGAAAGAGTTCCCGCAGTGGGCGGTGAGGGTTGTGCTGAAGGGCAGCGGCAGGTGTAGGATGAAGGGGAAGGGGCAGTACGACACGCTGCCCAGAGAGTGAGGTGCGTCTTCAGCAGGAACCCCGGTTCCCTGACGATCGACGTTCCCCCATCGGAGACGACCCGGTGGCGCGCGCTGGCTCGTGTGCTGCGAAGTCCTCTGGATATTGTCCTCGCCACGGTTTATCCCACCTCTTGTTCTTTATGCGGCAATCCTATGCCGCAGTATTCTTACGCGCCAATTTGCGATGTCTGCTGGGTGGAGATTGCCGCCGATGCGCATGATTTCTCTACGGATCTGTGCGTTCTGTGCGGCGACCATGCGGAAGTTGAGAGCCAAAGTTTGGAGCAAGCTCATTGCAGCGCATGCCTGCGCGAGAGACCGGCCTTTGAGAAGGCCGTTTTTTTTGGCCTTTACCGCAAGCAGATGCGGGAGGCGATTCACAAGCTGAAGTACGGACGGCTGACTCCGGCGGCGCGTGGGCTGGGAAAGATGCTGGCTGCGGCCATTGAAGAACTCTATGGCGTGGCGCCGCAGGAGATGCTGGTGGTTCCGGTTCCGCTGCACAGGCGCAGGGCTGCCACGCGCGGGTTTAACCAGACGCGGCTGCTGGCGCGCGAGGCGCTAAGAGAGCTTGGCAGGAAGAGACCGGATTGGAAGCTGGCGCTGGCTGAGAGATCCCTGCTGCGGACGCGCAATACCGAGAGCCAGGCAGGACTTACGGCGGATGAGCGGCGCGTGAATTTGAATGGCGCGTTTGGTGTGTCCGAGCCGGAGATGGTTCGCGGCAGGCATGTGCTGGTGGTGGACGATATTTTGACCACGGGCGCGACGGCGCGCGCGGCGGCGCTGGCGCTGAAGGAAGCCGGAGCGGAGACGGTGTGGATTGCCACGCTGGCCCGCGCGCGGCGCGATGCGAAGGATTCGAGTGATTATCCCCAGGAAGCAAACCATTTAACCGGCGAGCCCGTTTTGCGAGATGAGAGTGAGCCGCTGCGCACCGAAAACATGTTCTTATCCAGTACCTCATTTACCGCCTGAAACGGGGCACCACCTGAGAAGGGGCCATCCGATGTCGCTGGGAAAAGCCATGATTCATGCACGGAAGCAGAAGTCGATTGCCAGAGTAGTGGCGGCGGCTGCGTATGCGGGTGAGGTTGCGACCTCTGCGCACTCCAACCACATGCTGCAGATGCCGGTGCTGGTGCTGAATGCATCGTATGAGCCGATCAATATTTGCGGTGCGCGGCGCGCGCTGGTGCTGGTGCTGAAGGGGATTGCGCGCACAGAAGAGGAGCACGGGCTGATGCTGCATGCACAGAGAAGCCGCGTGGCAATGCCTTCGGTGATTCGCCTGCTCGAATATCGCCGGATTCCGCACCAGACGCGGGCGCTTTCGAGAAAAAATATTCTGCTGCGGGACCGCAATGCTTGCCAGTACTGCGCCGTGGTGCTTCCGGCAAATGAGCTGACGCTGGATCATGTGATTCCACGGTCGCGCGGGGGCAACTCGACCTGGGAGAACCTGGTTGCGTGCTGCCATGGCTGCAATCGCCGCAAGGGCAACCGGATGCTGCATGAGATGGACGATATGAAGCTGATGCGGGAGCCGAGGGCGTTTTCACTGCATACCAGCAGGCAGATCATGCGGATGCTGGGGCGCGGGGATGATCGGTGGAGGAAGTATTTGTTCTATTGAGGGACCAGGGACGAAAGCGCGTCAGTTCGTCGGTCTGGCTGCGAGTACAGCCGCCATGTTGGAAGAGTTCAAAATCTCTATGGGATCCAGTACAACCCAGCCTGTGCTATTTCTGTAGGTCACGAATTTCCTGAACTGCGGTCCACGCTCATAGTTTAGTGCGATGTAAATTACACGTATGCGTGGAGAGATGTTCTGCAGGGAAATCAGATCAAAGCCGTGATATTCCCCGAGCTCATCCTTGTTATTGCGCAGGCTGGAGCTGATTCCGTCCAGGCTCGTCAGCGCTCCCTTTTTCCAGGATGATTCCACCTGATCGAGCTGGTCATGGCGCAAGGCGTCGAGGCCGTCGAGAATGTTTTGCGGTATTTTGTTGAGCAGCTGGGATGCAGGAGCGGGGCTTTGGGCCGCAATCGCAGCAGGAGCCGCGAAAGCCAGCAGGAGGCAGGCGGAAAGAACAATCTTGCGCATGGTTTCTTTCAGATTCCAGTGTTGAACAGATTCCCAACAGGAAAAAGGACGCACCCAGATGCCAACGCGCTCACAAAATGCCTGGCAGCGAGCCTACTGCGGCTTTTTCGGTTGCTGTTGCTGCTGATTTTGATTGGGGTCAGGGGCTTCTTCGCCTGCGATGATGCGGATGGTTGAGCCGAAGCGCTTGTAGTCGGTGTACTTGATGATGTCGCGGATGTGGACGTCCATTGCCATGGCGCCGCGGCCGCCGGCAAAGTGCAGGATGCCTTCAGCGCGGGTATAGACGGGGAACCAGTAATGGCCGTCTACCTGCTGACGCCAGGTCATAAACGGCGGATGGAGGTCTTCGCTTCCTCTGCGCGTGTCGTCGGGAACCATGCGGCCGTTGGTGACGACGATCTGGAGCTCGTCAGAATCGACCCAGATGCGGCCCGACAAATAACGATGGCCTTTGACGATCTGCTTGGGGTTGACATCGAAGACGTAACAGTCGATGTCGTCGACTTTCTGACGTCCGACATACTTGATGTCGTACTGGGCAATCTCTTCGGTGGTGAGGACGAAGGGATAGCCCTTCTGAATGTCCTGCATGTCCGAGGGGGTCATAATGACCTGCTTGAGGGAGCTTTCGGGCGCGAAGGTTGTGCGTTCGGTGCGGCGTCCGTCGTCCGCGAAGGTGACGTCGTCCACCTGGTAATACTCGCCGGAGACTTTGTTGTCGTCATCGACCTCCTGCACGCGGGCGAGGCGCTGGTAGGTGTAGTGATTGAGGGCCTGCTGAAACTCGGATTCCTTGGCGGCGAATTTCTTAATGATGTCGTCGGCGGGTGTGGTGGGCGGTGTGATGTCCATGCGGCCGAAGCCGGCGTCGAGGGGCATGGGTGTAAAGCTGTCTTTTTCCTGCGCGGCGCAATGCGCCGAGGAGACGGCGATTGTCAGCACTCCAACCAGTATTGCCGCCGACCATGGTTTGATCCGAGTCATTCCTGCCTGATTCCTCATTTCGGGAGTAATTGCAGTTTGTCCCTATACTGTTAGACGCACAGAACCGCGTACATGGAACATTGCGCGATTTCAGCCCCTCAGATGGCACAATGGAGTTGTTCTGGGCTCCCCCATGCACGAACACTATCAGATTCCGGCATTTGCTCTGACGCTTCTGCTCCTGCCGAGCCTTGCGTACCTTGCGGCGCGCTTTCAGGACCGGCGCGCGCTGCTATGGTTTTTCGGTTTTTTGCTGGCGCTGGTGCGTATGGCGCAGCATTACAACGCGCTTGTTTTCTGGAATTTCTCGAATGAGCACCTGCATCCGTGGCTGGCGGCAGTGGGAATGGTGTCGATCCAGGTGGGCGCGGTGCTTTTTGTCATGTCCCTGGCTCCGGCGCATGTATTCGTAGGCCGCTTTCGGCTGCCGCTGGCGTTTCTGTTCCTGCTGCCGGTCGTGATTTATGTGGTGATCTATGACGGGGTTCTGGGCCAGCAGCAACCATACGGCTCATACGCAGTGGTACTTCCCGTACTTGCGGCGTGCTCCGCTGCGATTGCGCTGGTGTGGGCACTTAGGCTGGACGAAAAACGCCGACTTTCGCGCGCGATGATTTCGGTGGTCTGCTGCCTTATGATCGTGCGCGCCGCCTTTGTTTATATGCATTTCGGCGCAGGCGCACTGCTGACTTTTTCCGAGTGCTCGGCGCACTTCATGACCGCGCTGCTGTTGATCCTGATGGGCCGGCGCTTTTCTCCCAGCGTGGTGCTGGGCGCGCTGGGTTTTGCGGCCTGGTCGCTGAGTCTCACCATTCAGTACCCGTTCATTGCCCCGCACCCGGAACTGGTGCTGGTGATTAACCGCTGCGTAGTGATGGGCAAGGTGGTGGCTGCACTGGGCCTGATCCTGCTGGCGCTGGAGGATCAGCTTGCCATGAACCGCAGCGCAGCCGAGCGGGAGCGGCGCGCACGGCGGGAGATGGAAGCGTACTCCACACTGGCGTTCTCCCGCAGGCGGGTGAAGGAGCTGGACCACGATGCCATGCGCATCTGCCAGCAGGTGGCGGAAAACAGCCGATTTGCCCAGGTGGCCATGCTGTGTCAGCAGCCGAGCGGAGCCTACCGTATCAATGGCTCGATGGGTTTGGATCTGGCCACGATAGCGGCACTGGACGCGTTGGCGCGGCGGATTCCGGCAGATGGCTTTCTGGCTGTGGGCGCGAACCCGCTGGCGGTGGAAGGCGCACAGACGGTTCAGTTGGATCTGGAGCCGTTGCTCAGCCCAGGCGACGATCTTCGCCGTCTGCACTTTACCTCTGTTCTGGCTGTTCCGATGCGGGGGCCTTCCGGCGCGGAGGGTGCGCTGCTGCTGGCCGGGATGCGGCGCGGCGAGCCTCTGGCAGCCGATGACCTGCTGCCTGTGGAGCTGCTGGCCGCGCGGCTGCAGGCGGTGCGGGGAATGACGCATATGCAGGAACAATTGATCGACGCGGAGAAGTTTGCCGTGGTGGGCCACCTTGCCGGAAGCGTCTCGCAGCAGCTGCATAATCCGCTGACGGTGATTCTTGGCTATGCCTCGCTGCTTGCGGATTCAAAGCATCTGGATGTATCGGAGCGCAAGGGCATGGAGGCGATTCTCTCCGGAGCGCGGACGATGCGCTCTACGCTTGAGAGCCTGCAGCGGGTGGTTCGTCCGCCGGGCGCGCAGCTTGCGGCGGTTTCCGTGACGGAGCTGCTGACCGATATGGAGCGGCTATACCGGCCGGAGTTTCAGCGGCGGTCGATCGAGTTCCGGTTTGACGTGGCACCGGATTTGCCGCGTGTGATGTGCCAGCCGCAGCCGCTGCGCCAGGTTGTGCTGCACAGCCTTCAGTTTGCGATTGCGGCGGTGGAGGCAAGCACGAACAACAGGCGCAGCGTGCGGCTGGAGGCAACGGCGGAAGGCAGCCAGGTGCAGATTCTGGTGGCGCACAGCGGCGCGAGCTTTGAAGATCCTGCGCGGGCCTTTGACCCCTTTGCGGATATGCGTCCGGTGCTGGGCGAGGTGAGAGACGCGGCGAGTCTTGGCCTTAGCCTGTGCGCTTCCATTCTGAAGGAGAACAACGGGCGGGCTTCCGCGGTGAACCTGGACCCGCATGGCGCGGCGATTCTGCTGGAGCTGCAGGCGCAGAAGGGGTAGAAGCGATTGTGCGTCAGACGGCTTCTACGCGTTCCACGGCAAGCCGCAGACCCATGGCTTTGAGGATGGCTGCGAGGCTGCGAAACTCCGGATTGCCCTGGCTGGAGAGCGTGCGATAGAGCTGGGTTGGGTTGAGGCCGGCCTCTTCTGCGACTTTTTGCACGCCGCCGAAGGCCTTGGCCATGATGCGAAGCATGATCAGCAACTCGGATTGATCGCCGTCTTTGAGGATGTCGTTGAGGAGATACAAAGCATATTCGGGCTCTTTTATAAAGATTTCCGCCATGGCATCGTCATTACTCTGACTCCTCATTCTGTTTTCCTCCTTTGCCAATCGTGCCACCGTCACATATTCGTCTAAAAACGAAAAAGATGCAATTGGAATTATTCCTTGCGGAATTCGTTGGCCTGGGTGAATTCGTCGCGCAGCTCGGGGGTGCGTAGATTTTCGCGGATATGGGCAAGGTGTTGCTCGAGTTTGAGGAGTGCGCGCTCGATGGCGGCGGAGTTGGTGTGGGCGATGTCGCGCCACATGGAAAAGGGGCTTGCGCCGAGGCGTGTCATCTCGCGCAGGCCACGTCCGCCGACGTCTTTGAGCTCGGGGGCGTCGCCTACTTCCTCTTCCAACAATGCGCTGAGAGCTGTGGCGGTGAATTGCGGCAAGTGGCTGACCCAGGCGACCAGATCGTCGTGGCGGATGGGGTCGAGATCGAGAATGCGCGAGCCCATGGCGACTACGAGGGTGCGCCAGTCTTCGACATGCGCAGCGGCTTGGGGGGTGCGCTGGGCGTCTGGATTGTCGGTGAAGATCCAGACGGCATTGCGGAAGAGATTGCCGTCGGCGAGTTCGGCTCCGCCGCGCTCCTTGCCGGCCATGGGATGACCGGGAAGGAATGCCGGCTTGCCGGGAGCGTTGTAGAGGCGGGCTGCGGCTGCGGTGATCTGCGCTTTGGTGCTGCCGACGTCGGTGATGAGATGGTCGGGCGTGAGCGCGGGGGCGAGCTGCTCCATGAGATCGAGTGTGGCGAAGATGGGCGGGGCGAGGACGATGACCTGTGCCTCGCGCGCTGCGGCGATGGCGTCAGGCGCGATGGAGTCGATGGCGCCTAAATCGAGTGCTGTTTGTGCGCCTTCTTTGCTGCGATTCCAGCCGGTGATGGAGCCGGAAAAGCCGGAGGCGCGCAGGGCCACGCCTGTGGATGCGCCCAGAAGGCCGGTGCCCAGGATGGCTATGCGGGAGATCATGGTTTCTTCAGACTACTGTACGAAACTACCGGCCTGGCGCGATATGAAGAACCTCGGATTCCTTGTCCGGTTTGTCCGCATCGGCATCATCGGATTCCTCCGAGTCCTCTGAATCCGATCTATTTCTCCCGATCCAGAAGTGCAGCCCGAGCAGCAGAAGCCCGATTCCGGTTGCCCACTCGCCCCCAAAAAGCTTCTCGCGGCTGGCCGCCTGAAATTCCTGCATCCGCGATAGCGAAAGATGTTCCCGATCGTAATAGACCAGTACCGGTGCGCCCTCTTTGCAGCCTAGCCGGGAAATCGGTGTCACGCACGTGCCGCTATCGTCCTGATAATTGACGCCGTCTACAGTGAACACATAGAGGTAGCTTGTGCCCCTTCCATGATAAGCATGGACAATTTTTCCCACACTGGCAATTTCACGTTTTGCCGCATCCGAAAATTGCCAGGCGAAGAAGAATTGAAAGCAGCCGAGAGGAACGAGAATAATACCCCAGATCAACGTAAGCTGCGTCCATCGAGATTTCATTGGGCTCTCTTTATAGCGGCATGTTACATTGTGCGGCCGACAGCAGTTGCGATGGTCTTCAGCTCGCTCATGAGCTTGTCGAACTGGTCGGGGAAGAGCGTTTGTGCGGCGTCGGATGCGGCCTTGTCGGCGTTGGGGTGGACCTCGACGATGATTGCGTCGGCTCCGGCGGCGACGGCGGCGCGTGCGAGTGGGGCGACCATATCGCGGCGGCCTGTACCGTGTGAGGGGTCACCGACCATGGGCAGGTGCGAGAGTTTTTTGACGACCGGGATGGCTGAGATGTCCATGGTGTTGCGCGTGGCGGTCTCGAAGGTGCGGATGCCGCGCTCGCAGAGGATGACGTCGTAGTTGCCGCCGGTGAGGATGTACTCGCTGGCGAGAAGAAGCTCCTCGATGGTGGCGGCGTGGCCGCGCTTGAGCAGGACAGGCTTGCGGAACTGGCCGAGCTCGCGGAGCAGATTGAAGTTCTGCATGTTGCGCGCACCGACCTGGAAGAGGTCGACGAGCGAAAACATGGGTTCGATCTGCGAGATCTCCATGACTTCGCTGACGACTAAGAGGCCGTGTGCGTCTGCTGCTTCGCGCATGAGCTCCAGGCCGGGGATTCCGAGACCCTGGAAGGCATAAGGCGACGAGCGAGGCTTGAAGGCTCCGCCGCGCAGGAAGCTGCCGCCGGCGAGTTTGACGCGGCGCGCGGTTTCAAACATCTGCTCCCTGTTTTCAATCGAGCACGGGCCTGCCATGACGACGACCTGCTCGCCGCCGATTTTGACGCCGTTGCGGAACTCGACGATTGTGCCTTCGGGACGGAAGCCGCGGCCGGCGAGCTTGTAAGGCGAGCTGATGCGATGGACGTGCTCGACGCCCGGCATGTTTTCAAACTGCGCGAGATCGACTTTAGCTGTGGGGCCGACGCCGGCGAGGATGGTTTGCGAGGAGCCGGTGGTGCGGTGTACGCCCACGCCGGCTTCCGTCATGACTTCGATGACATCATCGATCTGCTCTTCGGTTGCGTGTTCCTGCATGGCTACGATCATTGCTTGTTCCCTGTCTCAGGCGCCTGTGCGCCGGTGTCGGTGCCAGGCGCGTGTGCCGCTGCCTGAGCATTTCTTTCGGAAGCCAACTCGTTCCGCTGGAGGGCGCGCATGACGTCGATGATGCGCTCGTAGATGTGCGTAAGCTCAACGTCCGGCAATGGCCCGCTGTTATGCGAGCGCACGTTCTGCAAGACGAGCTTCTCGCGGGCCGGTTCATAGACCGGCAGCGATGTGGCTGCCTTGAGATGGCCGACGTGAATGGCCGCCTTGGCTCGCTCATTGAGCGCGGCTACGAGTTGTTGATCCAGTTCATCGATGCGTTTCCGCAGTTCTTCCAGTGTCATGCTTTGTCCTCAATAAGCGCCAATGCACGATTGCTTCGCACAGGAGCGCGGAACGGAAGTTGAAACACAGTTCAGCGTGAGCGTTGATTGCTTTTACCGGGTCAGCGCAGCTTCAGGCTGGCGCAGACCCCTGATAAATCGGGATACAGCGGCTGCGGCTGCATTGCCTGACTTATCTTCCGGAGCGGACCGCTCGATCAGCTCCACAATGGCGCTGCCAATGACCGCGGCATCGGCAAATTCTCCAACCTGCGCCACATGCGCGGCGTTTGAGATGCCAAATCCCACGGCCACCGGCAGCGTGCTCCATCGACGTATGCGGGCGACGAGCGACTGGGCATCGCTGGTGAGGCTTTGCTGCTTGCCGGTGATGCCGGTGCGGGAGATGGCGTAGATGAAACCTTTGCTGTGTGTGGCGATGGCTTCGAGACGATCATCCGGGCTGGTGGGCGCGGCGAGGAAGATGGGCGCGAGCGAGACGCGGTCGAGCTCGGCTAGTAACTCCGCTGCTTCTTCCACGATGATGTCGGTGACGAGGACGCCGTCGGCTCCGGCGGCTTTGGCGTCGTCAGCAAATTTCGCGAGGCCGTAGCGCAGGATGGGATTGAGGTAGGAGAAGATGACGAGGCCGGCTTGTGGGCGGGCGGAGCGGATTTCCTTGGCCAGAGCGAGGACGTCTTTGAGGCTGGTGCCGCGTGCGAGGGCGCGCTCCGAGGCGCGCTGGATGACGGGTCCGTCGGCGAGAGGATCGCTGAAGGGGACGCCTAGCTCGATGACGTCAGCTCCGGCGTCAATGGCTTCGAGCGCGATGGCGCGGGTGGCTTCGAGCGATGGATCGCCGGCGGTTAGGTAAATGACTAAACTCGGCTTGGATTGGAACTTGATCGGCATCGGTTGCTAGCTAGGAGCCCTCCAGATGCAGTTCCTGAGCGATGATGCCCATGTCCTTGTCGCCGCGTCCGGAGAGGTTCACCACCAGTATGTCACGCGGGGTGAGCGTGGGTGCGAGCACGAGAGCTTCCGCGACGGCGTGGGCGGATTCGAGCGCGGGCAGGATGCCTTCGGTGCGGGAGAGCCTGACGAGGGCGTCGAGAGCCTCGGCGTCGGTGCGTGAGGTGTACTCGGCGCGCTTGGTGTCATGGAGCATGGCGTGCTCCGGGCCTATGGAGGCGTAGTCGAGGCCGGCGGAGACGGAATGCGTCAGCGCGATCTGGCCGTTTTCATCCTGAAGGACGTAGGAGAATGTTCCCTGCAGCACGCCGGGATTGCCGCCTGAGAAGCGGGCGGCGTGTTCGCCGAGGGCCGAGCCGCGGCCACCGGCTTCGACGCCGATGAGACGGACTTCGCGGTCATTGATGAATTCGTAGAAGGCTCCAATGGCGTTGGAGCCGCCGCCGACGCAGGCGACGATGGCGGTGGGAAGGCGGCCTTCTTTTTCGAGGATCTGCTGCTTCATTTCGCGGCTGATGCAGCGCTGGAAGTCGCGGACCATGGTGGGGTATGGGTGCGCGCCGAGGGCCGAGCCGAGAACGTAGTATGTGGTGCGGACGTTGGTGACCCAGTCGCGCATGGCTTCACTGATGGCGTCCTTGAGGGTTTTTGAGCCGGAGGAGACACCGCGAACTTCTGCGCCGAGAAGCTTCATGCGGAGGACGTTGAGGTGCTGGCGGGCCATGTCGACTTCGCCCATGTAGATGATGCATTCGAGGCCGAGGTGGGCGCAGACGGAAGCTGTGGCGACGCCGTGCTGGCCTGCGCCGGTTTCCGCGATGATGCGCTGCTTGCCCATGCGCTTGGCGAGGAGGCCCTGGGCCAGCGAGTTGTTGATTTTGTGCGCGCCGGTGTGGAGGAGGTCTTCGCGCTTGAGGTAGATTTTTGCGCCGCCGAGTTGCTCGGTTAGGCGCTTGCAGAAGTAGAGCGGTGTGGGACGGCCGGCGAAGTCGCGGAGGAGATCGGCCAGCTCGGTCTGGAAGGCGGCGTCGGCTTTGGCGGCTTCGTATTCGCGCTCAAGCTCGAGGAGCGCGGCCATGAGCGTCTCCGGCACGTAGCGGCCGCCGTAGATGCCGAAGCGGCCGGGCCGGGATTCGGATGGTGCGGACGGAAGAACGATGGATGCGATGAGCTTTGCCCTCCTCGGTTCGGGCCGAAGGAATGAATCTTCAGTGTATCGCTGGAGGCTGGGTGCTTTATCCCTGGGTTACTGTCTTAAATCTGCGTTGGGGGCTCTTGTTTTCCAGATTTGGGCACAGGAGCGGCAAAGATCAATTATGTACAGGAAGACAACTTGCGCAACCGCTGGGGGGAATTAAACTCTTCATAATTGCACTCTGCTCAGGAGTCTTCGAGAGAGCCGTTTATGAATACACAGGCCGCATACAAAGAGTTCACGAGCAGACTCAAGCTGCTGATCAGCAAGCATCCCAACCTGATTGGGCTGACGCTGAGCAATATCTTCACGATGCGGCTGATTGGAAACAAAACACATGGGGATTTGGCCGAAATCGCTATCGCCGAGTTCGTCAACCAGTACATGTACGATTTTCGGTCCATCCATGTGGGAAAAGACCTCTACCGAGCGAAATCAAAGGAAGAGGATATCAAGATCGTAAACGAAATGACTAAAGCTGAATTTCCAGTCAGCTTAAAGGCATACGGCGACGGACCTCTTCAGCTTTCAACGGACAAAAACAGCCTGATGTTCCGAACCCTGAGCGAGGCTGGCCCGCTCGACACACCAGAGCAAATTAAAGTGGTCTTCGATCACCTGGCTTTCTCTAGCTTTGCTGAAATAAATGTGTTGCCGCTGATCTACGATGAAAAGCGGCAACGCTGCAATATCCTCGTATTTGATTACGATACCGCGCGGTCGCAAACTGCAAAGATCGTGCGCCGCTCAGAGGGCAGGGGACGCAAGCATCCTGTTTTTGTGTTCCTGGATGCTCAAGGCGATTACATCTGTGAAGTTCGATACGGTGATGCCGCCGCTAATGCCCTTCAAAGAGGGTTGTGGACACACACACGCAACGCCTTGAAACACTTCGATAGCGTGACCGGGGGATGGATCGATTACTCTCACAACCTCGTCCTGGTGAAGTTGTTTTCCCATGCGCTGGTATCTTCCAGTGTTGGTCACGAACGAGCATTAGAAAAAGTGAAAGAGGATATCACCGCCATGAAGCAAAGGTCGGGGATATGAGTGCACAGACACAACTATTCAGTGATGAGTTGACCTTTGACACGCCCTCGACGGAAGGAATTAAGTACGCAGGTTCAAAGCTCAAGCTGATCCCACAAATTCTCCAGCTTGCCAGGAAGGTAAACGCAACAAGCGTCTTCGATGGCTTTTCCGGCACAACAAGGGTTTCACAAGCATTTGCTAAATCTGGATACGATGTGGTTTGCAATGATCACGCCGTTTGGTCCGAGGTCTTCGGAACCTGTTATCTGCAAGGCAAAGCCCCGCGAGAATATAGCGCACTGATTCAACACTTGAATGCGGTACCTCCCAGAGATGGCTGGTTCACGGAGTTCTATGGGGGTGATCCGGAAAAAGAAAAAGAACCCAAGAGGCCCTGGCAAATCCACAACACTCGAAAGCTGGACGGCATTCGGGAAGAAATCGAGAGACTGGCGCTCGATCAGGTGGACAAGTGCGTGGCGCTGACAAGCCTGATAATGGCGCTCGATCAGGTAGACAGCACACTCGGCCATTTTGTTTCTTATCTCAGGGAATGGTCTCCTCGTTCGTATAAAAAGCTTCAATTGGCAGTGCCGTCTATTGTGAGTAATGGGTGTGTTCATGCTCACCGCGTCCAGCGAGCCGATATTTTTGATGCAGTGGGTGATGTGGAGACAGACATTGCGTATTATGATCCGCCCTATGGTTCAAACAATGAAAAGATGCCGCCGTCACGGGTCCGGTATGCCTCTTACTATCATGTTTGGACAAGCATCTGCCTGTTCGACACACCCCCGCTCTTCGGTAAAGTAAACAGGCGTGCTGACACATCGGACACTGTGGCAAACTCTCCATTCGAGGATTTCCGTAAAGACGCAAATGGAAAATTCATCGCCGTAGATGCTATTGGAAAGCTGCTTGCTGCGACTCGCGCTAAATACATAATTTTGTCTTATAGTTCTGGCGGACGGGCTACGTCTAAAGAGTTGAATGACGCAATTGAATCCTGCGGTGAATTATTGGAAGTAGTCGAGATAGATTACAAACGTAATGTAATGGCAGATATGAAGTGGACAAATGAATGGCTGCGGGATGCAGAAGCATCCAATAGAGAATTTTTATTCTTGGTCGCCCGCTGACAGGAACTTCGAGAGGTTACTGTTTCAATCAGCGCACCCTTAAGACAGCACTATCCAGGGCGCGCTTTTGTATTGACCAAGATTCCTGTCGCGGATCGTGCCGGATCAGCGGTGTCGTTCGCCGCTTTGCATTAACGTTTCGATTGCCTCTACGGTTTGAATGCCTCCGCGTGCGCCGGTGAACTTGCAGTTGATGGCGGCTGCTGCACATGCGAAATCCAGCTGGCGATCGAGAGGCCAACCTTGCAGAAGGCCGTAGATAAATCCGGCGTGGAAGATATCGCCTGCGCCCGTGGTATCCACTGTGGGAACGCGATAGGCGCGTCGATCGTGGATCTCATTGCCGTCCCAGGCAACGACGCCATCCGGGCCGAGCGTTGCGGCGGTTAATTTGCAGTGGAAGCGGTTATGCAGCTCTTTCAACGAACGGTGCAGGTCGTGATCGCCGGTGATCTTGAGCGGGAAATCGCGGCTGACGATGAGGTAATCGATCAGTGGCAGAAGGTCGTAGATTCCTTCGTAGTCTTCGTCTAGATCGGCGACGACAAGAACGCCTGCCTCATGCGCCCAGCGGGCTGCCTGGATTGCGGCTTCTGTATCGAAGCCGTCGAGGTGTAGCAGGCGCGCGGCGGTTACCCACTCCTGCTTGATCTCGTGCGGTTGCAGGCGCAGGCGCGGGTCGCGCTGGCAGATCACTGTCCGCTCACCGGCAGTGTCCACGAGAATCATCGAGCGCGGGCTCGCTCCTTCTTGCGCATAGACCAGTCGGGCATCCACTCCTAGCCGTTCAAACTCTCTTTCGTGCAATTGCGCGGCGTCATCGCGGCCAAGTTTTCCCACGTATCGCGAGGGAAGGCCCCACGATTGGCATGCGGCTACCGTGGTGGCGACCTGGCCGCCAGCCATGATGGTTGCGCGCTCGTATTCAATCTTGGAGCCGCTGACGGGAAATTGCTTTAAGGGGATGAGTGTGTCGGTTGCATTGAGGCCTACACCGACCAGATCCACGCGCCGAACTTCTTGCATCGAGTTATTTTAGGTCATGCGCTGGGTGGGATGGCGGTTGGCTCAATGCAGTTTTGCTGCGCGGGCGTTGGTGATGAATGCGCGGAGTTTGGTTGGGTCTTTGCGGCCGGGTGCGGATTCAACGCCGCTGACCACATCGACGCCCCATGGGTGGAGCGTGGTGATGGCTTCGGCAACGTTGGCGGGGTTGAGGCCGCCGGCGGCTACGACGCGCTTCCGCGCTTCCGGGTTTTGGAAGAGGGTAGAGGAGGCTTTCTGCCAGTCAAAGGTGATGCCGGTGCCGCCTACGGCTGTGGCGGTGCGGGAATCGACGAGGATGGCATCGGTGGTGGGGTCGGCTGCGAAGGCTTCGGACTGCTCGGCGGCTTGGGGGCCGAAGTGGACTACGCGAAGGATGCGAAGTGTGGGGCCGAATTCTTTTCGTAGCTCGGATGCCGCCGAGGCCGGGAATCCATCATGAAGCTGGACGCCGGTGAGTGAGCAGATGCGGATAGCCGCGGCGATCTCGCCGAGTGAGGCGTCGACGAAGACGCCGATTTTTTCCAGTGTGCCGGGTAGATTTGGGATAATTTCCGCGACTTGATCGACGGTGACCCGGCGTGGGCTGGGTGCGAAGACGAAGCCGACGGCGTCTGCTCCGGCATTGGTGGCGAGGAGTGCGTCTTCAAGGCTGGTGTTTCCGCAGATTTTGATCCAGAGGCTCATGTCAGGGAATGGATGCTGCTTCGGGCGTGTCGGCTTCAAAAGGGTTCAACACGCGAGCGCCGGTTCCCGTGTAGTGGCGCGTGTTGCGGGTGACGACTGTTAGGTCGTAGACGAGTGCAATGGCGGCAATCTGACGATCAAGAGGGTCTGGTCGCACGCACCCATGAGTTTTCCCCAAGCCAGAGCGCAGTCGATATCGAAGGGGAGAATACGTTCCCGATGAGTCTGCAATATTTTCTCGAACCATGCTTGTAAGCGCATCGCCTGCGGCAGATCGCCGCGCTGAATTGAAGCCTCAACGCCCTTCTTCAATTCTCCGATGGCTTGAACGGGAACAAAGATCAAGTCCCGCCATGTATGCAGGAAGGCATCGACACCCGCGTCGGCTTTCTTTCCTCTCCGCTCTTCGCTGAGAACATTCGTGTCAACCAGATACATGCTTATTTTGCGTGCCGGTCAAAATCGGAATCCAGCCCGACGTTTGGCATGGATGCAAGGAGCCTATAGAAAGCGTCCCCGTCATTTTTTGCCAGGGCGGCTTCGAGGATTGCGCGGTGTTTAGGCGAGACGTTGGGGCCGATCTGGTTGAAGCGGTCAGAAGGCTGCTCTTCATCGGGCTTGATTGGGTTGGTAGCCATAGACGCCTCCTGATCGGTGTGGTGTGAAGTCTATTGTATCCCGATTGCGGTTTTCTGATCGTTGACAGAGCTGGCGAGCAGGCTTGCGAGGGCT
>Ga0208193_1000371_pt1 | contig 26525 bp, 32 predicted proteins | sample June2015DPH_17_2_FD_184716 | JGI IMG/M metagenome (GOLD analysis project Ga0208193, IMG submission 184716) | Peatland microbial communities from SPRUCE experiment site at the Marcell Experimental Forest, Minnesota, USA - June2015DPH_17_10... | ecosystem: Environmental > Terrestrial > Soil >... | reverse complement strand
TAACCACCAATACAGATCCCGAATCCGCTAACCGAATCGCCGCACTCAACCCTGCAATTCCCGCCCCAATCACCAGAAAATCTACTCGATCCATCCTTCAATGCTACAAGAGCCAGGAGCCATAAGCTTTGAGCCTTGAGTGCTCACACAACTCATCGCTTACAACCGTGCGTTACCATCGAAATACCGTGACAGTCATCGCCGTCAAAACGCCCTCCGCAAACTACAACGTCACCATAGGCGCAGATTTACTTCGCACCCTCCACTCGCGCCTGCAGAGAATCAGCAAAGACAAACCATTCCGGCCCTTCATCATTACTTCGCCGGAGATCTGGGCTCTCTGGTCGAAACCCTTCCTCGCATCGTTTCCAAAAAACGACAAAGAAGCCCCGACCGTTCTTTTTCTCCCGAGCGGCGAACGCCACAAACGCCTCGCCAACGTCGAAGCCCTCGCCGACCAGCTCTCCCACGCCGGAGCCGACCGCGACGCGCTCCTCCTCGCCTTCGGTGGCGGAGTCCTCGGCGACATCACCGGCTTCCTCGCTGCCATTTACATGCGGGGCGTCCGCTACGTCCAAATCCCGACGACGCTCCTGGCGCAGGTCGACTCCTCCGTCGGCGGAAAAACCGGAGTCAATCTCGCCGCAGGAAAAAATCTCATCGGCAGCTTCCACCATCCGCAAGCTGTCTTCGCCGACATAGATCTTCTCGGCACTCTTCCCGCCGCCGAACTCCACGCAGGCCTGCAGGAATCCATCAAAGCCGGCGTCATCTACGATGCAAAGCTCTTCCGCTACATGGAGCAAAACGCCGAAGCCATCCTCGCAGGCGAACCCGCCGCTCTCACCCGCGTCGTCGCCGCCAGCGTCCGCGTCAAAGCCGATGTCGTCAGCAAAGACGAAAAAGAATCCGGCCTCCGCATGATCCTCAACTTCGGCCACACCGTCGGCCACGCCATCGAAGCCGCCACCAACTACAAGCAGCTCCTCCATGGCGAAGCCGTAGCCTGGGGCTCAATCGCCGCGCTCAGCGTGGCAGTGGCGCGCAACACCATCAGTGAAAAGGATGCAGGCCGCATCGTAAACCTGATCCTCCGCTACGGCCCGCTGCCACACTTCAAAGCCACTGGCGAAAAACTAGTAGCCCTCACCTCACGCGACAAGAAGAACCGCAGCGGCATCCGCTCCTTCGTTCTACCCACCGCCATTGGCAAAACCGAAATCGTTCGCGACGTCACTGAAGCCGAACTCCTCGCCGCAACCAAAGCGATGCTCGCTCTCATGCGAGGCATTCCATGATCAATCGCAGACCATATCTAATCGTGGCTGCAATCTGCCTGCTGCCTGCGTCTCTCGCTCATGCGCAAGATAAACCCGCCCGCCTCACCTTCGACGTCGCGGCCATTCGACTCTCAAAACAGGACGATCCCAGCGGAGGCATCAAGGCTCTGCCTGGAGGTAATGGGTACACCGCTCAAAACATCCCTGTGAAGCTCATGATCAGCCTGATGTACAAAGTGCCCATGCGTCAGATCACCGGAGGCCCCGACTGGCTCGATACCGATCGCTACAACGTAGAAGCCAAGACTGACGGCTCCTACAATATCGACGATCTCCACACCATGTATCAGAATCTGCTCGCCGACCGCTTCAATCTGAAGTTCCACATCGAAACAAAGGAAGGCCCTGTCTACGCGCTGATGCTGGATACCCCCGGGTCGAAGATGAAGGTCAACGAGAGCCCCCAGGACTACAAAATCCCGGTAAACTTTACTCCCGATGGCGTTGTTGGCGTAAGGGTCCCTATGTCCTACCTCGCGTGGTTTTTAGGTCAACAGGTTCAGAACAGCCATCGCCCCGTAATTGACCTCACCGGCCTCGACAAGAACTACGATTTCACCTTGTCCTATCTTCCGGAGCTTCCTCCCGATATTTCAAGAGACACCCTCCCTGCCAACATTCGCGATCGCCCATCCATCTTCGACGCCGTTAGGGACCAGCTTGGCCTGAAGCTCGTTCCGCAAAAGGGACCTATCAACTATTACGTTATCGATCACATCGACAGGCCCTCCGAAAATTAGCGGCCATCGCCCTGTGAATGCTGCTCTCGATACCCTCTCAGACGAAGAAGCACACCCGGACGCCGTCTCCGTCTAACATAGGTTCGGTGACGGTTCCGGCAGGAGCGTCACAACACTGGCGGCGGAGGTAAGACTGCAGTGATCTCCAAATCACGCAACATCTTCTACATCCTCCTCGTGGTCAGTCTTGGGCTGGCGGGACTGCTGCTTCTGTTTACCGGGTGGTGGCTTCCGGAAACATCTACGCCGCTGCAGGTCGTCACCGGGCTTAGCTGGCTGGCCCTGTGCGTATCGACGTACTTCATTAGACTGAGACCGTACATTCAACTGGCCGCCGCGTGGCTATGGTTCGCATGTTCAGCCTGGAATTGGTGGAAGACAACCGATGCGCATTCCGTCGCCTGGTTCCTTGCTCAGAGTGTCCTGGCAGTTTTCATTTTGGTGTTTTCCCATATTGTCGTAGTCCACATCGCAAGAAGTTCTCGGAGCCGCACTTGATTCCATCACCCGAACATGAGATCTCCACCGGAGCCCGCCCCATTGGCGCAACTGATGAGACCACTGCAGCCGCCAACGTCCAGCGGATGTTCGACACCATCGCCCCCACCTACGACCGCGCCAACCATCTCCTCTCCGCCGGCATCGACAGGTCCTGGTGGACCCGCACCGCACGCCTCTTTCGTCCGATCCTTCAGTACCCCGAAGCCGTCGCCCTCGACCTCTGCTGCGGAACCGGCGACATGACGATGGCCCTGCTCAAACACCGCCCCAACGCCACCCACACCGCCCCAATCCTCGCCGTCGACTTCTCCCACCAGATGCTCTCCCTCGGCCAGAAAAAATTTGCAGGCCAGAACATCCTTCCCATCGAGGCCGACGCCCTCCACCTTCCAATCGCCGACGCCTCCGTCGACCTCGTCACCTCCGCCTTCGGCTTCCGCAACCTCGCCAACTACGAAGAAGGCCTCACCGAGATCCTCCGCATCCTCCGCCCCGGCGGCCAGCTCGGCATCCTCGAGTGCAACCAGCCCGAAGGCCTCACCGGCGCAATCTACAACATCTACTTCAAATCCATCCTCCCCAAACTGGGCGGATTCATCTCCGGCAACCGCAACGCCTACAGCTACCTCAACTCCTCCGTCGAACGCTTCCCTCGCCCACCCCGCATGATCGAACTGCTTCGCAACGCCGGATTCGCCGACCCTACCTGGACCGGTTACACCTTCGGCGCGGTCGGCCTCTACCATGCCGCAAAGCGCTGACACAGATGGAAGTGCGCCAAAAAGCTTTCGATGATCCTGTCATAGCTCCTGTACCATCTCTCCCATGAACCAAACGGCCACGCCCGAGCAAGCCGCAACGCAGCATAACGCCAAGCGTTCGACGGCGCTCTTCTCCGTCTTCGCCGCTCTCGCCGTCACCCTCTTCAAGCTCATCACCGGACTTCTCACCGGCTCACTCGGAATGCTCTCTGAGGCCGCGCACTCCGGCATCGACCTCATCGCCGCCGCCATCACACTCTTCTCCGTCCAGGTCTCCGACCGCCCCGCCGACGCCGTCCACACCTATGGCCATGGCAAGATCGAGAGCCTCTCCGCCGGCATCGAAACCGTTCTCATGCTCGGCTCCTGCATCTGGATTCTCACCGAGGCCATCCGCCGCATTGCCTTCCGCGAACATCTCTCTCTCAAATTCTCCATCTGGCCCTTCGCGGCGTTGCTTCTCTCGATCGCAGTCGACCTCGCCCGCTCCCGCAAGCTCCAGCGCATCGCCGATGAAACGAGAAGCGAAGCTCTGGGAGCCGACGCCATCCACTTCCGCACCGACATCTGGTCGTCCCTCGCCGTTCTTACCGGCCTCGTCGCAACCTACGCGGGCAACCACTGGCAGATCCCCCAACTTGAACTCGCCGACCCCATCGCAGCCATTCTCGTAGCCTGCATCATCCTCTACGTCACCTGGAAGCTAGCCCGCCGCACCATCGACGCCCTCACCGACGCCACTCCACCCGAGGCTCGCGCTCAAAATCGCCTCCTCATACGCGAGCTCGCCGCCATCGAGGGCGTCCTCTCCGTCGAGCGCGTCCGCACCCGTCGTTCCGGCCCCGATTACTTCGCCGACGTCACCCTCGGCATGCCACGCAACCTCACCTTCCAACGCTCCGAGCAGATCACCACAGCCGCCACAGCCGCCGTCCAGCGTCATCTCCCTGGAGCCGATGTCGTCGTCCACTCCGTCCCCACCGCCTCTATCGCTGAAAGCATCCACGACCGCATCCGCGCCGTCGCCGCCCGCTCCAACCTCGCCATCCACGACGCCAGCGTGCAGGAATACAACCACCAGCTCCACGTCGAGCAGCATCTCGAAGTCGACGAAACCATGTCCCTCGCCGCCGCCCACACGCTCGTCACCCAGCTCGAGTCCGAGATGCGCCGCGAGATCCCCGAGATCTCCTCAATCCTCACTCACATCGAAAGCGAACCCGCCACCATCGAGCGTCCCGTCTCCCTTGAGCGCGACCGTCAACTTGAAGTCCGCCTCCGCCGCGCCGCGCAAGCCTTCCCTGAGATTCTCGACATCCACGACGTTCTCGTCACCCGCATTCAGGATCGCATCCAGGTCAACTGCCACTGCACTCTGCCCGACGACTTGCCTATGTCGAAGGTCCACGAGATCATCACCGCGCTCGAAAACGCCTTCAAACTCGACTGCCCTGAAGTCAGCCGCCTCCTCATCCACCCCGAACCAGCAACCGACAACCGTCGCTAGGCTGTTTCCCTATGGGTGTACCCCAAGGCAATGATCTGGGCGCCGTTTTTTCCCAAGAAAAACGACCCTTCGATGTGCTATCCGGTGGCTGGCGATAGGGAAACAGCTCTAACCCTGGTAACTGCGTCACCCCGCAACACACCGCAGCGTCATCTCACCGGCCTCTAATCCATTAGCGCTCACCTTCACCCTTACCTCGCCCGCCATCGTCCCGGCCTGCACCAACGCCGCGCCGAGCCCCATGAATGCGCTCCTCTGCCCGGACTTGTCCGGCTCATGACAGCTCGGATCGCCATTTCCCACGCCGATCACCTTCCCCGGCCCTTCAACCGTAAACGTCAGCATGTGACCCGCAACCGGCGCCAGCCGTCCTTTCGCGTCGACGACACGCACATTCACCTGGCAACAGTCCTGCCCATCGGCTCGAAGTTTGTCTTGACTCGCTTCGATCACCAGCCGCGCAGCCGGTCCCGCCGTCTCCCGCCGCTCCGTCAAAACGACCTTGCCGCCCGACGATCCTCTCGCCTCAACCGCTCCCGGAGCATACTTCACCTTCCACTCCAGATGCCCATTCTTCTTCACCGTCTGCGAACCCGCGCTAGCCCCATTCAAAAACAGCTCCACCGACTCGCAGTTCGCATAGCACCACACCGAAATCTCCTGCCCTTCCTTACCCTCCCAGTTCCAGTGCGGAAAAAGATGCATCGCCGGCTCGTTCCCCCACCACACCCGGTAGTAATGAAAGTTGTCCTTCGCGAACCCGCACATATCCATCACGCCAAAGTGCGAGCTGATGCACGGAACCCCATACGGCGTCGGCTCGCCCCGATAATCAAACCCCGTCCAACAGAACCCGCCCGCAAGCCACGCACGCTCGTCGTAATAACTCCACCAATCCTCCGCCGTGGTGGCCCAGCTAGGATGATTCACGTCATAAGCGCTCACATACCCACGCAGCGGATCGTTCTCATACACGCCGCGCGTCGAAACCGTGCTCGCCGTCTCCGTCCCCACCGCCGGCTTCGCAGGAAACTTCGCGCGAAACTCCGCAATATTATCGAGCCGTGCAACATGCGCCCCGCCATAGTTGAACCCCATCACATCGACGACCTGCGTTACGCCGACTCCCCATCCACCATTCATCGCAGCCGTCACCATCCTCGTCGGATCCAGCCGCTTCGCCTCGCGCTTCATCGTCGACATAATCGCAACTCCGGGCGCCGTGCTCTGCTCCGGCTCTTCATTCGCCAACGACCAGATCACCACGCTCGGGCGATTCCTGTCCCGCCGAATCATCCGCGCCAGTTCGCTCAACCCCTCCTCACTCGACGAAAACATCCGCGTCTCATCCATCACCATCACACCCATCTCATCGCAAGCATCCAGCACCTCTGTGGCAGGCGTATTATGCGTTGTCCGCAGGCCGTTGCAGTTCATGTCCTTCAACCGCTGAATCCTGTACCTCTGAATCGAATCCGGCACCGCCACGCCCACACCCGCGTGGTCCTGGTGATTGCACATCCCCTTAATCTTCACCACCTTGCCATTCAGCAAAAACCCACGCTGACCATCCCACTCAATCGTTCGCACTCCAAACCGAGTCTCATCCTGATCCACAGCCTTGCCCGCCGACTCTACCATTGTCACCAACCGATACAGATTCCGCTCCTCCAGGCTCCACATCTTTACCGCAGCAATCTTCCCCGTCATCGGAACCATCACCATCTCTCCCGCCCCCACCGTCACCTCGGCCGACCGGCATCGCGCAACCTCCTTCCCACTCGCCCACTCCACCACAACTCCGCTCACCGAGCATTGCGCCGCAGAAGTACCCATGTTCTTCACTTCGCTTGAAATCGTCAGCGCAGCATCGCCGCCGGCGCTCGGCATACTCTGCACAAACACCCCATCCTTAACCAAATGCAGCGTTCCTGTCTTACGCAGCCACACATGCCGATACACTCCAGCCCCTTCATAGAACCAGCCGTCGCTCAACGTCGCATCCACGCGCAGCGCCACAACGTTCTTCACTGGCCCACTCGGCGGATGCATCTGCCCATCCGGGCCTCTCGTCTCACGCGGCGAATAATCCAGAAAGTCCGTCACATCGATCTCGAACGGAACATACCCGCTCAGGTTCTCGCCCACCCAGCTCCCGTTAACAAACACAGTCGCGTTCCGGTACACACCATCAAACTCCAACACGATCCGCTTGCCTGCATCCTCCGGCTTAATCTCGATCTCCCTCCGGTACCACCCAATGCTGCTCTCCGGAAAGTCCCGCCCAACCGGCTTGCCACCATGACCCACCAGAATCGGCTCTACGACGAACGGCAACGCCACCGCCCAGTCATGCGGCACCTGCACCGCCTCCCACTTCGAATCGTCGAACCCAATCCCCGTCGGCCCGCCCGCCTCTCCCGTCTTCGCATACGTTCCAGTCCCGTTCAGCTTGCCAAAGCCGAAGTCCCGCATCGGATCGCACACATGCCCCAGCGCAAATCTCCATCCGAAATCCAGCGACACCCGCTCCCGCAGCTCGTTCTTTCCCACCTTGATCGGCGCAACATCTTGATGCGCCTTCGCCTGGATAGCATCGCGCCGCTCCAACTCAACTCCTTCAGTGGCCAATCCACTTCCGGTTAGAGACGCCGCACCAATCGCTGCCCCGGTCTTTACCAACTCACGCCGCGTCCATCGCCGCATCAAGCCCCCTTATCGTGCGAACCAAGTCTAATCGCCCTGCCACAGTTACACGAACTCGCCGATCAACCCCAGGCAATCCCTCCCTGTATCCTGATCCTGTATGAAGCTGAAAATTAGGATCCGCCGCATCAATCGCTTCTTCAACGTCGTCCTCGGAGCCCTCGCGATGCTCATCATCGCGCTCCTCTCCGCCTTCATCACCATGCGTCTCGCCATCCATGGCCGCGAGGTCAAGATCCCCTCGCTCACCGGCCTCACACTCGCCGAAGCCAGCAAACAGACCCGCTCCCTCGGCCTCCGCCTCACCCTCGAAGACCGTTTCTACTCCCCAAACACACCGCCCGGAGAAATCCTCGCGCAGTACCCTGCCGCCGGCAGCACCGTTCGCCGCCAGTGGGCCGTCCGCGTCACCGAAAGCCTCGGCGCGCAACAGGTCGCCATCCCCAATCTCATCGGCCAATCCGAGCGCACCGCCTCCATCAACATCCGCCGCCTCGGTCTCGAACTCGGCGCAGTCGCTCACATAGCCGCTCCCGGCGATCCCGGTATCGTCATCGCCCAAACCCCGCTCCCCAACGCCGCCGGGGTCGATCGCCCTCGCGTCAGCATGCTCCTCAGCGAACCCTCCGAAGCCGAATCCCCGGACGCCTTCGTCATGCCCTCGCTCACTGGCCTCACCCTCGCCGGAGCCGCCGCCCGCGCCGCCGCTTCCGGCCTGCACATCGTCAGCGCCGAAGACCTCAACCTCTCCACGCCAGCCGGAACCGCAACGCCGACTGCGGCAGAAAACGCATCCACCTCTTCCGGCTTACCCGCACAAGCATTCACCGTCGGCACAGTCGTCGCGCAAGCCCCACCCGCAGGACACCGCGTCGTCAAAGGCGACCCAGTCCGCATCACCCTCACCAACTAGCAAGCCGTTACACCCGCTCAAACACCGCCGCAAAAAATCCATCGCAGCCATGCACGCCCGGCAGCGTTCTAAGATTGCCCCCCCGCACCGCCGAATCCAGCTCCACACCCTTCAACAGAATCCCCTGCTCTCCAAGCTCTCCCAGCAATCTCTCAACCGCAACCCGTCTCACTCGGTCCGCAACCGCCTCCACCACCCGCTCGCACTCCTCCGGCTCCAGCGAGCAGGTCGAATACACCAGCCGCCCACCCGGCGCCAGCCGCTTCAACGCACCCTTCAGAATCGCCCTCTGCCGCTCCGCCTGCCGCTCCAGCTCCTCCACCTTCAGCCGGTGCCGAATCTCCGGATTCCCCGCCAGCGTCCCCGTCCCCGAACAAGGCACATCGCACAAGATCAGGTCGAACTCCCCCTCAACACCCTTCGCATCCACCGCGTCCGCAACATCTAACTGAACCCGCTCCGCATACGCATAACGCTTGAGTCGAGCCTCCGTCTGCGCCAGCCGCCTCGCACTCACATCACTTGCAACAATCTCCGCCGCACCCAACCGCCGAGCTAGTATCAACGTCTTCCCACCCGGCGCCGCACAGCAATCCCAAACCCGCTTCGCACCCGGCATCGCCGCAGCAGCAAGCTCCGCCACCAGTCGCGACCCATCATCCATATGCGGCAACCCGCCGCCACTCTCTGAGAACATCCCACCCGAAGCCGGCTCCTTCTGGTCCGCATCGCAGATCTTCAAAGCCGCCTCGCGCCCATACTCCTTCACCCACCGTTCCACCATCCACCGCGGATGCCCCAGCCGCTCCGCAAACGCCGCAACCGATTCATGGATACGCACACCGGGCTTCTGCGCCGCAGCCACCTTACGCAGCACAGCATTCACCATCCCCGCAGCATGAGGCTCCCCGGCAACCTTGCACAACTCCACGCTCTCGCTCAAAGCCGCATGCGCCGGAATCTTATCCATATGCAGCAACTGAAATGCCCCCATCCTCAACGCAATCGCAACCGGCTCCGCAAGCCTCTGCTCTGGACGCTGCAGCAGCGAACGCACACGCGCATCCAGCGCAATCTGCCATCGCAGCACTCCCATCACCAGCGCCATCGTCAGATTTCTATCCTCAGGCGAAAGCGCATCCACCCGTGCCGAGTGCAACAACTCATCACTATGCCCTTTACCCTCGCCCACCAGCTTCAAAATCTCAAACGCAGCCAGCCGCGCCGGAGTAACCTTCGCCACCGCCGCCGACACCGAAGCAGTAGGCCCCGCCGACGCCGGACGCTTCCTCACCCCAACAGACCGTCCCGCACCCGCGTTCCGTTGCTCCCTCATAACCCCAGCCGCTCGCCGCTCTTCAACTGGTTGCCCCGCAGAAACTCTGCCGCACTCATCCGGCGCTTCCCTTCCATCTGCACCTCATCCAGCGTCAGCACCTGCTCACGCGCACATCCCACCACCAACGCATCCCCACGCACCTCCACCACCCCAGGTTCACAGCCGCCCACCCCGGCCACATGCATTCGCTGCACAATCAATTTCTTCCCACGCAAAACCGTATGCGCCCCCGGCCACGGCTGAAACCCTCGCCACCTGTCATAAATCTGCTGTGCCGTCCGCGAAAAATCGATCCACCCATCCTCGCGCTTCAAAATCGGAGCCAGCGTCGCGATCGAGTGATCCTGCTTCTGCGGAACGATCTCGCCGCATTCCAGCTTCTGCAGCGTCTTCACCATCAACTCCGCGCCCACCGGAGCCAGGCACCCATACACATCAATCGCAGTCTCTTCCTGTCCAATCGGGCAAACCTGCGCCAGCAGCATATCTCCCGTATCCAGCCCCGAGTCCAGCCGCATCGTAGTCACACCCGTCACCACCTCGCCATTCGCCACGGCCCACTGAATCGGCGCAGCCCCGCGATACTTCGGCAACAACGACCCATGCAGATTGATATTCCCAAACGGCGGCAGCTCCAGCATCCACTCGGGAATAATCCGCCCATACGCCACCACCAGAATCGCATCAGGCCGAATCGCCTCCAGCCGCGCACGAAACTCCGCATTGTTCTTGATCTTCTCCGGCTGCACCACATCCAGCCCAAGCGCCAGCGCAGTCGTCTTCACCGGAGGAGCCTGCATCTCCATCCCACGCCCCGCAGCCCGATCCGGCTGCGTCACCACCAGCGCAACCTCATGCCCCACCGCAATCACAGCCTCAAGCGTAGGCACAGCGAACTCGGGCGTCCCACAAAAAACCAGCTTCATCGCTCTATCCCATTTCCGAACCGCGAATAACCTGCGGGTTCAATCAATGCTGCGAACGAATTTGCGAATGTTTGGCTGTTGGCGATCTAACTGGGATTGATTCACCATTATTCTTCGTCCTGCCAAATCCTTCGTCCCCGACAGCAGATTTGTTATGGGAATTCCCAACCCGCCGGAAACAACGGATGCAGTGTTTGCATCATTGATTTCTGCTTGAAACATCCTTCTAAATTCGACCGCATTTCTAGGTGCCGGTTCGCCGGCAGGATGTATTGAAAAAAGGTTAGGGCTCTGTCGCCACACATCCCAAATTTCCTTTCCAATCTCGAGAACAACAGTCTTGAACGCTTTTGCAGCCCCTAAATTCATTTGTGTTAACCGATTTCCAACGTAGCAGTAGATTCGTGGAACCGACATACGAAATCTTTGGGTATTGAGGAAGAATTCCGATTGTTCTGCTCCCGGCACCCGCGTAACACCATAAAGAAGCGCAAGAACAGCCCTTACTGCTCTTTTTGAAGAGCCGTCAGCTGAAAATGGAATTATTAGCCGATCTGCTGCCGACATTGCCAGTTCCGTATAAATTGAAAAACTAGGATTGCAGTCGATGAAAACGGTGGAATCCTTGACATTCCACGAGTCTCTAATATCCGAGATAAGGTCGCTGATCCAACCATGTACGATCCGCCATGCGTCGGTAGGTCCTGGATTCGTCGCGTTGGCTACGCGAGAAGTCTGAATTTCGAGGCTCTCGTCGCCCACCACAAGAAAAAGATTACGGGGCACTTCACTGTTGTATCTATAAACATTGGTTGCGTATCTTGAGCCTACCTTGGGACTGACATATGGACTGCGTATACGCTCATCAATGTATCCTGCGATTGTTTTCCGTTCAGTTCTTCCGGCAATCCTTGTAAGGCGTGCCTCTCCCTCAACAATGCCGCCCAATAACATACTGGAGGCGTTAGCCTGAGGACATAAATCCACCACCAACACCGATTGATCGGGGTGGGTCTTCGCATATTCAGATGCAATCTGAAAAGTCAGATAGCTTTTACCCACTCCACCTTTGTTATTCCAAATTGCGTAAATAGCCATTCTGTTATTGATCTCCAATATGTGAATTTCTGCTGTTTCTATGCTTCACCAAAGGTGTAGTTTACTGGTAAAGTTTTACTGAAAATCGTCGCGGCCAACGCCTGCGCCATCGAACGCGCAGCAACCGGCAGGACATCACCACTCGCCGTTCTTAATCATCTTCTTCATCTTCCGAATCACCAGATCCCGCTTCAACCGGCTCAACCGGTCAATAAACAAAACCCCATCCAGATGATCGATCTCATGCTGCATAGCCCGCGCCAGCAGCTCCTCGCCTTCAATCTCGAACCACTTCCCCGCAACATCCTGCGCCCGCACCTTCACCTTCGCCGCACGCGAAACCTTCTCGCGAATCTCCGGCAAACTCAGGCATCCCTCCTCCTCCACCTGCTTGCCCTCGCGCACGATGATCTCCGGATTGATCAGCACAATCTTCTCCTCCGGATTCTTCTTGAAGCTCACATCGATCACCGTAATCCGCTGCGAGATCGCGATCTGCGGAGCCGCCAGTCCAATCCCCTGCGCCGCGTACATCGACTCAAACATCTCCTCGACCAGATTCTTCAGTTTCGCGTCAAACACCGTCACCGCCGCACCCGGCTTCCCCAGCACCGGGTCCGGCCACTTCACCACCTCGTGAATCTTCTTCTTCTCGCTCACTCAGTACGCTCGAATCTGCTCGCAATAGCCAGTGAAATTTCGCTGCATCTCACGCAGCGAGTCCCCGCCAAACTTCTCCACCATCAACCTCGCCACCGTCAGCGCAACCATCGCCTCCGCCGCCACGCCCGCCGCCGGCACCACACAAACATCGCTCCGCTCATACGCAGCCTTCACCGGCTCCCGCGTAGCAAAACTAACCGATCCAAGAGGCCGCCGCAGCGTCGAAATCGGCTTCAAATACCCCCGCACCACAACATCCTCACCATTTGAGATGCCGCCTTCAATCCCTCCGGCATTATTCTGCTCACGCGAAAACTTCGTAAAGCCCTTACCCTCCGAGCTATCGCCCTCATACCCAATCGCATCGTGCACAGCCGACCCCACCGACTCCGCCGCCGTCACTCCGCGCCCAATCTCCACCGCTTTCACCGCCTGCAGACTCATCACCGCCTGCGCCAGCAGCCCATCCAGCCGCTCATCCCAGTTCGCATGCGTCCCCACTCCCGGAGGCATCCCATGCACCACCACCTCAAACACTCCACCCACCGTGTCACCGGTCCTCAACACAGCATCCACCTCAGCCTTCATCGCTGCCTCAGACTCCGCATCGACACAGTTCAACAAAACCTCATCCTTCGCAGCCAGCGCAGCGATCTCATCCCACGCAGCAGGCCGCAACAACTCAGCCTTCCCCACCCGAATCACATGACTCGCAACCTCAACCCCCAAGGCACGCAGCAACAACTTCGCCATCGCCCCCGCGGCCACGCGCGCCGCACTCTCCCGCGCACTTGCCCGCTCCAGCACATACCGCGCATCGGGAAAGTCATACTTCAAACTTCCCGCCAGATCCGCATGTCCCGGTCGCGGCGAGGCTACAGCCTTATGCTTCGTCGCATCGCCAGTCTCAACCGGCAGAATCTCCGTCCAGTTCTTCCAATCGTTATTCGCCAGCACCATGGCAATCGGCGACCCGATCGTCTTCCCATGCCGCACGCCGCTCAAAATATGAGCCGTATCTCGCTCAATCCGCATGCGCCCGCCGCGCCCATACCCCTGCTGCCGCCGCCAAAGCTCGCGATCGATAAACTCCTGCTCCACCGCAACGCCCGCAGGCATCCCGCTGACCGTCGCCACCAGACTCTCCCCGTGGCTCTCTCCCGCTGTCGAAAATCGCAACATCCGCTCTCAGTCCCTCACAAGAACCCACACCGCAAACCTAAATTGTAACAACCGCCGCAGCCCCCTTCTCATGCGCCAACCGATGGGCGATATCATGAGCCACGGAGATAACGACCAATGAGCGCCAAAACCCGAACACCCTCCCTCGATCCCATCCAGCAAAACCCCATCCAGCAGGCCGATCTCATCCTCCGCCTCTACGACCTCCGCCGCGAGTCCGTCATGCGCAAAGCCCGCTCCTACATCGGCGGTGACTTCCTCCCGGCCTCGGCCGACGAGCTCATCCAGATCGTCACTGCCGGCAACAAGCACTCCAGCTTCGTCCTCCAGGTCTACGGCTACTGGGACATGGTCGCTGCCTTCGTCCACAACGGCGCTCTCTCTCCCGCGCTCGTCTACGACACCTGCCAGGAGATGTACTTCCAATACGCAAAGATCCAACCCTATCTCGCCGAGTTCCGTCAGAAGATGAACCTGCCCGAGTGGCTCATCAACATCGAGCGCCTCATAGAAACCTCCGAATCCGGCCACGAGCGCATCGCGACCATGCGCAAAAATCTCGCCGCCATCGCCGAAGCCCGCTCAAGCCGGCCATCTGCCTGACTCTCTCAGCACCGCGCGCAATGCTATAGTTTCTTCCACCCCCATCATCCGCGCCTCGCGGGCCAAGGAAGGCCAAATGATCTCGTTCCGCCGTGCTGCACTCACCGGGCTTGCTCTCGTTCTTTGCACTCTCCCCTCCTCCGCGCAGGAAAAGCCCGTCGCCAACGACATCCCCAACTCCTTCACCCCGCCCGCGCCTCCGCACTCCATCACCGCCAAGCCCGGCTTCGACTACATCAAGCGCGTCGAGATGATCCCCATGCGCGACGGCGTCAAGCTCTACACCGTCATCGTCATCCCCAAAGCCGCCACCCACGCGCCGATCGTCCTCACCCGCACACCCTACAACGCAGCCGCACGCGCCGCAGCCGATCGCACCACCGCCGGCGTCGGTCCTACTCCTCCCACCCCCGGAGCAGACCGCCCCGCGGCCCATGAAGACTCCCCCCGCATGCTCGACGAGCTCAATCTCAGCGACGAGATCTTCGTCAAAGCCGGCTACATCCGCGTCTACCAGGACGTCCGCGGCAAATACGGCTCCGAAGGCCCCTACCTCATGACGCCGCCACCCGTGAACAGCGGCTTCAACCCCACCGGCGCCGACGACACCACCGACGCCTACGACACCATCGACTGGCTCGTCAAAAATCTCCCCATGTCCAATGGCCGCGTCGGCATGCTCGGCTCGTCCTACGAGGGCTTCACCGTCGTCATGGCCCTCCTCCACCCGCATCCCGCCCTCAAAGTCGCCGCTCCCGAAAGCCCCATGGTCGACGGCTGGATGGGCGACGACTGGTTCCACTACGGAGCCTTCCGCCAGGTCTCGCTCGATTACTTCACCTCACAGACCGTGGTTCGCGGAGCCGGTCCCCACATCTCCCACGGAGGCCGCGACGAGTACTCCAACTACCTCGCCGTAGGCTCCGCCGGAGACTTCGCGCGCTTCCTCGGCGAAGACCAGCTCCCCTACTGGCACACCATGGACGCGCACCCAGCCTACGACGCCTTCTGGCAGAGCCAGGCCCTCGACAAGCTCGTCAAAGCTCTCCCGCTCACTGTTCCCACCATGTGGCTGCAGGGCCTCTGGGATCAGGAAGACATGTGGGGAGCCATCCACAGCTACCGCGCCCTCGAACCCAAAGACACCACCAACACCATGAACTACCTCGTCATGGGCCCCTGGTTCCACAGCCAGGTCAATCGCGAAGGCAAAGTCCTCGGCCCCTTCACCTGGGACGGCGACACCACCGCCGACTTCCGCAACGAAGTCATGCTCCCCTTCTTCCGCCAATACCTCGAAGAAGGCGCTCCCAAAGCGGACACCCCACCCGTCTTCATCTACAACACCGGCGAAAACCACTGGGACCGCTTCAAATCCTGGCCGCTAGCCTGCGAAGAAAACTGCCCCACCAAATCCAAACCCCTCTATCTAGCCGCGAACGGCAGTCTCTCCTTTGAAGCCCCAGCAGCCGCATCCGACAAGTACGACGAGTACACCTCCGACCCCGCCAAGCCCGTCCCCTACCTGCCCCGTCCTGTCACGCAGGAAAACTGGCGCACCTGGCTCGTCACCGACCAGCGCTTCGTCGACGGCCGCCCCGACGTCCTCACCTACACCTCCGCTCCTCTCACCCAGCCCCTGCGCGTCAGCGGCCCACCCGAGGTCAACCTCTACGCCTCCACCAGCGGCACCGACAGCGACTGGGTCGTCAAAGTCATCGCCGTCTACCCCGAAGACTCCACCCCGGAAACGATGCAGGGCTACCAGCTCCCCATCTCGCTCGACATCTTCCGTGGCCGCTACCGCACCAGCTTCGAAAAACCCGAAGCCATGAAGCCCAACCAGCCTTTGCTCTACAAATTCGGTCTCCCGCAGGTCAACCACATCTTCCAGCCCGGACACCGCATCATGATCCAGGTCCAATCCACCCTCTTCCCCCTCTACGACCGCAACCCGCAAACCTTCGTCCCTAACATCTTCGACGCCAAGCCCACCGACTACCAGAAGGCCACGCAACGCATCTGGCGCACCCCCGGCACAGCCAGCTTCATCAGCCTGCCCATCGTCCCTGTAGCTCAATAACACCTCAGCGGCGGCAAGCAGCAGTCACCCTGCTGTTTGCCGCCGCTGGCAACCTACTACTTGCGATTCACAATCCCCACACGGAACGCAGGCATAGCAGCCTCCGCCGGATCCTGCACATACGTCTCAGCAGTCTTCGCCGGATCGTACCCTCTCCACAACCAGATCAACTCCTCCGCAAACTCCGCCGCTCCTTCACCCTGCGAGTGCGGCCCCACCCCAAACGAAAACCGAAAATCGTACCCCTTCAACTTCAACGCATTCGCCATCCGAATATTCGCCAGCGGCCACGACCCATACTTCGGATTCTCCTGATCGTTACTCCCATCCTGCACCCACACCCGCACATTGCGATGCTCTTCGCGCAAAATCTTCTCCGGATAATCCTGCCCGCCATCCGCCACCGCCGGATCTTCCTTCCACTGAATCGAAGTAAACGACCCAATCCACGAGATCACGCGGCTATACTCATCCGGCCTCTGCCACGCGACATTGAACGAACAAATCCCACCCGAACTCGACCCCGTAATCGCCCGCGAGTAGGCATCCGTCCGCAGGTTGTAATTTTTTGCCACCTGCGCCAACAACTCATCATGCAAAAACCGCGCATACCGATCCGAAACCGTGTCGTACTCCGTCGAACGCATCGAATCCTTCAGCGTCCGGTCCCATTTCTTTCCGTACGCCTCAACAAACTTGTAAGTCGGCGTCCCCGGCGAACCCGAAATATCCCCCGGATTCGTAAACACCGCAATCATCACCGGAATCTTTCCCTGCGCAATCAGATTGTCGATCACATTCAACGCCGGATGCCCGCCCTTGCGATTCAGATACCCTTCCCCATCCTGAAACACCATCACCGCCGCCGGCTTCTTCGCGTCATACTGCGCCGGAACATAGATCCAGTAATCGCTCACCATCCCGTCATAGACCTGGCTCTTCAGCGTCAGCTTCTCCGACAGCTTCCCTTCCGGCACGCCCGGCTTCTGCAACATATCGCCAGTCAGCGCCGGCGCGGGAGGAGCAATCCCAGAGTTAGGCCCACCCGGCCGAGCCGGCGTCGCAGGCTGCTGCGCGACCAACTGCAACGACATCGCCATCACCACCGAAAACAAAACACCATTCTTCACAGGAATCTTCTCCGAAGGAAATGTAACAACTCGTAGCCTTTAAAGTCTCACCTCGAAACAGTTAAGAAATATCCAGTTCGGTCTCAGCTTTACGTTTTTTTACTTTGCGGAATGAAGCCCGGGCTGCCAGTATTCACCACGTCATTCAGCCTCTGTCTCGTCTGAATGCGAGTGATCTCGTCAAACGCATCTTGCGGAAGCGCGGAAATATCGAAATTCTCTTTCGCGCGAGCAAGAGTCTTAGGCGTAGTAAGCAGAGCCGTGCCACGCTGTACCGCCCATGCCAGCAACACCTGTGCCGGCGTCTTTCCAACTCGCGCGGCGACAGACGAAATGATCGGATCTTCAAGCAGCCCCGGCTTCATTCCGTGACCCAAAGGCGCAAAAGCCAACAACACAATCCCCTTCGCCTTGCAGAACTCCAGAAGCTCCGTCTCCGGCAGATACGGATGCGACTCCACCTGCACCACAGCCGGCTTAATTCTCGCCGAATCATAAATCGACAACAGCTTATCCAGTGTGATGTCAGACAGCCCTATCGCCCGGCATCTGCCATGGTCCACAAGACTCTCCAGCGCCCGCCAGGTATCGAGCAGAGTCACGCCGCTGTCGTAAATAACATTGCCATTCTGATCCCGCGGATCCTGATCGTCCCCAGCCTGAAATGCAAATGGTGTGTGGATGAGATACAAATCCACATAGTCGAGCCCGAGCCTCGCCAGGCTCGCAAGGAAAGCCGGTTCGACACGCTCCGGCCGATGATTCGAGTTCCACAACTTCGTAGTAACAAAAATCTCTTCTCGCGCGATCCCTCCAGCAGCAGCTCCCGCCTGCAACGCCTCGCCCACCTCATGCTCGTTCCCGTATCGCTCCGCACAATCGAAGTGTCGAAACCCAGCTTCCAAAGCATCTCTGGTAGCACTCATTGTCACAACCGGGTCAGGAATCAGCGTGCCAAACCCAAGCGCAGGCATCCGGCTGGCTCCATCGTTGAGCGGCATTCTCGTCATCCGAATATCCGAAGATTCAGCCATACGAACCACCTCGCGCTAGTTTACTTCCTGCATTAAACGCCCGGATGCATCGAAATCACTCAAAAACCATTACGAATCTGGCCACAATGTGTCCTTGGCGATTTAGCACTCGTCGCGTCGGATAGCTTTCCCGCGAGGGTCGGGTGAAGGGAGATCGGCGAACAGATGTCATGGACTGCGAAATTGCCAGCTTGACATCAAGCGAAAAATCCACTACCATATGGTTGTGGATAGGCTGAATACGACCTTTGCGGCTTTGTCTGATCCAACCCGCCGGGCAATGATCGAACGACTCTCCCTTGGGCCTGCCTCTGTGCGTGGATTGACGGAACCGTTTGCACTCTCGCAGCAGATGATTTCAAAACATATTGCCTGCCTCGTGCGGGCGCGGATTGTGATCAAGACGAAGCGTGGACGAGAGAGCGTATGCACGCTTAGGCCAGAGGCGATTAAGACAGTCAGCGACTGGGCGATTAGCTATCGCCGATTCTGGGAAGAGAGCTTCGACAAACTGGATGTCGTTGTAAATCAAATGAAGAAAGAGGAGGAAAGAGATGACACAAAACACGGCAAGCGAAGTTGAGCGAATGGTCGTTACGAGAGTTTTTGATGCCCCACGCGAGTTGGTGTGGAAGGCGTGGACAGACCCGAAGTACATCATGCAGTGGTGGGGACCGAAGGGCTTTACTGCGACGGTTTGCGAGATGGATTTTCGCGTTGGAGGAAAACTTCTCTGTTGCATGAAGGCGCCGGATGGGCAGATCTGCGGCTGGAATGCGGTTGAATACTACGAGATTGTTCTGCACGAGAAGATCGTTTCTTCCATGTACTTTTCGGACTCGAAGGGAAACAAGATCGATCCTGCGGAATTAGGAATGGAGTATGAGGTCATAGACGGTGCGTACGACGTGACCATCTTTGAGGATCTCGGAAATGGCCAGACGCGACTCACCCACATTGGAAATGAGCCCATGGAGAGCGCGAAAAATAGCGGCCAACTCGAGGGCTGGAACGAGATACTCGATAAAGTGTCTGCGGTGGTTGCGGAGCTGGCGCAGGCGAAGTAGACGTGCGGTGCTTGATGATCGAGCGAAGTCCGGCCGGCGAGAGGCCCGGTTCGGCCGGGCTCCTCGCCGCCGGGAAAGTTGTGCCCCTCGCGGACAACCGCTTCTTGCTGACTGTTACCTTTCAGGCCAATGCACTCATTGAGCACTTGCTCAATCGGTGTCGATCGGATTAGTACCGAGAAACGCCCTTGCCGTGACAAAAATCCTTAAAACATCTTCCTTGGAAAGTTCGCCTCGCCCATAGAATCGAACTCAACCTCTATGGACTTAGTCCGGCATTACTTCGCCCACCTCACGCTCGTTCCCGTATCGCTCCGCACAATCGAAGTGCCGAAACCCGGCTTCCAACGCATCTCTGGTGGCACTTATCGTCACGACCGGATCAGGAATCAGCGTGCCAAACCCAAGCGCAGGCATCTGACCGGCTCCATTGTTGAGCGGCATTCTCGTCATCCCAAGATCAGAAGATTCAACCATGGAAACACCTCGCGTTATTTTGCTTACTGCATTACTGGTCGGATTCAACAGTGAGATGCCCAGCCTCAGAAAAAAGGGGGACGACGAAATCGTCAAAGATATTCCCGCGGACTTTGGATCTTCCGAACGAAAAACTCAGCGCTTTGACACGCGGGTTTGGTGCACCACAACAACCTGGCCTTTTCTCTCACCCTCGGCTATCCGCACATACACCGTAAAGTGATCTGGCCCTTCCTTCACGATGGTGAGGCCATCGAAATACATAGCCTTATTCGTCACCTCAATTAGCCGGTGGCGAACAAATTCGTTCTTACCCTCCCAGCCTGCGAGATCCCCGGAGAAATGTTTGACACGAAACTCTATAGACCCATTGACTTCAATAAAGTCATTGATCTCGTAAAACCAGATCGTGCCGTCCTGCCCCCAGCCGCGGGCAAAACCTGGCATATGACCTTTTGTCGGTGGGAAAGTGGCAGACTCCTGCATGCCGCCATCAAGCGATCCCGCCCAGTCACCTGCTAACCAGTGCACGTCATTGATCGTCGCTGCGGGGCTGACGCTGCCATCGGTCCAGGCACGCACCATCGAATTTGATGAGGGTTCCTGAGCGATAGACGCCATCGGGATGGCACATAACAGGAATATGCTTTTCTGCCAAAACTTCATGCGAGTCGGATCTCCCTTCCCAAATCGTTGGACTCGACCAGATTAGCAAAAATGAGTGTTGGACCGTGGAGGCTCGACGTAGAATCGAGCCTAACTCTATGGATTCCATTCGGCATCAAGCAGCGGTTTCATTTCTCGTTTTCTGCGCCGTTACGTTCACACAAGCCCAATCCTCATCCATCGACCCAACCCTCGCCCACCAAATAGCCACCATCCCCGCCATCGACAACCACGCCCACCCAGTCCTCTCGCCACCAGCTTACGCCACCGACCGCAACTTCGATGCTCTCCCCGTCGACAACATGGAGCCTGACACCGACCCCGCCGGCATGCGCCCCGATCTCCCGGCGCTCCACGAAGCATGGAAAACAATCTTCAACTTCGATGGGCAACCACCACTCGACGCCGCCGGCCTCAAACAACTCGAAGCCGCTCGCGAAGCCACGCGCCAGCAACAAGGCGAACACTACGCCGCCTACATCCTCGACCGCGCCAACATCGGCACCGAGCTGGCTAACCGAGTAGCCATGGGCACAGGAGTTAAACCCCCACGCTTCCGCTGGGTTCCCTACGTCGACGCGCTTCTCTTCCCACTCGACAACTCCGGCCTCGCCACCACACCCGACCGCAAGCAGTTCTTCCCCCTCGAAGACAAACTCCGCGCAAAGTACCTCGAACAAGCCAACCTCAAAACCCTCCCACCCACGCTCGACCTCTACCTCAGCAAACTCATCGACGTAATTCTGGCCCAGCAAAAATCACACGGCGCCATAGCCGAAAAATTCGAGATCGCCTACCTCCGCTCCTTCGGCTTCGACGACGTCCCCCAAGCCGAAGCCGCACACATCTACGCCACCCTCCTCCACACCCCGCACCCCGACGAAGCCCAATACAAGCGCCTTCAAGACTTTCTCTTCCGCTACATCGCAGCAGAGTGCGGCCGCCTCAACATGCCTGTTCACATTCACACCACCGCGGGCGGCGGAGGCTACTTCTCCATCGCCGGCGACAACCCGCTCCTCCTCGAACCTCTCTTCAACGATCCCAAACTTCGCAAAACCAACTTTGTCCTCCTTCACGGCGGCTGGCCCTTCGTCCACGAGATCGGCGCGCTCCTGCAAAAACCAAACGTCTACCTCGACCTCTCGCAGCAATCCCTCATGATCGGCCCGCGCACAATGTCGGCATGGCTGCGCGAGTGGCTCGAGCTCTACCCGGAAAAAATCCTCTACGCCACCGACGCCTACCCTTACTCCTCATCGATGGGCTGGGAAGAGGCCGCATACATGGCCAACCAGAACATCCGCACGTCGTTAGGCTTTGCTCTCACAGGCATGATGCAGGACAAACAAATCACCGAACCGCAGGCCGAAAAACTGGCCCGCATGGTCCTCCGCGAAAATGCCGAATCCCTCTACAAATTCCAACCATCCACCCCCTGAGTTTTTGGCTTTCGCCTTTGCTTCTGCAGTCACGGTTGCAAAACTGCATCTTCGCAACATCGATTACTGTCCATGACCCGCCCGCAGCCTATGAGGCAGCACATAAGTAAAACCTGCAAATCCCTCCCACTGAGTCGAAGTCGAGGTCAGCCCATGATTGAACCCCGCATCGACCACAAGATTTTTTCGAATCGGGTACGATAGCGCCCACAGATTTCCTACAGCATTCCCGTTCGTAAGTGGCTGGGTGAAATGCCATAGCTCCCCGGCGATCGTGAATCGCCCCAGCGGATGCGAGACCGAGAGCGTCTGGCCGAACTGGCCTCGTCGCGCAGTCCCTGCAGCCTGCTCGGTAAAGATCCCGTTGATGTCGAAGTGGAAGCCCCCGAGATCCTCACTCACAAGGAACAACGCGCTTTGCCGAAACGTGCCGATATCGATCTCGGGCGCCGGGCTCTCATAAAGACGGCGAATATAGCTAAGGCTCACCGTAGGCTTATTGCCCTCGCCAGGCAAAACGACCCCCTGCACTCCGGCAAAGACCTCGCCAGGCCTATTGCCAGGGAGAGCGTCTCCAGTCACTCCGGAGGCGTGAACAAATGGCTCCGACAACGCCAGCAGTTGAAGACGCGACATAACCGTAAACTTCGTAACTTGGTTAATCCCGAAGCGAGTGCTGAACTCAGGCGAGCTCTCGGCATACAGCCCACCGTTTTCAAACTGCAGATACCCCACAGGAGTCAACGTCGCGGGAGTGGAAACAGTAGGACGGCCAGGATTCGCCTCCGGAAGTTCCACCGCCGAGGACTGCGCTCGAAGGAACGCCGCAGAACAAAACAAGACCGCCGCTCCAAAGAGGACGCGCAAAAGAAATCTCATCGCAAGAAGCTCCAGATAGTAGTGGGATCGCACGCCGAAGCGTGTGCTTACCGGTTCACTTCTGGGCTAGGCGCGGGGAGGAAGAAAAGGAGGCGGAGTAGTACGGCCCGAATAATCGTCGCTGGTCAGCACAACGAAAGGCGTGACGTTAGCCACTGCCGCAATCTGCGTCTCTGCGACGGGAAGCCATTGAAAGCCGCAGCAGGAGCAGACACGATTGCAATCGTCATTCGCAGGCGGAGGCATCTTATCGGCAAGACGAGAGTGTCCAGGAAGTCCGCCACCGGGAATGTCGCACGCAGGACATATCGGCGAGACAACACTTAGGACCGCCAGCAGAACACAAAGAAAAGCCGCTGCAATCTCTCTTCGACTTGATAGAGCGCCACGCATCGCATTCTTAGGATCGCACAGGAAGCCACAAAAAATCTAAACCACGACGTGTTCTAACACCGAAAAACACACCCTCTAAAAACCACTTTTTGCGCTCCATTGGCTCGACAAGTAAAACGCACTCTCGAAGCGACCCTGAAGAACTACTCCTTCCGCAAAACGAAACTCCCCGCCTTGTCTCCGGGAACAACCCGCCACCCTGCCGCCAGATCAAGCGTCCACCCCGGCCCCTTCACATGCGAGCCGTCGATGTTCGGCGGAGCAGCGACACGAAGGCTGTGATAATCAGCCGCCATCAACGCACCGCCCTCTTGAATATCCAACGTTCCCCATTGATCCGAGACCTGCGACGTCGGAAACACCATCCCGAAACCTGGCAACGGAACCACCGCGTTCGGATCAAACGTGTACATAAACTTGCCGGCATCCGAGACCGTCAACGTAGGACCATCGACAAGCAGTTTGCGGTATCGCGCTCTCTCTACCTGCGCGCGTGCTTCCCGCTCCGTCTCAACGATACGCAGCGCAGCCTCTCCATAGACGAGCGCACGTTTCTCGAAAGCAGCCGTAGGCGATGAAGGAACCGTGCCTCCGAGCAGAACCGTCAGATCGGGCGTCGGCTTAATCCGCGACCGCCAATCCGGCAGCCGTTCATCCAGCAGCAACCCGTATGCTGGCCCTGAAGCATAGGCGAACGACCGTACAAAGGTATCCGCCTCCGGACTCGTCAGCCGCGTGATCATCCGCCATCGTCCAGAAGCAACGTCCGGCGCAGAAGCAGCAATGCCCGTATACTCTGCCAACCCTTCATTCATCATCAACGCGCGTTCCGTCTCTCCCGAACCCGGAAACATCTCATGCCGATGCGCACCAAACGCCAGCGCATCCCGAATCGCCTGCGTCTGTGCCTCACCGCTCGCCGCCAACGCGACAGCAAGCGCACGCCACTCAAGCTGCAGCCACAACCGTCCTTCAAGCGTATCGAGTTGCGCATTCTCCGGATTCGAATACGGAATCTCAAGCTCGGATTGAATTCGGTGGAACGACTCATGCGCAAGCAATCGATCGCGTGGCTGCGAGTTCTGCGGCAGCGGCCACATCACCATCGTCCAACGCTTCCCCTCCCACTCCACCGCCGTATTCGCAATCGCGATGTCTTTGGGCAACGTCCCGGCATAAACATCCCCGTCTCGATGCAACACTCCACCTGCATCGGGTTCATTCGCGACGACAGCTCTGGTCGCCGGCACTACAAACAGCATCGGCCCATACAACGGCTTGCCCCACAGCCGGCCATTATCTCTCGTGGAGACCCTCTGAGCCTCGGCAAACGCCGCACCAGCCTTCGCGGCGTCGATCGAAGGCGCACTCTGCCCCTGCAAAAACGCCGAGACACCCAACAGAACCACCAGTCCGACCGTAACTCTACCCATCGCGTCGCGCCTGCAAGTACCCCTGGCCATGCGTCTCCCCTACGGCTGAAAAATAAATCTCAAAATCGAGGAAAAATTTCAACGCCAAAAATCATGCACATAAAAACCATGATTCCACCATCAACTCACCACAAAGTCACCACAAAAAACCACGCAAAAACATTGTGGAAATCGCAAAACCCCAATAAAAACGCCCATCCCCCAGCCAAAAAATTATTCGCTCTTCAAATATTTTTTCGTATCAAAAAGCGGGCGTTCCATACTCCGCACCCACTCCGTAACCTCATCCGGCCCTTTACCCGCCGCCTCAGCCGCCGCAAACTCATTCCGCAAAGCCTGCATCTTCGCCTCAAGATCATCCAAAGCGCTCAAAAGAATAGCCTCCGGCGTCATCGGCAACTTCGGCGACCCAAACTCATACTTCCCGTGATGGCTCAAAATCATATGCTCCACCAACACCAGCAGCTTCTCCGGAAACGGCGCGATCTCCTGCACCTTCTCCCGCAGCATCCCCTGCGCGATGCTGATATGCCCAATCATCTGCCCCTCTAACGTATAGGAAAAGCTGGACTTCCACTCCAACTCCCGCACCTTCCCAATGTCATGCAGAATGGCCCCCGTAACCAGCAGATCCTGATCGACCTCCGGATAAAACGGCGCTGCCGCCAGGCAAACCCGCACCAGCGTCAAAACATGCTCCAGCAACCCACCTAACCACGCATGATGCAAGCGTTTAGCCGCTGGCGCAGCCCTGAATGCCGGCCCAATCTTCTCATCATCGAGAAACGCAAAAACCAGCCGCCTTAAGTCATTATTTTTGAAGGAACTAACATACCTGCGAAGCTCCGCCCACATCTCCTCAACATCAAACCTCGTCGCAGGCTGAAAGTCCTTCGGATCGACCTCAGAATCCGCCGCCAGACGCAGCTTCTTCAGCGTTATCTGAAACTTACCCTGATACTTCGAGACGTCCCCCTGCACCTTGACGTAGCTGCCCTCCGAGCAGGTCGCAATCGGATCCGCCACATCGTCCCACATGCGCGCCTCGAGCGACCCAGTCCTATCGCTAACAATCAAAGCAAGATACTGCCCACCCTGCTTCTTATCGCGCACTTGAATTGAAGTCAAAACAAAGTAGGTTGTAACAGTTGAATTCTCAAACCGCGCAACATCTTCAACAAAAAAGTCTTTCATGTCCACCAGAATACCCCTCTACCAAGAACACCAAAGACAAACGCGAGAGCGGGAAGCCCTCGCGCCGAAAAGAAAACCAGCACCCACAGCAACTTACAGTGGCTGAGGAGTAGTTGGAGGCGGATTCGGTGTCGTCGTCGGAGGTGCCGGATCCGGAGTCTTAGCAGCCGGAGGAATAATACCCTCCTGCGGAGTCGCCCGGTCAGGAGCCTTCGACGGAGTCTCATCCGGCTTCGGTGCAGCAGGCTTAGGTGCCTGATCCTGCAACCGCCCCTTGGGAGCGTTCTTATCTTTAGGCTGTTTTTTCTTCTTTTTCGCAGTATCGCCATTCAAACCCAAGGGTGCAGCCTGCGCCTTCTCGGTTGCCTTCTCCTCAGGAGTCGCCGCAACAGGTCCAGCCACCACCTTTTCCTTGGCTTTCTTTACCTTCGTAGCCTTTTTCTCAGCG
>Ga0208193_1000369_pt1 | contig 26569 bp, 25 predicted proteins | sample June2015DPH_17_2_FD_184716 | JGI IMG/M metagenome (GOLD analysis project Ga0208193, IMG submission 184716) | Peatland microbial communities from SPRUCE experiment site at the Marcell Experimental Forest, Minnesota, USA - June2015DPH_17_10... | ecosystem: Environmental > Terrestrial > Soil >... | reverse complement strand
CAACCCGCTGCGCGGGCCTGGTGCTAGCATCGTTAGCTGTGATCATTCTAAACCTAGCGGCTCAAATCAGCCTCCAAGCTCTCAGATCGTCACCTCATTCGGAAGGTGATCCCCGCACACCGCTTACCCTCCTTGGCGTTGAGGGAACGGTGTAGCATTTCAGCTTTGCCAATGTCTCTTGTGGGTCTTGGTCGTGTAAAAACGGCCTCAGCGAGGGGTGGTACGAAGGCCGACCTGTCGCCGCCGGCTCAACCCCTTCAAAGCTCATCTCCGCCAAATCGAGCGCGCCGACAAACACGTCGATCACTCGAACAGGGTTGCTCTCGTCAATAAAATCATCGAGGCATTCGGGCAATAGCTTCCATTGCCCACGATCCGCCTCTTCAACGAAGCGCCTCATCAATTCCCCCATAGAATCACAGGAGAATCATAACAGCGGAACAGCGTTTTCACACAGCCAGGGTCAATCTCAGATGTCGGGCCGCGTCCCGGCGAGGTCCGTTTGTCCGTCAACAGCGGAGGTGGGTCCGCAAACGGTCGCCGTCAATTCAGTGGCGCGAGCGTGTGCCTGAGCTGTTCCTTTGATATCTGCATCAATCCGGCAAACGGCTGGCTCAAATCGGCCACGAGAAACAGCGCGCTCGAGACCAGCAGCGCAAACACCAATAGCGCCGTCCAGGCGACCACGTCCGGTTCGACGAACATGGCGAAACTCGCAAAGATCACCGTCAGCCACACGATCAATATCAGAAGGAACGGGGTCAGGATCGGCCGGTCGCCATCGGCAAAGATCAGGAGCCGCGTCTGCGCGATATCTTTGCTGGCCTGCACGATGCGCAGTTTGAGCGAACGCTGCGCGTCGTTGGCCGGCGATAGCGCCTCGATCGCATTGTAGAGCTGCTCGGCGAGCGAGTTCACCGTGAAGGCGGTGTTTTGTGAAGCCGCCGCCTTCTCATTCCAGATGCGATCCATCGCCGCGGGAACGTTCTCTCGCATCAGCTTGCGAACCGGCGTTGCCTCCGGACCATACTGCGCCAGCAGTTGATCGGTCTCGACGAGATGCGCGGCCAGCAGCCGGAAGTGAGCGTCCTGGGTGTCGTAGGACGATTTGGCCGACGCGATCATCAGACTGATGACGACCGCCGCCAGCGTCGCCAACAGACCGGCGCCGAGCCTGATGACTTCCTTGGTGTCATGGCCAGGCCTGGGCGCGGGAATCCGCCCCCGCAGCTTCATCCCGAGGACGATGCCGGCCACGATCGATGCAAACGAGAGCAGGAAAGTCCAACCGGATGTCAAAATCGCCCCTCGCAATCGGACTTTCTGAAATGCGAGATCAATGTATCAGCGCAATCCCGAAATTAATACGGGCGAAACCCGCCGATGGCGCGTCCACCAGGCCCATGCGGCGACTTCGCGTTCCTGAGCCTGCGCGAGGTGTGAGCCGGGTAGAGCGGTAGCGATACCCATCAAATTGCAGAATAGGCTGCGAACTCAAGATGGGTTTAGCCAGGGCTCAACCCATCCTACGACACTACGGCGCCCGTGATTCTCCGGTAGGATGGGTTGAGCGTTAGCGATACCCATCAAATTGCAAAATAGGCTGCGGACTCAAGATGGGTTTCGCCAGGGCTCAACCCATTCTACGACACTACGGCGCCCGTGATTCTCCGGTAGGATGGGTTGAGCGTTAGCGATACCCATCAACTCTTCCCTCAGCGGCGTTCACCGAAAGAGCTACCGTCCTCGGACACATCCCCGGCCCAATCCAACGGATAGATCCCAAGTTTCACGTAGCGATGGAACGACGACGCTTCCCATTCGCCCACACGTCCGACCAATCCGTGCTTGAGGGGATTGATATGAATGTAATCGACATGCCGCGCAAAATCATGTTCGTCGCGAATGGTATGCTCCCAATAGCGGCGCTGCCAGATACCACGTTCGCCCCTCGCGGCACGACTCGCCGAAACCGGTTCGCTGCGGGAAAGACTTCGTGAGAAAGTCGATTTGATCAGCCGCCAGCGGGTCGCGAAGTCTGCATCACCGTCCGGCATCGTCCAAATCGCGTGAATGTGGTCAGGCAGCACGACGATGGCATCGATCGTGAACGGGTGCCGCTGACGTGTCTCGCGAAATGCTTCGCGCAACAGCTCGATGTGCGTTGTCAAGAGCGAGAGCCTTCGGTCCGCCAGATTGACGGTGAAGAAAAAGCTCCCACCCGGGACAAGATTTCGACGATAGGAAGTCATGCCGGAACATATCACAACTTGCGAAGATGGGTTTCGCAAGAGCTCAACCCATCCTACGGCGCCCGTGATTAGCTCGTAGGATGGGTGGAGCGATCCCGTCCGCCGTAGCTCAATGAGCGAAGGCGAGAGCGATACCCATCAAATTGCAACGTAGGCTGAAGACTCAAGATGGGTTTCGCAAGAGCTCAACCCATCCTACGACGCCCGTGATTAGCCCGCAGGATGGGTGGAGCGATCCCGTCCGCCGTAGCTCAACGAGCGAAGGCGAGAGCGATACCCATCAAATTGCAACGTAGGCTGAAGACTCAAGATGGGTTTCGCAAGAGCTCAACCCATCCTACGGCGCCCGTGATTAGCTCGTAGGATGGGTGGAGCGATCCCGTCCGCCGTAGCTCAACGAGCGAAGGCGAGAGCGATACCCATCAAATTGCAAAGTAGGCTGAAGATCCTACAAGGCTATCCCGACAACCGCGCCGCCTCCGGCGGCGTCTTGCCGCGAATGAGATCGCTGGCCTTGTCGGCGATCATCATGGTGGAAGCGTTGAGGTTGGCCGAGATCATCCGCGGCATGATCGAGGCATCGATCACGCGCAGGCCCTGCAAGCCATGAACCCGTAGCTGATCGTCGACCACGGCCCATGGCGCATCCGCCGGGCCCATGCGGCAGGTGCAGCCGGGGTGGAACGTCGTGGTGCCGCGCTTGGTGGCGGCCTGAAGAAATTCGTCGTCGGTTTGCACACCGGGACCCGGAAAATCCTCATAGTCGTAATAGGGCGACAACGGCTCTGACTTCAACAGCCGTCGCGCCAGCTTCATGCCGGCGACGATGACGCGGCGATCCAGTTCAGCGGTGAGATAATTGGTCTGGATGATCGGCTGGACAAATGGATCAGCGGAGCGGATGCGGACATAGCCTCGGCTCTCAGGGCGTTGCTGCCAGGAAGTGACCGTCATGCCCGGCAGATCCTCGAGCGTGCCCTGCACGCCTTCCTTGTAACTCGCGGGTGTAAAGGTCATCTGCAAATCGGAGCTCTCGGCAGTCTCGCCGGAATGCCAGAAGCAATAGACCATGGTCGGCGACAGCGACAGCAGGCCGCGCCGCGTCGTCGCCCATTTGAGCGCCTCGCCGATCAGGCGAATGCCTTGACGCCGTTCGTTGATGGTCTTGATGTTCTTCACCCGCGCGACCGAACGCGGCGCGTAATGGTCCTGCAATCCCTCGCCGACACCGGCCAGCGCGTGGCGAACCTCGATGCCGTGCGATTGCAGCAGATCGGGCGAACCGACGCCCGACAGTTGCAATAGCTGCGGCGAATTGTACGTGCCGCCGGAGAGAATGACCTCCCTGGCCGCGCGCACCTCATGCAGCGTGCCGTTCTTTCCGCCGCGCCGGTAGCGCACGCCGACCGCGCGCTTGCCTTCGAAAATGATTTCGGTGGCATGCGCGTGGGTGCGCACATCGACATTGCCGCGCTTGCGCGCCGGATGCAGGAAGGCCGTCGCCGCGCTGACGCGAAGACCGTTTTTGATGGTGCGCTGGGCGTAGGACACGCCTTCCTGAATGGCGCCGTTGTAATCGGGGTTGCGCGGAATGCCGAGCGAGACCGCGCCCGCCATGAAGGCCTCGCAGAGCGGATCCTGCCAATCCATCGTGGTGACGGTGAGATTGCCGTCGCGGCCGCGAAAGGTGTCGTCGCCTTCACCGATGCGGCTCTCCAGCCGCTTGAAATAGGGCAGCACATCCGGATAGCCCCAGCCGCGATTGCCGATCTGCGCCCAGGTGTCGAAATCCTGGCGCTGGCCGCGATTGTAGATGTGGCCGTTGATCGAAGACGAGCCGCCGAGCGTCTTGCCGCGCGGCGCATAGATGCTGCGCCCGCCGGTCCACGGCCCCACCTCCTGCTGATAGGCCCAATTGACGCTGCGCATGTGGAAGGTCTTGATGAAACCGGCCGGCAAATGAATATACGGGTGCCAGTCGCGCGGACCTGCCTCCAGTACGCAAATTTTGGTCGCCGCATCTTCGCTCAGGCGGTTGGTCAGCACACAACCGGCCGAGCCCGCACCGATGATCACATAATCGAACGTGTCCATGATTTGTTATCTTGCTTTTTCATTTAGCTGAAACGTGAGGTGCGCCTTCGCGGTCGGCCATTCCGAGGCGATGATGCTGAAAACAACGGTATCGCGCAGCGTGCCGTTTGGCGCGATCTGATGGTTGCGCAAAATGCCGTCCTGCTTGGCACCGAGACGTTCGATGCCGCGCCGACTCTGCTGGTTGAAGAAATGCGTGCGGAATTCGACTGCGATGCAATCGAGCTTTTCGAACGCATGCGTCAGCAACAGCAATTTGCACTGGGTGTTGAGCGCACTGCGTTGCACGCGCCTGGCATACCAGGTCGAGCCGATCTCGACACGCCGGTTCGCGGCATCGATATTCATGTAGGTCGACATGCCCGCGATCAGCCCCTCAGCATCGAACACGGTGAACGGCAGCATCGAGCCTTTTGCCTGCAAGCCAAGCCTGCGGTCGATCTCCTTGCCCATGTCTTCCGGTTTCGGAATGGCCGTGTACCAGAGCTTCCACAGCTCACCGTCTTTGACCGCTTCCGCCAGCCCCTCGATATGCGCGTGCGACAACGGCTCAAGCCGCGCATGCTCACCCGTCAACGTCACCGGTTCAGGCCAGGGCATCGGGCTCTCTCCTCCTCATCCTGAGGAGCGCTTTGCAAAAGCGCGTCTCGAAGGATGAGGCCCATATGGTGACCTCATGGTTCGAGACGGGCCGCCAATGCGCCCCTCCTCACCATGAGGATCGTAAGCCGCTTTGTTCATCGATTCAAAAAATTCAGCGGCAAACCGGACCGCGGCCAGTCCATCGCCACAAGCTCACCCTTGCCGGACAGCGTGATGTAAGCCGTCTTCAGTTCTGGACCGCCGAAGGCGATGTTGGTGGTGACGCGGTCGCCGGTCGGCACCTGTTCGATAAGCCGGCCATCGGGTGCAATCACCGAGATGCAGCCCGAGATCAGGGTGGCGACGCACACATTGCCATTCGCCTCAACCGCGAGCGAATCGAACATCTGATAGCCGCCAAGCCCCGCGATCGGTTTTCCCCGTTCGCCGCGATAGATCACGTCGCGCGGCTTCAGGGTGCCCGGCTCGGGAATGTCATAGGCCCATAGCCGCGCGGTCGGCGTCTCCGCGATGTAGACGGTCTTTTCATCCGGCGACAGCCCGATGCCGTTCGCCGGCAATACGCCATGCACGCCCTCCACGATCTCTTTCATGCCGGGCTTGAGGTAATAGAACGCGCCGACATCCATCTCGCGGGCACGGCGCTTGCCGAGGTCGGAGAACCACAGGCCGCCGTGCTTGTCGAACACCAGGTCGTTCGGGCCGCGCAGCGCATGCTCGCCGCATTTGGAGACCACCGTCTCGATTTTTCCGCTTTGCAGATCGATGCGCTGGATCGAGCCGCCGATGTAATCGTCGGGCTGCGGCCCCGGCATGATCATCTTGCCGGTCGGGATCCAGGAGAAGCCGCCATTATTGCAGATATACATCTTGCCGTCGGGACCAAGCGCCGCGCCGTTCGGGCCGCCGGGAATCTGCGCGATCACTTCCTTAGCACCGTCGGGTGAGATGCGCGTCAGCCTTTTCCCGCGGATTTCGACCAGCACGACGGAGCCGTCCGGCATCGCGACCGGGCCTTCTGGAAATTCCAGACCGGTAGCGAGCACGCGAAATTCGGCCATCAATTCCCTCCCGGAGCTTTTTCTTGAACGCAGGCGCAGTTCGCGCGCGCAACATTTCGTTGTGCAACGTTAGAGCAAATTCGGCGTGGCTTGCAAGCAGCCGCGGGGCATGCCGCCTGCAAGGCAGCCCCGCTTACGCGACCGCGAAGGAAGAGGCTTTACTCCCGCACCGGGACCCAGATTTCGAAGCCGCCATTACCGGTGACGGAATCGAAATTTTCGCTGTAGCGCTCGAAGTTCGGCGCGTCCGCGACTTTCAGGCCGGAGGCCGGCAGCCAGTGGTTCCAGATCGTATTGACGACGTGGACGATGGTCGAGATGTGCTCGCGGTGGGTGAACACGGCGTAGCGCTGTTCGGGGATCCGGACCCGAAAGAACGGACGCGGCAGATCGGAGAAGTCGGAGACTTCGACGCCCGCGATATAGTCGAAGTTGCCGGCGTCGTCGCCGTTGCAGCAGACGCCATAGGCGATCTTGCCGACGCGATGGGGAATATCGTCCATCACCTGATGAAAGCGTTGCCACTGGCTCGGAATTCCCGCGACATTCTCGTGATTGTAGCGTTCGCCGATACCGGCCACCAGCAGCGGCTTGGAGATTTCAAAACGTGGAGCTGCAAGGTTTTCAATGACAGAGGAATTCATCTGGATCGGCTCCTGAAGCTTGATGTCGTCGATGCACGCGAGACTGCGAACCGTCTCGGGTGTGAGCCCGAAATGGTCGCGGAACGCGCGGGTGAAGGCTTCGTGGGAGCCGTAATCCGCATCGAGCGCCACATGAAGAATATCAGGCGCGCCGGATGCGAGCGAGCGCGCCGCCTCGCTGAGACGACGCGCCCGCACATAACGCATGACCGACAGACCGGTGGCGGCGGCAAATGCCCGTACCATGTGAAAGCGCGTGACGCCGGCAACATCGGAGATTTCGTCCAGCGTCAATTCGCTGGACAGGTGGCTTTCGATGAACCAGAGCGCTTTCTGGGCGGGATTCATGAGATCAGGGCTCCACGAAGCGGCATATCATGCGCGACCGGCGCGCGCCGCGTTTGATCGTCGTTGCGCTCTCTTCGCGAAAAAGGGAAACTACTTGCCGCCGTCTTTTGCCGCCCCATCCTTCGCGGTCGTTTCCTTGGCACTCGTCTCTTTGGCGGACGACGCGTCGGTCTTCTTCGGATCGCCCGCTGGTTTTGGCTGCGCGGCCTGAAGATCACTCACCGTCTTTTGCAGCGTGGCGATGTTCGCTTTCAAGACTTCGATCTGCGCCTTCGCCGCATCGAGCTTCTGTTGATGGTCGGCGCTGAGCTTCGTCACCGTCTTTTGCAGGAACTCGACATTGCTCTGCAAACAACTGGTGCGACGTTCCATTGTCTTTTCGACGGTGCAGATTTCGATGCCGGGAACATCCTGCCCATACGCCGTGGCCATGCCCAACATGCACACCGCCAGAACCGAGATGCCGAAAACAAGCCGGCCGATCATCGAAATCCTCATTTCAGTACGTGTCGCGCGGTAAACTTGTTGCGAGTAGCATTTCATGGGCGAATGCTACCACACTGCGACCTCAATCACCCATTGAGCTTGATCGACGCTGACGACGAACAGGACTGGAAATGGCAACGCGCGAAAAACGGCTGGCCCAATTCGATGGCGAGGGAGAGCCGCCGCCGGATTTGCCGGTCCAGGTATTGTGCGAAGACCAGAGCGGCACCTATGAGCTGCCCTTCGCCTGCTGCTTCACGGACGGCGCCTGGCGCAACCATGAGTCCGGCAGCGCGCTCGAAGCGAACGTGGTCGGCTGGCGGCTGCGGCGCGGCTGACCTGGCCAGGCCGAGCGATCAATCTTGGCGCTGTGCCAAAATGCAACGACGGCGTAAATCAACCTCAAGCCAATCTTAAGGTTCGGAACGCGCGTGGAACGAATCGCGCCCGAATCAGCCGAGGCTGCGTGTACGCCGATGTTCACGGCTAGATATCGGCCTGGATGAGAGGCGCGGCACTACATCCAGATCGTTGATGACCAATAACTGCCGACAGCAGCCGGAATCGGTTAATTCCGAAAGGCGTTACTTCCAGGGCGTCACCGGCGGCACCTTGTCGGTGGCGGGCGGCATATCGACGGTCTTGAAGTCGGCGGGGCTGACGATTTCGAGATATTCCATGTCCGACGAATAATCGAACAGGTAGTGCACGATCCCCGGCCGCTGATGGACGACATCGCCGGCCTGCACCAGCGTCGGCTTGTCCTCATACATGAAGCGAGCCCAGCCCTTCATCATGATCACGATCTGAAAATCGCAATCATGACGATGCCAGCCGGTGCCATCTTCCGGCGGCATATCGGCGTTGGCCTTGACGAGATGGCAGATCACCTGCCCGCCGGTCGCAGCCGCAATGCCGAGGTCGCGATACAGGAAGAAGTCGCGAAGGCCTCCGCCCTTGAATTCGGTATCGGTGGGTTTGACGTGGGAAAATTTGCTGACGGCCGCATGCTGATTCATCTCAAGCCCTCCACCACTGTTTCGCGAGAAGCGCGACAATCGCCGGCGTCCAATTTTTTGGCAGCACGGATCGGCGCGCTCAAAGCGTGATGGTGCTATGCGAAAATCGCGCCAGACGCGCTGCAACGCAGCGATATTGGGGATCGCGGCATCCAACAGCTCGAAGCTGTTGGAGGTGGTCCGGAATTTCGGTCAGGCGATTTTTCCGTGGCCTTGAGCGAGCATCGCGTCAGCTCAGGAGACCTGTTCCCATGACATGAAGTTGAGCAACGCGTGCACCGCAAGTAAGCCGTGCAAACAGGCAGCGCCAAGCGTGCGCTGCCTAATAATCCACCTCGAGTTCTTCGATGTCGGACGGTTCGGCCTTGGCGGCTTCGATCCACTCCTGCATCTCCGGCATGGCCAAGATGACGTCGGCATATTGCTTCAGCCGCGGTTCGAGCTTCACGTCATAGGTCGCAAAGCGGGTCACGACCGGCGCATACATCGCATCCGCCATGGAGCGCTCGCCGAACAGGAATGGCCCGCCCGACTCGGCAAGGCACTCGCGCCAGATGGTGCAGACCCGGTCGATATCGGCCTGCGCGCGCGTCCAGATCTTGAAGTTGGGGAAATGCCCCTTGAGATTGACCGGCAGCGAGGCCCGAAGCGTCGTGAATCCGGAGTGGATTTCGCCGCAAATCGAGCGGCAATGCGCCCGCTTGACGCGATCCTTGGGCAACAGCCCGGCATCGGGCAAAATCTCGTTGAGATAATCCGCGATCGCCAGCGTATCCCACACGGTCGCGCCCTCGTGCCGCAAGCACGGCACCAGGATGGTCGGCGACAGCAGCAGGATTTCGGCCCGCGCCGAGGCGTCATCCGGCGCGGTGACGATCTCCTCGAATTCCAGCCCTGAAAACCGGGTCAGCAGCCAGCCGCGAAGCGACCAGGACGAGTAGTTCTTGCTGCTGATGGTCAGTGTCGCCTTCGCCATATGGACTTCCTTGCGGTCTTACCCGCTGGTTTACCTGCTGGTTTTCCGGATTTTCCCGGTTTTTCTCACGTTTTCAACAGCAAGTGACGTGCCAGTTTTTTGGGCTGTTTGACTCTGCGCTGGCTTCAATATTGCATAGCAGCATAAGTGGGGGTTTTTTGCGAATGACGTCGTTGTTGTATCAGGCCTATCAGAACCATTCGGATCTGACGGCGCCATGGCGGACGGGCGCGGCCCATGCGCTGAAATATCTCAACCTGCTGCCGCAGGGGATTTCCGACAAGTTCTTCCGCCGCCTGGCCGCGGCCCTTGAACTGATCTCTCGCACCTCCCTCACCTATGCCCGTCCGGCCTATGGCATCGAGAAGGTCATGGTCGGCAATCGAGAACTGGAGGTGACCGAGGAAGTCACCTTCGCGACGCCGTTCGGATCGCTTCTGCATTTCAAGAAGGAGAACGCACCGGAACAGCCGCGGCTGTTGCTGGTGGCGCCGATGTCCGGCCATTTCGCCACGCTGTTGCGCGGCACTGTGCAGACGCTGCTGCAGGATCACGACGTCTACATCACCGACTGGCACAATCCGCGCGACATTCCGCTTCACCACGGCCGGTTCGGCCTCGACGATTACACCGAACACCTGATCACGTTTCTCGACCAGCTCGGCCCGCGCGCGCACATGGTGGCGATCTGCCAGCCTTCCGTGTCGGCGTTGGCGGCGGCCGCGATCATGTGTGAAGACAACCACCCGGCGCGGCCGGCGACGCTGACCTTGATGGCGGGCCCGATCGATACCCGCATTCAGCCGACCAAGGTCAACCAGTTCGCCACGAGCAAGCCGATCTCATGGTTCGAGAACAACCTGATCAACTACGTACCGTTCCAGTGCAAGGGCGCGTTCCGGCAGGTCTATCCGGGTTTCGTGCAAGTCACGGCGTTCGTGTCGATGAATCTCGAGCGCCACATCAAGCAGCACATGGATCTCGCCAACCACCTCGCGAAAGGCGAAATCGAAAAAGCCGAGACCATCAAGACGTTCTACGACGAATATTTCGCGGTCATGGACTTGCCCGCGGAGTTCTACATCGAAACCGTGCGTGACGTGTTTCAGGAGCATCTGTTGCCGCAGGGCAAGATGACTTTCCGCGGCCGCCCGGTGAATCCCGCCGCGATCAAGCGCATGGGCCTGATGACGGTCGAGGGCGAGAAGGACGATATCTGTTCGGTCGGGCAGACGCTGGCCGCCCAGGATCTTTGCACCGGCGTGCGCGCCTATCGGCGGGTGCATCACCTGCAAGCCGGCGTCGGGCACTACGGCGTGTTCTCGGGCCGGCGCTGGAACAACGAGATCTATCCGATGGTGCGCGACTTCGTGCATGTGAATTCGTGAATCCAGGTAACGTGTGTCCGCGTCGTATAACGGCGGCGCGTAGGATGGGTTGGGCATTTGCGAAATCCATCTTTGCCGCTCCAATCTCGGGCCGCAGTTGATGGGTATCGCTTCCACCTTCGCTCGTTGCTATGGCGGACGGGGGCGCTCCACCCATCCTACAGCTCTGGATCACTTCGCCGCTTGGCTCCCTTGCGCAAACGCTTCGCGTTTGTCGCAAGCAATGACGGACAGACCATCGCCCTTCGCATTTGACCTCGGCGATAGCTCCCGTAATAGTGCGGCCAATCAAGAGCCGTCCCGGGAGGAATCCTCATGAGACCAACAACCGCAAATTTCCGTACGCTCGCGCTTGGCGTTGCCTTAAGCCTGTGGTTGGCGGGCTCGGCGCAAGCGGCCGAGGTGCATGTGATGATCTCGGGCGGACTATCGGCGGCCTATAACGCGCTGGTGCCGGAGTTCGAGAAGGCGACGGGCAACAAGGTGGTCACGGCTTACGGCCCCTCGATGGGCACGACGGTCAACGCGATCCCGATGCGGCTGGAGCGCGGCGAGCCGGCCGATGTTCTGATTTTGGTCGGCTACGCGCTCGACGACCTCGTCAAGCAGGGCAAAGCCGTGAGCCGCGTCGATCTCGTCAATTCGAAGATCGGCGTCGCGGTGAAGGCGGGCGCACCGAAGCCGGACATCTCGTCAGCGGATGCGATCAAGCGCGCGCTGCTGGCGGCGAAGACGGTCGCTTATTCCGACAGCGCCAGCGGCGTCTACATCTCGACCGAGATGTTCGACAAGCTCGGCATCGCGGCCGAGATGAAAGACAAGGCGCGGAAGATTCCCGCCACGCCCGTTGCTGAAATCGTGGCGCGCGGCGAGGCCGAGATTGGCATGCAGCAGATCAGCGAATTGAAGCCGATCTCGGGCATCGACATCGTCGGCCCGCTGCCGGACTCCTTGCAAAAGGTCACGGTGTTCTCCGCCGGCATCGCCACCGCGTCCAAGGAGCCGGAGGCCGGCAAGGCGCTGATCAAGTTCCTTGGCTCGCCCGCAGCGCGCGAGACGATCGTGAATAGCGGGCTTGAGCTGATCGAAGGCGGGGGGAACTAAGGGCCCGCCGACAACAAGCTCGTGCGGTTTGCCCCGGGTGTGGCGCCAACTTTCGTTTGCGATGCGGTCCAAAAGCTTGCCGCGAGCCGACCAAAGAAGCCGAGGGGCTTCCCTCTAATACTTTCCGTCGCTGCCTTGTCATCCTCGATGATCTTGCCGTCGTCATTAGCCACTTTGGAAAGCAACCGAAACCCGGCGGGAACATGCTGCAATCCAAATCGGCCGCGCAACATTGAGGTCACCAGAAACCGTTGCGCTCCGAGATCACCTGCCGTGGCACCACGCTGTAACAGCGACATCGCTTCGTTACGCTTCTGTAGCCAATCTCCGGATTTCCAATAACTGAAGGCCAAATGGTACATCGCCGGAGCAAAGCCACGGTCGACACCCGTTCGGAAAATGTCTTGCGCCTTTTCGTGCCGGTTCGTTTTCAGATAAAGCAAACCAAGCCAAATCAAAGCGTAGTCCGAACCAGCGCCGTGCGCGCGAAGGTACCACTCCTCCGCCTGTACTAAATCTCTCGCGATTCCGGTGCCGTTTTCTAGCATGTACCCGACGGTGCCCATGCTCCGGACCGAACCGCCTTCAGCGAGCGTAAGGTATCGTCCAAAACATGCTTCAGGGTCGGTCTCCCGCATATCGTGAGCTTCATATATAAGCTGTGGATCCGCCTCACGCTCCATAATGGCGACGCTGTTCGACTGCGCTTCGAACCATTCGAGGTACTGCCGGTTGAAGATGGCGAGTCTTTCTTCGCATATCTTGCAAAATATACATTTCATTTGCTGACCTCCGCCGGTTCTTACACCTGGAACGTTACGCGCGCCCCGCTAGCGTCAGCAACTATAGATTGCCCTTAATATTCGACCGGATGATTTATCTCTGGTTATCGGAAAGAATGAAATGCTTCATAAAAAACGGTCAACCGACCAGTGCGGTGGCTCGATCATAGAGTCTACCGCCGAACATTCTGATGCATTGACGCTACTTCGCCCGCAGCGGGGTGTCCTTCAGGCCGTTATTGTCGAACGCCTTGCGCAACAACCCGTTGGTCTTGGCATCCGCCATGAACTTGCTCGCGTATTCCAGCGACAGCGGGTGATTGAGCGGCACCGCCACCGCGGTCACGGTCTGCTTGAAGGTTTCGTCCAGCACGCGCGTACCCGGAAGCTTTTTCGACAGCGCATTGAGCTGGTCGCGTGAAAGCGCGAAAGCATCGACCTCGCCATTCTTGAGCAGGTTGAAGATTTCGTCAAAGGTCTGATAGCCCGTAACCTTGGTGTTCTTCAGATGCGCCATCGCGCCCCGCATGGTGGTGGTGTCGTTGACCGCGACGACCTTGACGCCGGGTTGATCGAGCGTCGCGAAATCCTTGATCGTCGAGCCCGCCTTGACGATGTAGGTCGCTTCCGACACCTCATAGATCGGGCCGAACGCGATCTTCGTCGCGCGCTCGGGATCTTCAGGGAGAAAACTCACATCCCAGGCGCCGGTGGCGGCCGCATCCGTGATCTTCCCTGAATTCGAATACGCGACATATTCGACGGGAACGCCGAGTTGGTCGGCCAGCGCTTTACCGAGATCGACCGGTACGCCGGCATAGCCAGCTTCGGATTTGGTCGACCAATAGGCGCCGCCCGCGGGACTGATCCCGATCGCGACCCGCAGCTTGCCGGTCGGCGCAATTTCGTCCTTTAAACCGTCGGCACGTGCGGCACCAGCCATCATGATTGAAACACCCAGGATTACGCCGGCGACCCGCGGCAAGGACAGATAACGCATGAATTGCAACTCCGCCGGCCCGTTGTTGAGCGGTCAGGCCGTTGAAACCCATTATGGCCGATCGGCGCAAGCCGCGACACCATGGGTGGGATGAAAATTCGGTGAGGCAGCTATTCGCCTGGACCGGCGCTCTTTGTGAAAAGCGCCGGCGCAAACGCCTCACGGTTGGCGCGCCAGGCGCGGCTGTATTCCATGATGCGTGCGGTCTCGTTGGCGACGTCCTCGCCGAGCATCTGGCCAAGCAGATGCAGCGTGGTGTCGATGCAGAGCGTCACCCCGCCGCCGGTCACCATCCCGTCCGGTCGCTCCACCAGCATCGCCTCGCGCACGTCGATCTGCGGATAGGTCTCGCGCATCACCGCGACCGGCGACGTCTCCGGCGGCACCACCTCCCGCTTGGTGGTGGCAGGCCCATGGTCGAGCACGCCGCTGGCGGCGAGGATCATGCCGCCGGTGCAGACCGACGCGATGCGGCCGGAGGCATGGACACGGCGGATGTAATCGAGCGTCGCGGGCGCTTTCGCCTGCGTGGCCCAGCCGGGGCCGCCGGTGACGATGACGACGTCGCAAGCGGGCGCATCATCGATGCCGTAATCGGCCGTCACCGTCAGCCCGTTGGCGAGCGCAACGGAGCCTGCCTTTGGCGCGATGGTGCAGATCGAAATCTCGGGCGCAATCCGGCGCGCCATTGACAGCACGCCGAAGGTCGCAAGATCGATCGGCTCGACGCCGTCATAGATGAAGATGCCGAACCGCATATTATTCCGTGAGTGAGCCGCCGCGGGTCTCGCGGGCCGCGAGTGCCGCGGCAAGCGTGATCAGCGCCAGCACGATCATCATGATCGAAACGCCGCCGGTGCCGCCGAAATATCCCACCAGCGCGGTCGCGATAATTGGCGCAAAGCCGCCGCCGATCGCGGCTGAGGCCTGGAAACCGAACGAGGCCCCGCTGTAGCGCACGCGGGGCCCGAACAATTCGGGGAAATAGCAGGACTCCAGGCCGAACATCATGCCGTGACCGAAATTCATCGCGATCATGATCGCCGTGAAGATCAGCACCGTGCTCTTGCTGTCCACCATCCAGAACAACGGAAACGCGAACGCGATCGAGAACAATGCGCCGAGAATATAGAACGGACGCCTGCCGATCTTGTCGGACAACCAGCCGAACAGCGGCAGGCTGACAAGCTCGAGCAGCGCGGCATAGAGCACGGCATCGAGCAGCATCGCCTTCGGCAGATTGAGCTTGGTCGTCGCGTAGCCCACAATGAAGACCGAGAGCATGTAGACCCAGGAGACTTCGGAGAGTTTCAGGCCAACGGCGATCAGGAACGTCTTCGTGTTCTTGCCGACGACCTCTCCGACCGGGTTGTCCGAAAGGCCGTCGCGTTGCTTCATGCCTTCGAACACCGGCGTCTCCGGCACCCGCGAGCGCACAAAGGTGCCGATACCGAGCAGCACGATGCTGACCAGGAACGGGATGCGCCAGCCATAGCTGGCGAAGTCCGCTTCCGGCAATTTGGCAACGAGTCCGAAAACGAGTGAAGCCAACACCAGCCCGATCGGGAAACCGATCTGCACGAAACTCGTATAGAAGCCGCGGCGATCGGCCGGCGCGTGCTCCAGCACCATCAGCGAGGCGCCGCCCCATTCGCCGCCAAGCCCGATACCCTGAATGATGCGCAGCACGATCAGCAGAATCGGTGCGAATACCCCGATCGAGGCATAGGTCGGCAATAGCCCGATGCAGAAGGTGCTCAAGCCCATGATGAACAGCGTCAGCACCAGCATGGACTTGCGTCCCAGCCGGTCACCGAAATGACCGAACAGCGCGCCGCCGAGCGGGCGCGCCAGAAATCCGACCGCGTAGCTGCCGAGCGCGGCCAGCGTAGAGGCGAGCGGATCGAAGGTCGGAAAGAACGCCTTGTTGAAGACGAGCGTCGCGGCCGTGGCGTAGATCAAAAAGTCATACCATTCGATGATCGTGCCAAAGCAACTCGCGAACACAATCGAATTCATTTTCGAGCGTTCGATGCCGGTCATCGGTGCCGTGGTTGCGATCGTCATTGGGCCTCCGCTCGTTGGCGAGTTCCCCGAAAGGGGAAAACGCGACCAAACCGGGAAATGCAGCTAAACGAATGCAAGCAATATGCCGGGCCAAAGGTCCCGGTTCGGCACAATCCACCGCTAACGCGCCCTGGCATGGCGTCAGCGAATCGGCCCTTGAGAGCCGAGTCTAGCCCGACCGGGCGGCCGGTGTCCTGATCTCGACCGGCAGAATGACGGCGGCTGCAACGGTAAGGAGGCACAGGCCCGCGAAAGCGTGCAGCATGGTGGCAAATCCGCCCTGCTGACAGAGCCAGGCCACGAGGCCCACCGAAACACCCGCAGCGGTAAAGCCGACGAAATAACGCACGGCATAGGCGCGTGAGCGCCATTCCTCGCTGGTGTACTTGCCGACCATGGCGTCGTTGACCGTGACCTGGCCGAACGCGCCCATGACGATACCGATGGCGGCGATGATGAGCGGCAGATTCGACAGCTCCGCCGCGACGTATAAAAACGGCGCCAGCACGAACGACAGCGGCAGCGACACCGCCTTCAGCGAATAGCGGTCGATCAGTTTGCCGATGGTGTATTGCGTCATCGCGCCGAACACATAGACACCGGCTGCGATCACTCCCAGCAACGCCGGGCTTTGGGTGAGGCCGCTCAACCGCTCGGCAAACAATTTCGGCAGCGCCACCGTCACCGCGTTGAAGGTGGTGGAGATCGCGATCACCACGATCAGAAGCGCCACGATCACCCGCCACATGTCTTCCTTGGCGACGCGCGCCTGCGCGGCCGCCTGCTTCGCGTTGGTGCGGTCCTCATGCGTCACCGTCGACATGAAAGCGAGTCCGGTCAGGATCGTGATGACACCCGGAAGGATGAAGGCCCAGCGCCAGCCGAGATACTGGCCGACGACGCCGGTGACGAGCGCCGAGGACGCGACGCCAAGATTGCCCCACACGCCATTGATGCCCATCTGCCGGCCGAGCGTCTCGGCATAGGAGACGATCATCGCGGTGCCCACGGGATGATAGATCGAGGCAAACAGACCGATCGACAATAGCGCGAGGCCTAGTTGGAGCGGAGTATTGACGAGGCCGACCGCGATCATCGAGGCGCCGATACCGATAAAGAAAATCACCATCATGTGGCGGCGGCTCCAGCGGTCGCCGAGCCAGCCGGTCAACAGCGAGCCCGCACCGAAGGCGACGAAGCCGGGCGTCGCATAGGGCAATAATTCGGAATAGGCCATGCCAAGCGCAGGCCCCATCACGATGACGGCAGCCGCAAAAATCAGCATCGAATAATGGTCGATGAAATGCGCGGCATTGACAAAGCCGATGACGCGGCTCGGGCTGTTCATACCGTTTCCCCTCACGTTTTCCGGCAGCTTATACGGTGTTCATCGGCCCGCGCATGCCAAACGGGAATATGTGCCCCTTTTTTCCGCACCCGCATCGAATGCGCTTGATTGTGACCATCTTCGCCATAAATTCGTGTAGAGTACGAAAGCCGCCTCAAAAGTTGATTCTGACATCCATGAACAACGCGTTTTTCTCCGATCTCCTCACCTCGATTTCCGAGCGCGGCCGCACCCTGCTCCGCCGCGTTGGGTCGTCCGACGATCCGCCGAGCGCGAGCGACATGATCGAACTCTGCGAAGCGTTGCTGTCGGGCCGGGGCGAGGCCTCGGGCACGGCGATGGCGCGCGAGGTGCTCGATCGTTACCGGCACCTGGAGGAGGCCGAGCGGCTTTCGTTCTTCCAGACACTGTCATCAAATTTCGGTCCGGAGCGCGAAAAGCTCGCGAAAGCCATCAAGGCCTGGCGAGCGCAGCCGAACAAGGCCGATGCGAGCGACCTGCATTTTGCGTCCGAGCCGCGGCGGCAGGAATTGATCCGCCGGCTCAACCGCGCGCCCGGCGGCACCAGCGATCTGGTCGCGATGCGCGCCGACCTGCTCGATCTGATGAAGGACGACAAGAACCTCGCTGCGCTCGACCGCGACGTCGTGCATCTCCTGTCGTCCTGGTTCAACCGGGGATTTCTCGTGCTGCGCAGAATAGACTGGTCGACGCCGGCCAACATTCTGGAAAAGATCATCCGCTATGAGGCCGTGCATGAGATCCGCGATTGGAACGATCTTCGGCGCCGCATCAATCCCGTCGACCGGCGCTGCTACGCCTTCTTTCACCCCGCCCTCGTTGACGAGCCGCTGATCTTCGTCGAGGTGGCGCTGACCGAAGCCATACCGGGCGCAATCGCGCCGCTGCTTGCCGAAGGCCGCGAACTCGTCGACATCGGGCGGGCGCGTACCGCCGTATTCTATTCGATCTCCAATACCCAGCGCGGCCTCGGCGGCATTTCCTTCGGCAACTTCCTGATCAAGCAGGTGGTGGAGGAATTGCGCCGCGAACTGCCGAAGCTGGAGAATTTCGTGACGCTGTCGCCGGTGCCGGGCTTCATGTCATGGCTGAAAACGGCCAGCGACCTGCCGGTCTCCGACGAGGAGCGGCCGCTGCTGGCACGTCTGGATGAACCCGACTGGTGGAAGAATGCCGAACTCGAAGGCCAGCTTCGTTCCATCGTCGAGCCGCTCGCGGCGTATTATTTCCTCAAGGCGCGAAACGCCAAGGGACGCCTGATCGATTCGGTGGCGCGATTCCATCTCGGCAACGGCGCGCGGCTCGAGCGGATCAACTGGCTGGGCGACACCTCGACCAAGGGTCAGCGCGAATCCGCCGGCATCATGGTCAACTACCTCTATCGGCTGGACGACATCGAGAAGAACCACGAGGCCTATGCCAATGACGGCACGGTCGCAGCCTCCAACGCAGTGAAGAAACTGCTCAAGGGCGAGGGCCGCCGATTGCTGGATATGCGGCTGGGGTAGCCTTGCCTCATGGTTCTCCCGGCGATGCGCGAGCATCGTCCGGCGACGCGCTCCGGACGGCGCAAGCGCCGCCGGGGGCTCCTCACCATGAGGATCTGTGACCTCATCCTGAGGAGCAGCGCGAAGCGATGCGTCTCGAAGGATAGAGCCCCCAAGCTGCGTCACACCTCCGCCCAGACGCGGATCAGGTTGTGATAGACACCCGTTAGTTTGACGGTCTCCGGATCGTCGCGCCCAAGCCGCAGCACCAAAGCCTGAATCGCATTGTCGAGATCGAAGATCAGGCTCCGCGCATGGGCATCGCGGATCATGCTTTGCAGCCAGAAAAACGAGGCGACGCGCACGCCGCGCGTGACCGGCGTGACCATGTGAAGGCTGGAAGCGGGATAGACCACGAGATCGCCGGCCGGAAGCTTGACCTCGTGAGAACCGTAGAGATCCTCCACCATCAGTTCGCCGCCGTCATATTCATCGGGCTCGGACAGAAACAGCGTCACCGACAAATCGGTCCGGATGCGCAAACCGGTCAGGCGGTCGCCGCGCACGGCATTGTCGACATGGATGCCGAAATGATGGCCGTCCGCCGCGGCATAGCGATTGAACAGTGGCGGAAAGATATGCAGGGGAATGGCCGCCGAGATGAAGCTCGGGTTGGAGGTCAAGGCCGAGACAATGCGGTTGCCGAGTTTGCGCGCGACCTCGCTGTCCGGAGGCAACTGCTCGTTGCGCTTGACCAGCGCCGATTGCGCGCCGGCCGTCGAACGGCCATCCTCCCAGTGGCTATCATCCATGATGCGGCGGAAATCAGCCACATCGTCCTTGCCGAGCACATGGCGAACGCAAGTCAGCATCGTGCCCTCAATACCGCGCCGAGAGCACCAGATAGGCGGCGCGCCCCAGAGCCTCCAGCGCGAACGGCGTCCCGCTCTGATAGAGCGCGTCGTAATAGAGCTTGTTGAAGATGTTGTTGACGTAGAACTTGAGCTTCCAGTTCTTGTCGATCCTGGCTTCGGCGAAGGCGTCGAACTTCCAGTAGTCCGGAATCGACGTGCCTTCGTTGGCGGCCAGCAGCGTGCCGCCACAGACGCGCGACCGGTAGACCGCCTGCCCGCCGATCTCCCACACATCCGTGAGCTGGTACTTGTTCAAAACGCTGAACGACTGATGCGCGACGTTGGCGAGCGGCAGCCCGACGTCGGTGGTGTACAATAAAGGTTGCGGCATGTTCGCGGTCGGCACGTTCGACTTGGTCACCGCCGACTGCATCAGTACCAGGCCGCCGGAGAGGCTCCATTTGTCGGTGATCTTGCCGGCGGCCTCGAGGTCGATGCCGCGCACGTAATAGGCGGAACCGGCGATGATGCAGGAAATGCTCCCCGTCGTTCCCGCCGGATACGGACATGAGGCGGTCTGGTTCGCCGTGCTCGTGACGTTGAAGGCCTCGCGCGCGTTGTCCTTGGTGGTCTCGAACAACGCCCCCGTCAGCAGCAGATGACGGTTAAACAATTCCCATTTGGTGCCGACTTCGTACGCCTTGTTCTTTTCCGGCCCGAAGATCTGGTTCGGATTACCCGACACGACGGGCGCGAGACCGCCATAGGCGGTGCTGCTGCCGTCGAATTCAGAGCCGACCGGATCGGACGAGGTCGCAAAGGCCGCGTAGACACTGCCATTCGGTAATGGCTTGATCGTAATGCCGAGGTTGAAATTCGGCAGGCCAAATTCCGCCGCTTGCGTGCCGAAGGTGGAGACGCCGCTCAGCGTCCCCCAGCCGGAGGTGTTGATGCGATAATCGTCATACCGGATACCACCGTTGAGAATGATGAGGTCGCGGTAGTTGATGCTGTCAAGCGCGTAGACGCTGGTGGTATCGATCAGGATATTGGTCGGCATGCCCGTCAGTGTCGGGGTGGTGCCGAAAGGAATATCGGTGAATTGTGGGCCGAAGACGCTTACTCCGCCCAGAGAACCGCTGCCGGTAAACGGCGTGCCGGTCACCGTCTCCGAACTCAGCCCGTTATATTTGTCGATGGATGAGGTTTCCTGCGAGATTTCGACGCCGGTGAGCAGCGTGTGCTTGAAGTCGCCGGTGTTGAATTTGTAGGTCAACTCGGACTGGTTGGCGAGCACGTCTGTGGTCTGGTAACGGCTTTGCGGATTGGCTGTCACCGTCGCCAGCGTCAACGGGTTGGTCGCGATCGGCGTTTCCGCCAATGTGCCGATGTAGTTGTTGAGCGACCTGGAGTCCCGGATCTTGTCGCTGAAGACGAGGTCAGGCGCGATGCGGATTTCGGTATTGAGCGTGCCGATGTCCTGCTGGACATGGAAGAAGTCGCGATTGGCGAAGCCGTAGAAATTATCCCTGTTGACGCCAACATCCGGATAGGGGGCGCCGGCGGTAGATGTGAATTGCTGGCTGCTCGAGCCGTTCGAGCCCGGCCGGTAATACGGCACGCCGAAATCCGGAATGCCGTGCAGATCGGTATGGATGTAGTCCGCCGTGACTTTCACCCCATCGACCGGCGTCCATTTGGTCGCGACAAATCCGCCGTTGCGGTCGTCGGTGGTAACGCTGCGGCCGGCGACGTCCGCATCCTGGAACATGCCGCCCGCGCGAACGGCAAAGGTCGGGCTGATGATCTGGTTGACATCGACCGTGATCCGCTTGGTCTGGTCGGTGCCGAACGTCGTGTCCATGTTGTAGAAGCTCTTGTCGGCCTGGGCTTCCTTGGTGACGATGTTGATCGCGCCGCCGGTCGTGCCGCGGCCGGCGAAAGAGGACGCCGGACCGCGCAGGATTTCGATCTGCTCGGTAAAGAAATTCTCGCGAACGCTGACGCCGGAGTCGCGCACACCGTCGATGAAGACGTCGTTGCGGGCGTCGAAACCGCGGATGAAGAAGCGGTCGCCGAAGGCATTGCCGCCCTCGCCGCTTCCGAGCGTGACACCCGCCGTGCTCAGGATCGCCTGCTTGAGCGTGGTGGCGTTCTTGTCTTCGATGATGTCCCTGGTCAGCACCGTCACCGTCTTTGGCGTGTTCAACAGCGGTTCGGGGAATTTGCCGGAGGCCTGCAGACGGTCGCCCTTGTAGGGCGCCGCCGGATCGGCATAGCGATCGCGATCCGGCGCCAGATCGGGCGCCGCGACAGGCGGCGTCGGCTTGGCCTGTTGCCGCTTGGCGGCGCGGCGCAGCGCGTTGCGGGCACTCACCTGATCGGCCGTCGGCCCGGCGGCCGCGGGCTTTGGACGCGCGACCGGCGCATCGACGGTCACCGGCGGCAGATTCGTCTGCTGGGCTTCCGCACCTGAAAACGATGCCACGGCAACCAGGCCCGCCACGGCGGAGACCTTGCGGGCGGAAGCGTGATCCAGTCTTTCGTCGTTGAAATGGACCGCTGCATTCGAACGCAACGACCTCGGTGCCCTAACCCGGCTCATCTAACACGCCCCATCATCAAGTTTTGCTTTGCCCATGCAGTTGGATCTGCATTGAGCCAATCAGGGTTGGTATCGGGCGTGAAATTTGCGGTCAACGCGCGGACGGTGTCTGGATGCTTGAATCCGTCCAGATCAAACCGATTCTAATTTTGAGTTTGTAAACGATCTAAACTGCGATTTTGAATCGTTCCAGCTTGAGAGATGATGTCGGTAATACAAAACCTCTTTCGCAGATTCGGCACGCCTCAATCGCTGCTTGGCGGCTTCATCAGCGAGAACAGCTCGTCCACGGTTTGCTTTGCAACCTGCCGCGCGCGTTCGCTGTCGCCGCCGGCGATGTTGATTCCATTCACGACGGCCCTGATCTCGTCGCGAAAATCCGTGAGGAACCGCAAGGGATCGGCTGAATCATTGGCGACGCGCGCAATCAAGCCGGCAATCAGAAGCTGGCACGCGATCATGCGTCCGTTCAATTCGTCCATCGCGCGAGCCGATTTCGATCCATGTAACGCGACATCTCTCGCGGACCGCCTTAGACCATTGTGGACGGGGAGCGCTATGGGTGATCGAATTTTCTTCGAGGGATTCTAAGAATGCGACCGAGACGTGTGTCTTCGTCCATGGCCACATGGTTCGAGACGCGCGTTACCGCGCTCCTCACCATGAGGAACGAAGGCCTCATCCTGAGGAGCAGCGCGAAGCGATGCGTCTCGAAGGATGAAGCCCCGAACGCGACTCACGCCGCCAGCGCCTTCATCTCGCGGTAGAGATCCGACTTTCCTTCAAAGCCGATGCCCGGCAAGTCCGGCATGGTGATGTGGCCGTTCTCCACGCGCACGCCATCCGGAAATCCGCCATAGGGCTGGAACAGATCGGGATAGCTCTCATTGCCGCCGAGCCCGAGACCGGCGGCGATATTGAGCGACATCTGGTGTCCGCCATGCGGGATGCAGCGGCTCGCCGACCAGCCCGCGACCTTAAGTACTTCCAGCGTGCGCTGATATTCGCAGAGCCCGTAAGACAACGCGCAATCGAATTGCAGCCAGTCGCGGTCGGGCCGCATCCCGCCGTAACGAAGCAGATTGCGCGCATCCTGGTGGCTGAAGAGATTTTCGCCGGTCGCCATCGGCGCGGGATAAAATTCCGCCAGCGCCGCCTGGAGCTGGAAGTCGAGCGGGTCGCCAGCTTCCTCGTACCAGAACAGCGGATAGTCGCGCAGCATTTTGGCGTAGGCGATCGCGGTCTGAAGATCGAAGCGGCCATTGGCATCGACGGCGAGCTGCGCGTCCTTGCCGATCTCCTTCAGCACGGCCTCGATCCGTGTGCGGTCTTCCTCGATGGACGCGCCGCCGATCTTCATCTTGACGACGTTGTAGCCGCGATCGAGATAGCCGCGCATCTCGCCGCGCAGCATCGAGAGATCCTTGCCGGGATAGTAGTAACCGCCCGCGGCATAGACGAAGACGCGCGGATTGGCCTTGACGCCGTGGCGTTCCGCAAGCAATCGAAACAGCGGTTTGCCGGCGATTTTCGCCACCGCATCCCACACCGCCATGTCGATGGTGCCGACCGCGACCGAGCGCTCGCCATGCCCGCCCGGCTTCTCGTTCGACATCAGCGTCGCCCATACCTTGTCGGGATCGAGATTGTCGCCGGCTTCATTGAGCAGCGTCTTCGGCTCGGCCTCCCTGATGCGGCCTGCGAAGCGCTCGCGGATCAAGCCGCCCTGCCCGTACCGGCCGTTCGAATTGAAGCCGTAACCGACCACGCGCTTGCCGTCGCGAACGACGTCGGTGACGACGGCGACAAGGCTCGTCGTCATCTTGGTGAAGTCGATATAGGCGTTGCGGATCGGCGAGGAGATCGGCTTGGTGATTTCCTGGATGTCGAGAATGCGAACGGACATTTGGTGCCTTCTGATTTGGTTGTGTCGTCCGTCATTGCGAGGAGCGCAAGCGACGAAGCAATCCAGTTATTCAAGGAAATCCTGGATTGCTTCGCGGAGCCTGTAATCGGGCGCGCACTCGCGCGACCCGTTGGCTCGCAATGACGTCGAAAGCGCAATCACGAGGATTGCTTATCCCGGAAATACGGCTCGACCGGGCCATGCACCTTGATGGTCAGGGGATTGCCGTAGCGATCCTTGGCGTTGCCGGCAGAGACGCGAATCCAGCCCTCGCTGATGCAATATTCCTCGACATTGGTTTTCTCGACGCCCTTGAAGCGAATGCCGACGTCGCGCGCCAGTATCGCTTCGTTGTAATAGGGGCTCTTCGGATCGATACACAGGCGGTCGGGCAACTCGACCGGCGCCGTCGTTTCATGATCTTCGTTCATAGCAGTGCCTCGATGTCCCTGGTGAGTGCCTCCGGTGTCGTGGTCGGCGCATAACGCCCAGCCACCTTGCCCGAACGGTCGATCAGGAATTTGGTGAAATTCCATTTGATCGAAGAGCCGAGCAGTCCGGATTTTTCGCGCCGCAGATATTGATACAGCGGATGGGCGGCGCCGCCGTTGACGTCGATCTTGTCGAACATCGGAAAGCTCACGGCGTAATTGCTCTCGCAAAACTCCTTGATCCCGGCGGCGTTGCCCGGCTCCTGACGTCCGAACTGGTTGCACGGAAAGCCGAGCACGGAAAAGCCGCGCGGTCCGTGCGCCAGCTGCAACGCCTGGAGGCCTTTATATTGCGGGGTAAAGCCGCAAGCGCTCGCCGTGTTGACGATCAGAAGAACCTTGCCCTCGAAGCGCTTCAGGGGGACGTCTTCGCCTGCGAGCGATTTTGCGCTGAAATCATAGACGCTGGTCATAGTCTCCTCTCAGCTCATCACGGGATCGACAACCGAGGACGGCGTGCCCCCAGCCTCGATCGCCTCGCCTGCCAGCAGGCACAGATCTTCACGATAACGTCCGCCAACGACCTGAACGCCGACGGGCACGCGGCCGACCAGCCCTGTGGAGACCGTCAGGCCCGGCAAGCCCATGAACGGGATAGCTATCTGCGGCAGTTGCGCGTGCCAGACACGCGCAAAGGACGCGTTATCTTTTGTGTCGAGCTGATCGGGAAACGGCAATTCGCCGGATACCGGCATCACCAGCACGGCGTATTTTTCCAGGAACAGCGACCACTCGCGGACCAGCGTCGCGCGCCGTGTCAGAATCTTCGACAGCGTCAGCGCATCGAACGGAAACACCTTCGGCTTGTTGCCGCGCAGACAAGCGAGCGCGCCCGGATCGCCCTCGCGTTCGGCAGCCGCAAGCTGGGCTTCGTAATTGTCGCCGATCCAAAGTTTGGTTTGCAGTTCGGCAGCCTCCTTGAGCGGCGGCAGCGATGTTACTTCTTCCACCGTCCAGCCGGCGCGTTCGAGCCGCTTGCCGGCATCGACAATCGCGGCCCTCACCTCGGCGACGGGATCGAGCCCGTCGGGATTGACGCACAACGCCGCGCGCTTTTCCGTTCGTACGCCTTCGAGCGGCGCCGGCACCCACCAGGGATCGCGCATGTCAGGCGTCGACATCGCCGCGAGCGCAATCCGCAAATCGCCGATGGTGCGCGCGAGCGGACCCGAGACCGCCGAGATTTGCGGGCCGATGGTGCGCTCGGGCGATGATGCATTGAAAGCCGGGATACGGCCCGTGGTGGTTCGCAGGCCGTGAACGCCGTTGACATAGGCCGGATAACGGATCGAACCGGCGATATCGGTGCCATGCGCAATATGGCCGATGCCGGCCGCGACCGCTGCCCCCGCACCGCCCGATGAGCCGCCGGGCGTGATGGAGGGATCGCGCGGGTTTTTGGTGTTGCCGTGAACGAGGTTGGTGGTGAACCAGCGATAGGAAAACGCGGGGCAGTTAGTACGCCCCAGGATCACCGCGCCTGCCTTGCGCAGGTTGTCAACGACCGGATTGTTGTCGCGCGCGATCAGCGCGGCTTGCGTCTTCAGCCCGTTGGTGGTGGCAAAACCCGCCTGGTCGATGTTGACCTTGATGGTCACCGGCACGCCCACGAGAGGACCCAATTCGTCGCCGCGCGCAATCGCTGCGTCGACCTCGGCTGCCTGCGAGAACACATCGCCGGGGCGATGATCGACCACCGCATTGATAGCGGGGTTGACGGCGTCAAGCCGTCCCAGCGCCGCAACGGCAGCTTCCCTGGCCGAAACCTTCCTGGTCCGGATCAGGCCGGCCAATTGCTCGGCCGACAGGCGCCAGAGCTCTTCCATATGCAACTCCCTTATCGCGCGGAAAGTTGTAGCGCTGTGCGAAGCACGACGCCATAGCGCCGCCAAGCCAGATCAGGCTCTAGCAGGCTGTTGAAGAAGTCTATGCTCGACACGCGATGAATGGGATGTCGTCTCCGTTGAGGAGGCAGATTTCACCTTCGAGTATGCCGTTATTCTGTAGTTCAGCCCAGCCATTGCCGTTTGCTG